>Ga0184637_10002954_pt1 | contig 10791 bp, 9 predicted proteins | sample PLM3_127_b2_FD_133143 | JGI IMG/M metagenome (GOLD analysis project Ga0184637, IMG submission 133143) | Groundwater sediment microbial communities from an aquifer in East River, Colorado, USA - PLM3_127_b2 | ecosystem: Environmental > Terrestrial > Soil > Riparian zone | place: USA: East River... | reverse complement strand
TGGAAACGACGCCCTCCGCGCCGACCTTGACCGGCCCGGAGCTGTCGATCAGGCCGGCGAATTCGTTCTGGTGCGCCAGCACGCCCTTGGTCTGCACCGACGCCCGCGCCACCTGCTGCGCATCGGGCGTGCCGGCCGGGTTGTCGGTCAGCGGACCCGGCGAGCGCGACGGCGCGTCCTCGGCGGCCGCGGCCTGGCGGGTGGGCTGCGGGGTCGTGGCCTTGGCGGTCGTCGTGCGGTCGGACGACTTGTTGTCGTCCAGCTTGCGCTCCGGCTTCTTCGGCTCTTCCTTCTTCTTGACCACCAGCTCGGCGACGTGCTCGGGGATGAACTCCTCCTGCCTCTTTTCGTGGCCGGGCTTGAAGAGCAGGACGACCGAGCCCAGCGACAGCGAGACGCAGAGGCTCGCCAGGAAGACCTTGCGGTAGCGCCGGTCGTCTTCGCCGTTGCGCGACCACGGCATGACCAGCGGCCGGTACGGGATCTCGGCGGGATCGCGAAAGACCTCGAGCTCCTGGCGCCGGGCTTCGGCCTCCTCCTCGAGATCGACCAACCCGTGGTTGAGGCTGCGCAGGTTGTCGGTCTCGACGTCGATCTCGGACTGGATCTGGTCGCGCCGGACCACCAGGTCGGCCACCTTGCCTTCGAACGCCGCGACGTGCTCGCGCACCTTCTGCAGCTGCTCGTCCGGTGAATGGCTGGTGATTGCGCGGTTCCAGAACAGGTCCGCGGCCCCGGCCACGTCGAGCTCGCTCAGCGAGTCGAGGATCGTGCCGAGCAGGTTGTACTTGCGTCGCTCGCTCGCGCAGGCCTCGAGCTCGGCGTGGACGCCGGCCATGCGCTGCTCGAGTTCTTCGAGGATGCGGCTGACCTTCGCGATGCCGAGCGTTTGCTCTTGCAGTGACAGGGTTGTTGTACTCACAGCGGGCGATCCCGTCTTTCTTTACATCTGGTTCACGGCGAAGGAGATCTTTCCGTAGCCAGCGTTGCTGCTGGACAGCATGACCTTCTTGAGCACCTTGAACGGCACGGACTGGTCGGCCACGATCGTCACCTCGGTGTGCACCCCGGCCTGGTCCTGGCGCTTCTCGGCTTCGGCCTTGATGTGCTCGATGGCCTGGCGGATCGGCGCGATCTCGAACTCGTCGCTGGCCACCACGTCGGCCATCGAGACGACGGGTTGGCCCTGGACCCGCACATCGCGGTCCGACAGCACGATCACGACCGACTGCCGCGGCGCGGTGTCGACGCCGGAGGTTGGAAGCACCACGTGTTCCGGGGGGTCGAGCTCGACGCCGGTGCCTTGGTTGACCAGCAGGTAGAGCACGAGCACGATGAAGATGTCCATCAGCGACGTCAGCATCATGCCGGCGGAATCGCCTTTGTGCTCCCTGCGCAAACGTCTGCGTTTGCCGATGACAAGGGTCATGACAGCCTCCCGTTCCGCGATTGACAGTGTCGATGTTTCAAGGCGCGTCCCCCACGGTCACGTTGGGAAACAGCGTGATGCGAAGCTTCTGAGACCCTTCCCGGGGCCCTCGGACCACGACGAACTTCAACGCATCCATCACGCCGATCATCGAGGAGTAGCCGATCTCGGGCTCCACGAGCAGGATCACGTCGCGCTTGCCCGGGTTCTGGTCCTTCAGGAGCTTGAGCTTCTGAGACAGCGCGGCGGTGTCGTACTTGTCGTCCAGCTTCGGCAGGCGGTCCGTGACCTCCTTGCCGTTGCCGATCTCCAGCCCGTCCCGCCGCAGCATCACCTCGATCACGACCGGAAGAACGTCCTTGCCGGCCTCGGCCGGGCCGCTGCCTTGCGGCGGCATGTTCAGTTCCTGGATCGTGATCGTCGAGAAGACCGCCGACAGCAGAAGGAAGGAGACCAGCACGACCAGGATGTTCAGCAGGGTCGTGAGCTCCAGCTCATCCGACTCATGACGCTTTCTTTTCAGCATATTCGTGGAATTGCGAAATGCGGACGGTCGCGCCGGCGCGCACGATCATGTTGACCGTTTTGAGCGCGGCGATCTCGAGGCCGGCGACGATGTGGCTGGCCTTGGTGTTGAGCAGCAGGCTGAAGGTCAGCATCGGCATGGCCATCAGCAGCCCGGTGGCCGTGCAGCTCATCGCCTCGGAGATCGACAGCGACAGCAGTGCAGACTTCTCGGACGGTGCCGCCGTCGCCACCGCGGCGAACGCGCCGATCAGGCCCACGATCGTGCCGAACAGGCCGAGCAGGGTGGCCAGGTTGGCGAACAGCGAGAGGTACGAGATGCGCTTCTCGACCTGCGGCACGATGGACTGCAGGACCTCGTCCATCGCCAGCTCGATGTCGTTGCGGCGGCGCACGACGCCCTCGTTCTCGAGCCCGGCGTTGAGCAGCGTCGCGACGGCCGACTTGTCGTCGCGGGTGATCTCGCGGGCCTTGTCGAACTGGCCTTCGTGCAGCAGCGGCTGGATCTGCTCCCAGGTCCGCCGATTGGCGCGGGTGGCGCGAATCAGGACGAAATAGCGTTCAGCGACGACGCCGAGGCCGACGATACCGACGACGATGATCGGAATCACCCAGACACCGCCGGCGGCAATGAACTTGATGGCTCCCAAAAGATGCTCCATGGTCAAACTCCTTCGATGACATTAATTGCGGTTGCTGAGCTTGTAGAAATCGAGTCCGCGTAGAAACGTTGGCTTGTCGATGGGCACGATCTCCTGACTCAGCAGAGCCGATTTGAAGTGGGCGTCCCGTCCGATCTCCGAACTCTTCCAGGGAATGATGGTGAGCGACTTGGGCGTTTCGCTGTTGCCGACGATGGACATGCCCGAGACTTCCTTGGCTTCCTCGTCCGGCTTCTTGGTCTTGTCCTGCGACATCGCCGCGCCGGCGCACAGCAGCAGGCCGACGGTGGCGGCGATCGCCCGGGCGCTCATGAGCCCTCCTTCGTGCCGCTGCGCTTCTGCAGATCGGCAATCCAGATCTGCACGCTCTTGTCGTTCGGCGCGCTCAGGGCGTAGGTCTTGTAGTGGTCGATCGCGCATTGGTAGTCCTTCAGATAGAGGTCGCAAAGAACGCCCAGATTCTTGTGAGCGATGGCGAAATGCGGGTACTTCGCCAGCGTCTTCTCGTAAACCGACCGCGCTTCGGCGAATCGCCCGGTCTTGCGGTACAGCAGCGCCAGCTCGTTGCTGGCCACGGGGTTGTCCGGCTCGATCGCCAGCGCCTCCTTGAGCTGCGCCTCGGCGAGGTCCGGTTTGTCCAGCTTCTTGTGGATGAGCGCCAGATTGATCGCCGGGATGGGGTTGTCCGGCAATGCGACCGCGAGCTTCTTGAACGCTTCCGCGGCGGGTTCGTACTGCTCGGCCTTGACGAGGGCCATCGCCGCGTCCAGCTCGGCCTGCAGTTGCGGCGTGATCGTCGTGGTCGGCGCGCGCTGCGGCGCCGCGGCGGCCGCGGGTACGGTCTGCGGGGCGGTGGCGCAGCCCTGCAGCAGCACCAGGGTCAGCGCCAACGGCAGTGCCAGCGGCTTCATTTGCGCGCCTCCTTCTTCGACGCCACCGGCCTCGGCTTCGGCTTCGGGGCGGCGGGCGCAGGAGCAGCGGTCACACCCTGCGCCGCCTTGTCGCCCTCGACCTGGGGCGCGGCCTGTTCTTGCGTCTTCGGCTGCGTCTGTGCCTGCGGCTGCGACCGCGTCGGCTCCGGCGCGTCCGGCTCGGCCTGCGCCTGCATCGGCTGCGGCGCCGCGGCGGCCGCCAGCACCGGCTCGCGGCGCTCGGTGAGCGAGGCGAAGGCCGCCTGCCGGTTGAAGGTCTCGACGTAGCCGCTGCTGGCCTCGAACTTCGCGTAGCGCGCGGGCACCAGCTTGGCGAGCTTGCCGAAGCTCTTGTCGACCCACTTGTTGTAGATGCCGAGCTTGACCAGATCCGTGTTCTTCTGGTGCACGTCGATCGCCTTCTCCTCGAACGGATAGGCCTGCTCCTCGAGGGCCAGCTCGTACTGCTCCTTCTCCTGGGCGTTGAGGTTGCGCGGGCGTTGCGACTCCACCAGCGAACGGTTGAAGTCGTAGTACATCTCCGCGAGGTAGTAGCTGGCGGCCGCGGTGGTCTCGCCGATCTCGTAGCGCAGGATCGCTTCGAAGCCATCCTTCACCTGCTTGAGGGCGGTCTTCTTCTTCGCGAGGTTCTTGTCGAAGGGCTCCACCAGCCGGATCTGCGCGTACTGCTCGAACACCGGCTCGGTCAGGACCAGCAGCGACGAGGCCCCGAGGTAGCGGGTGCGGTCGGTGCGATCCTTGCCGCCGGCGGCATCGGCACTGACGATGGCCTTGAGCTCGGCCTCGTAGGCCGCCGCGTCGTTGCGCGCCTTCAGAAGGCCGGCGATCTTGAAGCGCGTCTCGATGGCCACGTCCAGCGGTTTCGGGAAGCTGGCGATGTAGCGCCGATACACCGCCACGGCCTTGTCGGACTCGTTGGCCTGGGTGTACAGCTCGCCGGCGAGCTGCAGCGCCGCGGTTCGCACCTCGCCGTCCTTCGACTCGGACTCGATGCGCTCGTACTCGGCGGCCGCCAGCGCGAGCTGGCCCGCTTCGCGGTAGACGTAGGCCACCTTCTTGGTCACTTCGGGCAGCAGCTTGTGGTTCGGGTGGTTGCTGCGGAAGGCCGTCAGCACCTTGGCCGCGCCGTCCCAGTCCTTGAGCTGGATGAGCGCCGTGGCGCCGTCGTAATCGGCGGTGGGCCGGATGCTCGACTTCGGGGCGGCCTGGGCCACGCGCAGGAAGTGGTGCGCCGCGGTCTTGTGGTCGCCTTGCTTGCTCGCTTCTTCGCCTTGACTGTAGATGGAAGCGGCCAGGTTCTCGACCAGGTTCGCGCGCGCCTTGTCGCTCTCCGCCACCAGCGGCAGCGACTGCACGTAGGCCTCCTCGGCATCCTTGAACTGGCTCAGCTCGAACGACGAGTGGGCCAGCGCGACCCAGGCCGTGCGGCGCAGCGGCTGGTCGGCGCTCGGGAACATCGCGATGAACTTGCGGCTGCTCGTGACCGCGAGCGCATGGTTCTTCGTCTCGAAGATGTCGTCGATCGCCGCACTCATCACCAGCGCGGCCTTTTCATGCTGCTGGAAGGTCTCGGCGAACTTCAACGAGCTGCGGATCGTCTCCTGCACGGCCTTCGGTTTCTGGTCCGCAGCGACAGCGGCGAGGCCCTTGCGATGCGCATAGACGGCGGCATAACCGGCCTCCGAGGACTTGTCGTGCGCGGGATAGTCGTAGGCCGTGCGCTCGAATTCGACCGCGGCCTCGGCGAACGATGCGTTCTCGAGCAGCAGCTCGGCGACCTGGTGGTTGATCGCCGGGGACTCGGGCTCCTTGGGGAAGGAGGCCAGGTAGTCGCGGTACCAGCGCATCGCTTCGCGGAAGTTCTCGGGCTTGTCCTTGTCGAACTTCTTCTCCTGGTACAGCGCGTGGTGGTGGTTGGCCAGCTCCTTCAGGCTCGCCTTCACGTAGCCCACCACCTCGGGCGAATCCTTGATGTCGAAGTGATTCCAGTAGGGCGACTTGAGCCCGTAGGCGACGACGAACGCCTTGTTGGCGTCGATCACGAGCTTGGGGAAGCCGCCGCGCTTGTAGATGTCGATGACGCGCGTGTCGTATTGCGGAGCGACCCGGTGATAGGGCTCGCGCTTCACGAAGGCCTTGTAGGCGACGGCGGCGTCGTTGTAGCGAAGCTTGTCGAGGTAGTACTCGGCCAGGTTGCCGTAGACGTTGACCTCGTAGCTGCGCTTGCCCAGCTTGTCGAAGTACGCGTTGACCGCCTCCGATCCGCCGAGGTTGGAGAACGACAGGCTGATGACGCGATAGGTGTCGTCGACGCGCTGCTGCTCGAGCGTGTCCTTCGGCCGGGCGAAGTCGTAGCCGGTCTTGATCTTGTGGTCGAGCAGGGCCGTGAAGCGGTGCAGCGCCTCGTCGTACATGTCCTGCTTGTAGAAGGTCCAGCCGAGCTTGTAGAGCGCGAGCTCGTGGAACGACGAGGCCGAGCCCATCTCGGCGATGGACAGGTAGGCCTTCTCGGCATCGAGCCACTTCCTGCGGGTGAAGTGGTACTCGCCGATGCGGAACTGCACCTCGTCCAGGTAGCGCGACTTCGGATAGTCCTTGACGATGCGGCGCATCACGCCCATCGCCTGCTCCGTCATGCCGATCTCGTCGTAGGCCCGCGAGAGCTGGTAGAGCACCTGGTCGTTGCGCTCGTAGTGCGGGTGCTTCGCGAGCAGCTTCTGGTACAGCGCGATCGCCTCGCCCGCTTCGCCTTGCAGCTCCACCGCCGAGCCGTCCGCGGCGGCGATGGTCGCCGGGGCCGCGGCCTTGATGGCATCGGCCTGCGTCGCGCGCGCCTCGAAGTCGCGGCTCGATTCCTTGGTCGCGGCCCGGTCCTTGGTGTTGTTCTTGGTCGTCTTCTTGCCCGCCTGGGCGAGCCGTTCGGCCTTGGGCGTGGGGCGCTGCTCGAGCAGCTTGGCGCCGGCCGCGGCTTTGGGCCCGTCCGCCGCGGCGGCCGCGGCGACGGCAGGCGCCGCGCCGCCGGCGAGTGCGGGCACGGCGTCGGCCGGGGCGCTCGAGGCCTCGCGCCGCGCGGCCTTCTCCTGGTTGCGCTTGACGCCCTCGAGCGTGCCGTACTCCTTCTGGATCTTCAGGTCGGCCAGGCGCCGCAGCGCCTCGGGCGTCATGCCGGCCTCGGGCGTTCGCTCCAGGAACTCGCGGTAGCTCTGGATCGCGAGATCGGTGCTGCCGTCGATCTTGACGTCCGTGAGGTCGGCGGCGGTGAGGCGCAGTTCGCCGATCGAGCCGGTGGTGTCGGCGGTGGGCGAGGCACAGGAGGCCAGGACCACCAGGCAAGGCAGGGAAAGCTGGCGCAGGCGACGACTCATTTCGCCTCGCCTTCCTGGCTCTTGTTGGCGCGGTCATAGCTCTCGGCGAGGGCGAAGCGGGCCTGCACCTGGTACTCCTCGAGCCGCGCGCGGCGCTGCTCGAATTCCTGGTTCGCCATGGCTTCGAGGATGCTGCCCTGGCGCGCCATCAGCGTGGACACCTTGGCCCGGGCCTCCTGCACCCTGCGGTTCAGCGAGGTCAGCTGCTTGTCGTAGCCCTTGTAGCTCTGCGTGGCCGCCTGGCGCGACCTCACGAACGAGCGATGGATGCCGTCGAGCTCCTGCACCTCGGCATCGAGTTCGTGCAGGTGCTTGTAGGCGTGCGTGAGCCGCTCGTTGTACGTCGTGCGGATGTTCCAGTGCAGCACGCCCTGCAGCCGCTGGATGCGCTGGCGCGCGTCCTCGCCGGCCGCACTCGTGTCGTTGCGGTACTTCAGGCTCAACTGCGCGAGCTGCTCGCGCAGCACGCGCTCGTCGGCGGTCTCCAGGAAGTCGGGGCGCGGCGCGACGAGCAGCTTCTGCAGCTGCTCGTGCAGGGTCTGGCGCTGCTCCAGGCGCAGGCGCATCTGCGAGTCGAGCGCCTTGAAGCGCTTGTCGACCGGGGGCAGGGCGTCGTCGTGATAGCGACGGCGCAGCTCGATGATCTCGCCGAAGGAGTCGAGCGACTGGGCCCATGCCGCGAGGTTGCGCCGGAGTTCTTCGAGGTCGAAATAGTTCTGCAGCGACTCCTGGAAGTCGTTGGAGGCCATCAGCTCGGTCAGGTAGTAGGTCTCGGGCGACTCGGGCAGTTCGCGCAGCCTCACGACCCAGTTGTGGTCCAGCTTCGACTCGTTGCGCACCAGCGCCTTGAGGAACTTGCCGTCGCGCACGCTCTTGAGCGAGGCGTCGAGCTTGCCGAGCTCGGTGCCGAAGCTCTGCAGCGCAACGGCGTAGAGCTGCGCGGCCCGGCCGTGCAGCTTGAGCTTGTTGTACGCGTAGGGTGCGCCGAGCAGGCCTTCCTGGACCGCCTTGTCGGTGCTGTTGCGCTTGATCAGGATCGACCACGGCACCAGGGCGCGGTCGAACTTTTCTTCGGCGGCATCGGCCCAGCCGGAGCTCAGCAACGCCTTGTTGGAGAAGGGGCCGCTCACGCGCACGCGGTCGAGATACTGCTTGGCCTCGGCCGGTTTGTCGGCGGAAATAAGGTGGTTGCCCAGCAGCAGATTCGCCTTGTCCCGGATCGCGAGGGTCGCTTCGTCATCCGAGGCGAGCAGGCCCGCCTTTTCGAGCGCGGTCAGGCCCGCGGCTTCCTGTCCGCTCTGGATCAAGGCGATGCCGAGGTTGTAGCTCGAATAACCCTCGAAGCCTTTTTCGCCCTTGATCTCCTGGAATATCCTGATCGCCTCCGGAAACCGTCCGACATGCAGGTATATCTGCCCGCGCAGGAGCAATTCTTCGTTCTTGATCTTTTCCGGAATGCGGCCCTAGATTCTTTCGATGGCGGCGACCGCCGAGGTCGCGTCGCCCTTTTGCATGAAGATGCGCGCCACCCGCCAGGCGGCTTCGTTTCGAATCGGCTCGTCGACGTTACCTTCAAGCACCGCCTTGATGGCGCGTCCCGCGCGCTGGTGCATCCGGTAGGACAGCTCGAAATCGCCGACCGAGAAGTTGGCCTGGTTGACCTGGTAGTGAAGCGGGTCCAGCTTCGGGTCGTCGAGACGGTAAAACTGCCAGAGCTCGGTATCGAGGCGGCTGATGGCATCGAGATAGTTACCCTGCGCCGCCTGATAGTAGGCCTCTCCCAAATAGAGATCCCTGGCGCGCGCCTTTTCCGCCGGCGGCGCCGAAAACACCAACGGACTGATGAAAAACAGCCCGACGAGGCAAAGGTATCTTCGGATCACAACCGTCATTCCTTGAACTGGATGACCTTGCCGGACGATTCGGAGCGGTCGACAACAATTTCAAGAAGCTTGGGCTCCACCGCCTTCTTGAATTTGTAGGTCGCGACCTGCTGGAAATCGGTGTCGCCGGTCTTGCCGATCACGGCCACCTCGACCGAATGCTCGCCGGTGCGGATGTTTCCGGTGTGGATGCGCTGGACGCCGCCGCCTTGGAGCGCCTCGAGTTCCTTGAAGGTGTAGATGTGGTGCGCGGCATCCTGGCCGTCGAGCTTGAGCCGCACCGCATCCAGGCGCAGCTTGCCGTTGCCCTTGAGGCTCACGAACAGCGACAGCTGCGTGTTGGACGGGTACAACAGCTTCTCCTCGAGAAGCTGCAGCTCCGAGGAGATGGCCAGCACGTCCTTCTTGATGTCCTGCACCTGCTCGTCGAGCCCCTTGATCTGCTCCTTCGACACCTGTTGCGCCAGGGCCGCGCAGGGCAACGCGGCGAGGGCGGCCGCTACGAGGAGTTGGTGAAAGCTGTTCATATTGGCGATGACGGGCAAGTGCTTTCTCTGATGGGGCCAAGGCCGAGGTTTCCGAAGAAACAACCGCAGCGGCGCAAACTCGCCGACCCAGCTTCTGGATCAGTTATCGGCCATGACCCGCCTAATAAGTCTGGTGTGATGATGCCACAGCTCATTCGAGCCCGATTCCTTGGTGCCGGGATCTTCGTCGTGGTCCGCCAACGGTATGTCACCGGGACGTAAGTATCAGTTTGTCTCCTTCGCGGAAATAGTCACGAAATACGTGGCAGTCACCGGAACCGGACGTTGCGCCGGGGTGACTTCGGAGTTGGCGAGCCACGCGCGTTTCCAAGGCGGGCAAAGAAACGGGTCCGCGCACCCCGCAATTCCCTCGGCGAGTTGGGAAAAAAATCCCAAGGAACTCGCCCACAGCGCGGTCCTGTCGCGCCTTCGCTGGATTGTGAGAAATTGCACAATTTGGCGTTAGTGCGGGGTTACTTTCATTGTGCGGATTGACCGTTTTGGATGGTCTTGCCGTCGCCGATCGTTGTTTTTCAACTTATTGCAAGTTGCCCGCTGCGGCTCTTCGAGTTCCGGCACCGTAGCGAAGCCGGCGGTTTGGCGGGGAGGCGTACCGCGATTGATCGGCCCTCAGAGCTCAGGCGAGAGCACGTTCGACAATAGATTCAGACGCTGGGACTAAAACCGATGGATTCACTGCTCATGGTTTTCGGCCACCCCGATCGGGGCGCGACCCGTGCCGAATGCATGCCTTTTGGGTAAACCGCGCTCCGAGCAGATTCAAAGCGCCGCCTCGGGGTTTTCTCCGAGGTTTGAAAGACCGTCAGCCGTGTGGCGGTTGGCGGTGAATAAATTCGTCAAATGCCGGGTTGCTCGGGAAGACAAACCAGTTTCGTGATCGATATTCTCAACATCACCCATAGCGTCGGCCTGTCAGCGCCGGCCGACTGCGCGTCGGGCCGCCGCCGCGGCGACGTGCCGGCCTCGACGTGCCATGAGGAGCAGGCTGCCGCGGCCGCGCGCGCCAGCATCGGGGCTGCACGGCATGGGTAAGCCGCTGGTCATGCTCCGTGGGCTCCGTCTCGGCACGGCGATCGGCGCCCGATGGCTGCTCGTGCGACTGCTCGCCTTGGTGCTGCTGCTGGGCGGCGCCTCCGTGGCACAAGCGGGAACCGCCTTCTGCCGCGACTACCCGGTGATCAACGGGTTCTACGTCCTCGACGGCAACGACCCGGCCATCACGCCCGCGACGCTGCCGTCGTCGATCAGCATCGACGCCACCGACCAGTACCGCTGCTACATCAAGAACTTCCCGATCTCGGCGAAGTGGCCGCAGGGCCTCACCTCGACGATCAACTTCGCCAACGGAACCACGGGTCTCGTGATCTTCGAGAACGTGTACTACAGCGGCAACATGGCCTGCTCGAACACGCAGGTGAAGATCTGGTTCGCCAACGGCGCGTACTAC
>Ga0184637_10002953_pt1 | contig 10792 bp, 10 predicted proteins | sample PLM3_127_b2_FD_133143 | JGI IMG/M metagenome (GOLD analysis project Ga0184637, IMG submission 133143) | Groundwater sediment microbial communities from an aquifer in East River, Colorado, USA - PLM3_127_b2 | ecosystem: Environmental > Terrestrial > Soil > Riparian zone | place: USA: East River... | reverse complement strand
GGCGCTACGTGCGCTATCTCAACGCCCTGCGCCGGCGCACCGGCACCTTGTGGGAGGGGCGCTACCGCGCGGCGCCGATCGACGGCGAGGCCTACCTGCTCGCCTGCTGCCGCTATATCGAGCTCAATCCGGTGCGCGCCCGCATGGTGCGCCACCCGCGCGCGCATCGCTGGTCGAGCTATGGCGCCAACGCGCTGGGCCTTGCCGATCCGCTGGTCAGCCCGCACCCGCTCTATCGCGCGCTGGGGCGCAGCGCTCCGGAGCGGCAGGCCGCCTATCGCGCCTTGTTCCGCGAGCGGCTGGCGGAGCGCTTCCTCGACGAGCTGCGCGACGCCACCAATGGCGGCTGGGCGCTGGGCGACGCTGCTTTCAAGCGCCGCATCGCCAAGGCGGCCAAGCGCCGCGCCGAGCCCCTGCCCAAGGGCCGGCCGCGCGCCGGCAAGGCCGACAAGCGGCAATTAAATCTACTCTGACCCCATGGACGGACCCCATGGACGCTAGCTGCGCGCCGCCCAAGGACAGGCTCCGCGCGAGCCGGGACCCATGGTGACGCTGTCGAGGTCGCATGGGCCCCGGCTCACGCCGCCATCGCTGGCGCGATGCCGGCTGTCCGGGGTTGCGACGAGAGATTGCCGGAGAATAGGCCGCTTACTTCCGCCCGCTCGCGCATTTTTGCAACACGGTCCCGCTATTCCTGCATCGCTGCCCGGTCATTTATCAGACAAAAGTATAGTTGCGCGAGATTCCAGGGGTTCGTAACGTCTGGGCAACCTTCCACGGGGGAAGCTTAAGTCCGCGAGTCGCCGCATTGATTTGGGCGGCGTCGCGATGAAGAGCCAAGGAACAGGCGCATTATGCTCTATCAAGCGATCGAGGCGCAGTACGCCAGCCTGACGCCGGCGCGCATGACCGCGCGCCTGATGCACCAGATGCTGACCCATCCCTGGCTGCCGCACTCCTACATGACACAGAGCCGCGCGGCGGCCGCCTGGTTCGAGCTGTTCGACCGCGTGACGGAGAATCGCCGCAAGCCCGCCTTTGGCCTCGACATGACTCTGGTCGATGGCGTCCCGACCAAGGTCGAGCAGGTGGTGGTGGCGGAACAGCCCTTCTGCAACCTGGTGCATTTCGCCCGCGACCTCAATCGCGCGCATGGCGATCCGCGCGTGCTGGTGGTGGCGCCGATGTCCGGCCATCACGCGACCTTGCTGCGCGGCACGGTGGAGACGCTGCTGCCCAAGCACGACGTCTACGTCACCGACTGGATCGACGCGCGCATGGTGCCGCTGGCCAAGGGCGGCTTCGATCTCGCCGACTATATCGATGACGTGATCGACTTCCTGCGCGTGCTTGGCCCCGGCACCCATGTGATGGCGGTGTGCCAGCCCTCGCCGCCGGTCCTGGCCGCGACGGCCTTGATGGCGGCGATGCAGGATCCCGCTGCGCCCGCCAGCATCACGCTCATGGGCGGGCCGGTCGACACCCGCCACAGCCCGACCGCGGTCAATCACATGGGCATGAGCCAGGACGTCTCCTGGTTCGAGCGCAAGGTGATCGATTCGGTGCCGCCGCATTATCCGGGCGCGATGCGCCGGGTCTATCCGGGCTTCCTGCAACTGGGCGGCTTCATGTCGATGAACCCCGACCGCCACGTCGCCTCGCACGTGGAGTTCTTCAACCACCTGGTCGAGGGCGACGGCGAAAGTGCGGCCGCGCACCGGCGCTTCTATGATGAGTACCTCTCGGTCATGGATCTGTCGGCCGATTTCTATCTCGACACCATCCGCCACGTGTTCCAGGAACATTCGCTGCCCCAGGGCCGCTTCACCCATCGCGGCGAAAGGGTGGAGCCGGCGGCGATCACGAAGACCGCGCTGATGACCATCGAGGGCGAATTGGACGACATCTCCGGCCTGGGCCAGACCAAGGCGGCACACGCCCTCTGCACGAACATCCCCGCCGCCCGCCGCCGTCACCTGGAACAGGCGGGCGTCGGCCATTACGGCATCTTCAACGGCCGCAAATGGCGGCAGTTCATCTACCCGGCCTGGGCGGAGTTCGTGCGTGGGGTCAGGTAGCCAGCGGATCGCGGAGCCGGGCGCTCGTGGATCCAGGGGCCAAGCGATAAGATAGCGGAGTTTCATGGAGGTGCGGTCGGCCCTCCCCAGCGTCACGCGCTCTGCTAAACTGGCGTGACAGCGTCAGGGGAACCACCATGTCCCGCACCGCGATCTGTTCCTGCGGCCAGCTATCGGTTGTCGTCGACGGTGAACCGGATGAGGTTCTGGTCTGTCACTGCTTCGAATGCCAGAAGCAGACCGGCAGCGTGTTCGGCGTCTGGACCTATTGGCCCAAGAGCGCATGTCAATCCATCAAGGGCGAGGCGAAGCTCTATCGCCGCTCCAGCGATTCCGGGCGTTGGGTAGACAACTATTTCTGTCCGAATTGCGGCAGCGCGGTCTATAGCTACGCCGAGTTCGCGCCGGAGAGCATCTGCGTCGCGGTCGGTAATTTCGCCGATCGGGACCATCCGGCGCCGACCTATGCGGTCTGGGATGAATGTCGGCATCCTTGGGTCAAGCTGCCGCCGGAATGGCAGCAGCTCGAGAAGGACGGCGGGTCAGCGGATTGAGCCATGCGGCCGAGCCCGGTGATCCGCGCTGGCGTTGCCGAATCGGATCACGATAGAGTCAATTGCGGAGACGCACGGATGCCGGATGCCGGATAGCGATCAACCCTTCTGGAAAACCAAGAAGCTCGGCCAGATGACACAGGCCGAGTGGGAAAGCCTGTGCGACGGCTGTGGCAAGTGCTGCCTCAACAAGCTGATCGACGCCGACACCAACGAGCTGTTTTTCACCAACGTCGTCTGCAAGCTGCTCGACACCAAGAGCTGCCGTTGCACGCACTACGCCAATCGGCACAGCTACGTTTCGGATTGCGTGCAACTGACGCCGCGCAATGTGAAGCAGCTGCGCTGGCTGCCCGACACCTGCGCCTATCGCCTGGTGGCGGAGGGCAAGGATCTGTTCGATTGGCATCATCTGGTCTGCGGCGACCGTAACGCGGTGCATAAGGCCGGAATCTCGGTGCGCGGCCGGGTCATTTCCGAGAAGGACGCCGGCGATCTCGAGGATCATATCGTCGATTGGAAGTAGCGCTGGCTTGCGAGGTTGCGCGCTGCAACACCCCCCTTCCCACCCTTCCCCCGCAAGGGGGGAAGGAGCAAAGCGAGCCCTTCAACTAAACTCCCTCCCCCTTGACGGGGGAGGGCAGGGATGGGGGTGATCTCGATGCAGAGCGCTGATCTTTCCATGGCTTGCATCCAATTGAAATCACGCGCATTTTTGCGCGCAAGGCTCGGATAGCGACATTGCGCGCAAGGACCTAGATATCGGCCATGGCATCTCGCAACAGGAAAGCGATCCCCATGTCCGAGACCATCGTGAACGCCGTGCGCGAGGCCGCCGCCTATATCGAGCGCCGCTCCGCGGAAGAAGCCGACGGGCCGGTGAGCCTGAAGGAACTGGGCGACCATACGGGAATCAGCCCGTGGCATCTGCAGCGCCAGTTCAAGCGCGTGCTGGGCGTCAGCCCGCGGCAGTACGACGACGCGCTGCGCATGAAGCGCCTGCGCCGCGGCTTGAAAAGCGGCGGCGGCGTTGCCGGCGCCACCTTCGAAGCCGGCTATGGCTCGTCGAGCCGCGTCTATGAGCGCGCGGCGGGCGCGCTCGGCATGACGCCGGCCAGTTACGCGCGCGGTGGCCAGGGCCAGATGATCCGTTACGGCATCGCGCCCTGCGGGCTGGGCCTGGTGCTGGTCGCGGCGACGTCGCGCGGCATCTGCCGCGTCGAACTCGGCGCCGGCGAAGCCACCATGATCGGCCATCTGCGCGCCGAATTCCCCGCGGCGGACATCGAACGCGACGAGCGCGCGCTGGCGAGGTTCGTGACCGAGATTCTGCGGCGCCTGGATGGTGCGGCACCCCATGCCGAACTGCCGCTCGACATCCGCGCCACCGCCTTCCAGCGCCAGGTGTGGGAAGAACTGCGCCGCATCCCGGTCGGCCAGACCCGGTCCTATGCCGAGGTCGCCGCCGCCATCGGCCGCCCGGCCGCAATCCGCGCCGTAGGCAATGCCTGTGCCAACAACCCGGTCGCCATCGCCATCCCCTGTCACCGCGTTTTGCGTAATGACGGAAAACTCGGTGGCTACGCTTGGGGAATTCAGCGAAAACAGGCCCTTATCGCGGCGGAACAAGCCGGCGCGAGGCCCCCCGACGGGCGCGCTCGAAAAAAGGCGTAAGTGGTTGAATCCGGCGGAGCCGGGGCTCTATGCTGACCCTTGAGAGCTGCTCGCTAGCTTGGGATGGTCATGCGGAAAGCCCTGGAAAATCGCGCCAAAATAAAGACTCGCAAAGGCGCGAAAGCGCCGGCGAAACGCCGCCGCATGAACGAGGCCGCCGACCTCAGCCTGATGAGTTTCGCCGAGCGCGAGGTGCCGCTGGTCTATCAGCAGAACCGCCGCGCGCGCCGCATCATCCTGCGGCTCGATTACGGCGCTTCGCGTATCGTGGTGGTGCTGCCAAAACGCACATCGCGTGACGAAGGCCGCCGGTTCGCCCTCTCCAACAAGGAATGGATCGCCGAACGGCTCGATCAATTGCCGGAGACGGTGCCCTTCGCCCATGGCAGCATCATTCCCTTCCTTGGCGTGCTGCATCGCATCCGCTATCGCGCCAACGCGCGCGGCGTGGTGTGGTGCGAGGACCAGGAGATCCACGTCGCCGGGCATGAGGAGCATGTCGCGCGCCGGGTCAGCGACTGGCTGAAGCTGGAAGCGCGGCGCGAGATCGAAGCCCGCGCCCGCGCCAAGGCGGAGCAGCTCGGCAAGAGCGTCAAGCGCGTCATCCTGCGCGACACCAAGAGCCGCTGGGGCAGCTGCACCACCGACGGTGTGCTGTCCTTCTCCTGGCGCCTGATCCTGGCGCCGCGTCACGTGATGGATTACGTGGTCGCGCACGAGGTCGCGCATCTCAGGGAAATGAATCACGGACCGCGCTTCTGGAAGCTGTGCGAGGAAGTCTGCCGCACGGTCGACGGCGCGCGGAGCTGGCTGGAGGAAAACGGCACCGATCTCTATCGCTACGGCCGCTGAGTTTCAACGACCGCTTATCACTTACCACCTCTCTCCTCGAGACGGCCTGCGCCGGCTTCCCGGCTGGCGCAGGCCGAAGCTTTTTCGGTGCGCCGCATCACGGAGGAAGACAGCAGTACTTGCCAGAAAGGCCTGCCATTCCCGTATTACTTACGTATCTGTCATGTAAGTGTCATGCTCGGAACGGCGCCAATTAACACCCGCGCAAGTTTTGTTAACTAGGGTTCGACGGCTCTTGGCAGGGATCGAAAGCCGTTTCCATCATGTCGCGCACACACGACTTACCCAGTCCATTTCGCGCGCATCGCTTGCGTGGATCATCGCGGAATCAGGTGTTGGCGCGAGACCTCGCCGGCCCTGCGCCGACGCTGGATGAGAGCTGGACCGGCGGCGCGGTGATGGAACTGTGCGCCAATCATCCGCGCACCCCAAGCTTCGCGGTGCTCGATTCCGCCGAGCGCGTCACCGGGCTGATCGAGCGCGAGCGTCTGCTGGTCCAGTTTTCACAACCGCTGTGGGCCGACGTCTATCGCCGGCGGCCGGTCGGACCACTGGTGACGCGCGAGGCGATGATCGTCGAGGCGGCGATGCCGATCGAAGGCGTGAAAGAGCTGATCGCCTATCGCTATCCCGGCGCCATCTCCGGCGGGTTCGCCATTGTCGAGGGAGAACGCTATTTCGGTATGGGCACCATGATGGCGCTGCTGGAGAAGACTGTCGATCTCGCCCATCTGCGCGCGGTGGAGCTGGAGGAGGCGCAGCGCAAGGCCGAGGATGCCAGCGCCGCCAAGTCGCGCTTCCTCGCCACCATGAGCCATGAGTTGCGCACACCGCTGAACGCCATCATCGGGTTTGCCGAACTGCTGCTGATGCCGCGCTCAAGCGACCTCGCGGCGGGACAGCGGCAAGCCTATGTCGCCGACATCCGCGACAGCGGCGCGCATCTGCTGTCGCTGATCAACGACATCCTCGATTACTCGAAGCTGGAGGCGGATCATCTGCCGCTCAGCGAGGCGCCTTTCGACCTGGCGCAGTTCCTGAACGACTGCCTGCGCCTGGTGCGGGCCCAGGCCGAGGCCGGCGGGCTGGATCTGCGACTCGGGCCCCCGCAATCGGTCGCGGTGCTGGGCGACGAGCGGCGGCTGCGGCAATGCGTGGTCAATCTGCTGGCCAACGCCATCAAGTTCACGGCACCCGGCGGGCAGGTGACGCTCCAGGCCCGGGCTTTGGGCCAGGATCTGGAAATCACGGTGGCGGACACCGGATGCGGCATCCCCGCCGATCATCTGGAACGCGTGTTCGAGCCCTTTCATCAGGTCGACAGCGATTTGAGCCGCGCCGCCAATGGCACGGGTCTCGGCCTGCCGCTCAGCCGCAAGCTGGTCGAACGCCATGGCGGCAGCCTGGCGCTGGAGAGCGAAGTGGGTATCGGAACCAGCGCCCGGATCAACCTGCCGGGGCGTGCCAGCCCCCTGGAAATGCTGTGGGACGGCGGCCCGGCGGCAAGCCATTGAAGCAACGCGCAGAATTGCGAGGCTTCCGTCGGCGGATTGTTATGTTATAACAACGCCGAGCTTTGACGGATTTCCGGCCATGCGAACAACGCGAAGCGGCGAGACGATCCTGCGCTGGGGTGCGGCCCAAAGGCTGGCCGCGGCCTCCTTGGCGCTGGCGGCACTTTGGGCCCTCGTCTGGTGGGCGGTCGGCTGAGGCCGTCGCGCTCTTCGCTCATGCACGCCCATCTCACCAGCAGCAATCCCGCGGAGATGAGCGCCGATCGCGCGCCCGATATCGTGCGGTTGCGCGACGTCACCATCGCCTATGACCGTCATCCGGTGGTGCATCATCTGAATGGCGGGTTCGCCGCCGGCAGCCTGACCGCGCTCATCGGACCGAACGGCGCCGGCAAGAGCACGCTGCTGAAAGCCATCGCCGGCGTGCTGCCGGTGCATCGCGGTTCCATCGACTTCGCCATCGACCAGCGCAAGATCGCCTATCTGCCGCAAGTGGTCGATGTCGACCGCTCGTTTCCGCTGCGGATCATCGACGTGGTCGATCTTGGCCATTGGCGCAGCGTCGGCGCGCTGAAACGCATCGGCGCCGCGGATCGCGCCGCCAGCCGCGCGGCGATCGACGCCGTCGGCCTTAAAGGCCTGGAGCAGCAGCCGATCGGCAAATTGTCGGTGGGTCAGTTCCAGCGCGTGCTGTTCGCGCGGCTGATGGTGCAGGAGGCGGAGCTGATCCTGCTCGATGAGCCGTTCAACGCCATCGACCAGAAGACGGCCAGCGACCTGATGCGGATTGTGCGCGACTGGCTGGCCGAGGGCCGCACCGTGGTTGCCGCGCTGCACGACCTGGAACAGGTGCGGCGCGAGTTCCCCGAGGCGCTCCTGATGGCGCGCGAGCTGGTGGCCTGGGGACCGTCGCCCCAGGTGCTGAGCGAGGCCAACCTGGCGCGCGCGAGGGCGTTGGCGGCGAACTGGACCGATCCCGCGGCGGTGTGTGAGCGGTAGGGGATGAGTGCTTCATTGTCATCTATCAGAACAGAACTCCCCTTCCCCCCTTGCGGGGGAAGGTTGCGGAGGCTTAGCGAAACGCAGTTGAGCTTAGCCGAAGCTGGAAGGGGGGTGGCGCGCCTTGCGGGCGCGCATCGCCGGAGGCGATATAGAGCGAAGATTTGCTGGGCGAAGAACCAGCGCTGCAACACCCCCCTTCCCACCCTTCCCCCGCAAGGGGGGAAGGAGCAGAGCCGGTCGGTTTCCGCAACGTGCTCTCTTTCGTTGGTGCGCCTCTTCGCTTGTTCCGCTTCGATGCGGTAAGCCATGCTCTACGACCTCTTCATCCAACCCCTCTTCGAGTTCGGCTTCATGCGCCGGGCTTTGGTCGCGTGCCTCGCCTTGTCGATCAGCGCCGGGCCGATCGGGGTTTTCCTGGTGCTGCGCCGCATGAGCCTGATGGGCGATGCGATGTCGCACGCGATCCTGCCGGGTGCCGCGATCGGCTTCCTGCTCTCCGGCCTGTCGCTGTGGGCGATGAGCCTTGGCGGATTGGCGGCGGCGCTGATCGTGGCGCTGCTGGCGGGCGGCATGAGCCGCCTGACGCCGCTCAAGGAAGACGCGGCGATGGCGGGATTCTATCTGATCTCGTTGGCCTTGGGCGTGCTCCTGGTCTCGCTCAAAGGCAGCAATGTCGATCTGCTGCATATCCTGTTCGGCACCTTGCTGGCGGTATCCGACGATGCGCTGCTGCTGATCGCGGCGACGGCGACGCTGACGGTCGTGGCGCTGGCCGCGATCTATCGCACGCTCATCGCCGAATGCTTCGATCCGGCCTTCTTGAAGGCGGTCGGCGGCCATGGCGGCCTCGCGCATGTGCTGTTCCTGGCGCTGGTCGTCGTCAACATGGTGGCGGCGATGCAGGCGCTGGGCACCTTGATGGCGGTCGGGTTGATGATGCTGCCCGCGGCCTCGGCGCGGATGTGGACCATTTCCATCGGCCGCATGATCGGCGTCGCCGTGCTGCTGGCGATCACGGCTTCGATCGCGGGCCTGCTGGTGTCCTATCACGCCGATCTGCCCTCCGGCCCCTCGGTCATCCTGGCCGCCGGCGCGCTCTATCTGGGCTCGCTGCTAGTGGGCGCCAATGGCGGGTTGCTGCGCCGCCTGCTGCCGCAGCCGCATCTGGAGCATTGAGGGCGATTTCGGATCATTGTCAGACGAAATACGCTGCGCCATCATCGGCGTTGATTGAGCTTGGGGATTGTTGTTCATGAACGTGCTGGTCATCAAAAACAACGCGGATACGCCGCCTTCGCTGGTCGGCGATCATCTGATCGCGGCGGGGGTGCAGCTCACCACCGTGCTGCCGCATGGCGGCGGCTCGTTGCCGGCGACGACCGAAGGCTTCGATGGCGCCGTGATCCTGGGCGGGCCGCAGCACGCCGGCGACGACACGAATTATCCGGCTTTCCCGCCGATGCTGGATCTCCTGCGCGATTTCCACGATCAGGAAAAGCCGCTGCTCGGCCTTTGCCTCGGCGCGCAATTGCTGGCGCGCGCCTTCGGCGAAAAGGTGCGGCGGCACGATCAGTTCGAATGCGGCTATCCGGCAATCGAGATCACCGCGGCGGGCAGGGGCGACCCGCTGCTCTCCGGCCTGGCGCGGCGCCAGCGCATCCTGCAGTGGCACGAGGACACGTTCGACATGCCCAAGGGCGCCGTGCATCTGATGCAAGGCGACGTCTGCCGCAACCAGGCCTTCCGCTACGGGCGCACCACCTACGGCTTCCAGTGCCACTTCGAAGTGTCGGCGGACCTCGCCAGGAAATGGTTCGATAGCTGGGGCCATACCATCGTCAAGCGCTTCGAGGAGCCGCGCGGCCAGGACGTGCTGCAGCAGGCCCGCGACGGCATCGCGCGCCATGGCGGCGGGGCCGCCGATTTCTGCCGCGTGGTGACCCAGCGCTGGATCGACTTGGCGCGCCAGGGCCGCGCCGCCCGGCAAGGCGCTGCCGCCTAGAGAATTACCCATCTTTCCATGCCGTTCGGGCATGGTTGCGCTTGCTCAACACTTAGTGAGTGGCATGGGGCCGGCCGGCGGCTAACATCAGTCTCAGGGCGGCATGGGGGATGCCGCTCGCTTGCTGCGCCAAGCCCCAATCGGACAGACTGCCGGACCGAACATGATCGCACCGGAACCACCGACGTCGGAACACGCAGGGGCGACGCGCAATCACGCCGCGCGGCGCTGGCTGCCGCTGGCGCTGCTGGTCTTGGGCACGGCTCTGTTCTTCGCCTTCGATCTCGACCGCTACATCAGCTTCGCCAAGCTGCGGGCACATCACCAAGACCTCATGGCCTTCGTCACCGCGCATTACGTCAAGGCGCTGCTGATCTATGCCGGCATCTATGTGCTGTTCGTCGCATTTTCACTGCCGGGCGCGGTGTGGCTCACCATTGTCGGCGGCCTCCTGTTCGGCGCGATGGCGGCCGCCATCGTCACGGTGCTGGCGGCGACCATCGGCGCCTGTCTGCTGTTCCTGGCGGCGAAATCCTCGCTCGGCGAATATCTGCACGCCCATGCGGGACCCTGGCTCGGCAAGGTCGAACGCGGCTTTGCCGAGAATCAGTGGAGCTATATGCTGATGATGCGGCTCATCCCCGCGATTCCGTTTTTCATCGCCAATCTGATCCCGGCTTTCCTCGGCGTGGCCCTGCACGTCTTCGCCATCACGACCCTGATCGGCATCATTCCAGCGACGGCGATTTTCGCGACCATCGGCGCCGGTCTGGGCAGTGTGCTGGAGAGCAACGAGATGCTGAGTTGGCACAGCCTGCTGACGATGGAGATCAGGCTGGCGTTGATGGGGCTTGCCGTGCTCGCCGCGCTGCCGATCCTGGTCAAATACTGGCGCCGCCGTCGCGGGCGGAACGCCTGATGCGGGACCTGAAGCCGGACATCTGCGTCATCGGCGCCGGCTCGGCCGGCCTCTCCGTCGCCGCGGGGGCGGCACAGCTTGGCGCGGAAACGGTGCTGATCGAAGCCGGCGAGATGGGCGGCGACTGCCTCAATTACGGCTGCGTGCCGTCGAAGGCGCTGCTGGCGGCGGCGCATGCGGCGGTCCGGCATCGCGAT
>Ga0184637_10002952_pt1 | contig 10792 bp, 11 predicted proteins | sample PLM3_127_b2_FD_133143 | JGI IMG/M metagenome (GOLD analysis project Ga0184637, IMG submission 133143) | Groundwater sediment microbial communities from an aquifer in East River, Colorado, USA - PLM3_127_b2 | ecosystem: Environmental > Terrestrial > Soil > Riparian zone | place: USA: East River... | reverse complement strand
TCCGCGCGGCGTCAAACGAAAGATGAGCAACTTCCCGCTTCGTCGCCGTCGAGCGAAATCCCTGCCGCCGATCAAGATCGAGAAAGCAATTCGGATACTTAAGTGACGAGTATTGGGGCTAGCCCTGAAGCGGTTCAGGTATCGCAATGAAGCTGGGGAAAGGGAGAATTTCGCCCGCTACTTCGGGCACTGCGCCCCTGCGTCGTGATGGATGCTATGGGCCTATGCGACGACACCATGGGCCGATCGACCCGGCTCTCGAAACCCGGCGGCTTTACATCGAACACCTTGCCGAACGGCTCGAGCAGATGGAGTTCGGCATCACTCCGATGAAGGCGATCGCCTACCGCCTGTTTGCGCGGCGTCTGCGCGAGGCAATGGCCGGTTTTCCGGAAGCCCACCTCATGGCAAAGCTCTCGCACCATCGCTTGGCGGTGACCGACATGCTGGCGACGCGCTTTTTCGACACACACGGCCGGCTGCCGGCCGCCGAGGGTGAGGCGGTGCAAATTGCGGCCGATCGGCTGCTGGGACGGGTGCGCAGACCGGCGTGAGCCTTGTGCGGGCATGCCATGTGCTCGGTGAAGCTGTCACGAGACCACGGGAGCTGCCATGAGCACATCCCCGAGTGCATCACAAGTGGATTTCGAAGTCGTTATGACGGCCGTCACCATCGCCCTGATGGCGAGTCATCCCGGTTTTGATACGCACCGTTTCTCGGCCATCCTGGCAGCCGCATCGTTGCCCGAAGCCGGGCTTTCCCCATCGGCGGTTGCCATATTGCAGCGGCTTGCCGCATCCACCGCCGAATGGGCCAGCCAGCGCGAGCACGCTGTGAGTGGCATGGATTTGGTGTATCACTGAGGGAAAACGGGCAACGAAACTTGCCGAAACCCTTGCAGTCTCAGGAACTGTCCCCAGTTCCGACGCATGAACACGACCCGACCCACCTTGTCAGGAGCGAACCTGACTGTCACTTGCATGCTCGCCCAGTTGCTCGAGCGCCTGGAACGCAGCACCGGCCCTGTTGGCGCCGACCAGTACCGGTCGGTTGTCCTGCACCTGGTCGACGAGTTCAAGGATCTCCCGGCCGACGGCGCGTTCTCGGCATTGCTGGATGAATACCCGGCGGCTGCCGAGCTGTACGAGAATGTGAACTATCGGCACGCGGGCCTTTGCCGCTCACCGCTGGATTTCGCTCTTGGCGCTGAGATCAGAGCGAAGGAAGTCATTGACCGCGTGATGCGTCGCGCCAAAGAGGATCCGACCCATCATGGCTAAGGCAGAGGCAAAGACGGCAATCCTGGCAGACGGCCTGCGCTACAAGACCAAGACGCCCGGCTCACCGTTCAAGGCGACGAGCACGTTCGGCGCCGCGACGATGTCGTGTTTTCTGTGCGGCAAGCATCGACCGCGCTCGATGATGAAAACGCGCAAGGTGCTCGGACGGGCGCAGGCAGTGTGCTCACCGTCGTGCAAGGCGTTGGACGAGGCGGCCGGTTGAGCCGTCGCCAGACATTCGCTAGACGACCATCGGCGTCGCCGCGCCGTCGAGCGACACCACCGCGCCGCTGACGTAGCTCGCGCGCCTGGACGCGAGAAAAACCACCATGTCGGCAACATCCTGAGGTTGCCCCAGGCGCCCGAGCGGCATGGCGCGCAGCCGCTGTTCGCGGATCGCTTCGACGGATTGACCGCTGCGCCGCGCGTCGGCAGCGAAGCCTTCCTGCATGCGATCGGTTTCGGTGACGCCGGGGTTCACGGCGTTGACGCGGATGCCACGATGCGCGAAGGCGTTTGCGAGGCCCACGCTCGCAAGCATCAGCGCCGCGTTGGCTGCGCCGCCCGGCAAATGCGTCGGCCCGGCAAGCTTGCCGCCCATGCCGATGATGTTGACGATGACCCCTGCACCGCGTTGGCTCATGCCGCGCAGCACGGCGTCGATGGCATGGATGTAGGTGTAGTACTTCGCGTCCATCGCCGCATGCCAGTGCGCCGCGGTGAGTTCATCGGGCGGCGTGCGCACGGCTGCCCCGGCGGAGTTGACGAGCACGCCCACCGGCCCGAGCTGCGCCTCGACCGAGCGCACCATCGCGGCGGCCTGCTGGGGCTCGCGCAGGTCGGCCGCTACGCCGATCACAGGCACGCCTTCGGAGCGCAGCGTCGCCTCGGCTTGCGAAAGGTTCTCGGCGCTGCGTGAAGCAATCGCGACGCGTGCCCCTTCCGCGGCAAAGGAGCGTGCGCAGGCGAGCCCGATGCCCTTGCTTCCGCCGGTGATGAGGACGACCATGTTCTGCAGTCCGAGATCCATGGCGATGCTCCTTTTGTTCAGACCGCGACGCGTCGGTGCGCGACCCGATCGATGAACTCGATCGTCGCCGCGATCACCTTGTCGGGCTGGTCGCGGTGCGGCGAATGGGCGCAGCGCTCGAGCTTCAGCAGGCGCGCGGCGGGCAACGCAGCGGCGATGCCGTCGATTTGCGCCATCGTTCCGTATTCATCGTCACGGCCCTGCATCGCGAGGATGGGGCAGCGAATCGCAGGCAGCAGCGATTCGATCGACCACTGCTTGAAACGTGGGTCGAGCCAGATGTCGTTCCATCCCCAGAACGCCGAGTCGACATCGGCGTGATGGCGGGCGAGCTTCGCCTTGAAGTCGGTCCTCAGGAAGACTTCGCGTGCCTTGCGGATGCTTTCGAGTCCGAACTCTTCCACCATGATGTGCGGCGCGAGCACGATTGCAGCGGCCACGCGATCGGGGAAGCTCGCGGCGTGGATCAACGCGATCGATCCGCCGTCGCTGTGGCCGAACAGGAAGCAGGGCGCTTGCACGCCGACGGTATCGAGCAGGGCCGGCAGCACCTCGCGCGCGTGGCGATGCATGAAGTCCGGATTCCAGCGCTCATCAGGGGCCCGGGGTGTCGAGCGACCGTAGCCTGCGCGCGAATAGACGAGGCCTCGCAGGCCGGCGGCTTCGCACAGCCGAGCCGGAAAGTCCCTCCACATCGACAACGAACCGAGCCCTTCGTGCAGAAACACGATGACCGGCGCGTCGAGGGGGGCGTTGCCGACCCAGGCAACTTCCAGATCGACGTTGCCGACGCGCACCAGAGCGCTCATCTACGCTGCTCTTTCTCACGCAAGCGAAAGCGCTGGATCTTGCCGGTCGCGGTCTTCGGCAGCTCGGTCACGAACTCGAGCTGGCGCGGGTATTTGTGCGGCGCCAGGCGTACCTTGACGAAGGTCTTCAAGGTATCGCCAAGCTCGTCGCTCGCCTGCGACGGGTTCTTCAATACGACGAAGGCCTTCGCGCGCGTCAAGCCCTGCTCGTCGTTGACGCCGATCACCGCGGCCTCGAGCACGGCCTCGTGCTGCATCAGTGTCGACTCGACTTCGAAGGGCGAGACGTACTGTCCGCTGACCTTGAGCATGTCGTCGCCGCGGCCGGCATACACGTAGTAGCCGTCGGCGTCGCGTGTGTATTTGTCGCCGCTTTTCGTCCAGGCGCCCTGGAAGGTTTCGCTGCTCTTCGCGCGGTTGGTCCAATACATCAGCGCCGCCGACGGGCCCTTGATGTAGAGGTCGCCAACCTCGTCGTGGCCGGTGATGACGCGACCGCTGTCGTCGCGCAGCTCGAGCTCGTAGCCGGGCACCGGTTTGCCGGTCGTTCCGTAGCGCACGTCGCCCGGCCGGTTCGACAGGAAGATGTGCAGCATCTCGGTCGAGCCGATGCCGTCGATGATGTGGCAACCGAAATGCGCTGTGAAGCGTTCGCCGATCTCCTTCGGCAAGGCTTCACCGGCCGACGAGCACAGGCGCAACGACACCTTCGATCTCGCCGGCAGGTTGGGTGATGCGAGCAGGCCGGCAAAGCCCGTCGGCGCACCGAAGAAGACGGTCGGCTTGTGCTCGACCATGCGCTTGAAGCAGGCGTCGGGTGTCGGGCGTTCGGCCATCAGGACGACGGTCGCGCCGACGGACAACGGGAAGCTCAACGCATTGCCCAGACCGTAGGCGAAGAACAGCTTGGCGGCCGAGAACGTGATGTCGTTTTCGGTCAGGGCGAGCACCGGCTTGCCGTACAGCTCCGCGGTCCAGTAGAGGCTACCTTGCGCGTGCACGGTGCCTTTCGGACGCCCCGTCGAGCCCGACGAGTAGAGCCAGAAGCCGACGTCGTCGGCGAGCGTGCGGGCCGGCGCGATGGCGGGTGTTTGCTGGCCGACCCAGGCGTGGAAGTCCTTCGCGCCGGCAGGCAGGTCCTGGAGGCCGCGCGAGACGACGATCGACTGGATCTCATGCCCCCCGCGCTCCATCGCCGCCTGCAATGTGGGCAGCAACACGCCGGAGACGAGCGCGGCCTGGGCGCGGCTGTGCGCGAGCATGTAGGCGTAGTCATCGACGGTCAGCAGCGTGTTCACCGCGACCGGCACGACGCCCGCGTACAACGCGCCGAGAAAGGCGACCGGCCAGTCGATGCCGTCCTGCATCAGCACCAGTACGCGCTCCTCGCGCTTGAGGCCGAGCGCGCGAAGGCCGCTGGCGCAACGCCGGATGCGCTCGGCCAATTCGCCATATGTCATCACGCCGACGTCGTCGATGTACGCCGGCTTGCGGGCGCGCGCTTCGTTGATCGTGATCAGGTGTTGCGCGAAGTTGAAGTGTTCGGGCGGTGCGACGACGCTCTCGCTCATCGTTGTCTCCTTGACGTTGTGGGCCTTTAGCTGCAGGTCAAAGTGGAAGGGGCACGGCAGCCAAGGCGTCGATCACCGCCGGCTCGGCCTGGATCGCAGCGCGGCGGTGGTAGAAGTTCAGCGCGCGCAGGCCGCCGAGCTCTTCTCCGCCGCCCGCGCGGCCCGGGCCGCCGTGCAACGAATGCGGCATCACGTTGCCGTGGCCCGTTTGCTGCTCGGCCGCGGCCGGTGAGATGACGTGCACGCGGCCGTGACTGTCGGCGAGCGACGCGGCGGCGGTGGCGAGGCTTGCCGGGTCGGCGCCGTACAGCGATGCGACGAGCGAGCCGTCGCCACGCCGGATCAGCTGCAATGCGTGATCGAGGTCGCGGTAGGGCATCAGCGTCGCGACCGGGCCGAACACCTCGATGCGATGCACGGTGTCGGCGGCGTCGGCGTCGCGTGTGCCGAGCAGCGTCGGGCCGATGCAGGCGGCGATGGCGGGGTCGGCATCGACGAGGGCGTGCGATGAGCCGGCATGCAATACATCGGTCTGCCCGCTCAACGTGGCGAGACCTTCGGTGACGGCGTCGAACTGCGCGCGGCTCACCAGCGATCCCATGCGCACGCTGTCGTTGCGCGGGTTGCCGACCGTGACGCCGCGAAGCTTCGCGTCGAGCGCCTGCACGGCGGCGTCATACGCCGGCTCGGGCACCAGCACGCGGCGGATCGCGGTGCATTTCTGGCCGGCCTTGACCGTCATCTCGCGCACGACCTCGCGCACGAGCAGGTTGAAGGCTTCGCTATTCGGCGCCGCATCGGGCAGCAGCAGCGCGGAGTTCAGGCTGTCGGCTTCAATGTTCACGCGCACCGAATGCGCCGCGACGGCGCGGTGTGAGCGGATCGTCGTGGCCGTGTCGGCCGAGCCGGTGAACGACAGCACGTCGAACGGCTGCAGCGCGTCGAGCAGGCCGGCCGAGCTGCCGCAAATGATCGACAGCGCACCTGTGGGCAACACGCCGGCGGCCACGACATCGGCCACCATGCGATGCGTCAGCCACGCGGTCGCGGTCGCGGGTTTCACGATCACCGGCACGCCCGACAGCAGCGCGGGCGCGGCCTTCTCCCACAGCCCCCAGCCGGGGAAGTTGAACGCGTTGATGAACAGCGCGACGCCGCGCGTCGGCGTCAGGAGGTGCTGCGAAAGGAATCCGCCGTCCTTGCCGAGCTTCACTCGGCTGCCATCCAGCAGCGCTTTCGCATCGCCGAGCGCTGCACCCCATTTCGCGTACTGTCCGACGGTGAAGATGGCGCCGTCGATGTCCACCGCGGAATCGTTTTTCGTCGTGCCCGAGTTCGCAGTTGCGATCTCGTAGTACGCGTTGCGGTTCGCCTGCAGCACCTTCACCACTTCGGCGAGCTGTGCAGCACGCTCGCCGTAGCTCATCGCGCGCAGCGCCGCCACGCCGCGTTGGCGGGCGAAGGAGAAGGCGCCAGGCAAGTCGATCCCGTCACTCGAAACGCTGACAAGCTCGGCACCCGTGACGGGGTCGCGCAGCACCACGCCGGGGCCGCGGCCCTCGAGCCATCGGCCGGCCACATGGTTCTTCAGCAATTCGGTCATATCAGTTGCTCCACACGCAGCCGGAAGTGGGGCCACCCGCTCCGTTCAGCCAATTCTTATTCACGCGTGTGGCCCCACTCCCGGCTGATTCAGTGGTGCTCACAGCGTCGCCCACACGCGCACGCGGTGCGTCGAACGCCACCGACTCAGCCGAGGGCGGGGTCCCCGGGCGCAGTGAATAAGAATTGGCTGAACGGAGCCCGGGGACCCCGTCCTCGGCGTGCGCGCGCCACGGACTCGTGAAGGGTTTCATTTCAGGCCTCCCGCCGGGCCACCCCAAAGGGGGGCTGCACCCCCTCGGGGGCAGGAGCGAAGCCACGTGGGAGTCGTCATTTTTGGTGAATTGAATCGCGCCTTGCGGCAGCAGGTAAAGGACGTAGGCGCGGCCCCCGCTCACGGTCGGCCGGTGCGCGCTGCCCGGCGGGTACACCTTCCAACCGGCAGGCTGGCCGTCGAAGCGCGCATCGCCTTCGAGCGGCATCACCATGTCGATCTCGCCGTTCGGGTGCACGTGGTGCGGGCCGACGCAGTCGTTCATCTCGACCACGTCGACCGAAAAGCCGTGCGTCTTCGGGCCGGGCTTGATGACGCGGCCGTAGCGGATGCCGTTTGCTTCGCGTTCGCACATCCAGCCGTCGGCGACGGCCTGCTTGCAGGCGGCAACGATCGAATCGAAGGTCCGGCTGCCGGGCGGCAGCTCGCGGTTCAGGCGATCGGCCAGCGCGGCGTCGAGCGGCTGGCCTTGCAACGTGGCGGTCAGTTCGCCCATCAGGGATTCGAACTGTTCCGGGTTCATTCGGTTGGAAGTGGATTTCATGCGCGGGTGTTGAATAATTCCAAGGAGTGCACGAAACTTACACAGCCTCCGGCGCACTGTCAAGCACTATAGTGCATAGTAACGCGTAAACAAGGACAACATCTCATGAACCTGCACGACGCGCGCATCGAAGACTCGACGGCCGGGAACGAAGTCCCCGAGCGCGATCCTTTTCTCGTCGCTCTGGGCGAGCGGGCGCGCTCGCTGCGCGCCCGCAAGGGCATGACGCGGCGTGCGCTCGCGCTCGCGTCCGACGTTTCGGAGCGCCACCTCGCCAACCTGGAGCTGGGTGTCGGCAACGCATCGATCCTGGTGCTCCGCCAAGTCGCGCAAGCCTTGTCGGCGCCGCTGGCCGAGCTGCTGGGAGACGAGACGACGGCGTCGCCCGAATGGCTGATGATCCGCGACTTGCTGCGCGGCCGCGGCGACGATGACCTGCGGCGCGGGCGGCTTGCATTGACGCAGCTGTACGGCCAGGCGGGGGAGCCCGACGCGCGCGGCCGCCGCATCGCCTTGATCGGCCTGCGTGGCGCCGGCAAGTCGACGCTCGGCCGGCTGTTGGCCGATGACCTGGGCGTGCCGTTCGTCGAGCTCAACCGCGAGATCGAGCGCGTGGCCGGCTGCGGCATCTCGGAGATCCAGAACCTGCTCGGGCAGGCCGCGTATCGGCGCTACGAGCGGCGCGCGCTCGAAGAGGCGATCCAGCTCTACGCCGAAGCGGTGATCGCAACGCCGGGCGGCATCGTCTCCGACCCGGCCACGTTCAACCTGCTCCTTTCGCACTGCTTCACCGTCTGGGTGAAGGCGACGCCCGAGGAGCACATGCAGCGCGTGGTAGCGCAGGGCGACCTGCGGCCGATGTCGGGCAATCGCGAAGCGATGGACGACTTGCGGCGCATCCTCGCCGGGCGCGCCGCCTTCTATGGCCGCGCGGACCTGACGGTCGACACCGGCGGTCGCTCCGTCGACGCCAGCTTCGCGCAGATCCGCGATGAGGTGCATGCGGCGACTGGGCGTTAAGGCACCAGGGAGCGCACTTTAGTTCTTCTTTTCAGTTGACAAGCGCGATACATGCACTATGATGCTAAATATCGAATGTGATGCATGATACTGCCGCTTGCCGGCGCACCAGGAGACCCCGATGACACAAACCGCAGCGCCCGCCCGCGTCGACTATCAGATCGAGCCTTCGCACTACAGGCATTGGTCCTTGAAGACCGAGGGCCCGGTGGCGACGCTCGCGCTCGACATCGACGAGAACGCCGGCATTCGACCGGGCTACAAGCTCAAGCTCAACAGCTACGACCTCGGCGTCGACATCGAACTGCACGACGCACTGAACCGCATTCGCTTCGAACATCCCGAAGTGCGTACCGTGGTCGTGACGAGCTTGAAGGACCGCATCTTCTGTTCGGGCGCCAACATCTTCATGCTCGGCGTGTCGAGCCACGCGTGGAAGGTGAACTTCTGCAAGTTCACGAACGAGACACGCAACGGCCTCGAAGACTCTTCTCGACATTCCGGTCTCAAATTCATCGCGGCGGTCAACGGCGCATGCGCCGGCGGCGGTTACGAACTCGCGCTTGCCTGCGACGAGATCATCCTCGTTGACGACCGGTCCTCGTCGGTGAGCCTGCCCGAGGTGCCGCTGCTCGGCGTGCTGCCAGGCACCGGCGGATTGACGCGGGTGACCGACAAGCGGCATGTGCGCCACGACCTTGCCGACATTTTCTGCACCAGCGTCGAGGGTGTGCGCGGCCAGAAGGCGAAGGACTGGCGGCTCGTCGACGAGATCGCGAAGCCGGCGGTGTTCGGACAGAAGGTGCAGGAGCGCGCGCGCGAGTTGGCGTCGAAGAGCGACCGCCCCGCCGATGGCAAGGGGGTCGCGCTGACGCCGATAGCACGCACTATCGAAGTCGATGCGTTGCGCTATTCGAACGTCACGGTGGACATCAATCGCGCCAAGCGCACAGCAACGTTCACGGTGAAGGCGCCGGCGATGGGGCCGGCGCAGGCTATCGATGCGATCGTCGCTGCCGGCACGTCGTGGTGGCCGCTGCAGATGGCGCGCGAGCTCGACGACGCGATCCTGTCGATGCGCACCAACGAACTCGACATCGGCACCTGGCTGCTGAAGACCGAAGGCGATGCCGCAGCGGTGCTTGCCGCCGACGCGACGCTGCTCGCGCACAAGGACCACTGGTTCGTGCGCGAGACGATCGGCCTGTTGCGTCGCACGTTCGCGCGACTCGATGTCTCGTCGCGCAGCCTCTTCGCGCTGATCGAGCCGGGGTCATGCTTTGCCGGTACGCTGCTCGAGCTGTCGCTCGCCTGCGACCGCATCTACCACCTCGCGCTGCCGGACGACGAGCAGCGCGCGCCGAAGATCACCGTCGGCGAAGCGAACTTCGGCCTTTATCCGATGGTCACCGGCCAGTCGCGCCTGGCGCGCCGCTTCTACGAGGAAGCCCCGGCGCTCGAGGCGGTGCGTGCAAAGGTGGCTCAAGCGCTCGACGCCGACACGGCCTTCGCGCTCGGCCTCGTGACCGCGGCGCCCGACGATATCGACTGGGACGACGAGATCCGCATCGCGCTCGAGGAGCGTGCCGCGATGTCGCCCGACGCGCTGACCGGTCTGGAGGCGAACCTGCGCTTCAACGGCCCGGAGAACATGTTCACGCGCATCTTCGGCCGGCTGACCGCATGGCAGAACTGGATCTTCCAGCGGCCGAACGCGGTCGGCGACAAGGGCGCACTGAAGGTCTACGGCAAAGGCGAGAAAGCCCAGTTCGACTTCAACCGCGTCTGACGAACACCGATTCAGCGAATCACCAAGGAAAGCAATGTCGACCATCAACTACAGCGAGAAGATCCCGAACAACGTCAACCTCGGTGAGGACCGCACGCTGCAACGTGCGCTCGAGCAGTGGCAGCCGAACTTCATCAATTGGTGGGACGACGCCGGCCCGGAGGGTTCGACCGACTACGAGGTCTATCTGCGCACCGCGGTCAGCGTCGATCCGCAGGGCTGGGCGCAGTTCGGCCACGTGAAGATGCGCGACTACCGCTGGGGCATCTTCCTGAACCCCATGGACGGCGGACGTGCGATCCAGTTCGGCGATCACAAGGGCGAGAAGGTCTGGCAGGACGTGCCCGGCGAGCACCGCGCGAACCTGCGTCGCATCATCGTCACGCAAGGGGACACCGAGCCGGCGTCGGTCGAGCAGCAGCGTCATCTCGGGCTCACCGCGCCGTCGATGTACGACCTGCGCAACCTGTTCCAGATCAATGTCGAGGAGGGCCGTCACCTGTGGGCGATGGTCTACCTGCTGCACAAGCATTTCGGGCGCGACGGCCGCGAGGAAGCCGAGGCGCTGCTCGAGCGCCGCAGCGGTGACGAGAACAACCCGCGCATCCTCGGCGCGTTCAACGAGAAGACGCCGGACTGGCTCGCGTTCTTCATGTTCACCTACTTCACCGATCGCGACGGCAAGTTCCAGTTGTCGGCGCTCGCCGAGAGCGGCTTCGACCCGTTGGCTCGCACGACGAAGTTCATGCTGACCGAGGAAGCCCACCACATGTTCGTCGGCGAGAGCGGGGTGTCGCGCGTCATCCAGCGCACGTGCCAGGTGATGAACGACCTGAAGACCGACGACGTCAACAAGATCCGCGCCGCCGGCG
>Ga0184637_10002951_pt1 | contig 10800 bp, 8 predicted proteins | sample PLM3_127_b2_FD_133143 | JGI IMG/M metagenome (GOLD analysis project Ga0184637, IMG submission 133143) | Groundwater sediment microbial communities from an aquifer in East River, Colorado, USA - PLM3_127_b2 | ecosystem: Environmental > Terrestrial > Soil > Riparian zone | place: USA: East River... | reverse complement strand
ATGACGCTCGCCAAGGGATTGACCGGCGCGTATCTGCCGCTCGGTGCCGTAGTCATGTCAGCGGCCACCGCGCGCGTGTTGGAGCCGCAGATGCTCTACACCGGATTGACGTACTGCGGTCATCCGTTGTCTTGCGCGGCCGGCGTCGCGGCGGTGCAGAGTTACCAGGATGAAGACCTCATCGTGCGTTCGCGCCGGCTCGGTGCCGAGATGATTACGCGATTGAAGGAGATGCAGTCACGCCATCCAACGATGGGCGACGTGCGTGGGGGTCATGGGCTGTTCGCGGTCGTCGAGCTGGTGCGCGATCGAGACACGCGTGCGCCGCTGGCGCCGTGGTCCGAGATGCACCCGGATCTCAAACAATTGCTCAAGCGAGCACTGCAGGCCGGCGTGTCGTTCGGAGCACGCGGGAACCTGATCCTGCTTGCGCCGCCGCTGGTCATCGAACACAAGGAGCTGACGCAAGGGCTTGATCTGCTCGATCGGTTGATCGGGGAGATGGAAGCGGGGTTCACGCAGCCAATGAGGAAGCCCTCACCCCAACCCTCTCCCGCAAGCGGGAGACGGGGCAAGAAGATGACATGAGTTTCAAGCTGACTTACTCGACGATGTTCAATCCGCCCACGGAGTTGCATACGCAATTCGACGCGGCGATGGCGCGCGTGCGCGCCAACCTCGGCGCGACTCACGCGTTGTACATCGATGGCAAGGATCGGCCCGCCAAGCAAACGACGCCCAAGCGCAATCCGGCGAACGCGGACGAGGTGCTGGGCCAGTTCGCGGCGGCGAGCGCTGCCGATGCCGAAGATGCGATCAAGGCCGCGCAACGCGCATTCGAGCGCTGGAAAGATCTTCCGATCGCAGAACGCCTGAGTCTCCTGCGTCGCGTCGGGCAGTTGATCGAGGAACGTGTCTACGATATTGCCGCCGCGTTGACGCTCGAAGTCGGCAAAAACCGGATGGAGGCGCTCGGCGAAACGCAGGAGACCGCGGACTTCTTCTACGCGTATTGCGACGAGTTCGAGCGGCAGCGGGGATTCGATCACGCGCTGCCCAACGATCCGTTGACGACCCACGTGTCGCACAACCGCAGCGTGATGAAGCCCTACGGCGTCTGGGTGGTCATCACGCCTTTCAATTTTCCGCTGGCACTGGCAGGCGGGCCGGTAGCAGCCGCGCTGGTGACCGGCAACACCGTGGTGCTGAAGGGCGCAACCGTGACGCCCTGGGCCGGACGCTTGCTCGCGGATTGCATTCGCGATGCGGGATTGCCAGCAGGGGCATTTAACTACCTGAGTGGCTCGAGTCGCGAGGTGGGCGATACATTGGTTAACCACCCGCTCACCGCGGGCGTGACTTTCACCGGCTCGCACGACGTCGGCATGTGCATCGCCCGGACGATGCAGAGCGGGAAATATCCGCGGCCCTGCATCGCGGAGATGGGCGGCAAGAATGCGTGCATCGTCACTGCGGCAGCGGATCTGGATCGCGCGGCAACCGGCATCGTCCGTTCGGCGTACGGTATGGGTGGACAGAAGTGCTCGGCGTTATCGCGCCTTTACGTGCATCGTGATGTCGCCGATACGCTGGTGGAGCGACTCCAAAAACAAGTCGCAGCGCTGAAGATCGGTGACCCGGCACGCCAAGAGAACTGGCTGGGGCCAGTGACCACCGCCGAGGGATATGACGATTACTCAAAGTACGTTTCGCAACTGCGTTCTCAGGGAGCGCGTGTGGTCATCGGCGGCGAGCACGTTCGCGACCTGGCGCGCGGATTCTTCGTGCAGCCGACGCTCGCTGAAGCCCCGACCGATCATCCGCTGTGGCAGCACGAGATGTTCCTGCCGATTCTCATGCTCCATCGAGTCGAGTCGAACGACGAGGCCATGCAGCTCGCGAACCACTCGGCGCTCGGGCTCACCGCTGGCTTTTACGGGAGCCGCGACGAGGTGAGCTGGTTTCATCAGCACATCGAAGCGGGTGTCACGTATGCGAACCGCCCGCAGGGCGCGACCACCGGCGCCTGGCCGGGCTATCAGCCGTTCGGCGGCTGGAAGGGCTCGGGCAACACCGGTAAGGCGATCGCCTCTTTCTATTACCTGCCGCAATACCTGCGCGAGCAGTCGCAAACCGTCGTCGAGTAGGCAGAGGCAACCGCATGGCGCTGATGATGCTCACCGAGGCGATTGCGCGATACGTGCGTGACGGTCAGAGCGTGGCGCTCGAGGGATTCACGCACCTGATTCCGTTCGCCGCCGGCCACGAAGTCATCCGACAGCAGCGCAGGAACCTGCACCTGATCCGCATGACGCCCGATCTCATCTACGACCAGATGATCGGGATGGGCTGCGCCAGTGAGCTCACATTCTCCTGGGGTGGAAATCCCGGCGTCGGCTCGCTGCATCGCTTGCGCGATGCCGTCGAAAAGGATTGGCCGCAGCCCTTGAAGCTCCACGAGCACAGTCACGCGGAGATGGCGGTGGCGTACACGGCTGGCGCGAGCGGCCTGCCGTGTGGACTGACGCGCCGACACGCCGATACAGATCTTGCGAAAGTGCCCGATGCGCGCGTCAAGGCCATCGAGTGTCCGTTTACCGGTGACTCGATGACGGCCGTAGGGGCCATCAATCCCGACGTCACGATCCTGCATGCGCAACAGGTCGACGCGGCTGGAAACGTGCTGATTCGTGGCATCGTCGGCGCGGCGAAGGAAGCGGCGATGGCGGCACGTGCGCTGATCGTCACCGTGGAAGAGCTGGTCGAGCAGCTTGACGCCGACATGAATGCAATCGTCCTGCCGGACTTTCTGGTGACGGCCGTCGCGGTGGTGCCGGGCGGTGCGTATCCTTCGTACGCGCAAGGGTATTACTCGCGGGACAACGCGTTCTATATGGCGTGGGACGACATCGCACGCGATCGGCAGCGGTTTCGCGATTGGATGGAACGACATGTTCTGGCGTTGCCGGACCAGGCGGCGTTTCTACGCGAGTTGCAAGTGTCGGCATGAAGGAGTCCGGTTACACGGCGGACGAGATCATGACCGTGACGGCGGCGCGCCAGCTGCGGAACGGCGCCGTGTGCTTCGTCGGCATCGGTTTGCCGAGTGCGGCCTGCAACTTGGCGCGCATGAGCCATGCACCCGGCCTGGTGCTGATCTACGAATCGGGAACCGTCGGCACGAAACCCAGTGTGTTGCCGCTCTCCATCGGCGACGGCGAGCTGGCCGAAACCGCGGTCTGCGTGGTGCCGCTGCCTGAGATCTTCACCCATTACCTGCAGCGCGGTCGGGTCGACGTCGGTTTTCTCGGCGCAGCGCAGATCGATCGCTATGGAAACCTTAATACGACGGTCGTGGGCGACTACTCGAAGCCCAAGGTGCGCCTGCCCGGCGCGGGAGGCGCGCCCGAGATCGCCACGCATGCGCGTGAAGTGCTGATCGTGATGAAGCAATCGCCGCGCAGCTTCGTGCCCCGACTCGACTTTCGAACTTCCTGTGGATTTCTCGATGGCGCTGGGCATCGGCGGGCGAGCGGGGCACCGGGTCGTGGGCCGCGCGTCGTCGTCACTGATTTCGGCGTGCTGCAGCCGCATCCCGAGAACGACGAATTGCAGTTGACGGGCATCTATCCCGGCGTCACCGTCGAGGCCGTGCGCGCAGCGACCGGCTGGCCGCTGAAGGTCGCCGACACGATTGAACAGTTGTCCGCGCCGAATCCGGCAGAACTTGTGTGCCTGAGAGATCTGCATGCGAGAACGGAAGCGGCGCATGCGCATCGGGTGAAGATATAAGGAATACTCATGGGATCAACTCACATCCGTACGCCGCTTCCTGGACCCAAGGCCAAGGCACTGATCGAACGCGACCGCGCGGTCACCACGCCGTCCTACCCGCGCGATTACCCCTTCGTGATGGCGAAGGGCCGCGGTGCGGAAGTCTGGGACGTCGACGGCAACCGCTTCCTCGATTTCGCAGCCGGCATCGCCGTGTGCAGCACCGGACATGCGCATCCTGCGGTCGTCGCTGCCATCAAGGACGCCGCGGACGATTTCCTGCACATCTCGAGCGACTACTGGCACGAGCGCATGACGCAGCTGGCCGAAAAGATCAATGCGCTCGATCCGATGGGCGAGCCGGTCCAGATCCTGGTGTGCCAGAGCGGCACCGAATCGGTCGAAGGCGCCTTGAAACTCGCGCGTTACGTCACCGGGCGGCCACGGTTCATCGGATTTCTCGGTGGTTTTCACGGCCGCACGATGGGCTCGCTCGCGTTCACGGCCAGCAAGTACACGCAACAGGCGGGGTTCTTTCCGACGATGCCGGGCGTCACACACGTCCCGTACCCCAACACCTATCGGCCGCTCTTCGTCGGTGCCGATCAGGGCAAGGCCGTACTTGACTACATCGAGATGCTGTTCCAAAACAACGTGCCGCCAAGTGAAGTGGCGGCAATCCTGGTCGAGCCTTTGCAAGGCGAGGGCGGATATCTCGTGCCGCCCGACGGGTTCCTGCAGGGGCTGCGCGACCTGTGCGACCGGCACGGCATTCTCCTGATCTTCGATGAGGTGCAGGCGGGTATCGGGCGCACCGGCAAGATGTTCGCGAGCCAGCACTGGGGTGTGTCAGCCGACATCATGACGCTTGCGAAGGGGTTGGGATCGGGGCTGCCGATCGGGCTCGTGGTCGCCCGTCGCACGCACATGGAGAAGTGGAAGCGAGGCGCGCACGGCAATACGTTTGGCGGCAATCCGTTGTGTTGTGCGGCAGCGCTCGCGACGCTCGACCTGGTGGAACACGAATATGCTGCAAATGCCGCGAGCGTCGGGGACTACTTCATCGGCAAGTTGCGGGAGATGCAGAAACGCTTCGACTGCATCGGTGACGTGCGCGGCAAGGGGTTGATGATCGGCATGGAGCTCATCGAAGATCGAGCAGATAGGAAGCCAGCGCGCGCCCTGTGCGAAAGGATGCTGACGACCGCTTTCCACAATGGTCTGCTGCTGCTGTCCTGCGGGGTCAGCACCGTCCGATTCATTCCGCCACTCATGATCACCCGCGCGCACGTCGATGAGGCGATGACACTGATCGAGGCGAGCCTCAACGACGCGCTGGCAGCGCGCTGAGAGTGCGCACATGAGCGCCGCTTCCACTTCACGCAGCGCCGGTCATAAACCTCCAGTTCCGGTCGAATTCGCCGGACGCATCGTCATGGTCGGCTGCGGCAGCATCGGTCAGACGACCCTGCCATTGTTGCGCAGGCATGTTGCGCTCGGCCCGGACAAGCTGGTCGTGATCAGCGCCGACGAAGGAGGGCGGGGCGTTGCCCAGGAACATGGCGCGTCGTTCGTGCACTCGCATCTCAAGCCACGCAACTATCGTCGCAACCTGGCGCGGCATGTGCACGCAGGCGATCTGCTGCTCAACCTGTCGGTGGATGTGTCGAGCCTCGACCTGGTGCGCTTTGCGGCCGAAAGCGGCGCGCTGTACGTCGATACGTCGATCGAGCCCTGGCCCGGCGTCTTCGACAATCCGATGCTGGACCTACGGCAGCGGACTAATTTCCTTATCCGGAGCCGCGCGCTACAGCTCGCGAGCGAGCTGGGCAAGGACTCGCCGACGGCGGTCGTCGATCACGGCGCGAATCCCGGGATGGTGTCGCACTTCGTGAAACGCGCGCTGCTCGATCTGAATCGCACGCTGCGCAACGAAAGCACGCCACCAGTGAATCGCGAGGACTGGGCGACGCTGGCGCGCGATCTCGGTATCCGGCTCATCCAGGTCTCGGAGCACGATACCCAGGCGACCGATCGACCGAAGCGGCCGGGCGAGTTCGTCAACACCTGGTCGATCGACGGCTTCCTGGACGAGTCGATGCAGCCGTCGGAACTGTCATTCGGTACCGCGGAAAAGCGCAAACCCGTGGGCGCGCTGTTTCATCGGCGCGATTCGGGCAGCATTTTCCTCAATCGGCCCGGTGCTGCAACGTTCGCACGCAGCTGGTCGCCCTCGGCGGGAGGGTTCCAGGGCCTGTTGATGTCGCACGACGAGGTGTTCTCGATCGGCGATCTGTTGTCGCTCCGCACCGGCAGCAAGCTGACCTACCGGCCAACGGTGATGTACGTCTATCACCCCTGCGACGACGCGATGCTTTCGGTGCTGGAGCTGGAAGGGCGTGGCTGGCAGCCTCAGCCACACCGTCGACGGCTGGGTCTGGACATCGTCACCGGAATGGAAGAATTGGGCGTACTGCTCGCGGGACATACGCGCAATGCCTACTGGCTCGGCTCGCAATTGACGATCGAAGAGGCGCGCCGTCACGTGCCGTTCTCCAACGCGACCAGCGTACAGGTCGCGGCCGGTGCGCTCGCCGCAGTCGTGTGGGCGATCAAGAACCCACGGCGCGGGATCGTCGAGGCCGACGATCTCGATTACGAGGAATGCCTGGAAACCGCCGCGCCCTATTTGGGGCGGCTCGTCGGCGAATTCACGGCGTGGACGCCGCTACAGGGCCGCGGCGAGCTGTTCGAGGAGGAGCTCGATATCGATCAGCCCTGGCTGCTGCAGAATATCCGCACCCGCCAGTGGCGCGGATGAGGACGCACGCGGTCCGCCAACATTATCGCGTAGGCGTAAGAAAGTTTTCGATCGCGTAGGTGCCGACCTGCTTGCCCTGGTTGTTCCCCGCAAGCGAGTCGTAGCGGAAGTGGATGCCGAGATAGAGCCGCGACATCGCGCATTCCATCGCCGCCGCTGTGGGCGTGTTGTCGTTGGCCGGGCATTAGAGGCCCGGCATGTTGCGGTCTTGTTACAGCGGTTGCCCGGAGGTGGGCTGCCGCCGCCGATGGAAGGTTCGGCGATTACTTCTTAGTCGCCACGATCGCGGCGACTTGTGCGCCGTCTTCGCCTTCCCAGTAGCCGAGCTGATTTTTTGTCGCTTCGGCCACGATGAAACGCCCGGTCGCGTCATTGGTCATCGCGGTCCGAACGCCGGTCTTGTGCGAGTCCGGGTAGCCCACGACTTCGGGAAGAACCAGGGTCGAGATCGCGAGATAGACGAGATCCTCGGATCCGGTATTGATCAACTGGTGTGCGTGATCAGGCCCGCCGGGCAGGTTCACGATGTAGTCGTCCTTTTTCACTGCGTAGGCTCCGGCACCCCAGCGCAAGACGCCCGATCCGCTGAGCACGAAAAAGTGCTCTTCGTTGGCGTGATGGTGGTGAATGGGAAACGCCGCCTTGCCGGGTGGTACGCGCGTGATGTTGGCGCCGATCGAGCGGGCGCCGAGCGGGTGGGCCAGCTCCGTCATTGAATAGCTGAAGTGTTCACCGCTGGAGGCCGAGCGCGTCGGGGCATCCGCGGCATTGATGAGGGGCTTGTTCATGGCCAATCTCCGCATCGGTTACCATCTGCATCCCGGCCGAGAATCTACAACAGAAATAGAGACTTGACCCGAAAACTCCTGAAACTGTGGATGCTCGCTGCGCTCCTGACGCCCATGACGGCTGATGCGGCGCGCGAGGCCGTGCTGAAGCAGATCGACCTGCCGCACAGTTATTACTGGCGCGAGATGTACATCCCGCAGCCGGCTACGTGTCCTACCGCTGCAGCGTTTTCCCCGGACGGCAAGGAGCTCGTGTACAGCATGGCGGGATCGCTGTGGCGCCAGACGATCGGGAGCGATGAGGCCACGGAGATTACGCACGGGCCCGGTTACGACCTGCAACCGGACTGGTCAGGCGACGGACGCTGGATTGTGTTCGTGCGTTACCACGAGGATGCGATCGAGCTCTGGCGGCTCGAAGTGGCAACCGGCAAACAGCAGTCGCTCACTCAGACGCGCGCCGTCAATCTCGAACCGCGTTTCTCGCCGGATAGCCGCCAGCTCGTGTTCGTTTCGACGCAGGGGAGCGGCCACTTCAATCTGTTCGTAGCCGACATCGGCGAGCGCGGGCTCGACAAGATCCGGCTCCTGATCAAGCCACGAACGTCCAAGATCGATCGTTATTACTACTCGGCGTTTGACCACGCCATCAATCCGAGCTGGAGCGCCGACGGTAGTCGCGTGTATTTCGTCGGCAATCCGGAAGTGGCCTGGGGCTCGGGCGACATCTGGTCGGTGTCCGTGAGCCATCCTGATGATCGCCGGCGGGTGCTGATCGAAGAGACGACCTGGGCCGCGCGGCCCGAGATTTCACCGGATGGCAAGCGCCTGCTCTACAGCAGCTACCAGGGCCGGCAGTGGCACCAGCTGTGGCTGACGACGCCGGATGGACAGTCGCCGCTGCCGCTCACGTTTGGTGAGTTCGACCGGCGCCACGCCCGCTGGTCGCCGGACGGCGAGCGCGTGCTCTACGTCAGCAACGAGTCGGGGCATGCATCGCTCTGGGTGCAAGAAGTCGTTGGTGGCCGGCGTATGGAGATAGTTGCGCGCAATCGCAAGTACCAATTACCGATGGCGACACTTTCCGTGCGCTTGCGCGATGAACGCGGGCAGCCCTTGTCGGGCCGCCTGATGCTATTGGCTGTTGATGGCCGCTACTACGCGCCGGACTGCTTCTGGCTGCATGGCGACGACGGCTTCGACCGCGCACAGCAGACGCAGGAGAACCGCTACTTTCATTGCACCGATTGGTGCAGGGTGACCGTGCCGGTCGGCGCGCTGAAAGTGTGGGCGATGAGCGGGTTCGAGCGAGTGCCCGTGCAGCAGGAAGTTGACGTGGTTGGGCCGGACCAGGAGCTCGTGGTGAGCCTCGCGCCGCAGCCGCTGCCGGAGAAATTCGGTGAATTCACCAGTGCCGATCTTCATGTGCACGCGAACTATGGCGGCCAGTACCGCCAGACCCTTGGCGGACTCGCGGCGCAGGCGCAGGCAGAAGACCTCGACGTCGTCTACAACCTGATCGTCAACAAGGAACAGCGCATTCCGGACGTCGGCGAGTTCACTGCGGAAGCGCGCCAGGTCGGGCCGACGACGATCTTTGAAGGTCAGGAATTTCACACCAGCTTCTGGGGTCACGTCGGACTGCTGCACCTCGACGACCACTTGTTGCTGCCGGATTTCTCGAGCTACCGGCACACGGCGCTGGCGTCACCCTATCCGCACAACGGTGTCGTGGCAGATCTCGCGCATGAGCAGCATGCGCTTGTCGGCTACGTGCACCCGTTCGATTGGGTCATCGATCCGGAGAAGGAAAAGGTCCTGCCGCACACGCTGCCGGTCGACGTCGCGCTCGGCAAGACGGACTACATCGAGATCGTGTCGTTCGCCGATCACCGCTCGACGGCGGAAATCTGGTACCGGCTGCTGAACCTGGGGTATCGGCTCGCAGCCGGGGCGGGAACGGATGCGATGACGAACTACGCATCGCTGCGCGGGCCAGTCGGCCTCAATCGCGTGTTTCTCGCGACCACGGATCGCAGCGCGGCGGCGCTCAGCAAGTCGTTGAAGCAGGGAAACGGATTCGTCACCAACGGGCCGTTACTGGGATTGAAGGTCGAGGGCGTGGGTCCGGGCGAAACGTTGAAGCTGCGCAAGCGCCGCGTTCATGTCGAAGCCGCCGTGCGCTCGATCGTGGCGCTCTCCGACGTCGAACTGGTCTTCAATGGCAAGGTCATCAAGCCGCTCAAAGCGGATCGCACCGGCCGCGTGGTGGACTTCGATGGCAGCCTCGCGCTCCCGGGCAGTGGCTGGCTGCTGCTGCGCGCGAGCAACCAGACGCCGCAAACGCTGGTTCAGGATCTCTATCCCTACGCCACTACCAATCCCGTATGGATCGACGCCGGTGTCCCACCGCCGCCGGCCACCGACGAAGCCCGCTATTTCGTGCGCTGGATCGATCGCGTGATCGAGGCGGCGAGCGTGCGCACTGACTACAACACCGACCGCGAACGCGAACTCACAATGAAATACCTGCAGGATGCTCGCGCGATCTTCGAGGGAAAAGCGAATGCGCATTGAGCGGCGAATCTGTGCATTCATGGGAGTGGTGCTCAGTGCGGTGGCCGGTGCCGCCGACAAGCGGCCGATTGCGATCGAAGACATGCATCGTCTGCAGGATTTGAGTGGGCCGGTGTTTGCGCCGAATGGCGAGGCCATCGTCTACACCGTGAGCACTCACAATCTCGACAGCGATGCGACGGTGAGCGACCTCTGGCGCGTGAGCTGGCAGGGCGGGATGCCAGCGCAATTGACGCAGACGCCGTTCGCCAGCGAATGGCTCCCGCAGTGGCGCCCCGATGGCGAGGCGATTGCGTTTCTGTCCGATCGTGGCGAAGAAGAAACCACACAGGTCTGGCTGCTACCGACCGCAGGCGGCGAGGCACGACAACTCACGCGCGTCAAGGCGGGGGTCAGCGACTACGTGTGGGCGCCGGGCGGCAAGCAGATGGCGTTCGTCGCCGACGATGAAGAGCCCGAGACAGCCAAGGATTCGCGGGACAAGGACAAGCCCAAACCACCGATCGTCACGACGCGCTACCAGTTCAAGGAAGACAGCCGCGACTACCTCACGTCACGTCGTCAGCATCTGTATCTGTTCGATATCGATTCCGGCAAGGTCTCGCTGCTCACGCCCGGCGACTTCGATGAATGGCTGCCGTCGTGGTCGCCGGACGGCAAGCTGATCGCCTTCGTCAGCAAGCGACTCGGTGACACCGATCGCAACATGAACTTCGATGTGTTCGTCATGCCGCCGGTCGCGGGCGGAGAAGTGCGCCAGGTCAGCACGTTCGCGGGCACCGATGTCGATCCGTACTGGGAATCGCGGCCGGAATGGTCGCCGGACAGCCGCAAGCTCGT
>Ga0184637_10002950_pt1 | contig 10803 bp, 10 predicted proteins | sample PLM3_127_b2_FD_133143 | JGI IMG/M metagenome (GOLD analysis project Ga0184637, IMG submission 133143) | Groundwater sediment microbial communities from an aquifer in East River, Colorado, USA - PLM3_127_b2 | ecosystem: Environmental > Terrestrial > Soil > Riparian zone | place: USA: East River... | reverse complement strand
CCGAGTGCACTCACGGTCCGGCCGGTTGGGCCAGTGTTCTCGCGGGGGTAGCCGCAGCGCGGCGCCCGGCCACCGGGGTCGCGCACACCCGGCGGGTTCTGCCCGGCGGGACGCACACCGGGCGACGGTGCGGCGGTCGCGCTGGCCGGTCCGTGCGCCGCCTCGCGCCTCGCCGCCGAGGCCCGTGCTCCCAGGAAGCGCCGGACGCCGCGTCCCGGCCCGCCGGGACGGCCACCGCGCCGCCCGGTCGCGCGCGCCGGACCGCGCCCGCTGTGCGCGGCCCCCGCCCTGACCACGTTGCTCGCATGACGCTCGCCCAGGTGCCCGCCCGATGCGAGAACGGCTTCCACGTGGTGGTGGAGGCGCCGCGCGGCGCCCAGGTGAAGCTCGAGCACGACGCCCGGCTGGACGCCTTCCTCGTGCACCGGCCGTTGCCGCTCGGCTTCTCCTACCCGTACGACTGGGGCTTCGTGCCCGGCACGAAGGCGGCCGACGGAGATCCGGTGGACGCGCTCGTCTACTGGGAGGTCGCGAGCTGGCCCGGCGTCGTGATCCGCTGCCGCGCGCTCGGCGTGCTCGAGCTCGAGCAGGACGCGAAAGGGGGCGGCCGGGAGCGGAACGACCGCATCCTCGCGATCCCGCTCGCCCACCCGCGCGGCGCCGCGCTCGAGTCGCACGAGGACCTGGCACAGAGGGTGAAGGACGAGATCGCGCACTTCTTCACCTCGTCGGTCTTCTTCGAGCCCAAGAACCCCCGCGTGCTCGGCTGGGCCGGGGGGGATGCGGCGGATCGGCTCCTCCCCGCCGCCGCGCGGTGACGCCGCGTCCGACCCCCGAGGACCGCCGGCGCGGCGCGGCGCACGGGTAGATTGGCCCCGTGCCCGACCGCCATCACGTCCTGCTCGTCCCGGGCTTCTTCGGCTTCGCCAACCTCGGCGACCTCGCCTACTTCGGCCACGTGTGCGACCTCCTCGCGCGGATCGGGCCCGGCGCCGGGCTCGACGGGGAGATCCGCGAGGTGCGCACGCCTCCCACGGCGTCACTGCGCGTGCGGGCGGCGAGGCTCGTCGAGACGATCGCGGAGCTGCCGGAGGGGCCCGTGAGCGTGGTGGGCCACTCCTCGGGCGGCCTCGACGCGCGCCTCGCCGTCACGCCGGAGGTGGATCTCCCGACCCAGGTCGACGTGGAGCGCTGCGCCCGCCGCGTCCGCGCCGTGCTCACCGTCGCGACGCCGCACCGCGGGACGCCGGTCGCCCACCTGTTCAACAGCTTCCTCGGGCAGGAGCTGCTGCGGCTCCTGTCCGCGTTCACGATGGTGGCGCTGCGGGCGGGGCGGCTCCCGCTCGGCCCCGTGCTGCGCGCCGCCGGGCTCTTCCGGCGCCGCCGCGCGCCGTCCGGCAACGTGCCCGCCCAGCTCGCCCGCGAGATCCTCGGTGCCTTCTCGCGCGGGCGCCGCTCGGAGCTCGAGGCGTTCCTCGCCGCGCTCGGCAAGGACCAGGATCTGCTCGGCCAGATCACGCCGGGGGCGATGGACCTCTTCAACGCGGCGACCGCCGATCGCCCGGGGCTCCGGGTCGGCTGCCTCGTCGCGCAGGCGCGGCCGCCCGGGCTCCGCTCCGCGCTCGCGGCGGGCTTTGATCCGTATGCGCAGGCGACGCACGCGCTGTTCGTGGGGCTCCAGCGTGTGGCGGCCCGGACCGATCCGGCGAAGGACCCCCAGCTCCTGCCCGCCCAGGTCGCCGCCCTGCGGAGCGCCTTCGGCCGGCGCCCCGGCGTGCGTGCCAACGATGGCATGGTGCCGACGCTCTCGCAGGTCTGGGGCGACGTCGTCGGCGCGGCGTGGGCCGATCACCATGACGTGATCGGCCACTTCGGCGCGCCCGGCGCAGTGCCGCCGCACCACGACTGGATGACCTCCGGCAGCGGCTTCGACCTGCCACGCTTCAAGGCGCTGTGGCGCGCTGCGGCGACGTGGCTGGCAGCGTGAGGCGTCGCCTCGGCGCCCGAGCGAACCATTCGGGTCGAGCGGCGCCTGGCGTCCGTCCCCCCCCTAGGTCGGGGCCCCGTCGGTCCCCCCCCTTGCACCCGGGCCGGTCCTTTCCAGGGCGCGAGGACTTTTTTAGGAACCGCATTCCACGCGCAGTTATCGGACGCCCAACCCCTGGACACGTGAGGTGCGGAGCATGGCCAACAAGCCCGGCAAGGCGAAGCCCACCGAGAAGATCGAGCCGTCGCGGCGCAGGTTCCTGAAGCGGGTCGGCGTGGGAGCGGCCGGCGCGGCCATCGCGGCCGCGCCCACGATCCACGTCGCGCAGCAGCCCATCACCCTGCGGTTCCAATCCACCTGGCCCACCAAGGACATCTTCCACGAGTACGCCCTCGACTTCGCCAAGAAGGTGAACGAGATGAGCGGCGGCCGGCTCAAGATCGACGTCCTCCCCGCCGGCTCGGTGGTGAAGGCGTTCGACCTGCTCGACGCCGTCTCGAAGGGCACGCTCGACGGCGGCCACGGCGTGGTCGCCTACTGGTACGGCAAGAACACGGCGCTCGCGCTGTGGGGCTCGGGGCCGGCGTTCGGCATGGACCCGAACATGCTCCTCGCCTGGCACTACTACGGCGGCGGGCGCCAGCTGCAAGAGGAGATCTACAAGTCGCTCAACATCGACGTCGTGTCGTTCATGTACGGCCCGATGCCGACCCAGCCGCTCGGCTGGTTCAAGAAGCCGGTCTCCAAGGCCGACGACTTCAAGGGGATGAAGTTCCGCACGGTGGGGCTGTCCATCGACATCTACAGCGGCCTCGGCGCGGCGGTGAACGCGCTCCCCGGCGCGGAGATCGTCCCGGCGCTGGACCGCGGCCTGCTCGACGCGGCCGAGTTCAACAACGCCTCCTCCGACCGCGTGCTCGGGTTCCCCGACGTCGCGAAGACCTGCATGCTGCAGAGCTTCCACCAGTGCTCGGAGCAGTTCGAGATCCTCTTCAACCGCCCGAAGTACGACGCGCTCCCGGAGGATCTGCGCAACATCATCTCCTACGCCGTCCAGGCCTCCTCGGCCGACTTCTCGTGGAAGGCGATCGACCGCTACTCCACCGACTACAAGGAGATGCAGGAGAAGCAGGGCGTGAAGTTCTACAAGACGCCCGACGCGATCCTGCGCCGCCAGCTCGAGCTCTGGAACCAGATCATGGAGAAGCGCTCCGCCGAGAACCCGTCGTTCAAGAAGGTGCTCGAGTCGCAGCGGGCCTTCGCCGCGCGCGCCGCGCGCTGGCAGAACGACACGCTCGTCGACTTCCGGATGGCCTACAACCACTTCTTCGGCAAGAAGCAGGGTCAGAAGGGCTAGGACCTCCGCGTGCGCAAGCTCCTCCTGGCGGTGGACCGGGTGTCCACCTGGATCGGCCATGCCTTCGCCTGGCTGATCGTCGCGCTCACCGTGCTCATCACCTGGGAGGTGCTCTCGCGGAAGCTCCTCGACGCCCCGCACGCCTGGGCGTTCGACGCGCAGATCATGCTGTACGGCACCCTGTTCATGATGTCGGGGGCGTACACGCTCGCGAAGAACGGCCACGTGCGGGGCGACGTGCTCTACGGCTTCTTCCCCGTTCGGCTGCAGGCCACGGTCGACCTCGTCCTGTACGTGCTCTTCTTCCTGCCCGGCGCGGTCGCGATGGTGATCTCGGGGTGGAGCTACGGCCTCGAGTCGTGGGCGATCCGGGAGCACTCCAACATCAGCGTGGACGGTCCGCCGATCTACCCGTTCAAGCTGATCATCCCGATCGCGGGCGCGTTCCTGCTCGTGCAGGGGGTCGTGGAGATCGTCCGCTGCCTCTACTGCCTCAGGAACGGCGCGTGGCTCTCGCGCGAGCAGGACGTCGAGGAGGTGGACGTGGACAAGCTGAAGAAGATGGTCCACGTGAAGGACGAGGACCTGGCGAAGCTCGACGAGCTCGTGGTGAAGCGCGAGGGCGGGGAGGGGCGGCCGTGAGGAAGGAGCTCTGGTTCGGCCTCTCCATCATGGCGGTCATCGTCGCGCTGACGTTCACGATCATGCCGGCGCCGTCGGCCATGACGAGCGAGCACCTCGGCCTGCTGATGCTGTCGCTCGTGGTGGTCGCCATCATGCTGGGCTTCCCCACCGCCTTCACGCTCATGGGCATGGGGACGCTCTTCGCGTGGATCGCCTACCGGTTCGGGACGCCGACGATCGCGACGCAGCAGACGCTCGACCTCATGGTCCAGCGGACCTACGCGGTGATGACGAACGACGTTCTCATCTCCATCCCGCTGTTCGTGTTCATGGGGTACCTCGTCGAGCGCGCGAACCTCATCGAGAGGCTCTTCAAGAGCCTCCACCTCGCGATGTCCTTCGTGCCGGGATCGCTCGCCGTCGCCACCCTCGCCACCTGCGCGCTCTTCGCGACCGCCACCGGCATCGTCGGCGCGGTGGTCACGCTGATGGGCCTCCTCGCGCTCCCGGCGATGCTTCGTTCGGGCTACGACATCAAGCTCTCGGCCGGCGTCATCACCGCGGGCGGCTGCCTCGGGATCCTCATCCCGCCGTCGGTCATGCTGATCCTCTACGGCGCGACCGCCGGCGTGTCGGTCGTCCAGCTCTACGCGGGCGCCTTCTTCCCCGGCCTGATGCTGGCCGGCCTGTACATCCTGTACGTGATCGTGGTCGCCAAGCTCCGGCCCGAGCGCGCGCCCATGCCGCCCGAGTCCGAGCGGCGCGTGGTGCTCCCCGCGCGCGTCGCCGCCGTCGCGACGGGCGCGCACCGCCGGGCGCTGCCGGGGCTGCTCCGCGCCGTCGGCGCGCCGCCGGCGGGCGCGTCGCGCGGCTTCGTCTGGGGCCAGCTCGGCGTCGCCGCGTTCCCGGTGATCGTCGCGATCGGCGGGCTCGCCATCCTCTGGGAGGTCTCGACCGCGAGCCGCGTCATCGACACCGCCGGCATGCAGGAGATCGCCGAGACCGGCGGCGGCGCCGAGGCGTTCGAGTACGAGGGCGTGCAGGAGCCGCCGGAGGACGGAGCGCCCGCGGGAGAGGGGGCGGAGGGCGCGCCCGCGGTGGCGGAGCCGCCGGGCGCGGAGGCGGCCCCCGCCGCCGGAGCGCTCGAGGAGCCGCCCGGCACGCCGCCCGCCGCAGCGGCCTCCACCGCGGAGGCGGCCGGCTCCGCGCCGGCGGTCGAGACGGGCGAGCGGAAGCTGACGCCGCGCTGGTGGTGGCTCGCGCTCGCCGCGAGCGCGATCCTGCTCGCGGTGCACTACAGCGTCTTCACGTTCGAGCGGCTCGAGATCCTGAAGATGCTGCTTACCTCGTTCTTCCCGCTCACGACGCTCATCCTCGCGGTGCTCGGGTCGATCGTCTTCGGGTGGGCGACGCCCACCGAGGCGGCGGCACTCGGGGCCGCGGGCGCGCTTGTGCTCACGGCGGCCTACCGCCAGCTCAGGTGGGAGGTGGTCCGCGAGGCGGCGTTCCTGACCGCGAAGACCACGGCGATGGTCTGCTGGCTCTTCGTGGGCTCGTCGATCTTCTCGGCCGCGTTCGCGCTGCTCGGCGGCCAGGGGATCATCGAGCGCTGGGTGCTCGGGCTGGACCTCAGCCCGGTCCAGTTCATGCTCCTCGCCCAGGCGATCATCTTCCTGCTCGGCTGGCCGCTCGAGTGGACCGAGATCATCGTCATCTTCATGCCCATCTTCATCCCGCTGCTCGGGCACTTCGACATCGACCCGCTCTTCTTCGGCCTCCTCGTGGCGCTGAACCTCCAGACCGCGTTCCTCTCGCCCCCGGTGGCGATGGCGGCCTTCTACCTGAAAGGGGTCGCCCCGAAGCACGTGAGCCTCAACCAGATCTTCGCGGGCATGATGCCGTTCATGGCGATCCAGGTCGTCGCGGTGCTGCTGCTCTACCTCTTCCCCGCGATCGGGCTCTGGCTGCCGGGGGTGCTCTACCGGTGACGCGCGCCGCGCCCCGCCCGACGCTCGACGAGACCGTCCGCCGGCTCGAGGCGGCGCTCGGGGCGGAGCACGTGCTGACCGACCCGGCCGACCTGCTCGTGTACGAGGCCGACGGGCTGACGCACGGGCGCACGCGGCCGGCGGTGGTGGTGCTGCCCGGCTCCACCGACGACGTCGTCGCGCTGGTGCGGATCGCCCGGGAGGCGGGGCTCCCGCTCGTCCCGCGCGGCGCGGGCACCGGCCTCTCGGGCGGCGCGCGGCCGGTGGAGGGCGGCGCGGTCGTGTCGCTCTCCCGGATGCGCCGCATCCTGGAGCTCGACCTCGAGAACGGCTGGGCGCGCGTCGAGCCGGGCGTCATCAACCTCGACGTCTCGCGCGCGGTGGCCGGCGCGGGCTACTACTACGCCCCCGACCCCTCGTCGCAGGGCGTCTGCTCCATCGGCGGCAACGTCGCGGAGAACTCCGGCGGCGCGCACTGCCTCAAGTACGGCTTCACGACGAACCACGTCCTGCACGCGCGGGTGGTCCTCTCGGACGGCAGCGTGGTGGACCTGGGCGGCCCCGCCGCCGACGCGCCGGGCTACGACCTCCTCGCGGCGCTGGTCGGGAGCGAGGGGCTCGTCGCGATCGTGACGGAGGTGACGCTCCGGCTGCTGCGCAGGCCGGAGGTGACGCGGACCTTCTTCGCCACGTTCCCCTCCACCGACGAGGCGGGCGCGGCGGTCTCGGGCATCATCGCCGCCGGCATCCTGCCCGCGGCGATCGAGATGATGGACCGGCTCGCCATCGAGGCGGCGAAGGCGGCGACCGGGCTCGACTGGCCGGACGTCGGCGCGGCGCTCCTCATGGACGCGGACGGCCCGCGCGCGGAGGTCGAGCACGTCTCCGCGCGCGCCATCGAGATCGCGCGCGCCGCGGGCGCGCTCGAGGTGCGCGTGCCGCGCGACGAGGCGGAGCGGCAGCTCATGTGGAAGGGGCGGAAGTCCGCGTTCGCGGCGGTCGGGCGCATCAGCCCGAGCTACCTCGTCGAGGACGGCGTCATCCCGCGCTCGGAGATCGCCCGCGTGCTGCGCGAGATCACCCGGCTCGCGGCCGCGGCGGGCCTGCGCGTCGCGAACGTCTTCCACGCGGGCGACGGGAACCTCCACCCGCTCGTCCTCTACGACGCGCGGAACCCCGGCGAGGAGGCGCGCGCGGCGGCGCTCGGCGGGGAGATCCTCCGGCTCTGCATCCGGTCGGGCGGCTCGATCACCGGCGAGCACGGCGTCGGCGCCGAGAAGGCCGCATACATGGCGGAGCAGTTCGGCCCCGACGACCTCGAGACGATGCAGCGCGTCCGCTGCGCGTTCGACGGCGCGGCGCTCCTCAACCCGGGCAAGGTCTTCCCGACGCCGCGGCTGTGCGGCGAGAAGCCCGGGCCGTACCGTCCCCATCCGGCGGAGCTGGCCGGGCTCGCGGAGCGCTGGTGAGCGCCGCCCCGCGCCATGCGGGCCCGCCGGACGCCGTGCTCGGGGTGACCCCGCGGCTCGCCATCGAGCCCGCGACGGTACCCGAGGCGGCCGAGGCGCTGCGCGCCCTCGCGGCGGACGGGCTCGCGGTGACCTTCGTCGGCGGCGGTACGGATCTCGAGCTCGGCGCGCCGCCCGCGCGGCTCGACGCGGTGCTCCACACCCGGCGGCTGTCGCGCATCCGGGAGCACGCGCCCGCCGATCAGATCGTGGCGGTCGAGGCGGGGATCACGATCGCCGAGCTGCAGCGGGCGCTCGCCGCCCACGGCCAGCGGCTCGCCCTCGACCCGCCGTTCCCGGAGCGCGCGACGGCGGGCGGCGTGGTGGCCGCGAACGCGTTCGGGCCGCGGCGGACGCGCTTCGGGCCGGTCCGCGACCTCGTCATCGGGATGACGCTGGTGCGCGCGGACGGGGTCGTCGCGCGCGGCGGCGGCAAGGTGGTGAAGAACGTCGCCGGCTTCGACCTGCCGCGCCTCCTCTGCGGCTCGCTCGGCACCCTCGGCCTCGTCGCGGAGGTGGTGTTCCGGCTCCACCCGCTGCCGGAGGCGTCCGCGACGGTGACGGTCGCCGGCCTCTCCGCCGCGCAGGTGCGCGCCGCCGCCGTCGCGGCGCTCGACGACCGGCTCGAGCCGGTCGCGCTGGCGGCGCTCGGGGAGGGCGCCGGGTTCCGGCTGGCCTTCCGCTTCGAGGGGTTCGGGCCGGGCGTGGCGGAGCAGGCCGAGCGGCTCGCGGGCAGCCTCGCGCGCGAGGGGCGCGCGGTCGAGCGGCTCGCTGGCCCGGACGAGGCGGCGATCTGGGCTCGCCACGAGGCGCTGCGCGGCGGCGGCGACGTCCGCGCGCGCGCGAGCTTCGCGCCGGCCGCGCTGGCCGCCGCCGTCGAGGCGCTCCGCCCGCTCGAGGGCGCGCTGCGGGGGGGCGCGCTCGTGCTCCACCCGGTGCTCGGCATCGCCCTCGTCGCGGGGCGGCTCGAGGACGCGGCGGCCGCCGCCCTCGCGATCGAGGACGCGCGGACCGCGCTCGCCCGGGGCGCCGGGGCGCCGCGGCCGGGCGTCGTCGGAACGCTCGTCCTCACCGCCGCGCCCCCGGCGCTGCGCGCGCTCGCCGACCCGTGGGGCCCGCCGCCGCCCGCCCTCGAGCTGATGCGGAGGCTCAAGCGCGAGCTCGACCCCGACGGCCGGCTCGCGCCGGGCCGCTTCGCGGGAGGGATCTGATCATGGCCTCGCTCGCCCCGGCCCCCGGTCCCGCCGTACCCCCCGCGCGCTCGCCCGCGGACGACTGCGTCCACTGCGGCTTCTGCCTGCCGATCTGCCCGACCTGGCAGAGCTGGCAGGAGGAGATGGACTCGCCGCGCGGCCGGATCGACCTCTTCCGCGCGCTCGAGGACGGGCGGATCGAGCTCACGCCCGCGGTGGTCACCCACTTCGATCGCTGCCTCGGGTGCATGGCCTGCATGACCGCGTGCCCGTCGGGCGTGCGCTACGACCGGGTCATCGAGAGCGCGCGCGCGCGGGTGGAGCGCGAGTACCCGCGGCCGGTCGCCGACCGGCTCCACCGGCGCTTCCTCTTCGGCCTCTTCACCCGGCCCGCGCGGCTCCGGGCGGCCGCGCTGCTCCTGTGGCTCTACCGCGCCACCGGGCTTCGCGCGCTCCTGCGCGCGCTCGGGGTGTTCCGGCTCTCGCGGCGGCTCGCCCAGCTCGACGGCCTCGCGCCCCCGCTGTCGCTCGCCGACGCGCTCGCGGGGCTCCCCGCGCTCACCCCCGCCGTCGGGGCCCGGCGGCTCCGCGCCGGCCTCGTGGGCGGCTGCGTGCAGCGGGTGTTCTTCCCCCGGGTGAACGCCGCGACGGTGCGCGTGCTCGCCGCCGAGGGCGTCGAGGTGGTGGTGCCGGCGGGCCAGGGCTGCTGCGGCGCGCTCTCCCTCCACGCGGGCCGGCGGGACGAGGCGCGGCGGCTCGCGCGCGCGCTCGTCGAGGCGTTCGAGGCGGAGCCGCTCGACGTGATCGTCGTGAACGCCGCGGGCTGCGGCTCGCACCTCAAGGAGGTCGCGCACCTGTTCGCGGACGACCCCGCGTTCCTCCCGCGCGCCCGGGCGTTCGAGGCGAAGGTGCGGGACGCGACGGAGCTGCTCGCCTCGCTCCCCGCCCGCGCGCCGCGCGGGCCGCTGGTGGCGCGCGTCGCCTATCACTCGCCCTGCCACCTCGGCCACGCACAAGGGGTGAACGCCGCGCCGCGGGCGCTGCTCCGCTCGATCCCCGGGCTCGAGCTCGTGGAGGTGCCGGACGGCGACCAGTGCTGCGGCTCGGCCGGCGTCTACAACCTCGTGCAGCCGGACAGCGCCGACCAGATCGGCCGCCGCAAGGCGGAGGCGGTCCTCTCCACGGGCGCCACGGTGCTCGCGAGCGCCAACCCGGGCTGCACGCTGCACGTGACCCGGCTCCTCGCCGAGCGCGGCGCGGCGATCGAGGCGGCCCATCCGATCGAGCTGCTCGATCGCGCGATCGGGGCGATCGGAAACGCGTCGAAAGGCAAGCCCCCGAAGGCCTGACACGAGGCGATCGCGCGCGTGAGCGAGCTCGTCGCCGGGATCGCCGACGCCTCTGCGGAGCTCCCGGGGTGGCGCGAACGGCGCCTCCCGGAACGGCACCCGCAGGCCGTGGGCCTGACCGCGCCGAACGCGTCGCCCGGCCCCGTCGGGGCCGCGGTCCGGCGCCCGCGCCGCCTTGGGAGCAGCGTCCGCGGAGCGACCCTGGCGACCCTGTGATCTCGAACGACCTCGCGGCCTTCCTCGAGTCGGGCCTCCCCGTGCTCGTCGGCACGCGGGACGCGCAGCTCGTGCCCGAGTCGAGCCGTGGATTCGGCGCGCGCGTGGGGGCCGGCGGCACGGAGGTCACGGTCTACATGCCCGAGGCCTTCTCGACGTCGAGCTTCGCGAGCCTGCGCGACAACGGCCGGATCGCCGTCTGCTTCTCGCGGCCGACCGACCACCGGTCCTTCCAGGTGAAGGGGCGCGTGCTGGAGCTCGGCGCCTGTGGCGACGAGGACCGCCCGCATCTCGAGCGCTACGCGCGGCTCGCGGCGCAGACGCTCGCCGAGGTCGGGATCCCGGGGCGCATCCTGCGCAGGCTCGCGATCTTCCCGTGCCGGGCGGTGCGGCTCTCCGGGTGGAGGCGGTGTTCGTGCAGACGCCGGGTCCGGGCGCGGGCGCGCCGCTCGGTGCGGCCGCCGAGGCGGCCGAAGGAGAGCTCCTTCCCTGGGTGATCTTGAGAAGTGACCAAGGGATCCTGAGGGACGCTAAGCGCCAAGGGCGGGGGGGTAGGCGCTCCGCGCGCGGGCGAGTCGGTG
>Ga0184637_10002949_pt1 | contig 10805 bp, 13 predicted proteins | sample PLM3_127_b2_FD_133143 | JGI IMG/M metagenome (GOLD analysis project Ga0184637, IMG submission 133143) | Groundwater sediment microbial communities from an aquifer in East River, Colorado, USA - PLM3_127_b2 | ecosystem: Environmental > Terrestrial > Soil > Riparian zone | place: USA: East River... | reverse complement strand
TTCCCCGACGGCATCATGGGGCCCGAGCTCATGGACATCTGGAAGAAGCATGCGGAGCGATTCGGCGCCCGCTATCTCACGGCGACGGCGACCAGGGTGGACCTGGCCACGCGCCCCTTCACGATCGAGACCGACGAGGGGCCGGTGCGCTGCCGGGTCCTGATCATCGCCACGGGCGCCTCCCCCAACCTCCTGGGCCTCCCCTCGGAGCAGCAGCACATGGGGCGAGGGGTCTCCACCTGTGCCACGTGCGACGGCTACTTCTTCAAGGACCAGGAGGTGGCCGTGGTGGGAGGGGGCGACTCGGCTATGGAGGAGGCCCTCTACCTGAGCAAGCTCTGCACCAAGGTGACCGTCATCCACCGGCGGGACAAGCTGCGGGCCTCCAAGATCATGGCGGAGCGAGCCCAGACGAACCCCCGCATCGCCTTCCAGTGGAACAGCGCGGTGGAGGAGATCCTCGGCAAGGAGGACCACGGGGTCCGGGGGGTGCGCCTGAGGCGGATGGATACCGGGGAGCGGAGCGAGCTGAAGGTGGACGGCCTCTTCGTCGCCATTGGCCATTCGCCCAACACGGGTCTCCTCCGGGGGCAGCTGGACATGGACCAGGTCGGGTACCTGCGGGTCACCGAGGCGACCATGACCAACGTCCCGGGGGTCTTCGCCGCCGGTGACGTCGTGGACCACGTCTACCGGCAGGCGGTGACCGCGGCCGGCATGGGGTGCATGGCGGCCATGGACGCCGAGCGCTGGCTGGAACGGCAGGGGGAGTGAAGAGGGCGTGGCGGGGACCCTCCTTCAGGTGGACCTGCCCGAGGCGGCGGCGGAGGCGCTCCGCCTGGCCGACCTCCTCCGGGACTACGCGGACGGGTTCGGCCTGCCCGGGGCGGGCAGCGAGGCGCTCCTGGAGGCGGCCGCAGCCCTGCGGGCACGGCACCCCGAGAAGCCGGTCTGCCTCACTGCCCCGGCGTCGGCCGAGGGGGCGACCGCCTTCCTGGCACGCCTCGCCGGGCGCGCCCAGGTCCTCCGGGTGGCGGGGGACCTCACCGTGGACGCCCTTCGAGCCCTCCGGGCAGCCGCCCATGAGCGGCAGGTGCGGCTCCTCGTGGATCTAACCGGCCTGTCGGATCTGGCGGAGCGGGCGAAGCGCCTCTCCCGAGCCAAGCCGGACGCCTTCCTCCTCGAGGTGGCCTCGCGGGAGGCGGGTCGGGCCGACCTGGACCTCGAGGCGGTTGCGGCGGTCCGGGAGGCAGGGGAGCGGCCGGTCGCCATCGCCGCCGACCTGGATCCGGCCGTGATGCCGCAGCTTCTCCGGTTTCGCCCCGAGCGCCTCATCGTGGGCCGGGCGGTGACGGGCGCCCCCGACCCCCGCCGCGCCGCCAACGCCCTGAAGGCGCGGATCGACGCCGTCCAGCGCCTCACCCAGTTCTTCTGAGGCTCTCCCGCCGCCGGATTTGCCGAGGAGTCGCCCGGTGCCCGAGCCCTTGCCGCGCCTCTCTCCCGATGTGGCCGCCGTCCGCGGCGAGCTGAGCGCGCTCAGGCGTCGGCTCCACGCGGAGCCGGAGCTGGCCTTCGCCGAGACCCGGACCGCGGCGGTGGTGGCAGAGCGCCTGGCTGTCCCGGGCATCACCCTCCGGACCGGGGTGGCCGGGACAGGGGTGGTGGCCACCATCCGCGGGGGGCGGCCGGGGCGGACGGTCCTGCTGCGGGCCGACATGGACGCGCTCCCGATCCAGGAGGCGACCGGCGCCCCCTACGCCTCCCGGGTCGCGGGGGTCATGCACGCCTGAGGGCACGACGGGCACACCGCCATCGGGGTAATGGCGGCGAGGCTCCTGGCGGCCCGGCGGGACCGCCTCCCCGGCGCCGTCAAGGTGATGTTCCAGCCGGCGGAGGAGGGGCCGGGGGGCGCCCTCCCGATGCTGGAGGCGGGCATCCTCGAGGACCCCCAGGTGGACGCCGCCTTCGCCCTGCACCTCTGGAACGAGTACCCCGTCGGGACGGTCTGTGTCCGGCCGGGCCCCATCATGGCAGCGGCGGATCGCCTGCGGGTCACGGTGCGCGGAAGCGGCGGACACGCGGGGCAGCCCCACCTGGCGGTGGACCCGGTGGTGGCGGCCGCGCAGATGGTGGTGGCTCTCCAGGGAATGGTGGCGCGGGAGGTGGACCCGCTCAAGCCGGTGGTGGTCACGGTGGCGAGCATCCACGGCGGGGAGGCCTTCAACGTCATCCCTTCCGAGGTCACGATGGAGGGGACAGTCCGCTCCCTGGACCCGGCCCTCCGGGAGGAACTCCCCGGGCGGATCCGGCGCATCCTGGAGGGGATCGCCGAGGCCACCCGGACCGCCGTGGAGGTCCAGGTGGAGCAGCGCTACCCGGTGACGGTGAACGACCCCGCCCTCGCGCGCCTGGTGGCGGCGGCCGCGGTGGAGGTGGTGGGCGAGGAACGGGTGGTGGAGCACCCCCCGGGGATGGGGGCGGAGGACATGGCCTACGTGCTGCACCGGGTTCCCGGCTGCTACTTCTTCGTGGGCTCCGCCAACGCCGCCCGGGGGCTCACGGCCCCGCACCATAGCCCCCGCTTCGACTTCGACGAGGAGGCCCTCGCCATCGGCCTGGAGGTGATGCTCCGATCGGCCGAGGCGTACCTTGGGGCGCGGGGCGCCTGATGGGGCCGGCGGTCCAGCTGGCCCCGGCGCTCGTGGAGCGCGTGCCGGGCCTCGCCCTGGGGGTCGCTCTCATGGAGGGCCTGGTGATTGCCCGCGAGGCCTCGGACCTCACGTCCGCCCTCGAGGCGTGCGCGGAGCGGGTGAAGGCGGACACCGATCTGGACGGGCTGGCCCGCCTCCCAGAGGTGGCCGCCATGCGGGCCGCCTTCCGGACGGCCGGGACCGATCCGGGGCGTTACCGGCCCTCGGCGGAGGCCCTCCTGCGCCGGGTCCTTCAGGGGAAGGGGGTCCCCAGGATCAACGCGGCCGTGGATGCGAATACCCTGGGCTCCCTCACCTTCCGGCTCCCGATGGGCACCTACGACGCCGAGCAGGTGCAGGGCGAGGTGAGCTGTCGGATCGGAGCGGCGGGCGAGGCCTGGACCGCCATTGGCGGCAAGGCGGTGGACGGGGAGGGGAAGATCCTCCTGGCCGATGGGGCGGGTCCCTTCGGGAGCCCCTACGCCGACGCGGCGCGGACGGCCGTGACGGAACAGACCCGTCGCCTCCTGCTGGTCATCTTCGCGCCGCCCGGCCTCCCGGGCGGCCGCTGCGGCCGCCTGAAGGAGGCGCTGGCCTTCACGGCCGCCACGATGGTGAGCCACTGCGGCGGGGCGGTCGCGGCGCACCGGATCGTGGCGGGCTGAGGGGGAGCGGGATGGAGGTGAAGCGCGTGGCGGCCCTGAGGGCCTTCGCAACTGACAAGATGAAAAAGGTGAGCTTCTTCGAGACCCGGCGGTTCTTCTGCGATCTCTACTGCTTCGAGCCGGGCCAGGTCCAGAAGGGGCATGTCCACCAGGGCGAAGACAAGGTGTATTTCGTCCTCGAGGGCCGGGGCCGTTTCACGGTCGGGCGGGAGGAGGCGGAGCTCGGCGCGATGGAGGCGACGGTAGCGCCGGCTGGCGTGGAGCACGGGGTGCTGAATGGCGGGCCGGGGCGGCTGGTGGTCCTCGTCTTCATGGCGCCCCACCCCAGCCCGAAGGGGTGAGGGAAGCGGCATGCGGGTCATCGTCGTCCACTACCATGAGATCGCCCTGAAGGCGGGGAACCGCGGCTTCTTCATCGGGCGGCTCATGGGGAACCTCCGGAAGGCCACCGGGGGGACGGGCGTCCACGGCATCCAGAAGCAGTCGGGACGGGTCATCCTGAAGCTGCGCCGGGACGCCGACTGGACTGCTGTCCGGGCCCGGGTCAGGGAGGTCTTCGGGGTGGCCAACTTTGCCCTGGCGGCTCGCGTGAACCCGCGCCTGCCCGACCTGGAGCGGGCGGTCCGGGAGGGTCTCACGGGGCGGACCTTCGCCTCCTTCCGGATCACGGCGAAGCGGGCCTTCAAGGAGTTCCCCCTCACCTCTCAGCAGGTGAACGAACACCTAGGAACCTTCGTCCTGCGCCTGACGGGGGCCCGGGTGGACCTGACCCGCCCGGAGCTGACGGTCTTCGTCGAGATCCTCCCGGGGGAGGCCTACGTCTACTTCGAGAAGGTCCCCGGCCCGGGTGGCCTCCCGGTCGGGATCGGGGGCCGCGTGGTCGCCCTCCTCTCGGGGGGGATCGACTCCCCCGTGGCCTCGTACCGGGTGATGAAGCGGGGCTGCCCGGTCACGTTCGTCCACTTCCACGCCTACCCGTTCCTGGAGAAGACCTCCCAGGAGAAGGTGGACGCGCTGGTGGCTCACCTCACCCGCTACCAGTACGCCTCCCGCCTCCACCTCGTCCCCTTCGGGGAGATCCAGCGGGAGGTCGTCCTGAGCGTCTCGCCCCCCTACCGGGTCGTGGTCTACCGGCGCCTCATGGCCCGGATCGCCGAGCAGGTGGCCCAGAAGGAAGGCGCGCTGGCCCTGGCCACCGGGGAGAGCCTGGGGCAGGTGGCCTCCCAGACGCTGGAGAACCTGGTGGTCATCGAGGAGGCGGTGTCCCTCCCGGTCCTGCGCCCCCTCATCGGGATGGACAAGGACGAGATCGCCGCGGCCGCCCGGGCCATCGGGACCTTTGAAACCTCCATCATCCCGGACCAGGACTGCTGCACCCTCTTCACCCCGAAGCACCCGGTCGTCCGGAGCACGGTGGAGGAGATCCGGCAGGTGGAGGGCCGGCTGGACGTGTCGGCCCTCGTGGCCGACGGGCTGGCCCGCGCCGCCGTGCGGGAGTACGCCTTCCCGCCCGTCGCGGCTGGTTGAATTCCCGCCCCCCGCCTGCTATTGTGGCTCTGACGGAGGTTGGTCCCGGCTCGACCGGCCCCCGCGAGGGGAGCCGGCCGGATCGCGGCGCAGGGGCCGGCGTCTCCGGGAGGCGTGGCACCATGCCCAAGACGGTCCGCGATATCGTCCACGAGGCCCGTCGGGTCGTCCCCGAGGTCACGGTGGAGGCCCTGCACGAGCGGATGACGCGCGGGGAGGCCCCCCTCCTCCTGGATGTGCGGGATCCGGACGAGTACCGGGATGGCTACATCGACGGGGCCCTCTCCCTCAGTCGGGGCTTTTTGGAGTTCCGGATCGCCAGCCTGATCCCGGACCCGAACGCCGAGATCGTCACCTACTGCCAGACCGGGCTCCGCTCCGTCCTGGCCGCCAAGGCCCTCCAGGACCTGGGGTACGCCAATGTCAAGAACCTGACGGGGGGCGTTCAGAAGTGGAAGGAGACGGGCTACAGGACCGTCGCCTACCGGAAGATGACGGAGGAGCAGCTCGCCCGCTACAGCCGCCATCTCATGCTGGCCCAGATCGGGGAGCAGGGGCAGCGCAAGCTCATGAACGCCAAGGTCCTCCTGGTGGGGGCGGGAGGCCTGGGCTCGCCGGCGGGAGTCTACCTGGCGGCGGCGGGGGTGGGGACGCTGGGGGTCGTGGACGCGGATGTGGTGGATATCACCAACCTCCAGCGGCAGATCCTCCACACCACGGCCAGCGTGGGGAAGCCCAAGGTGGACTCGGCCAAGGAGACGCTGGCGGCCCTGAACCCCGAGGTGCAGGTCATCCCCTACCAGGTCCGCCTGACCAGCATGAACGTGATGGACATCATCCGGGAGTACGATGTCGTCCTGGACGGCAGTGATAACTTCGAGACCAAGTACCTGGTGAATGACGCGTGCCACCTGGCGGGCAAGCCGAACGTCTACGGGTCCATCTTCCAGTTCGAGGGGCAGGCCTCCGTCTTCCACCCGACGGAGGGGCCCTGCTACCGCTGCCTCTTCCCGTCGCCGCCGCCGCCCGGGCTGGTCCCCACCTGAGCAGAGGCCGGCGTGCTGGGGGTCCTGCCCGGCATCGTGGGGGTGATTCAGGCGACCGAGGCACTGAAGCTCATCGTGGGGTACGGGACGCCGCTGATCGGCCGGCTCCTGACCTATGACGCGCAGGAGATGCGCTTCAAGGAGATCAAGCTCCGGAAGGACCCGGCCTGTGCCCTGTGCGGGGAGCATCCGACGATCACCGACCTGATGGACTACGAGGCCTTCTGCGGGGTGCGGGCGGCGTCCTGAACCGGGGATCGGGGGAGAAACCGGACGAGGGGGGCTGCCGGGCAGCCCCTCGTGCTGTTTCGGGGGGGGCGTCAGGCGGGGCGGGCTTCGCTCTCCCCCCCGTGCCGCCACTTCCAGGCGTGCACCTTCCGGTAGGTCTCCGCCACCTGCTCCGAGGTGAGGCCGTAGCGCTCGGCCACGCTGGCCATGACGCCCCGCTCGGCCACCTCGTACTCCCGGTGGCTGGCGAAGAGGGGGAGCTTACTGATCCCGAGGCTGACCCGGTCGAAGATCATGACCTCGTCGTCCGTGGGGGCGGATTCCCCCGCCGGACCCCCGGCCGCGGCCCGGGCGGTCTCCCAGCGCTCGGTGGCGGCGTGCGCCAGGTCGTCCGCCAGGACGCCCAGCTCGGGGGCGAGGCCCTCCGGGATCGGGAGCGCCTCCACGGATGGAGACGATCCGCCGGCGGCGGGGTTTCCCGGGGGAGAGGCGTGGCGCTGCGCGTAGAGGACCCCCAGGCCGAACCCCACGAGGAAGATGGAGAGCCCGAGGCCGGCGAGGAGCAGGAGAGTGTCCAGGGCCATGACGCTAACCGTACCGGATTTGGCCGGCCCTTTCAAGCGCGCGGTGCGCGCGGGCCATCGGGACTGAGGCGGGGCGGGTGGGGGGCTACCGCTTCCTGGAGGATGTGGCCATCGCCGATGTGGCCTTCGAGGCGTGGGGGGCGGACCTGGCGGACCTCTTGACCGCGGCGGGGGAGGCCACCTTCGCCGTGATGGTGGATTTGGCGGCGGTCCCGGCGGAGATGAGCCACCGCGTGCGCCTGGAGGCCCCCGATCCGGAGGCCCTCCTCTTCGCCTGGCTGGAGGAGCTCATCTACCGGAAGGATGTGGACTCGGCCGTTTTCAGTCGGTTCGCCGTGACGGTGACCGAGGGCCCCCCTCTCACGCTGGACGCCACCTGCACGGGGGCACCCATCCGGCAGGAGCGCATGCCGATGCGGGCCGACGTGAAGGCCGTCACCTACCACCTCTTCGCCGTGGAGCGGGGGCAGGATGGGTGGCAGGCCAGGGTCGTGCTCGACATCTAGTAGGAGGAGAGAGGGAGGGGGAGCGAAGGCTCCCCTCTTCCATCTCCCTGGAGGAACGACGATGGAGGTCAAAACGACGATGGAGGTCAAGCGGATTTCCGAGTACGTGTGGGAGATCCCGCCGACCGAGAAGCCCGGGATGCTGGTCCCGGCCCGCATCATCGCCTCCGCAGAACTCCTGGCGGAGATGGACCGGGGGGTCTTCGAGCAGATCACCAACGTCGCCTGCCTGCCGGGCATCTACCGGTACGCCATCTGCATGCCGGATGGGCACTGGGGCTATGGGTTCCCCATCGGTGGGGTGGCCGCCTTCGACGTGAAGGAGGGCGTGATCTCGCCGGGCGGGATCGGGTTTGATATTAACTGCGGCATGCGCCTCCTGCGGACGAACCTCACCGAGGCCGAGGTGCGGCCCAGGCTGCGGGAGCTCGTGGACGGGCTGTACCGGGCGGTCCCCGCGGGGGTCGGGGTGAAGGGGTTCGTGAAGCTCTCCAAGAGCCAGTTCCAGGACGTGATGGTCCAGGGGGCTGGCTGGTGCATCCGCAACGGGTACGGCTGGCCCGAGGACGAGGGGCGGATCGAGGATGGTGGCCGCATCGCCTGGGCTGACCCCTCCGTCATCAGCGCCCGGGCGGTAGAGCGGGGAATCGGCCAGCTGGGGACGCTCGGCTCCGGGAACCACTACCTGGAGATCCAGGTCCTCTACCCGGAGAATGTCTTCGAGCCCGAGGTGGCGGCCGCGCTGGGCCTGAACCTGCCGAACCAGGTGGTGGTCATGTTCCACTGCGGCTCCCGGGGGTTCGGCCACCAGGTGGCGACCGACTACCTCCAGGTCTTCGCGCGGGCCATGCCCCGCTACGGGATCCGGGTGTCGGATCGGGAGCTGGCCTGCGCCCCCTTTCAGTCCCCTGAGGGGCAGGAGTACTTTGGGGCCATGGCCTGCGCCGCCAACTCGGCCTTCGCCAACCGGCAGGTCATCACCCACCGGATCCGGGAGGTCTTCGGCGACGTCTTCCAGCGGGACCCCCGGGAGTTGGGCCTGGAGATGATTTACGATGTGGCCCACAACATCGCCAAGGTGGAGCGGTACACCCTGGACGGGGAGGAGCGGGAGCTCCTGGTGCACCGGAAGGGGGCCACGCGCTCCTTCGGCCCGGGGGAGCCCGGGCTGCCACCTCCCTTCGACCGGTTGGGCCAGCCGGTCATCGTGGGCGGCTCCATGGAGACCGGGTCCTTCCTCCTGGTCGGGACCCGGGGGGCCATGGAGGAAGCCTTCGGGTCCACGGCCCACGGCTCCGGCCGGACCATGTCCCGGACGGCCGCCAGGAAGAAGACCCACGGCCGCGACCTCCTGAAGAGGCTGGAGGAGAAGGGGATCATGGTCCGTGCCGCCTCCTACGAAGGGGTGGCCGAGGAGGCCGGGTTCGCTTACAAGGACATCTCCCGCGTGGCGGAGGCGGTGGAGGCCGCCGGCCTCTCGCGGCGGGTGGCGCTCCTCAAGCCCATCGGGAACGTGAAGGGCTAGCGTTTTTGAGTTCCGGGGCCGGGCGAAATCGGGTATAAAACAAGACCGGCCCCCCGCGCTCGCCTGACGGCCCGGGGAGCAGAGCGACGATGAAGCAACTCTTCTATACCCCGTTCCGTATCCTCACGTTGCGCGGCCTGCTGCCGGACGACGCGGCTGCGGAGGCCCGCCAGCGGGCGGATCAGCTGGTGGCCGCTCAGGACGAGGAGGGCCTTATCGCCTTCCTGGAGCAGCAGCGACTGCCCGAGGCCAGCCGCCGCCGCGTCGCGATCGTCAAAGAGGCGCGCCCGATCGCGCTCAAGGTGGTGGAGCTCTGGCGCGCCATCCCCTACCCCCACGACGAGGTCACGCGCTGCTACGCGGAGATCCGGCGCCTCAAGGACGAGTTCGACCGGGTCTCCGAGCCCGCTCTCCGTTAGTGGAGGACCTCCTCTGCCCCCGGGTCGGCGCCGCCGGCCCCGCTTGCGTTCTGGCTCCACGTCTTTGAAGGAGGATGGCATGAAGGCGGTCCGTTTCCACGAGCATGGCGGCCCGGAGGTCCTCCGGTATGAGGAGGCCCCGGACCCAGAGGTCGCGGCCCATGAGATCCTGGTGCGGGTGCGGGCCTGCGCGCTGAACCACCTGGACCTCTGGCTCCGGAAGGGCCTGCCGGGGGTGAAGGTGCACCTCCCCCACATCTGTGGCGCGGATATGGCGGGGGAGGTGGCGGCAGTGGGCGCGGTCTGCACCCGGGTGAAGCCGGGCCAGCGGGTGGTCCTGATGCCGGCCGTCTCCTGCGGGCAATGTCAGGCCTGCCTCAGCGGCCGGGACAACCTCTGCCGGCACTACCAGATCCTGGGGGGATACGGGCCCGTGGACGGGGGCTACGCCGAGTACGTGAAGGTCCCGGAGGTGAACGCCATCCCCCTGGCCGACCATCTCACCTTCGAGGCGGCAGCCGCGGTCCCCCTCACCTTCCTCACGGCCTGGAACATGCTGGTCGCCCTCGCGGGGCTCCAGAGGGGGGAGGATGTTCTGGTCATCGGGGCCGGGAGCGGCGTCGGCGCGGCGGCGGTCCAGATCGCTAAGCTGCTCGGGGCGCGGGTCATCGCCACGGCTGGCAGCGAGGCTAAGCTGGCGAAGGCCAAGGCGCTCGGCGCCGACCACGGGATCAACCACGCCAGCCAGGACATCGCCGCCGAGGTCCGGACGTTGACGGGGAAGCGGGGGGTGGATGTGGTCTTCGAGCACGTGGGGGAGGCGGTCTGGGGGAAGTGCCTTGCAGCTCTGACCCCCGGCGGGCGCCTGGTGACCTGCGGGGCCACGACGGGGGCCAATGCCACCACCGATCTCCGCTTCGTCTTCAGCAAGCAGCTCTCCATTCTGGGGGGCTACATGGGGCGGAAGGCGGACCTGCTCACCCTCTGGAAGTTTGTGGAATCGGGAGAACTGAAGGGGGTGGTGGACAGCACCTTCCCGCTGAGGGAGGCGGCCGCTGCCCAGCACCGGATGGAGGGGCGCCAGCACTTCGGGAAGATCGTCCTTACGCCCTGACACGCAGGCCCCGCGGGGGGGCCAGACGCGAAGGGACGGGGATGCCCTCCGGGCATCCCCGTTGCCTTTTCCTTGAGATCAGGTGGCCGGGCCCGGGGGGGAGGGGGCGGGGCGGATGGAGAGCTGGCGCCCCGCGTTCAGGACCTGGTAGGTGGTGCCGGGGACGAGGCGGCGCCGGTCGGCCCGCAGGCGAACCTCCAGGCCCCTCCGGTCGTACCAGTCGGTGTTCCGGGTGAGGTGGGTGAGGAGGCGCCGGGTGAGCGGACCGTGTCCCACATCCCGCCGCTCGGCCCCGCTCAAGGCCAGCAGGACGATCTGGTGGTACCCCAGGACCGGGTGGTCCAGCTGGAGGTACTCCAGGGTGATGCTGTCGTCCGGGACCGGGACGGCCAGGTCGTTGAAGCGGACCATCCGTCCCTCCAGGCGCAGTTCCCCGAGGGGGAGGGGCTCGGCGGGGGCGGTGGCCGTCGAGAGGAGGAGGCCGGTCAGCGTGAAGCCGAC
>Ga0184637_10002948_pt1 | contig 10805 bp, 9 predicted proteins | sample PLM3_127_b2_FD_133143 | JGI IMG/M metagenome (GOLD analysis project Ga0184637, IMG submission 133143) | Groundwater sediment microbial communities from an aquifer in East River, Colorado, USA - PLM3_127_b2 | ecosystem: Environmental > Terrestrial > Soil > Riparian zone | place: USA: East River... | reverse complement strand
GCCGATCTTGACCAGAAAGAAATACATGCCGACAGCGGTGATCACGATCGGGATCAGGATCGGCGACACCACCAGTCCGACCAGCAGTGGCTTGAAACGGAATCTTGCGCGGGCGAGGCCGATCGCCGCGGTAGTGCCGAGGATCATGGCCAGGGCAGTCGAACTCACGCCGATGATCAGGCTGTTCCGGGCTGCGTCCATCCAGGCGGGCGTGGTCGCGATGGTCTCGTACCAGCGCAGCGAGAAGCCCGGCATCGGGAAGGCCAGCATGTTCCCGGAACTGAACGAGATCGGTACGATGATCAGGATCGGCAGGATCAGGAACAACAGCACGCCATAGCACAGCAGGCGCGCGCCGTAGTGCCAGATGCGATCCTCGAGCGAGGCATGCGGCGGCATGGCCATGTCAGCTTCCCCGCAGCAATTGCCGCGCCGCGACGAGGCGGCCGAACACGACGAACAGGACGATCGTGGCGGCCAGCAGCAGCGCGCCCAGCGCCGAGGCCATGCCCCAATTGACCGCCTCGTTCATGTGATAGACCAGCATGGAGCTCAGCATCTGGTCCGCGGGCCCGCCGACCAAAGCCGGCGTGATGTAATAGCCCAGCGCCATGATGAAGACGAGCAGGGCGCCGGCGGCGATGCCCGGCATGGTCTGCGGCAGATAGACCTTGAGGAAGGCCAGCCGGTTGGTGGCGCCCAGCGATTGCGCGGCGCGGAAATGCGAGGCCGGAATGCCCTTCATCACGGCATAGAGCGGCAGGATCATGTAGGGCAGCAGCACGTGCACCATCGCCACCAGCACGCCGAAGCGATTGAAGATCAGCTGCATCGGCTGATCGATCACCTGCAGCCATTGCAAGGTGCTGTTCACCGGCCCGTTCCCCTGAAACAGGATGATCCAGGCCGTGGTGCGCACCAGCAGCGAGGTCCAGAAGGGCAGCATGACGCAGATCATCAGCAGATTGGCTTTCCGCTCCGGCAACGCGTTCAGCACGAAGGCGACCGGAAAGCCGAGCAGGGCGCAGAGCAGCGCCACCTCCAGGCTGATCTCGAAGGTGCGGATCAGCAGCGAGACGTAGAGCCGCCGCTCCGGCACAACGCGCGCGACCTCGCCATTCTCGTCCAGCCGCAGATCGATCGCCGCCAGCAGATAAGAGGGCGTGACCCAGCCGGACTCGTTCTTCAGGGTCGCCCAATAGCCTTCGTCAGCCCATTTCTTGTCGATCTGGATCAGCGTCTCGCCCCAGGAGCTCTGGGGCTCGGCCGGCAGCTTGTTCGCCGTCTTCAGCATCAGGCTGCGAAAGCCTTCGCGCGTCGCGTTCAGATGCCGGCCCAGGATGGCGATGTTGCCGTCGGGCGGCAGGTTCTTGAGGTCCGCTGCGAGCGCGTCAAAGACCGCATCGCCAGGCAGCCCCGGTGGAGACCACTGCGCGAGCGCCGCGACAGTGCGCGGCAGATGCCGCGGCACGATCTCGTTATCAATTGCGCGCCACATGAAACCCACGATGGGCGCCGCAAAGATGATCAGCAGAAAAACCACCAAGGGCAGGATCAGCGCCAGATCGCGCAGCATCTGGCGCCGCGCGATCCGGCGGATCCGCCGCCGGATGTCCGGCCCCGCCGAACCGGCCAGGATCAAGCCTGCACTCACCGCCGCAATCCTGCTTCTGCACCGGCCAAGGCCGTCTCCCGCTGACAGGACCGCTCCGGGCGCGCGGGCGGCCGGGAAAGATTATAGTTGTTGTGATCACTCATTACACTTAGTCTTCGGACGGCGAGTCTTCTGACCGCCGTCGGACTGGGAAGCATCGTATGAATGCCAAGAACGCGCACGCCGGAAGGGTCAGGCGGGACACCGCGACCGGCGCGGGCGAGGTCGAACTGGACGTGCCGAAGCTTCAGCGCAACACGCTGAACGAGGAAGTCTACCAGCAGTTGAAGCAGGCCCTGATGTCCGGGCGCATCGCGCCGGGCTCGACCATGACCATCCGCAGCCTGGCCGCCTCGTTCGGTATCAGCCCGATGCCGGTGCGCGAGGCGCTGCGCCGCCTGGTGGCGGAGCATGTGCTGGTGCTGCTGCCCAATCGCAGCGTGTCGCTGCCCATCATCACGCGCGAGCGGTTCCGCGAGATCACCCGCATCCGCACCTCGCTGGAAGGCCTGGCGGCGGAGGAGGCGGCGGCCGCGATCTCCGCCGACGACATCAAGCTGATGACCCGGCTGAATGAAGAGATGGAGACCGAAAACGCCGCGCAATCGGCGGAGTATCTGGTGAAGAACCGGGAGTTCCACTTCTGCCTCTATCGCAACTGCGGGATGCCGACGCTGCTCATGATCATCGAGTCTCTGTGGCTGCAGATCGGCCCGCTGCTGACCATCCAGCAACTGAAATATGCCGGCGCCGGCATCGCCATCCAGACGCATCACCGGCGCGCGCTGAAGGCGCTGAAAAAGCGCGACGCCAAGGAGACGCGTGACGCCATCGTCAGCGACATCGAGGACGCCGCCAAGATCATCGCCGCCAGCCTCTAGCGCCGACCTCCAACGCCGGCGCAGGGCTATCGCATTTGGGTCCGGTGATTCTAAAGTCACCACCTTCCCCCCTTGCGGGGGAAGGTTGCGAAGGCTTAGCGAACGTAGTGAGCTTAGCCGAAGCTGGATGGGGGGTTGCGCGCCGAAAGGCGCGCATTGCCGCAGGCGATATCTTTGAAGCACCCGGCGCTGCAACACCCCCCTTCCCAACCTTCCCCCGCAAGGGGGGAAGGGGCAGACCGAGTTCGTCCAAGCGCCGGTGCGAAATGTCAAACACGATAGCCCTGCTCACCGACCGGACTCAAGCCAGCGCCGCGCGCGCCAGGTCGCCGCGCGTCGCCAGGAATTCCTCGACCGCGTTGCAGAAGGCTTCGATATCCGCCTCGCTGCTCTCGATCGACAAATTGCCCATGATGCGGCGCGAGATGTAGTGGCCGGCCGCCAGCATGTCGAGGTGATAGAGCTTCTTCAAATTGCCGATCGCCGCCTCGCGGCCATGCTCGCCCTGGTCCAGATCGCCGGCATTGCGGATCGGCCCCTGGTGGAAATGGATGCCGAAGATCGAGCCGAGGCCGGTCGTCTGCATCGGCACGTCATGCTTGCGCGCCAGCGCATTCATCTTCTCGCGCAGGATGTCGCCAAGCTGGTTCATGCGCGCCAACCGGTCCGCCGACAGCACCTCGGTCAACGCCGTGTAGCCCGCCGACATGGCGATGACGTTGTTGTTGAACGTGCCGCCATGCGGATAGGCGTCGGGGCGCGACGGGTCGAACTTGGCCATGATGTCGGCGCGGCCGCCGAAGGCGCCGAAACTCAAGCCGCCGCCGACATATTTGCCCAGCGTCATCAGATCCGGCTTCACGCCGACCTTGCGCTGCACGCCGCCGAAATCCAGGCGCGAGGTCATCACCTCGTCCAGGATCAGCAACACCTTGTGCGCGTCGCAGGCCGCGCGCAGCCCCTGCAGGAACGTCGGATCGGCCGGCAGAGCGCCGGCGCCGCCTTGCATCGGCTCGACGATCACCGCCGCCAGGCGCGCCGCGTTCGCCGCGATGTCGGCCTTGGCGCGCTCCAGGTCGTTGAACTCCGAGGGGATCCACTCGAACTTCATGTTCAGCGGCGATCCGCCATGGGCGAAATACAGGATCGATCCGTGATAGGCGCCGTCGAAGATCAGCACGGCTTCCTTGCCGGTGAAAGCGCGCGCGGTGGCCAGCGCCAGGAGATTGGCCTCGGTGCCGGAATTGCAGAAGCGCAGCAGCTCCATGGCCGGAAAGCGGCGCTGCACCTCTTCGGCCAGCAGCCTTTCATGCTTGGTCGGGGCACCCAGATTGATGCCGCCGGTCAGGGCCTGGCGGATCGCCTCGGCGATCGCCGCGTTGGAATGGCCGAACACGCCCGCCGTGTATTCGTTGATGAAATCGACATAGGTATGGCCGTCGACGTCGGTCAGGCGGCTGCCCTTGCCGCTCGCCATATAAAGCGGGAAGGGCGAGAAATGCACCGTGGTGCGCGTATTGCCGCCCGGCATCCGCGCCGTCGCCAGCTTGGCCAAGCGCTGGCTCTCCGGATTGGCGGCGATGTAGCGCTCCTCCGCCTCTTTCACGGCCGAGGTCAGATCCTGGTTGCGCTGCGCTTGATTGGCGGAAGCGGTGGCTGCTTGCGACATTGTTGTGCCCTTCGGCAAGAGATCGGATCAGGCGGCCGGTCGGCCGCCTGATCCTAGTTTTTTGGGAAGACTGATCGGTCGATGATTACTGCGCGGTCCAGGCGTTGAACCGCTCGGTCGCCGCGGCCTGATGCTCGACCCAGAAATCATCGCTATAGACCGCCGCCCATTGCGCCTTGTCGGGCGAGGTGGGCAGCGCGTCCTTGATCTCCGCCGGCATCAAATCGTAGGCGGCAAGCGTCGGCACGCCGTAGCTCAGATTCTCGACCAGAGCCGCCTGGGTCGCCGGACGCGCATAGAATTCCAGCATCTTCGCCGCCGGTCCCGGGTTCGGACCGTTGGCGATCTGCACCCAGTAATCGGTGCCGACCCAGAAGCCGCTGCCCCAGCCGATCACCAGGTTACGCTTGTTCTCTTTCGCCGCACCGCTGACGCGGGCGTTGAAGTTGATGATCATGGCCACGTCGCCGGCCATCAGCCGTTGCACGCCCTCGGCGGCGCTCTCCGCCCACAGGACGTGCGGCTTCAGCTCGTCCAGCTTCTTGAAGGCGCGGTCGAACCCGGCGGGCTCGCTCAGCACCTTATAGATGTCTTCCTTCTTCACGCCGTCGGCCATCAGCGCGACTTCGATCATGATGCGCGCGTCCTTGTAGGCGCCACGCTTGCCCGGCCATTTCTCGACGTTCCAGTAATCGGCCCAATTCGCCGGGCCGTCCTTGATCTTGTCGCCGTCATAGGCCATCACCGTCGACCAGATGTCCGACGCGATGCCGCAATCATGCGCGGCATAATCGATCTGCTTGTCGCGGCCGCCCAATTTGTTCCAATCGAGCTTGACGAAGGCGCCCTCGTCGCAGCCCTGGATCACCTGCGGGCTCTCGAACGCCGCCAGGTCCCAGGTGACCTTGCCGGCCTCGATCTGGCTGGTGAGTTTCGCGTATTCGCCGCCGAACTCTTCTTCGACGACCTTGATTCCCGTCTCCTTGGCGAACGGCTCGAACAGCGCCGTGCGATAGGCATCCTGCCACACGCCGCCCCAACCGACGACGACGACCTGTTCCTGTGCGCTGGCGGCGTGCGTGGCTACGCCCAATGCGATGGCGAGGCCGAGGGCCCCGGTGAGCAGACTGCGTTTTGTCATGATTACCCCTCCCTAAGCGGCCGTGGCCGCGCGACGATCGTTTGTTTTTGCCTCTCGGCGCTCGGGATTTTCGGGCCGGAGGTCTTGTGATCACAAGCATTGTGATGCTATGATGAAGTCAATGGGCCTGTCAATCGCCCACCATGCCGCGAATTGATGCGGCGACCGATCAACGGGGAGGATGCGTATGTCTCAGCAAGCGGTGGAACCGGCGGCAAAAGCCGGCCGCAAGGTCATCATCACCTGCGCGGTGACCGGATCGGTGCATACGCCGACCATGACGCCCTATCTCCCGATCACGCCGGATCAGATCGCGGCGGAATCCATCGCGGCGTCGGAGGCGGGTGCCGCCATCATCCATCTGCATGCGCGCGACCCGAAGGACGGCCGGCCGACGCCCAGCCCCGACATGTTCATGCAGTTCCTGCCGCGCATCAAACAGAACTGCGACGCGGTGGTGAACATCACCACCGGCGGCTCCTTGGGCATGAGCATAGAGGATCGGCTGGCGGCACCGTTGCGCGCCAAGCCGGAACTCTGCTCGCTCAACATGGGCTCGATGAATTTCGGCATCTTCCACGTGACCGACAAGATCACCGAGTGGAAATACGACTGGGAAAAGCCCTACGTCGAGAAGACCAAGGACAACATCGTCTCCAACACCTTTTCGCAGATCGAACGCTTCATCAAGGAGCTGGGCCACGGCCACGGCACCAAGTTCGAATGCGAATGCTACGATATCGGCCATCTCTACACCTTGGCGCATTTCGTCGACCGCAAGCTGCTGGAGCCGCCCTTCTTCGTGCAGACCATCTTCGGCGTGCTGGGCGGCATCGGCCCGCATCCGGAAGATCTGATGCATATGCGCCGCACGGCGGACCGCCTGTTCGGCAAGGATTATCAATGGTCGATCCTGGCCGCCGGCCGGCATCAGATCACGCTCGCCACCATCGGCGCCGCCATGGGTGGCAACGTGCGGGTGGGGCTGGAGGACAGCATCTATCTCGGCCCCGGCAAGCTGGCCAAGAGCAACGCCGACCAGGTGCGCAAGATCCGCAACATCCTGGAAGAAATGTCGCTGGAGATCGCGACCCCGGCCGAGGCGCGCAAGATGCTGAACCTCAAGGGCGGCGACCAGGTCGCGTTCTAGAGGCGCTTCTCGCGATCGATGGATGAGGCCGCTATGTTTCGTGGGATCAGTTCGCTCGCTGTCGCTGCTCCTCCGCCCGCCATCCCGGGCTTGCCCCGGGATCCATGGCTGGGCTTGACGCGAGCGGATGAATGGACCCCGGCGCAAGAGGCCGGGGTGACGATTGAGTTTATGACACGCGCTGTGCAAACTTGGCCCAGTCTCGTAGGCGTCGGAGTCTAGGATGGCGCGAACCATCGAGACATTTCGCGGTGTGGTCTACCCGTGGTTCTGCGACTTCATGGGCCACATGAACACTCAGTTCTATTGCACCCTGTTCGACGGGGCGACCTTGCATTTCCTGGCCCAGATCGCCCGGCGCGCGGAATTGCAGGCGATCGAGTGCGGCTGGGTCGATGTGCGCCAGCTCATCGAATACAAGCATGAGGTCCGCTCCGGCGAGCTGCTGATCATCCGCACCATCCTGACCAAGATAGGCAACAGCTCGCTCAGCTTCCTGCACGAGATGCGCGATGTCGACAACGAGATCCTGCGCGCCACCAGCGAGCATGTCGTCGCCATGTTCAGCCTGACCCAGCGCAAATCGACGCCGCTGCAACCCGCCGCGCGGCAACGCGCGCAAGATCTGTTGAATGGAAACTGAAGCATGACGCGACCGACCCGCATCGAGGGCCGCGGCCCGTGGCTGCGCGAGGCGATCACGCCGGGCGAATTCGACGCGCCGGAGCTCGAAGGCGATCTCAAGGCCGACATCTGCATCGTCGGCGGCGGTCTCGCCGGCCTGTGGACGGCGATCGAGATCAAGCGGCAGGCCCACGCAAACGGCATGGCGACCGACGTGGCGATCGTCGAGGCCGACATTTGCGGCGGCGGCGCCAGCGGCCGCAATTCCGGCATGGTGCTGTCGCAATGGGCCAAGTTCGCGGCGCTGGAGGCTTTCTGCGGCACCGACGGCGCCATTCGCCTCGGCCAAGATTTCGGCACCTCCGCCGACAATCTGGAAAAATTCTGCGCCGAGCAGGGCATCGATGCCGAGTTTCGCCGCGACGGCTGGATCTGGGGCGCCACCTGTCCGCGCCATGTCGGCTCCTGGAGCGGCATTGTCTCCGGCTTGGCCAAGCATGACCTGCGCCCGTTCCGTGAGGTGAGCAAGGACGAAATCGCGCGCCAGACCGGCAGCACATCCTTCTTGTCTGGCATCCACGATCCGACCGCGGCGACAATTCATCCGGGCAAACTGGTGCGCGGCATCCGCCGCGCGGCGCTGAAATTCGGCGTGCGCATCTACGAGAACTCGCCGATGACCAGGCTGGAGCGCTCCTCGCCGCCGGTCGTGCGCACGGCAAAGGGCTCGATCAAGGCGCAGCGCGTGGTGCTGACCATGAACGCCTGGTCGCTGGCGATTCCCGAGTTGCGCTCCGCCATCCTGGTCATCGCCAGCGACGACGCCGTGACCGAGTCGGTGCCGGAATTGCTGGAAAAGCTCGGTTACAAGGCGAAGCCGCTGATGGGCGATTCACAATTGTTCGTCACCGGCTTCCGCACCACCGGCAATCACCGCTTCAATCCCGGCATCACCGGGGGCGTCATCGGCTTCGGCACCGTGGGTTTCGGTAACGGCGCCGGCGACCGCTTCGAAGGCAAATCGATGCGCGAAGACGTCATTCGCGCCTGTGTCCAGCGCGGCTATCCGGCGCTGGCCGAATTGCCCTTCGCCGATTCCTGGTATGGACCCATCGACCGCACCCGCAGCGGCCTGCCGTTGTTCGGCGCGCTGCCGACGCATCCGGAGATCTTCTACGGCTACGGCTTTTCCGGCAACGGTGTGGCCACCACGCCGATCGCCGGCCGCATCCTGGCAGCACTCGCCCTTGGCCAGCGCGACGAATATTCGAGCTGCGGCCTGGTGCGGCCGCCGGAACGCTGGCTGCCGCCGGAGCCGATCCGCTATGTCGGCGCGCACATGGTCCGCGCCGCCATCAAGCGCAAGGACGCACTGGATCATCAGAGCCGCAATCCCGGCCTCATCGTCCGTGGCCTGGCCGGACTGGCGCCGGGCGGCATCACCACATCGCGTGTCACGAAAAACTAGGCACACAGAGGAGAGCGTCATGGCCAAGGCCGAGCACTTCCCCTACGACAAGCTGCCCTTCATCCCGTGCAAGGCGCCGGGCGGCGAGACCAAGATCGCCCGCGTCATCAACGAGCGGATCAGCAAGAACATGGGCGGCGGCCTGGAGATCGGCGAGGATATCTCGATCCATTGGACCACGCTCTATGACGAGATCCTGTTCATCCACGAAGGCAGCATGATCGTGCGCTCCGACGGCAACGAGTTCGTGTGCCGCGCCGGCGACATCGTCTGGCTGCCCGAAGGCTGCACGCTCGATTACGACATGACCGGCCGGCGCTGCGCTTATTTCTACGCGCTCTATCCCTACGATTGGGCGAAGCGGCACGGCATGGCGGAGCCGTGATAGACCAGCGAAGAATTCCCTTCCCCCCTTGCGGGGGAAGGCAGCGAAAGCTTAGCGAGCGGAGCGAGCTTAGCTGAAGCCGAAAGGGGGGTAGCGTGCCCTGCGGGGCGCGCATCGCCGGAGGCGATAGGAAGCGAAGGCCTCTTCCGGCAAGACCCGGCGCTGCATCACCCCCCTTCCCAACCTTCCCCCGCCCCGCGGACGAATGTCCGCATTCGCGGACGGGCGGGGGAAGGGGCTCACCGAGTTGAACGGAAAATACGAGGGAACCCATGATCGATCTTTCCGGCAAGATTGTCCTGGTAACCGGTGGCGGCGGCGGCATCGGCGCCGCCATCGTGCGCAAGGTGGTGCAGTTGGGCGGCGACGCGGTGCTGCATGACGTGCGCGTGACCGGCAAGGCGGCGGAGATCCAGCAGGAGCTGGGGCCATCGCGCTGCCATCTGGTGGCGGGCGATCTGTCGGCCATCGGCGCGGCGCAGGATGTCTGGGCCAAGGGCCAGGCCTGGAAGGGGCGCATCGACGTGCTGGTCAACAATGCCGGCATCTACGAATCCGCCGACGTCGATCACGCGTTCGACGCCTGGAGCAAGTCCTGGGCCCGCACGCTTCAGGTCAATCTGGTGGCGCCCGGCGATTTCTGCCGCGAGGCGATCCGTCATTTCCGCAGCCGTGGCGGCGGCATCATCATCAATCTGGCGAGCCGCGCCGCCTTTCGCGGCGACGACGCCGATTACATGCATTACGCGGCCTCCAAGGGCGGCGTCGTGGCGATGACCCGCACCATCGCCCGCCATTTCGGGCGCCAGGGCATTACCGCCTTCGCCATCGCGCCGGGCTTCGTGCGCACCAATCTCAATGCCGACTTCTTCGAAAAATTCGGGGTGGAGGCGGCGGCCAAGGACATCCCATTGGGCGAGATCGCCGAGCCCGAGGATATCGCCAACACCGTCGCCTTCCTGGCGTCGGGTCTGGCCAAGCACGCCACCGGCACGACCATCGACATCAACGGCGCCAGCTACGTGCGCTGAGCTATGAGCATGCGCCCGCCGGTCCAGCTCTTCATCGACGGCGCCTGGCGCGCGGGCCAGGCCGGCGTCGCGCAGGTGATCGACCCGGCGACCGAACAGGCGAACGGCGCGGTGACCCTCGCGTCGCCCGCCGATCTCGACGCGGCCATCGCGGCCGCCGCGGCTGCGCGCAAGGGCTGGGGCGCGACGCCGGCCGCCGAGCGCGGCGCCATCCTGCTGCGCGCGGCAGTGCTGCTTAAGGAGCGCGCCGCCGACGTGGCGCGCGATCTGACCCTGGAACAGGGCAAGACGCTCACCGAATCCGCGGGCGAGATCAACCGCGCCATCGAAACCCTGGCCTGGAACGGCGAAGAGGCCGGCCGCGCCGGCGGCGGCACCTTGCCCGGCCGCGCGCGCAATTCCATCCGCACGCTGACGCCGGTTCCCATCGGCGTGGTCGCGGCCTTCGCCGCGTGGAATTTTCCCGCCGTTCTGGCGACGCGCAAGCTGGGCGCGGCACTCGCCGCCGGCTGTCCGGTGATCCTGAAGGCGGCGGAAGAGGCGCCCTATACGGCGGCCGCCATCGTGCAATGCCTGGCCGATGCGGGCCTGCCGGCCGGCGTGGTCAATCTGGTGTTCGGCGATCCGCCGCTGGTGGCGGCGCATCTCTTGGGCGCGCCGGAAATCCGCAAGGTCACCTTCACCGGCTCGACCCGCGTGGGCAAGGAACTGGCGAAACTCGCGGCGCCCGATCTCAAGCGCTGCACCTTCGAACTGGGCGGCCACGCGCCGGTCATTCTCTGCGCCGATGGCAATGTCGATG
>Ga0184637_10002947_pt1 | contig 10805 bp, 5 predicted proteins | sample PLM3_127_b2_FD_133143 | JGI IMG/M metagenome (GOLD analysis project Ga0184637, IMG submission 133143) | Groundwater sediment microbial communities from an aquifer in East River, Colorado, USA - PLM3_127_b2 | ecosystem: Environmental > Terrestrial > Soil > Riparian zone | place: USA: East River... | reverse complement strand
GGCTTCATGATGTAGTCAAAGGCGCCGGCGCGCAGTGCTTCAATAGCTGCCTCAATATTGTTTTGCGCGCTAATCATCAAAACTATGCTGTCCGCGGAAATCGAATGCACGTGGGGCACGAGTTCCAGCCCACTCATGCCGCCCATGTTTATGTCGCTGATAACCAGGTCAAAACTCTCCTGGGCCAAAACCAACAAAGCCTCTTCGGCTGAGCTAGCCTCCCAACAGTCATAACCCTCCGTGAAGATGTCCAGCAGCAAGCGCCTAATCTGATCATCATCGTCGATCACGAGGATTTTTGGATTGTTGGCTCTTACACGTTCCATTTGTTTCACTTAGCGGCGCGTCTGGCTAACCAGGTGCTAAGTTTCGGGAATCCCCAAAACAATTAAGACCATTGTGCGTTGAAAGTTAGCGGTGCGAATCCAACACCTCTCTCACCTTTCGCGCAACGGTGGTTGAGTCAAAAGGTTTTTGTATGAAGTTGAGTTTCTCGTCCAGGAGACCGTGACGGACGATTGCATCGTCGGTATACCCTGACATGAAAAGAACGGGAAGATTGGGACGAACCGCCTGTACACGCTCCGCCAGCTCACGACCGCTCATCTGGGGCATAACGACGTCGGTAATCATTAGCTTGATATTGCGCTCGAGATCCTGCGAGATCGAGAGAGCTTCCTCCCCATTTGAAGCTGCGAGCACGTGATAACCCTGGCCCTCCAGGATGTGTTTCAGGATTGCCCTCACCTGATCTTCATCTTCAACCAGTAAAACCATCTCCGTTCCCTTGGGGATCGATTTTGAAATAACTTCTTCGCCTTCAGCTACCTCATCAACCCGGGGCAGGTAAACCTTAAACGTGCTGCCCCGTCCTACCTCGCTGTAGACCCAGATGTTTCCGCCGCTTTGCTTGACTATGCCGTAAACAGTCGCCAGTCCCAGTCCCGTTCCCTCACCGGAGTCTTTGGTAGTAAAGAAGGGCTCGAAGACACGCGGCTGAATTGTTGCATCCATTCCACACCCGGTGTCACTTACAGCCAGCATCACATAGGGCCCGGGCAGCGCCGCATGTCGCTGCGCATATTCTTTGGAATGCACGACATTGCGTGTCTCGATCGTAAGCTTACCCCCTTTCGGCATGGCATCGCGCGCATTCACTATCAGGTTTAACAAGACCTGCTCGATCTGGCCCGGATCCGCTTTGACTTTTCCCAGCACAGGGGAGGTGATGGTCAGAAGATCGATATCTTCGCCTATCAATCGCCGCACCATCCTTTCCAGATCGGTAACAACTATGTTGAGATCCAGCACTTTGGGTTGCAGAATTTGTTTCCGACTGAAGGCCAGCAACTGCCTGGTCAGGGCGCTGGCCCGATCACTAGCCTTTTTTATTTCTTCAATGCTGGAGCGATGGGGACTATCCTGAGGCAGCTTCCCTAACAGAATGCTCGAATACCCGCCGATCACCGTCAAAAGATTATTGAAATCGTGGGCCACGCCGCCCGCCAATTGTCCAATCGCCTCGAGCTTTTGCGACTGGCGCAGTTGTTCTTCGCTTTCGCCTAAAGCTTCCTCGACTCGCTTACGCTCGATGAACTGGCCGACCTGGCTGCCGATAGTAACCATCATAGCCAGCAGATCGGGATCGGGCTCGCGAATAGAGCGGCTAAAGAATTCCAATACGCCCAGAATTTCCGAGCGAAACCGTATCGGGAAAGCGCAACCGCCATGAAAGCCTACCCTTGCCGCGACAGCGAACCGGGGAAAATTCGTGTCTTCAGCTAAGTCGGCAATCCACACAGGTTGGCCGTCGTTCCAGACTCTTCCTGGAAGTCCGATTCCCGGCGTGAAAACCGACTGACGGCTAACACTCTCGAATTCGTCGGCTTCCGCGCCTGGAGCCTGCCATACCTGAGAGCAACGTAGGTCATTTGACCTCCGGTCGACGGTCCAAAGTGATCCATACTCCCATCCCAGGCTTTCACAAATCGCCTGGAGGATCTTTGATGCCCCTTCGTCGATAGTGTTAGATTCAGCCAACGCGCGCGTAACAGCATATTGCGCAGATAGTCGATTCTCAGCTTTTTTTCTCTCCGTAATGTCCCGGGCAATACCCTGGACGCCCACGGGAACCCCGTCTTTAAAAACCAGCCTGGTGTTTACTTCGACTGGGACGCGGCGGCCGTCCTTGGCAATGACGACCAGGTCATAAGCCGTTACGCTTTCACCGGCAAGCTTGCGCCGAAGCATCTCTTGCGCCTTTTCCTGATAGTCAGGGGCCACGGTTTGCGCCAGATTCAACTCAAGAGATTCTTCGAGCGAGTAGCCAGTGATCTGCTCCACTGCCTTGTTGGTTGCGGTGTAGTTGCCTTTCAAGTCGTGCTCATAGATCAGGTCATGGGCGTTCTCAACCAGGTCGCGGTAACGTTCTTCACTTTGCCTAAGTTCTTGCTCAATGCGTCCGCGTTCGGTCACATCCTGGGCTGTCCCAAACATTCTGATTGGTTGTCCCCGCTCACCAGTCTCAATACTTCCACTTGATTGGATAATCCGCTCCTCGCCATCCCGCCTTACTATGCGGTAGTAAAAATTGAAGGACTCTTTGGCCTCGATCGACTTTGCGACCACACTCCGCACCAGCTCTCGATCCTCCGGGTGTATAAAGTCAAATACTCCATCGTCATCATTGACATCAATATCGCCGCGTTGAACGCCGAAGATGCGATAGTGCTCGTCAGACCACGTCATGACGTTTTTCTGTAAATCCCAATTCCAACTGCCAATGTGAGCCAGCCGCTGAGCTTCAGCCAACTGACTTTCGCTTTGTTTGAGCGCTTCTTCCGACAGCTTGCGCCCCGTGATGTCCACCATGACTCCACGCAGATGTGGAAAGTCAGGGTTTGTGTAATCCACTGTCACGATGTCGCGCAACCAGACCACACGGCCATCGGCTGCTATCATTCGATAGTCGAATTCATGATCCTCCCTTCTTGCCGTAGCATCGCGGCAGAACGCAATAGCCCAGGAGCGGTCGTCCGGGTGCAGATGGTCCTTCCAAAAACCTGGGTCACTAAGCCACTGCTCCGGCGTGTAGCCTAGTAGTCGTTCGGTTTGCTTGCTGACGAATGTAAAGTTGAAGGTTCGAACATCCAGTTCCCAGACAATGCCGTCAATAGTGTGGACTAACGATTCATATTGTTGCCTGGTTTTGCGTTTCTCTTCTTCGATGTGCCGGCGAGCGGTGATGTCCTCGACAGAGCCTTCAAAGTAAAGCACTTCACCGTTTTGATTGCGAACGGAGCGCCGGTTCACCCTTAGCCAGATTTTTTCGCCGTCTTTCCGGTAAGCCTCCAACTCAAAGCCCTCGAGAGTGCCGCATTCTTCCTGTAGTCGGCCGGCCTCTGCGCGATCTTCGGGATTAACATAGAGTTGATGCGCGATATCGGTGATGGTTGCGATCATTTCTTCGGGCGAGTCGTAACCGAGAATTCGAGCGAGCGTCGGATTAGCCGTAAGGAGCCGCCCATCAGAAGTAGTTTGAAACAATCCCTCGGTAGCATTCTCGAAAATCGATCGATACTTTTCTTCGGTCGTCCGCACCTGCGTGTAGAGAGAAGCGCTTTCCAGTGCGGCAGCCGCTGTGCTGGCAAGAATGGTTAACGCTTTCATTTGTCCCAACGTGAAGGGACGCAAGCGGTTAGTCACGTTTAGATTAATAATGCCGACTAACTTATTTGCCACCTGCATGGGGACGGAGACAGCGGAGCGAATTTCGGGTCTGGGCCAAAGCGCTACAAAACGCTCGTCGTGAACCTCTCCGTTTAGGATCAAAGGCATGCGCTCGCGTGCGACCCAACTCGATATGCTCTCCTGAAGTGGGACGCGCTCGCCCAGCAGCCGTTCACGTTTCTCGCCCCGCACCGCGGCAACAAAGAGTTCCTTGCCGTCACTGGTAGGTAAGAGGATGGATACTTCGTCGGCGTCGCTTTGTTGCAGCGCTGCATCCGCCAACCTGCTAAGCACCGTTTGCGCGTCGAGCGTGAAAGAGATCGTCTGGCACAAGCCGTAGATCGCCACCGTTTCGCGGAGTTGCAAATTCTCCATGCGCAGCCGGCGCGTGTTTATGGCACGGGTTAACACGGGCAAAAGGGTCTGTAGCCGAAAAGGCTTGAGCACATAGTCGAAGGCGCCGGCCTTCATCGCGTCGACGGCCGTTTGGATCGTGCCCTGGCCCGTCATCATGATGCCGATAAGGTGCGGATCAACCTTGAGCGCGGCCTCCAGCAGGGCTATGCCATCCATTTCCGGCATCATTAGATCAGTAAGGAGCAGATCGAATTCTTTTTGGCGCAACTCTGCCAGGGCTTGCTGTCCTGAGCTACAACCAGTGACCTCAAAGCCTTGCCCGGAGAGGGCCTTGACCAAAATGTTTTTCAACTCCGGCTCGTCGTCGACGACAATTATCTTTCCCACCGGCGAATTCGAGAGAGCGTTCGTTTTCGCCGCCGGCTTCATTTCAAGTTGTTCGACTTGATTAATCACGCTTCCCTATCTCCATTTCCGTCGCCGGCAAAATAATCCGCACCGTTGTGCCTCTCCCTGGCAGGCTCTCAATATCAATAGTTCCCCGGTGTTCTTCCACCGTGCGACGGCAGATCGGTAATCCCAGTCCAGTTCCTTTGCCTTCCGGTTTTGTAGTAAAGAATGGCTCCCAAAGTTTTGGCAGGTGTTCAGGCTCGATGCCTATGCCGGTATCTGAGAATTCGATTACAAGAGCCGGGGTGCTATTCTCGAGAACCCCGCGCCTGGCGCGAACCGTGAGCATTCCACCCTCAGGCATGGCGTCGCTGGCATTCGTCAGAAGGTTCAGAAAAACTTGCCGCAACTGTTGTGTATCAGCCTGAACACTCGGTAGATCGTTCGCAAAGTCTGTCGCAACATTTATCCTGTGACTGCGCAAATGGTAATTGATGAATTCAAGTGAATTCTGCAGTTCTTCGGCGATGTTTATGGTTGAGATTTGCTGATGACTACGACGACTAAACAGCAAGAGGTTGCTCACCAGCGAGGCCATGCGTTCCACTTCCTGTTCAATCACCAGCAACGATCGGCGATTGGGATCGTCAGCGGCTAGTTGGCCAACAAGAAGCTCCGCGCGCAGGGAGATTGTCGCAAGCGGATTATTTAACTCGTGAGCGACGCTCGCTGCTAACTCACCCATTGTGGCGAGTTTTGAGGCTTGCCAAAGTTGTTGGGTCATCGACGTCAGCTCATGCGTTTTGGTTTGCAGCTCAGCAAGCGCCGCCTCAAGGCTTTGGTTCGTCCGCCGCAACTCCTCTTCAGCCAGCTTGCGCTCAGTGATATCGCGGATGTTGCACTGGATTACGCGGCTTTCACCCGCCAGGTAACTGTTACTCACAAATTCCACCTGTCTTACGAGTCCCTCGCGATCTTGGAGCGGCAGGTTTTCGTAACGTATGTATCCTCGCTGCTGCAATTCGGCGAAGGCGATCTTTGAAGCGACGATGTCTTTGAAAGCGCCTATCTCCCAGAGTTCCTTGCCCGCAAGTTCCTCTTTCGAAATGCCCAGCATCTCAATGAGAAAGGGGTTCACGTCAACAATCTGCCCGCTGTCTGCGTCGAGAATAAGAATGCCGTCCTTGGCAGATTCAAACAGCCGCCGGTAGCGGAGTTCCGAACTCTGCCGCGCCTCCTCAACGAGTTTGCGTTCAGTGATGTCAGCCATGATGCCTATCGTGCCGACGATGGCACTTTGCGTGTCTCGCAGTGGGGCGTAGGAGACGCTGACCTGGATGATGGAACCATCCTTTCGCAAACGCCGCGTCTCCAGGTTGGAGATGGCAGGAAGTCCTTCGCTGCTTAAAAACTGCTCACGCAACGCTAATTGGTTCTGCAGATCCTCCTCGGGAATGTTAGGTAAGAGCTGGCCGATGACCTCTGACTCAGTCCAACCGAAAAACCTCTCGGCTGCGGGATTCCAGAGCCTGACTTTTCTTTCCATATCGAGAGCCACAATGGCGAGTGGCGAAGCCTGAATAAAAGTCTGCAAGGTTTGATTTGTTTCGTGGAGCGCCGCCTCAGCGCGCTTCCGATCAGTAATGTCTCGAATAAAGGCTGTGAAAACTGGTCGTGAGGAATCTCCGACCGACGTAACGGTTAGCTCAGCAGGAAATTCCGAACCGTCTGCCCGCATAGCACTCATCTCGATCCTCTTGCCGATAATGCGAGCCTCGCCCGTCTTGAGATATCTTGCCAAACCAGCCCGGTGCCGCTCTCGAAGACCTGGTGGAATGATCAGTTCGTGCATAGGTCTGCCTATGACGCTATCGGACGAATAACCGAAAGTGCTCTCTGCTGCCGGATTGAATTCAAGGATCTTGCCCTCGTGATCAATTGCCACTATGCAATCCAGAGACGATCTAAGAATTGCGTCCTTGAGCGCATCGATCTGTTTCCGGCCATTCGACCTTCGTTCAATTGCAATCGCAGAATTTTCGGACAACATTTTTGTAACTTTGGTCGCTTTGAAAAACTGAAGAAGGACTCCGCTTTCGCCCCAATGCAGCGTCCTTCTTCGTGGCGCCTGTCCTCTTACATCAAGGCATCACGCGATTTGAAAAAATTTCTCGTACTCAGCTCCGGGAGAGCCCTACTCCATCCCGATCTGACTTTCCTGAAGGGGCTTTTAATCACATCTTGAAAGGAACGCTGCTTCGCGCATGCAGCGCCCTCGCCTTCGTTTGTTTAACCAACACCTCGCGCCTTCGCCTTGAATGCGGAAGGTGCGAATAGGTTTTCAATCCTCTCGCTACCTAATCCGGCCGTGTCTAATTCGGTCAGACAAACCTGCGCAAGTTCACCGGCCAGTTTTGACGCCTCTGCGGTTGGCGGAATAGCGTCCACACTCAACAAATGGTTCTTGATGGCTGTGGTCAGTTTCTCGTTAGCATAGTTAGTGGCCATGATCGGCCTCCTCTCGTTAAGACGTTTTGACCACCCGCCAATATCTTGCCTCGCGCGGTCGTCGCGGGAAGGACGACCGCGCGTCACGATCGTTCCTCAGCCCCAGCCGGTTCGAATGGTTGGGACAAAGACGCCGCCCTCGCCCCAAGGCGGCGTCCTTCTCCACACGCGCGCACCGTCCTTTTCTCAGGAGGGCACGCGATCTTTGCAAATTTGCTTGTTCATAGGACGGTTCTCCTTAACTAAACGGCAGCAGCCGCACTGGCCTTGCTAATGCGCCCTCTCACCAGGTTTAAAACGTCCTGGGCCAGGAAAGGCTTGTAAAGCACTGTGAGGTCCAGCTCTTCCCAGACAGCCTGCAACTCGTCGGAAAAGCCGCCTCCGGTCATCAAAATAATGTGGGTTAGCGGAGCTTGCGCCTGAAACTCCAAACCGAGCTTGAAACCATCATCTTCACCGAGCATGTAATCGAGCAACACAACATCCGGCCGGCCCTGGTAAAAGGCGAGACGAGCCTGCGGGCCATTTTCCGCGATCAGAATTTCCCAGCCTTCCTCTTTCAACTCGGCCGCAAGAAAGAACAGCAGGTCGTGGTTGTCATCGACAATAAGAATTGTCGGTGTTCGCCGCGTCGCCGGCGATGCACCGCCGGTGCACACTATGGAAAGACTTTCGCTAGCGTCGTTTAGTGAAACACTCACCTGCGCACCCGGCAGAATCTCTCCACGGGCCACCATGGTTGCCAGCGGTTGCGTCAGCTGACGGTGAATCGTGCGCTTGAGTTCCCTGGCGCCGTATTCTCGGCTGATTCCCTTGTGGAGTAGGAATTGTTTCGCGTCCTGGGTCACATCAATTGAGAAATACCGCTCACCGAGCCGCAAGTTGACGTGATCCTGCAGCGCACGAAGGTCATGCTCGAGAATTATTTCTATGGCCTCCGCATCAAGTGGGTTATAGGTGACTACCGCATCGATGCGATTAACAAACTCCGGCGAGAAGCGCTTTCTCACTGCGCCAAGCGCGATACTTTCAAGTCTGGTCGTGAGATCTGTTTGTGATTTAGCCGTGGCGCTCTGAAAGCCAATGTTGGGGTTGATCTCTTTCATCATCTCCCGGGCGCCGAGGTTGCTCGTGAAAAAGATCAGACTCTTTTCGAAATCGACGGTGGTGTTATCACCCAGGCGCAGGATTCCCTTGTCGAGAATACCGAGCAACAGTTTGGTGATCGAGTGGGCGGCCTTCTCTATTTCGTCGAACAGAACCAGAGCTAAGTCACACTCTCGACTCGTGACTTCCGTCAACTGCTGCTGGGTAAGCATGGGAGTCGTTTCGCGGTGACCGAGATAACCGGGAGGAGCCCCAACAAGCTTGGCTGTTTCATGCTCCATCTGAAACTCGCCGCAATCGATTTTGAGAATCTTCTTCTCATTGCCATGCAACAGCTCTGCAATCGCCTCTACAGTCTTTGTTTTGCCTGTACCCGTTGGTCCAAGCAGCAGAAAGACACCGGCTGGTCTGTCCGCTGGAGCGAGGCCTGATTGATACATGTAGACGTAAGGCACAATAGCTTTTGTGGCAGCCGATTGGCCCACAACTTTCTGCGATAACAACGTCACCAGGTCAGACGGCTGTGCGGCAGGTTGCGATTGCGACGGCGACTTTTCTTGAAGAATGGAGTTTTCCATCGATCTACCTACGTGTGTCTCGCTCGCAGATAAGCTGCTTTAGCAGGAACTAGTGCGAAGGGAGGGTATCGCAGTAGAGTCGGCTCTCATCGTCTAAGTGTTGCCCGCTGGGAAATGCCTTTCGGCGAGGGTATGGACGACAATGTAAAGTGTCAAAAACTCATGGGGTCTCCAGCTAGCGCCAAGGGAAAGAGTTCTCTGTGGATGGCCGAGTACTTGAGTCGCGTTTGGGACGTTAGCGCGGGGGACAAATAAAGGGATCCCTAGGGCGTAATGTACGGCTATGTGACTTTGCGCACAATAGGGGATTACCTTAGATCAAGAGAGGAAAAGCCTTAATAACTCCGGCGAGGAGAAAAGCAGAGTGCCGAGCGGCAAAATGAAATTAGTCCCGCCGCTCATCTTTTTTACTGGCGAGCGTTCCTCTATTGAGACCAAGCCCATTTTGATTGCATACCTAACCAGGCTGGCAATATCGTGAATATCCAGACGGTCCATCAGTTGAGCGCGATGTGTTTCCACCGTCTTCACACTGATATTCAAGGCGCGGGCCATATCTTTGGTGGAATGGCCCTCAGCGATCAGCGTCAGAACTTCTCGCTGGCGCGGCGTCAATTCTGACAAGGGCACCGGACCCCCCGGTGTATTCCTGCCTAACTCGAATGCGGCTTTTTGCTCAACAGTTGGTGAGAGATATTTTTTCCCACCCATAACATGCTCAATTGCCAGTCTCAGCTCGGCGCTGGCTGCACTTTTTGGAAGATAACCCGCTGCGCCTGCGCGAAGAGCCTGGAACGCATATTCTTCCTCATCATGCACTGTGAGGACGATTATGTGGATCTTGGGAAACTTCTCGCTTGTTATTTTCAAAACCTCAAGACCACTTAAGCCCGGCATCGTAAGATCAAGCAACACCACATCGGGCCGAAGCTTCTCTATCAAGCCCAGGGCATCATGGCCATCTCCGGTCTCGCCGACGACTTCCACTAGCCCCCCTTTTTCCAGAAGGGCGCGAATCCCTGCTCGGACGAGAGCGTGGTCGTCTACCAGTAATACACGAGTTTTTTTCACGGTGAGTCAGTAACTTGCCTGTGAGGCTGCAAAGTGTCCCGGTTCCCGGGAAACGTGTTTGGAACTAAATTCTTCCCATACGAACAATCAAGAGCTTTCACATCTTGACACGGTTGATGTTGGCATATTTGGCCCATCTATCATCTCGGGGAGGGACATTGCGGACTATCCCAGAAACATCCTACGTCAAGCAATCAGGAAATTCCTTACAAGACCTGAGCCATTTCCTTTAGGGTTGTGACATTTCGTCGGGTTGGAGTTGTCGGACCAACCCAATAGCCTCACGTCCGTTGCTGGCTTCTGCGACCGCTTCCATGTTCGGCTGTTTTTCAAGCAACGCGCGGATTCCTGCACGCACCAGCGCATGGTCGTCAGCAATCAATATCCGTATTCGCTTCAAGTCAATTCTTTTCTTTTGCTTCCATTGGCAGAAATGACAGCTGTCAAAAGTGACGCAAGGAATAATTGACAACTTCCCAAGAGGAGACTTGAGCAGGCTAAGAGTAGAGGAAAACCCGCACGCTTTTTCGAACTCTGAGCTCGCTATAAATAATACATCTGGACTTTCGAACTTGCCAAGCGGCTTCGAGAGGACGTAGGAAGTGGGGCAGACTTATTTCCAGGCTAACGCCCAATATAAGAAATCGGCGACGGTTTACCCTGACGCGACGTGGAGAAAAATGGGCCACCCTGCAATTTGTTCAAACCGCGTCAACCGTGAGACGAAGCCGTACCACACTTGAGGGCGGCGGATCCTCGTTGGGTTCTAAGCCGGCGTGAACGATGGAGTTAGTCGGCAGCTTCTTACTACGTTTGTGATCGTACATAGCCTTATCCGCGTTCTCGACCAGTTGGTCCATACTCAGATTGCGTCGTGAGCAATCCAAACAGCGCCAACCCTCAGTGACAGTTGATAACAATGCTTGTTTTGTTTGTTTTCTCTGCAAAGATTTTCTTCTAAGCGGGCGGTGATATTCTCCACTTCATGACGTGGGACATTCTGCGCGAGGATTGCAAACTCATCACCGCCGAGTCGGGAAACGATGTCAGAGTTACGAAATGTCT
>Ga0184637_10002946_pt1 | contig 10807 bp, 12 predicted proteins | sample PLM3_127_b2_FD_133143 | JGI IMG/M metagenome (GOLD analysis project Ga0184637, IMG submission 133143) | Groundwater sediment microbial communities from an aquifer in East River, Colorado, USA - PLM3_127_b2 | ecosystem: Environmental > Terrestrial > Soil > Riparian zone | place: USA: East River... | reverse complement strand
GGCGCAACCGTGGCTGCCGCAGGTGCAGCGCATCAGCAGCGGACGGTCGGCGTCATACGGATCGAAATAGCGCTCGTCGCTCATCGGTCATCTCTCGCGGTTCGATAGGAACCGATGCTAGGCAGACGAGGCCAGAAGCGCGATCGTGGCGTGCGGGGATGTTTTGTAGTGGTGGAACTACAGGTGTCGCGAATGGCATGAGCAGCCTACCGCCTGGTGACGCTGAGCGTCATCAGGGTTGCACGCCTACTTGCTCTGGCTGCGTGACCGTCCCAACGCATTGGAAAGCTGTTCCGCTTCCTGCACCAGCAGCTTGCCGAACTTGTCCACCTGCGCGGCTGGAAGGCGAATGCTGGGGCCGAAGATGCAGATCGATCCTGCCACCTGTTCGGTGCCATTGAAAAACGGGGCAGCCACTGCCACCGCACCCTGGAGCAATTCGTCCTTGCTGACCGCGAACCCGCGGTCCCTGATCCGCGCGAGTTCGTCCGGTAACTTCTCCAGATCGATGTCGAGACCCTTCGCGTAGACCTTGAGGTCCTTCGCGGTGTGGTCGGTATGGGCCAGGATCGCGCGGCCGCTGGCACCGACGACCAGTTTCTCGCGATAGCCGACACCCCGCTTGAAGCTGAGGGGCTGCGGACTTTCGAGCTCGGCGACGCAAAGTCTGAACATACCTTCCGGGACGAACAGCGCCACCGTCTCGCCCGTGGCTTCCCGGACCTTGCGCATCATCGGTTGCGCAACCGCCCCGACGTCCAGACTCGCCGTCCACACATGGGCGAGGTGCGCCACTGCCGGCCCGAGACGAAATCGTTGCGGGTCTCCCGACGAGACAAGAAAGCGGTTCTGCTCCAGCGTATAGAGCAGCCGGTACAGCGTCGGCCGGCTGAGGTCGACACGCTTCATCAATTCGCCCACTGTCAGCTCGTAGTCCCGCGGCGTGAACGCGAGCAGGATTTCCAGCGCCCGGTCGACGGCGCGCACGCTGTCCTGCGACTTTTCGGTTTCGTCCAAATCACATCCTTCTCGACAAGACCCTGATCGTAGCGAGCCTACGTTTGACAGGGATCGATGAGTCCATACAATGGACATCATTCTCACTGTACGGACAAGGCTACGCGATGAACAAGGAAATGTCTGAAACGCTGGTGCGCACCGGCCCCGGCACCGCGATGGGCAATCTGATGCGGCGCTACTGGGTGCCGATCTTGTTGTCGAGCGAGATCTCCGAACCGGATTCCCCGCAGGTGCGCGTACAGATCCTCGGCGAGAAGCTGCTCGCGTTTCGCGACACCGAAGGCCGCCCCGGCCTGATCGACGAGTTCTGCTCGCACCGCGGCGTGTCGCTGTACTTCGGCCGCAATGAAGAGAACGGCATCCGCTGCGCGTATCACGGCCTCAAGTTCGACCGCGACGGCAATTGCGTCGATGTGCCGTCGGCCCCGCAGGCCTGCAAGCACATGGGCATCAAGTCCTACCCCACCATCGAACGCGCCGGCATCGTGTGGGCCTACATGGGCCCGAAGGACAAGCGGCCTGCGCCGCCCGACGTCGAGTGGTGCAACCTGCCCGCAAGCCACGTCTTCGTGTCGAAGCGGCTGCAGGAATCCAACTACCTGCAGGCGATGGAAGGCGGCATCGACACCAGCCACGTGTCGTACGTGCACAAGTTCGAGGTCGACGAGGACCCGATGCACCAGGGCACGAAGGCCAACGACTACATCAAGGCCGACGGCAACGTGATCTTCGACATCGAGAAGACCGACTTCGGCCTCACGCTGTACGGGCGCCGCAACGGAGAACCCGACTCGTACTACTGGCGCGTCACGCAGTGGCTGTTCCCGTGGTTCACGCTGATCCCGCCGTTCGGCGAGCACGCGCTCGGCGGGCACGTGTGGGTGCCGATCGACGACCACAACTGCTGGGCCTGGAGCATCAACTTCCATCCGCACAAGCCGCTCAGTCCCGAGGAACGCAAGCACATGGAAGAGGGCAAGGGCATCCATTGCGAATACGAGCCCGGCGGCACCTTCCGCCCGAAGGCGAACAAGGACAACGACTACCTGATCGACCGTGTCGCGCAGAAGGAAAAGCGCGCCTACAGCGGCGTGTTCGGCTTCTCGATGCAGGACGCCTCGCTGCAGGAAAGCATGGGCCCGATCCAGGACCATGAGAAGGAAAAGCTGCTGCCGACCGATCGCGCGATCGTGATGGCGCGACGCATGTTGTACGAAGCGGCCACCGCGCTGCAACAGGAAAGCGAGCCGCCGGCGCTCGACGCCGACCAGCAGCGCGTGCGCGCTGCCGGCGTGCTGCTGCCGCGCGACCAGAAGCCGCAGGAGTGGGCCCGGATCCATCTTGCGGACGGCATGAAGAAGCCCGTCTATTCGATCTGAGCTCATACGACACAAGGAACACGAATGTTCAACACAGCAGTCCCCCGCCGCGCGATGCTCGCGCTCGCCTTCGCGGCCACAGGTCTCGCGAGCCCCGCTCTGGCGCAGGAATGGGCACCGTCGAAGACCGTGCGCATCGTCGTGCCCATCGTCGGCGGCACGAATGACGTGGTCGCGCGCCTCGTCGCACCCGAGCTGCAGAAGGCGCTCGGCCAGACGGTCATCGTCGAGAACAAGGGCGGTGCCGGCGGCAACATCGGCGCCAACGAAGTGGCGAAGTCGCCTCCTGACGGCCACACGCTGCTCGTCGGCTACAACGGCCCGATCGCGATCAACCAGACGTTGTTCAGCAAGATGCCGTACGACCCGGTGAAGGACCTTTCACCGATCACGCTCGCCGTCACGTCGCCGCAGTTCCTCGTCGTGCACCCGAGCGTGCCGGTCAAGTCGGTGGCCGAGCTGGTGGCGAAGGCGAAGGCCGAGCCGGGCGCGCTGTCGTATGCGTCGGTTGCGACCGGCAGCGCCTCGCACCTGACGATGGAAATGCTGAAGTTGGCCGCGCACGTCGACATCACGCACGTGCCGTACAAGGGCTCGGGCCCCGCGGTCGTCGATCTCGTCGGCGGCCAGGTACAAGCCGCGTTCTTCGTGCCGGGCAACATCCAGCAGTTCGTCAAGGAAGGGCGCGCCAGGGTGATCGCCTCGACCGGTCCGAAGCGATTCCCGACCACACCCGACGTGCCGACGATGATCGAACAGGGCTTCCCGGACTTCATCGCCGTGTCGTGGATCGGCTTCCTCGCGCCGGGCGGAACGCCAAAGCCGATCATCGACCGCTACAACAAGGAGATCGTGCGCATCCTCAACCTGCCCGAGGTGCGCAAGCGCCTGCAGGACATGGAGTTCGAAGTCGTCGCCGGCACGCCCGCGCAGTTCGCGCAATGGATCCAGACCGAGATCCCGCGCTGGGGAAAGGTCATCAAGGCCACTGGCGCAAAGGCGGACTGACATGAAACGACTCGAAGGCAAGGCCGCGCTGATCACGGGCGGCGGGGCAGGCATCGGTGCGGCCACGGCGGCGCTGTTCTGCACCGAGGGTGCGTCGGTGATGCTGGTCGACGCCAGCGCCGAGGCCCTCGCGCGCACGGTCGAGGCGATCGGCACGCAAGTGAAGGGTGCGCGCTTGAGCTCGTTCGTGGCCGACGTCGCGGATGCCGATCAGGCCGCGCAGGCCGTGCAGCGCACGCTCGCCGATTTCGGCCGGCTCGACGTGCTGGTCAACAACGCGGCGATGCGCAACTACGCCGCGCTCGCCGATGCCTCGCCCGCCGAATGGCAGGCGATGGTCGGCGTGAACCTGATCGGCACCGCCAACTACTGCAAGGCCGCGCTGCCGGCGCTGCGCCGCGCCGGCCACGGCAGCATCGTCAACGTTTCGTCGTGCTACGCCGTCACCGGTCGCAAGGGCATGGGGCTGTACGACGCGACGAAGGCCGGCATGCTCGCGATGACTCGCACGCTGGCATTCGAAGAGTCGGCCCACGCCGTGCGCGCGAACGCGGTGTGCCCCGGCTCGACGCTGACCGACTTCCACGTCACGAAGGCGCAAGCCGCCGGCAAGAGCGTCGAGACGCTGAAGACACAGCGGCAGGACACCTCGCTGCTCGGCCGCTGGGCGACGCCGCAGGAGATCGCGTGGCCGATCCTGTGGCTTGCCTCGGACGAGGCGTCGTTCATCACCGGCACCACGTTGATGGTCGACGGTGGCCTGTCGATCATGTAGGTGAGGCAAGACATGAATACCTCCGCGTTGAGCGTCCGCGTCGCCCGCAAGGCGATCGAAGCGACCGACATCTGCACCTTCGAGCTGGTCGATGTCGAAGGCAGGCCGCTGCCGCCCTTCTCCGCCGGCTCGCACGTCGACGTGCATCTGAACAAGGGCATCACGCGCCAGTACTCGCTGTGCAACGACCCGACCGAAAGCCATCGGTACCTGATCGGCGTGCTGCGCGACCCGGCCACGCGTGGCGGCTCGCGAGCCATGCACGAGAGCGTCAACGAGGGCGACGTGCTGCAGATCAGCGCGCCGAAGAACCACTTCCCGCTCGCGCACCAGGCCGTGCGCAGCGTGCTGCTGGCCGGCGGCATCGGTGTGACGCCGATCCTGTGCATGGCCGAGCGGCTGGCCATCAGTGGCGCCGCCTTCGAGATGCATTACTGCACGCGCTCGCGCGACCGCGCGGCGTTCCACGACCGCATCGCGAACTCCGCGTTTGCATCGCGGGTGCGGTTCCATTTCGATGACGGTGCAGCCGAGCAGAAGCTCGACCTGGCGGTGCTGCTGGCGACGCCCGAGCGCGGTGTGCACCTCTACGTCTGCGGCCCCAAGGGCTTCATGGATGCGGTGCTGTCGACCGCCCGCCGCCAGGGTTGGCCCGAGGAGCAACTGCACTACGAGTTCTTCGCTGCCGAGGTCGCGAAGTCGGCGAACGATTCGAGCTTCAAGGTCAAGCTCGCCAGTTCAGGCAGGATCGTTGTCGTGCCACACGACAAGACGGTGGCCGAGGCACTGGCCGAAGCGGGGATCGAGATCGCGACCTCGTGTGGGCAAGGCGTGTGCGGCACCTGCCTGACGCGCGTGCTCGACGGCGAGCCTGACCACAAGGATATTTTCCTGTCGCCTCAGGAGCAGGCGCTGAACGACCAGTTCACGCCCTGCTGCTCGCGTTCGAAGTCGCCCATGCTGGTCCTCGACCTCTGACCTAAGCGTCGTATCGACTCGCGGCGCGAAGCTCCTTGGCGAGTTCGGGCTGACTGGCTTCGTATCGCTCGGCTATACGGCGCAGCTCCAGTCGCGCGCGGGCACGCCCCTGAGCCTCGAGTGCACGCCATAGCGCACGGCCCATCCTTGCGGCCCACGCATGCATCGTGGAGCCGAGAGTTCGAGGGGCGTCCGGCATTCGAGAGAGGTTTCTGTTCAGCGAGAAGTTCATAGGGGTTCCTTGTTCAACTCGGCGTCGTCGGGTCGATGCGAAGCGATGAATCGGAGTTCAGCGGCGAGACTGGGTTGCGTGCGTTCAAGGCTGCGCGCGAGCGCCAACAATTCCTGCGCCGTGCGCGGCTCGTCGCTTGCCCAGGACTCGAGGCGCCGCTCGAGACTCCTCACCGTGCGAAACACCCAGGTCGCGATGGCGGCGACACCCGCTTCCCACGTGGCGCCAAACTGAACCAAGCTCGTTAGGGTGCGCGCCATAGCGAGCCTCGCTCCATTCGCTGCGTTGCTGGCGTAGGCCCACCATTGCGAGAGATGGGACGATGCGATGGTGCTCATCGGCAGATCCTTTCGTTACCGGAGATCAATGCACCGGCCGCCCACAGCCCACTGCGTGCGCAGGTGAGCAAGACGTGTGAACGGTGAAAAGGCCCGCGGGTCGCGTCGGCGCGCGATCCGGCGAATGCCGTGCCAGATCCACGCTGCAGCCGTGGCTGCCCAGAGGGCGCCGCGCGGCATGTCGACCGGAGGAGGAACGAGGGTCTTGATCGTTTCGATGGCCATGGCAAGTGCTCCTTGGCGTTGGTTGACGGGGCCATACCAGCCCCGCATGCACGCAGATTAGGGTTTTCCCCTAGACTTGGGAAATTGCAACTCTGAATCCGGGCATCACTGCCGCGAATGGCGGACCTGCCCCGAATGCCCCTTGCCGATGAATTTCCGCACCCTGGACCTCAACCTCTTGCGCGTCTTCGACATCGTGATGGTCGAGCGCAACGTCACGCGGGCCGCCGCCCAGCTCTCGATGACCCAGCCCGCGGTGAGCAACGCGTTGCGGCGATTGCGCGAGTCGACTCGCGAGGACCTGTTCGTCCCGACATCCACCGGCGTGACCCCGACGAAGCACGCCGAAACGCTGTGGCCGACGGTGCGCGCGGCCCTCGGTGGGCTGCACGATGCCTTCGATCCGCAGGGCTTCGACCCGCGACAGGACGCACGCAGCTTCACGCTCGCGATGGCCGATGCGACGGCGGCGCTGATGGTGCCTGCGCTCGTCCGCTCGCTGCAGCGCGAACAGGCGCAGGTCGACCTGCGCTTCATCCAGTTGGCCACGCGCGACCCTCGGCAGCTGCTCGAGCAAGGTCAGGCGGACATCGCGCTTGGCTTCTTTCCCGAGGTGGCCGCCGAGCAGGAGGCACAAGGAGACGGTGGGACCACCCAGCTGGACTGGCTGTACGGCTGCGAGTACGTGTGCGTGATGCGACGCGACCATGCGCTGGCCGCCGAGGGGGCCTTGACGCTGGACGCCTATTGCGCCGCAGAGCACTTGCGCGTCAGTTTTGCCGGGCGCCCGCGCGGCTACGTCGACGCGGCGCTGTCACGTCTGGGCCGCGAGCGGCGCGTGATGATCACCGTCAACCAGTTCTTTACCGCGGGTTGCGTGGTGCACCAGTCGGACCTCCTGACCGTTCTGCCCCGCAGCTTCGTGCCGGCCACCGGCTACCACGAACAGCTCGCGATGCGGCCGCTCCCGTTCGAGCTGCCCGGCATCGAGGTCGGCTTGCTGTGGCATCGCCGGCATGAGCAGGACACCGGGCAACGGTGGCTGCGCGAGACCTTGACTCGCGCGGCGCGCGAGGTTTCAGGGCAAGCCTAAGGCGACTCGCGCCGAGCCCCTCGGTTTGCGTCATGCGGCGCGTTGCCGCCATCCCATCGGCGCGATGCCGACATGCTTCTTGAACGCCCGGCTGAACGCCGCCTCCGACTCATAGCCCACCGACTCGGCCACCATCTTCACTTTCGTCGTGCCATCGGCCAGCAGCCGCGTCGCGAGTTGCATGCGCCACGCGGTCAGGTAATGCATCGGCGGCTGGCCGACAAGCAACGCGAAGCGCTCGGCCAGTACGGAGCGCGACGTGCCTGTCTCGGCCGCCAGCGCGTCGAGGGTCCACGCGCGCGCTGGCTGGCCGTGCAGGCGCGACAGCACGCGCGCGACAAGCGGGTCACGCAAGCCGGCGAGCCAATCCGGCTGCGCGTCGCCGCGCGTTTCAAGGTGACAGCGCACGACTTCGATGAACATCAGCTCGCTCAGGCGCAGCAGCACCTCGCGGCTGCCTGCGCGCCGTGCGCGCAGCTCGCCGACCGCGAATTCGATCAGGGGGCTCATGCGGTCTCCGGAGCGCGACGCGCGGCGCAGATGGATCACGCGCGGCAGCGCGGCGAGGATCGGGTTGAACGGCCGCGCGTCGCAGCCGAGGAAGCCGCAGATGAAGTTCGTCTTCTCGGGGCCGCCGCCACCCTCGGTCAGGATGGATGGCAGTTCGCCGGCGGCCATCTTGCGGAAGAACCACACCGCCTCTTCGGTGTCGAGCTCGCCCTGCGTACCCGGCGTCGCCGCCAGGAAATAGGGGTCGCCGTGCGGGACGACGAGGATGTCGCCTGCTTGCATCAGCTGCGGTGCGTCGCCTTCGAGACCTGCCCAACAACTGCCCTCGGTGATCACGTGGTACGAGATCAGGTGCTGCGCGGCGGGCAGCACCGCGGCAGCGAACACGCTGGCGGCGGGTGCCTTCGTGATCCACGGTGTGGAGGCTTCGACCAGGAAGAACATCGAGCCGGTGAGGCGGACGGAGCGCAGCACGTCGGACAGGACGTCGATGGCGTCAATGTCGGATGCGGCGGCGGGCACGACATCGCGTGAGGGCGGCGCTGGACGCTGCGGCATGCGTTGCGGAAGGTTGGTCATGGTGTTCGGAACCTTGCGGATCGATGCTACGGCAATGGCCCTCACCCCAACCCTCTCCCGCGGGGCGGGAGAGGGAGTTCTGTCGATGGCGCTCTATGAATGGAGGTATGAAATGAGTGATCGCAACACCAGCCTCGATCAACGCTCGCCGGCCGAGATCTACGACGAGCAGTTCGTGCCGGCGCTGTTCCGGCCGTGGAGCGGCGTGGTGGCCGATGCCGCGCACGTCGGCCCGGGCCAGCGCGTGCTCGACGTGGCCTGCGGCACCGGCGTGCTCGCTTGCGCCGCGGCCGAACGTGTCCGCGCGCGCGGGTCGGTCGTCGGCCTCGATGCGAATCCGCAGATGCTCGCGGTGGCGCGGCGCAAGTCCGCCGAGGTCGAATGGGTCGACGGCCGGGCCGAGTCGTTGCCGTTTCCCGATGCAAGCTTCGACGCAGTGGTCAGCCAGTTCGGCTTCATGTTCTTCGACGATCGCCCCCAGGCGCTGCGCGAGATGCTGCGGGTGCTGCGACCCGGCGGCCGGCTGGCGGTGGCGGTGTGCGACTCGCTCGATCACTCGCCCGGCTACTCGGCGCTCGCCACGTTGCTGGAGCGCCTGTTCGGAGACGCGGTCGCCAGCGCGTTTCGTGCGCCGTTCGTGCTCGGCGATCCGGCCCTGCTGCGATCCTTGTGCGATCAGGCGGGAGTGGCGCGAGCCGAAGTGACGGCGCACGAGGGTAGCGTGCGATTCGCGTCGATCAAAGCGCTTGTCTCCACCGAGCGCGCCTGCGCATGGACCCTCGGCGGGCTGCTCGACGACGCGCAGTTCGAGCAGCTGCTGAGCGAGGCCGAGCGTGAGCTGCGCCCGTTCGCACAAGGCGACGGCAAGGTGGCGTTCGCGATGCCTGCGTTGCTGATCACCGCCGGCAAGCCGTGAACCGAACGCATCGCGGTTCGTGGCGCGCGCCTGTTAGATTCCCGAGCCACAGGCAACGCCACGAGGTACCGAGCGATGCAACGATGCAAGCGAGCCCTGAAGAAGGCATTCAGCGCGGCGGCGTTTGCACTGCTTGCCGCTTGCGGCGGTGGCGGCGGCGACCCGTTCGTTCCTTCGGTGCCTTCGTTCGAGGACGCCTACGACGTCAGTCGGATCCTGTTCATGCTGCTGACCGGAACCGGCAGCTGGACCGTTGTCGGCATCGGCTCCGATGGCGCGTCGTACGAGATGACGATCAGGTTCGAGCCGGACCGCGATGCCTTCTTCCCGCTGACCGGATTGCCGGGCGCGCGCAGCAACAAGACCGTGACGCTGAAGCGAAACGGCGTGGTGATCGCCGCGGTGACCGACAGCACCTACTACGATTCCACCTCGCTCACGATACACGGCACGAGCAGCAGCGATGGGTCGTGCAGCCTCGTGACCTCGGCCGCCCCGCCGCCCGGCAACGCCGCGGCCGGCAGCGGTGGTGCGCTCGACAGCTCGATCGACTACATCGGCTGCACGAGCGGCTCGGCGGCCCAGGGCAGCACGGATCGAAACTGGTCGATCGAAACCGAGGCCCTCGCCGTGTACTTCTGCAGCCACGAGACGAACAAGAACCTGGCCGGCAGCGTCATCGCGACCGAATCGGTTTGCCTGCAGCTCAGCCGCGACGGCACGCTCGGATCGAAGGCGCGCGTCACGCGATCGGTGCCGGGCACGTTCTCGCTGACCGCACGCACCTGAGAAGGCGACGGCAAGGAGGCCGAGATCGAGGTTCGCCAGATGTACGAACTGGAGGACTTCAGCCCCGGTCAGGCGGTCGAGCGCTTTCGCGAGATGGGGGTCGGGACGAAAAAGTAGCCGTTGCGATCTCGAGGTGAGGCAGGCGACGGCCCTCAGACCTGCAGCAAGTCCTGTCTCACCGCATACAACGCGAGCTCGACGTCGTTGCGCACACCGGTCTTTTCGAGAATGCGTGCGCGATAAGTGCTCACGGTGTTCGGCGAGAGGACCAGTTGCTCGGCGATCTCGCTGACACTGCGGCCTGCGGCGAGCAGGCGGAACACCTGGTACTCGCGGTGCGAGAGCCGCTCGTGCAGCGGCGTCTCGTCGTTGTGGGCGTGACCGTTGACGCCGCGCGCGGCGCCCACCGCGCCGGCCAGTTGCTCGGCGACGCTCGGCGTGATGAAGAGCTGACCTTTCGCCACCTTGCGGATCGCCTCGATCATCTGCTCGGAATCGGCACTCTTGTTCAGGTAGCCGGCCGCGCCGAGCTTCAGGCTGCGCACGGCGTACTGGCGGTCGGGATAGGTGCTGAGCATCAGCACCGGCAGCTTCGGGAACTCGGCCTTCAGCGCTTTCAGCACGTCGAGCCCGTCACGCTGCGGCATCGCGATGTCGAGCAGCACCACGTCGGGCGCCGCGCCGACCGCCGCGCCTGTGCGCACGAGCGCCATCGCGTCCGGGCCGTTGCCGGCCTCGCCGGCCAATGCGATGTCGCCGGCATCCGCCAGGATCTGCTTGATGCCTTGGCGAACGATCAGGTGGTCGTCGCAGATCAGCACGCGGATCATCGGCTCGCCTCCTGCTGTGATGCCAGCGGCATCATCAGACGCACTTGCGTGCCCTGCCCGGGCGAGCTGTCGATCGTGAGCCGCCCGCCGAAGTGCGCCGCACGTTCGCGCATGCCCATCACGCCGTAGCTGCGC
>Ga0184637_10002945_pt1 | contig 10807 bp, 10 predicted proteins | sample PLM3_127_b2_FD_133143 | JGI IMG/M metagenome (GOLD analysis project Ga0184637, IMG submission 133143) | Groundwater sediment microbial communities from an aquifer in East River, Colorado, USA - PLM3_127_b2 | ecosystem: Environmental > Terrestrial > Soil > Riparian zone | place: USA: East River... | reverse complement strand
GTATCTTGGCGACCTGCTCCGCGTTCGACTTCGCGAGCGTGCCACGGCCGAGCCACAGGCTGTCCTCGAGGCCGACGCGGACATTGCCGCCCATGACCGCCGAAATCGCGGCGATGAACATCTGGTTGCGTCCCGCGCCCAGCACCGACCAGTGATAGGCGTCGCCGAAGAGACGATCGGCGGTGCGCTTCATGTGCAGCACATCCTCCGGGTGCGGGCCTATGCCGCCGCGGATGCCGAACACCGACTGGATGAAAAGCGGCGGTTTGACGAGCTTGCGGTCGAGGAAATGCGCAGCCGTATACAGATGGCCGATGTCGTAGCACTCGATCTCGAAGCGCGTGTCGTTGCCGCTGCAGGATTGGAGAATGTAGGCGATATCCTTGAACGTGTTCTTGAAAATGCGCTCGTCGCTGCCGGCGAGATAGGGCTGCTCCCAATCGTGCTTCCAGTCCTTGTAGCGCCCGATCATCTCGTACAGCCCGAAGTTCATCGAGCCCATGTTGAGCGAGGCGACCTCGGGTTTGAGCTTGAGCGCCGGCTGCAGCCGCTCCTCGATGCTCATCGTCGGCGCACCGCCGGTGGTGAGATTGATGACCACGTCCGAAGCCGCCTTGATCTTCGGCAGGAATTGCATGAAGATTTTCGGGTCCTGCGTGGGGCGGCCGTCGGCGGGCTCGCGCGCGTGCAGATGGACGATTGCCGCGCCGGCCCGCGCCGCGCCGATCGCGCCCTCGGCGATCTCCTCCGGAGTCACCGGCAGGTGGGGCGACATCGTCGGCGTGTGGATCGAGCCGGTGACGGCGCAGGTGATAATGACTTTGCTCTGGGCTGCTGCCATTTCAGTATTGATTGGATCTAGAAAGCGTTGTCGCTACCGCGCGATGAGCGGCGCGTAGCGTCCGCTCGATCGCGCGGAAGTAAAGCCGCACGCATCGCGTGTCGGCTTTACTACTATTTCTTGTCCTCGACTTTGCCGACGCGCTTCACCGCTTCTGCAAGTATCTTGGCGTCCTTGTCCCAGAATTTCTGAAACTCGGGCGCGTCGAGGTAGTTGATGGGAGTTTCGATTTTGGCCATGGCGTTCCTAAAATCAGGGTCCTGGACCGTCTGGCGCGCGGCGTTCCTCAGCGTCTGAAGAGCCGGCGCGGGCGTTCCAGCGGGCGCGAACAGGCCCGCCCAGATGTAGAACTCGGCGTCGTAGCCGAGCTCCTTGAAGGTCGGCACATCCGGGAGCGAGGCGAGCCGCTTGTCGCCCCAGCTCGCAAGCGCGCGCAGCTTGCCGCCCTTGATCTGCCCGATCACCGCCGAGGGCCCGGAGGCGAGCGCCTCGACCTGGCCGCCGAGGATCGCCGTCACGGCGGGTCCGCCGCCCTGGTAGGGAATGTGGAAGAGCTTGATCCCGGCCGACGTCGCGAAGATTTCCATCGCCATGTGCAGCGTGCCGTAGATGCCCGAGGAGCTGTAGTTGATCTTGCCGGGCCTGTTCTTCGCGTCCTCGACGAAGTCCTTCACCGTTTTCCACGGCGCTTCGGCGCGAACCACCAGCACCGTAGGATCGGCGGAGATCAGCGCGATCGGCACGAGTTGGCTCATCTCGTAGGGCGGCTTGCGGTCGAATAGCCGGTCGGCCGGAGGGATGATCGAAATCGAGGAGAGCGCCATCAATATGGTGTAGCCGTCGGGCTTCGAGTTCGCCGCGGCAGCCATGCCCACGGCGCCACCCGCGCCGGCTTTGTTCTCGACGACGATGCGCTGCTTGAGGTACTTCTCCATGACGAGAGCCGTCGGCCGTCCAGTGAGATCGGCCACGCCGCCGGGCGGAAACGGCACGACCATGGTGACGGGACGGGATGGGTAGGCGTCCTGCGCGAAAGCCGGGGTCGCAAGAAGCCCCGACAGAAGCAGAATCAGCATGCCACGCATGTTTCCTCCCTGGAGCGACAGATGTTCGATCGAAGGGCGGAATCATCGTTGCAGAGGCAGCCTCTCGTCAAGGGCGCTTCCGAAATTGGCGATCCGCTAAAATTCCGAAGGGTCCCGCCCATGAATCTCCTTGCAATCGACACCTCAACCGACTTCTGCTCGGTAGCGGCAAGCCGCGGCGAGGCGCTGGTTTCCCGCCACGAGCCGGCTGGACAGCGCCAGGGGGAGATGATCCTTGGGATGGTGGAGGCGGTGCTTATTGACGCGAGGCTCGAGCTAAGTCAGATCGACGGCATCGCCTTCGGCGCGGGGCCGGGATCGTTCACGGGTCTGCGCATCGCGGCAGGGGTCACGCAGGGACTTGCGCTCGCGCGCGGCGTCGGCGTGGTCGGCATCGGCAGCTTGCTCGCCCTTGCCGAGGAGGCGTCCGATGAAGCCGCCGATGCGCAAATCATTTCCTGCCTCGATGCGCATATGGGCGAGGTGTATCATGCCGCGTACCGAAGGGCCGGCGCCCGCTGGGAAGAAGTGTGCGCTCCGGGTCTATACAAGCCCGAAGCCGTGCCGGTGATGTCCGGTGACGAGTGGACGGGCTGCGGCGATGGGTTCGCCGCTTATCGCGAACGCCTCGAGGCCAGGCTCGGAGGAAGCGTTTCGGAGATCCGTCCCGAGGCCGGCCCGACGGCGCGAGCGGTGCTCAAGCTTGCGATGCCGCGTTTCGCGGCGGGCGAGTCGATGGACGCGGCCGCGGCGCTGCCGGTGTATCTGCGCGACAAGGTCGCGCTCAAGACGAGCGAACGAAAATGAGCGCGGTATTGCGACCCGCACCGAGCTTCGAGCCGATGACCGAGGCCGATCTGCGCCCGGTGCTCGAGATCGAAAAGAGCATCTATGCTTTTCCCTGGACACCGGGGAATTTCCACGACTCGCTCCGCGCCGGCTACAGTTGCTGGGTGTACCGCGACGGCGGCGAACTGATCGGATACGCCGTGCTCATGCTCGCCGCGGGCGAAGCGCATTTGCTGAACTTGAGCGTGGCCGTCCACGCGCAGAGCCGCGGGCACGGGCGCACCCTGCTCAACAACGTGGCCGGGGTCGCGCGCAGGTACGGCGCAAAGGTCCTGTTTCTCGAAGTGCGCCCCTCGAACGAGGTGGGTCAGCGCCTTTACACCGGATACGGCTTCAAGCAGGTCGGTGTGCGGCGCAGTTACTATCCGGCCCATCGGGGTCGCGAGGACGCGCTGGTGTTTTCTCTCGCCCTGTGAGCGAGCTGCGCGAGCGTTACCTGGACGAGATGGGGCTCGCGCCCATCTGGAAGCTGCGCGAAAAAAAAATCAGCGGATCGGGGAGCGGAGTTTCGCCGGACGTCGTCGCGCCCCGAGCCGAAGCCAGGACGCGCGCCGCAGCGAAGCCTCCGCCACCGCCTCGCGCGTCGCCGGCCGTAGCCCCGGCACCGGGTCTGATCGGAAGCACGAAGCTCGATCTTGCCGATGACCGCGCCGCGCGGATACTGCGCATGGATTGGCCGGAACTCAAGGCGGCGGTCAGCGGCTGCCAGGCCTGCGGCTTGCGCAAGACCTGCACTCAAACGGTATTCGGCGTCGGCGATGAGCAAGCCGATTGGCTTCTGGTCGGCGAGGCGCCGGGCGCCGAAGAGGACGCTCGCGGCGAACCCTTCGTGGGGCAGGCCGGACGCCTGCTCGACAACATGCTCGCGGCGATCGACTTGGCGCGCGGCAAGAACGTGTACATCTGCAACGTGCTCAAGTGCCGGCCTCCTGGCAACCGCAACCCCGAGCCTTTCGAAGTCGGCCAATGCGCGCCGCATCTCCTGAGGCAGCTCGAACTCATCAAACCGAAACTGATTCTCGCGATGGGGCGCTTCGCCGTGCAGGCGCTGCTCAACACCGAGGCGAGCATCGCGAGCCTGCGCGGTCGGCTGCACCGCTATCAGGGCGTGCCGCTCGTCGTCACCTATCACCCGGCCTATCTGCTGCGCAATCTCCCCGACAAGGCCAAGGCCTGGGAAGACCTGTGCTTCGCCCGGCGTTCGATCGCAGCCTTGTAATCCCACACCGCGTCCCCAATTTACGCGAGGTACTTTCAGGAGGAATCCATGCGCAAACTACTCTCAGCGGTCATTGTCCTGGTCACCGCAGGGTTGGCGGGCTGCGGCTACAACGACATTCAACGAAACGACGAGCAGGTCAAGTCGGCCTGGTCGGAAGTGCTCAACCAGTATCAGCGCCGCGCCGACCTGATTCCCAACCTTGTCAACACCGTCAAGGGATTTGCGGCGCAGGAACAGCAGGTACTGATCCAGGTCACCGAAGCGCGCTCCCGGGTCGGCAGCATTCAGGCGACTCCGGAACTGTTGAACGACGAAGCTGCATTCCGTCGATTCCAGCAGGCGCAGGCGGGAATGACCAGCGCCTTGTCTCGGCTCTTGCTTGTTGCCGAGAACTATCCGCAGCTAAAATCGGATGCGAATTTCCGCGATCTGCAGGCGCAACTGGAAGGCACGGAGAATCGCATTTCGGTGGCGCGTAATCGGTATATCAAGTCGGTGCAGGAATACAACGTACTGATCCGTCAGTTCCCCGTCAATCTGACCGCGATGCTGTTCAGCTACCAGTTGAAGCCGACTTTCAGCGTCGAGGACGAGAAAGCCACCGCGGCGCCCCCCAAGGTCGACTTCAGCAAGCCCGCCGCTCCGGCGAAGCAGTAATCGCGAATGCGCACGCGCTGGCTCGCCTGGGTTGCGGTTGGCGTCTTGCTGGCCGGGCTTGCGCTCGCCGCCGACGAGGTCGCGGTGCCGCCGCTCAAGGCGCGCGTGACCGACCTCACCGCGACCCTCACCGCGCCGCAAATCCAGGCGCTCGAGACGCGGCTGCGCGATTTCGAGCGAGCGAAGGGGAGCCAGGTCGCGGTGCTGATGCTGCCGTCGACCCAACCCGAGACTCCGGCGCAGTACGGCGTGCGCGTGTACGACGAGTGGAAGCTTGGCCGAAAGGGCATCGACGACGGCGTGCTCGTCCTGGTGGCGAAAGACGACCGGCGTGTTTGGGTCGTGACGGGACGCGGCGTGGAGGGACCTCTGCCCGATGCCGCCGTGAAGCGCATCGTCGAGGAGGACATCACGCCTCGCTTCAAGCAGGGCGACTTCCACGGTGGAATCCACGCCGGCGTCGACCGCATCATGCGCACGATCGAAGGCGAGCCGCTGCCTCCTCCTCGGCACGCCGGGCAGCAATCGCCCCTTTTCCAGCACATCGAGTGGATTATCCCAGCGCTCATCATCCTGATGGTTGCCCAAGGCATCCTGAACACGATATTCGGCCGCGCCGTGGGCGCGGGACTCACGGGCGGCGTCGCGGGCCTTGTCGCCTGGCTCATCGTCGGCTCGCTCGCGATAGGCGTGATCGTCGGCGTGATCGCACTCGTCTTTGGCCTCCTTGGCGTCAGTACCATGAGACACCGCAGCGGCTGGGGCGGCGGCTGGACCTCGGGCGGCGGATTCTCTGGCGGGGGCGGCTTCGGCGGGGGTGGCGATGGCGGCGGCTTTAGCGGCGGCGGCGGGAGCACGGCAGGCGGCGGCGCAGGCGGGAGCTGGTAGTGAATTTCCTTCGATTCTTGAAACACATCACGACTCCCGGATGGGCGGCACGGCGCGGCTTCACGAAAGAAACGCTTTCTAAAATAGGAATGGCGCTTCGAGACTCCGAGCAAGAGCACGACGGCGAATTGCGATTTGCCGTCGAAGGTCCTCTGCCCTTTTTGTACTTGATCCACGATCGAAAGCCGCGACTGCGCGCCGAAGACGTTTTCTCCCAGCTGCGCGTCTGGGACACCGAGCACAACAGCGGCGTGCTGATCTACGTGCAGCTCGTGGACCGCAGGATCGAGATCGTCGCCGACCGCGGCATCGCCGCGAAAGTCGCGCAGACCGAGTGGAACGCGATCTGCCGCGCGATGGAGAAGGCCTTCAAGGAAGGAAGATTCGCCGAAGGCGCCCTGCAAGCGATCGAGCGCATCACCGTGCTGCTCGCGACGCACTTCCCGCCGCGCGGAAAGAATCCCAACGAGCTGCCGGACAAGCCGGCGGTGTTATAAGACAGAGTCGGACCTCGATCCTCAATCACTGCCTTGCCGGGAGCTCCGCTGCCCGGATCGGCAGCTCCAGTTTCTGCGCGCGGCGCAGGATCGTGACCGAGGTGGCCTTGCCGATGCGCTCCGCGCTGAGCACGCGGTGCAGCTCGTCGACGCCTGCAACCTTTTCCCCGTCGTAGCCGATGATGATGTCTCCCGCCTCCAATCCGGCCCGCCGGGCCGCGCCGCCGGGCTCGATGGACTCGGCGCGCACGCCGGACTCAGCGGCGAGCTCGTGAAAGCGCACGGTGCGGCGCGAGAGCGGGACGGTCGCGCCGGCGACGCCGATATAAGCGCGGCGCACGCGGCCGAAGCGCAGCAGCTGCTCGACCACCCATTTCGCCGTGTCGATCGCGGTGGCGAAACAGATCCCTTGCGCAAACGGGATGATCGCGGTGTTGACGCCGATCACTTCGCCCTTCGAGTTCACGAGCGGACCGCCCGAGTTGCCCGGGTTGAGCGAGGCATCGGTTTGGATGACGTCGTCGATCAGCCGCCCGGTGACCGCGCGCAGGCTGCGGCCGAGCGCGCTGACCACGCCGGCCGTCACTGTGTGCTGGAAGCCGAAGGGATTGCCGATGGCGATGGCGATCTGGCCGACGCGCAGGCCGCGGGAGCCGCCCAGCGTTGCCACGGGAAGCTGGTGCCCGCCGATGCGGACCACCGCGACATCCGTGTCGGGGTCGTCGCCGACGAGGTCGGCTTCAAAAGCGGCGCCGTCGGCGAAGCTGATGTGGATCGGGCGCGCGCCGTGCACGACGTGGCTGTTGGTGAGGATGAAGCCGTCCGGGGTAAAAACGAATCCGGATCCGCTGCCGCGGCGCGGGGTCTCACCGGCTCCCGGGCGGGTGGGCTGAACGACTTCGACGTGCGCCACCGCGGGGCCGACTTGCTCGGCCGCGCCAACCACTGCCGCGGAATAGGCATCGAGCAAGGCGGCGTCGCTTTCGCCGCGCGGGACCGAAGCCGAAGGCGGGAAGCCCTCATCGAGAACAAGGCGTGCGCCCATGATCGGATGGACATGAGGGCGGGGCGGGGGAAATCAATCCTCCCCTCAGTGCGGCTTTTCCATTCCGATCAGGTGCAGCGAATCGCCCCGGCTCTGGTTGTATCGGTGCCGCAGCATCACCGCGAGCATGGTCAATACGACGAAAGCGCCGAATATCACGATGATAACGTTGATGTGAAGATCGCTCTTGATCATAGTCGCATAGATCGCGAGCATTACGAGGATCGACACGTTCTCGTTGAAGTTCTGCACGGCGATCGAGTGGCCCGCGGACAAGAGCACGTAGCCGCGGTGCTGCAGCAGGGCGTTCATCGGCACGACGAAGAAACCGGCCATGGCGCCCATGAAGACCAGCAAGAAATACACGAGCGGGAGGTTGGTCACGAAGATCATGATGACGACCACGCTGCCCATGACGATGCCTGCCGGAAGCGTATCGAGCGAGCGCTTGAGCGGAATGAGGCGTGCCGCCATGATCGCGCCGATCGCAATCCCCAGAGCGGTGATGCCCTGGAGAATTGCGCCCTTGTCGAGGGGCAGGCCGAGATGCGATTCGGCCCAATTCAGCACGATGAACTGCAAGGTCGCTCCCGCGCCCCAGAACAAGGTGGTCACGGCGAGCGAGATCTGGCCGAGTTTGTCCTTCCACAGCGTGACGAAGCAGCTGTAGAAATCGCGTACCAACAGCAGGGGATTGGTTTGCTGATGGGCGTAGCGCGCACCCGTATCGGGAATGAAGAGATTGAAGACTGCGGCGATGACGTAGATCACGGCGATGACCATGATCGCGGACTCCGCCGGGGTCTCGATCCCGGTGTCGATGCGCGGGATGTCGATGGCGATCAGCATCGAGGCGATCTGCGGACTGATCAGCGCTCCGCCGAGCACCGTGCCGAGGATGATCGACACGACCGTCAGCCCTTCGATCCAGCCGTTGGCGATCACCAGTTTTTCCGGCGGAAGCAGCTCGGTGAGGATGCCGTACTTCGCCGGAGAGTACGCTGCCGCGCCGAACCCGACGACCGCGTACGCGGCGAGCACCATCACGTACTCGGGAATGCCGACGAACTGCACGTACCCGACCAAGAAGAGCATGAAGCAGCCGACGATCTTGATCGTATTCGTGATGAACATCACGTGGCCTTTGGGGATGGCGTCGGCGAACGCCCCGACAAACGCCGCGAGCGCGACGTAGGATATGGTAAAGAAGAACTTCAGCAGCGGTATCATCCACGCCGGGCCGTCGAGCTCCAGGAGCTGGGCGATCGCGGCGATCAAGAGCGCGTTATCGGCGAGCGAGCTGAAGAATTGCGCCCCCATGATGGTATAGAAACCGCGTTTCATCGGTCGCTTGTGTCGCTGCGTTACAGTGGGTAAACGTCTTGGTCGCCCGCTTTATACCATGAGTCATTTACAGGGTGCGAAGGCTTCGCGCGCCTTATTGGCCGGAACCCCCGGTTTATGGTCGAATGGCGTCCCGTGCGCCCGATCCGAGTCCGCATCGATTCTGCAGCGCTCCGCCATAACCTGAGCGCCGCAAAACGCCATGCGCCGCGCTCGCGTATCTGGGCGGTGGTGAAGGCGAACGCCTACGGTCATGGGCTTGCGCGAGCGGCCCGCGCGCTCGCCGAGGCCGACGGCCTCGCGCTGATCGAGTTGGAAGGAGCGCTCGAGCTGCGCAAGGCCGGGGAGCGGCGCCCGATCCTCCTGCTTCATGGTTTTTTCTCGCCGCAGGAGCTGGAGCCGATCGCCGCGCACGGCCTTGCGGTCGTCGTGCACGACGCGGAACAGATGGCGATTCTCGAAAAGGCGCGGCTTTCGAAGAAGATCGCGGTGTATGCGAAGCTCAACACCGGCATGAACCGGCTGGGCTTTGCCGAAGGCGATTTCCCCAGCGCCCTCGAGCGCCTGCGGCGCTGCGCGGGCGAGATCACGCTGATGACGCATTTCGCCGACGCCGACGGCGAGCGCGGAGTCCGGTGGCAGCTCGAGCGTTTTGAGGCGACGACCGCCGGTGCAAAACTTCCGCGCAGCCTTGCCAACTCGGCGGCGATCCTGCGCTTTCCCGAGACCCACGCCGACTGGGTGAGGCCGGGGATCATGCTCTACGGGTGCTCGCCGTTTCCCGACGAGAGTGCGGAGAAGCTGGAACTCAGGCCTGCGATGACGCTCTCGAGCGAGTTGATCGCCGTGCGAACGCTGCGCGCGGGCGATAGCGTCGGCTACGGCTGCACCTTCACGGCGAGCGAGCCGATGCGCGTCGGCGTGGTCGCCTGCGGCTATGCCGACGGCTACCCGCGCCACGCTCCGACCGGCACGCCTATCCTCGTTTGCGGGAAGCGCACCCGCACCCTGGGGCGCGTGGCGATGGACATGCTGTTTGCCGACCTCACCGGAGTCCCCGAAGCGGCGCTGGGGTCACCCGTGACCCTCTGGGGCGAGGGCTTGTCGGCGGACGAAGTCGCGGCGAGCGCAGGAACCGTGAGCTACGAGCTGCTGTGCGCTCTTTCGCCCCGCGTGCCGGAGACCGAGTCCGGTTGATGGCCAAACCGAAAACCATCTACGCCTGCACTGAATGCGGCGGCGAATCGCCGAAGTGGCAGGGCCAATGTCCTCACTGCGGCGCCTGGAACACGCTCGTCGAAGGCGTCTCGGAAGGCGCGCCCAAGCACCGTTTCTCCGGCGTCGCAAAGAGCTCGCAGTTGAAGCGTCTCGCCGACGTCAGCGCGCGCGAGGCCCAGCGAATGGCGACCGGGATCGGCGAGCTGGACCGCGTGCTCGGCGGCGGCTTCGTCGCCGGGCAGGTGGTGCTGATCGGCGGCGACCCGGGAGTCGGCAAGTCCACCTTGCTCCTGCAGGCGCTCGCGCAGATGAGCGCGGCGCACAAGTCGGTGTACGTGAGCGGCGAGGAATCGGCAGAGCAAGTGGCGCTGCGCGCCTCGCGCCTTCAACTCGACTCGGGCGGACTCGAGCTGCTCGCCGAGATTCAACTCGAACGCATCCTCGCCACGCTCGAAAAGGCGAAGCCGGAAATCGCCGTCATCGACTCGATCCAGACGCTCTACTCGGAGCAGCTCACTTCGGCTCCGGGCTCGGTCGCGCAGGTGCGCGAGTGCGTCGCGCACCTCGCGCGTTACGCCAAGGGCAGCGGCACGATCATCGTGCTCGTAGGCCACGTCACCAAGGAAGGCGCCATCGCGGGACCGCGCGTGGTCGAGCACATCGTGGACTCGGTGCTCTACTTCGAGGGGGACACTCACCAGAGCTTTCGTCTCATCCGCGCCTTCAAGAACCGCTTCGGCGCGGTGAACGAGCTGGGCGTGTTCGCGATGACCGACAAGGGCCTGCGCGGCGTGTCCAATCCTTCGGCGATTTTCCTGTCGCAACACACGGGCGAAGTGGCTGGATCCTGCGTCCTCGTCACCCAGGAGGGCACTCGGCCGCTGCTGGTCGAGATACAGGCGTTGGTGGATGCGGCGCACGCGCCCAACCCGCGGCGGCTCTCGGTGGGTCTGGAACAAAACCGCCTCGCCATGCTGCTCGCGGTGCTGCACCGCCACGCCGGCATCGCCTGCTACGACCAGGATGTGTTCGTGAATGCGGTAGGCGGCGTGCGGATCGGCGAACCTCCTGCGGATTTGGCGGTGTCTCTTGCCATCGTCTCCTCGCTCACCAACCGGCCGATTCCCGGCAAGCTCGTCGTCTTTGGCGAGATCGGACTTG
>Ga0184637_10002944_pt1 | contig 10810 bp, 11 predicted proteins | sample PLM3_127_b2_FD_133143 | JGI IMG/M metagenome (GOLD analysis project Ga0184637, IMG submission 133143) | Groundwater sediment microbial communities from an aquifer in East River, Colorado, USA - PLM3_127_b2 | ecosystem: Environmental > Terrestrial > Soil > Riparian zone | place: USA: East River... | reverse complement strand
CCTGCGCGAATTGCACATCGGCCTCGGCTGCGCGCTGGAGAACATGGTATTGGCCGGCCCGCCGCATGGTTACAAGACCTCGGTGACCGTGGCCGCCGGAACCCTCGCGCCGCCCGCGAACCCGACCGAGCAATATCGGGTCGCAACGATCGACCTCTCGCCCGGACCGACGCAGGACGATGAGCTCCATGCCGCGATTGCGCGGCGCCACACCCATCGCGGCGCCTACGATGCCGGCCGGCCGATCCCGGCCGAATTTCTGTCGTCGCTGCAGCGGCTCGTCGGCGCCGACCCGAACCTCAAGCTCTTCCTCTTTACCGAGGCCCCGGCGCGCCAGCGTTTCGGCGACGCGGTGGTCGCCGCCACCGAAGCGGTCATCGCGGACCCCGCGATGATCGACGACAGCCAGCGCTGGTTTCGCAACCGCTGGTCCGAGGTCCAGACCTTGCGCGACGGCCTCACGCTCGACGCCGCCGGCATGGGCCCGTTGATGACGGCGGCGGCCAAGCTGTTGCCGCCGCTCTCGCCCGAGACCAACCATCGCTTCTGGCTCGATGCCACGCGCGATGTGCAGATCCCCTCGTCACCCGCGTTCGGCCTGATCGCGGTGCGCGCGCTCTATGACCGCGCGCAGGCGCTCCATGCCGGTCGCGCCTGGCAGCGCATGCACCTCTTCGCGACCGCGCGCGGGGTGGCGATGCAGCCGATCAACCAGCCGATGGAACGGGTCGACCGCGAGCGCCAGTTGGGCCAGCCGGCGCGAACTGCCGAGGTGCTGGACGCGCTCACCGGCGAGCCCGAGTGGCGGCCGACCTTCGCGTTTCGCTTCGGCTTCGCGAAGGGCACGGCGGCGGCCAGCCCGCGGCGCTCGGTCGCCGATGTGATCGTGTGACCGGCGTCTTCGCGGCCGGAAGACGGCCGGCCGCGCGAGAATCGATCGACTGAAGCGGGAGGAATCATGGCCGACCAGCCACTGAAGGAACACGTGCTCTTCTTCGTCGTCGCGGCGTGCGCAGCGACCGCCGCGGCGACCTGGGTCGTGTCGGAGAAAGCTGCGCGCGTACATCACCGACTCCGCAGGCAACGTCAGCCGCCCGCGCGATTACACGCTCAACTGTTGAGCATCCCAACCCCGCAAGCGGAGCAGGCGTTCGCGAAGAAACATGAACACCCATACCTTCACCACAGAGGCGCAGAGAGCGCAGAGAGCGCAGAGAGCGCAGAGTTTGAGCAGAGGAATTCAATGACTACTCTGCGGGCCTCTGCGTCCTCCGCGCCTCTGCGGTGAAAGAATTTGTTTCTTGAGAGGGATGCCGATGAAGTACGAAGTGTTCGCCCATGGCCAGCGGCTGGAGGCGATCGGCGCCCACAGCGGCTACCGCATCAGGATGTCGACCGTGTCCTCCGCCACGCTGAACACTTGGCCGGTGAACGTGTACGTGCGCGGGTCGGAAAGCGAGGACGAGGTCAGGGTCCCGGTCCCGAAAAGACATTTCGCGAGCCAGAGCGAGGCCTTCGATTTCGGCTACGAGTGCGCGACGCTCTGGATCGACGCGCAAGACCATCGGCTCGCGTGATCGCTACAACGCGGCTTGCAGGAACGCCACGCTGCGGCTCCATGCCTTAGGCGCGCTGTCGGCGTGGTAGCTGGCGCGCTCGCTGCAGTTGAAACCGTGGCCAGCCGGGTAGAGGTGGTTGAGCACCTGCGGGTGCGCGCGTGCGACGGACTCGTAGACCGTCACGGGGATCGAGTGGTCCTGCTCGCCGAAGTGCGTCATCACCGGGGCGCGCAATTCGACGTCGATGAATGAGCCGATCTGCCCGCCGTAGTAGGCCACCGCGGCGCGCACCGGCAACCGGGCTGCCGACAGCCAGGCGAGCGTTCCGCCCCAGCAGAAGCCGAGCACGACGGCCGAGCGCGCTTCGCCGGCGTGCGCAAGCGCGGCGGCGACATCGAGCATGGCGTGCTCGACGGACACCGCCGACTTCAGGCGGATGCCCTGCGCCACGCCGTCCTGGTCGTAGCCGAGGTTCACGTTCTTTTGCACGCGGTCGAACAGCGCCGGCGCGATCGCCGCGTAGCCCAGGCGCGCCAGATCGGTCGCGACCGACTGGATGTGACCGTTTACGCCGAAGATTTCCGGCAACACCACGACCGTTCCCTTGGCCGATGCGGCCGGCGCGACCGCGAACGCATCGAGACGGTGGCCGTCGGCTGCGGTCAACGCGATCCAATGCCCCGAAGTCTTCGTGCCCATGCCGAGAGGATAGCGTCGAACAGGGACTCTCGCGCTGCCGCTATGCTCCAGCGATGCCCGGCTACCTCGTCAAGAACGAACGCATCAGCATCGCCGGCGCCGCCGACCTGCAGATTCGTTCCGCTGCTCGATCGGCAGCGGTTCTGCGACCCGCTGGGCGCCGCGCTGAGGTTGGGCATCTCGTCGGCGGCGTGGCTGCTGAACGCGCTGCCGCAGATGCCGTACCGCCAGGGCCACTGGACCGCCGGATCGTCGGACATCGCGCCGTCGGCGCCGCCGCAACCGCAAGCCGTGACCGAGCCTGAACCTACACTGGCGCGATCCGGTCTTCCGCTGCCACGAAGGGAACAACGCATGGAGATCCAAGATTCGCGCCCGCTGACGGTGATCCTCGCCGGCGCCACCGGCTGGGCCGGGTCGGCGCTGGCGAAGGGAATTGCGCGACAAGCGGACATGCAGCTGGTCGGCGCCGTCGGCCAACGAAGCGCGGGCAAGCCTCTCGGCGAGGTGCTGAACGATGCGGAAATCACGTGCCTGATTTCCGCGACGGCCGCGGACGCATTGGCCCGCGCGTCAGCTTGCGATGTCTACGTCGAATATTCCAAGCCGAAGGACATGTCGCGGGTCAAGGCCAACATCCTCGCTGCGCTGGCGGCGGGTGCGCATGTGGTGGTCGCCAGCTCGGGCTTGAGCGACGCCGACTATGCAGACATCGACGCGGCCGCCCAAGCCGCGCGGCGCGGCGTGCTGGCATGCGGAAATTTCGCGTTGACCGCGGTGCTGCTGCAGCGCTTTGCCGAGATGGCGGCGCGCCATATTCCGAACTTCGAGATCATCGACTATGCCAAGGACACCAAGCCCGACGCGCCTTCGGGAACAGGTCGCGAACTGGCGCAGCGCCTGGGCCAGGTGCGTCAACCCGCGATCGGCGTGCCGCTCGACCAGGTCAACGGGCCGCCCGGGGTGCGCGGCGCGAGCGTGAACGGCGTGCAGGTCCATGCGCTGCGCGTGCCCGGGTTCGTGCTGGGCATCGAAGCCATCTTCGGCATGCGCGACCAGCGCCTGCACATCCGCCACGAAGCGGGCAGCAGCGCCGAGCCTTACGTCGACGGCGCCTTGCTCGCGATCCGCAAGGTCCACACACGGGTCGGTGTCGTGCGCGGCCTGGACCAGGTGATGGATTGGTGACGAAGGACCTTCGGATGAGTTCGCGCACCCCCGCCCCCTTCGGCACCTGGAAGTCACCGATCACCGCGCATCGGGTGGCCGCGGGCACCCGCCCGCTGGCGGCGCCGTGCATCGTCGATAAGGACATCTGCTGGCTCGAAGGCCTGCCGGCCGAGGGCGGGCGGGTCGTCGTCGTGCGCGCGAAGGACGGGGGCCCGAGCGAGGTCGTCACGCCGGCGCCCTTCAATGTGCGCAGCCGTGTTCACGAGTACGGCGGCGGCGCCTATGTGGTGGCTGGTGACACCGTCTACTTTTCCCATTTCGCCGACAACCTCGTCTACGCCCAGCGCGGCGATGCGGCGCCGCAGCCCATCACGCACAACGGCTTGCAGCGCCACGCCGATTTCGGGCTCGACGCGGCGCGGCGCCGGCTGATCGCCGTGCGCGAAGACCATTCCGGCGCGGGTCACGAACCGAGCAACAGCCTTGTCGCCCTCGCACTCGACGGGGCCGTTGAGCCGGCCGTCCTCGCGTCGGGCTTCGACTTCTACGCCGCGCCGCGCCTCTCGCCCAACGGCCGGCGACTCGCGTGGCTGTGCTGGAACCACCCGCGGATGCCGTGGAACGGCACCGAGCTCTGGCTCGCCGACGTGGGCACCGATGGCCACCTTCAGCAGCCTCGCAAGCTGGCCGGCAGCACGGCCGAATCGCTGTGCCAGCCGATGTGGTCGCCGCGCGGCACGCTGCACGTCGTGTCCGACCGAACTGGCTGGTGGAACCTGTACCGGGTCGAGGGCGAGACGCTGCATGCGGCGTGCCCGATGCAAGCCGAGTTCGGTCGACCGCAATGGCTGTTCGCGCAGGCGATGTACGGCTTCACCGGCGAAGACGAAATCGTCGCGACCTGCATCGAGCAAGGGGTCAGCCAGCTCGGCCGCATCGACCTGCGCACCGGCGAGCTGCGGCGCATCGACATCCCCTTCACCGATCTGCAGGAAGTGCGCGCCGGCCCCGGCTTCGTGGTCGCGCTGGCGGCCTCGCCCAGCACGCCCGAGCAGGTCGTGCGTATCGATGTCGCGAGCGGCGCGCACAGCGTGCTCGCGCGAAGCGCCGACGACGTGCCCGATGCGCGCTTCCTGTCGACGCCGGCGAGCCTGCGCTACGCGAGCACCGGCGGGCGCGTCGCGCAAGCCTTCCACTATCCGCCGCACAACGACGACGTCGTGCCGCCGGCGGGCGAGCTGCCGCCGCTGATCGTCACCAGCCACGGCGGGCCGACGTCGATGAACACCAGCAGCCTGCGTCTCGCGATCCAGTACTGGACGAGCCGCGGCTTCGCGGTGCTGGACGTGAACTACGGCGGCAGCTCCGGCTTCGGGCGCGCCTACATGGACCTGCTGAAGGGCCAGTGGGGCATCGTCGATGTCGACGATTGCGTGGCCGGTGCGCGCCACCTGGCCGAGCGCGGGCTCGTCGATCCGCAGCGCATGGCCATCCGCGGCGGCAGCGCCAGCGGCTTCACCACCTTGTGCGCGCTCGCCTTCCACGATGTGTTCAAGGCCGGCGCCAGCTATTACGGCGTCAGCGATCTCGCCGCGCTCGACGCCGACACCCACAAGTTCGAGTCGCGCTACACCAGCTACCTCGTCGCCCCGCCGCCGCAGCGTGACGCGCTCTATGCGGAGCGTTCACCGCTGCTGCATACCGACAAGCTCCACTGCCCGATGATCTTTTTCCAGGGGCTGGACGACAAGGTCGTGCTTCCGGCGCAGTCGGAGATGATCGTCGACGCACTCAAGTCGCGCGGCGTCCCCGTCGCCTACCTTGCCTTCGAAGGCGAGGGCCACGGGTTTCGCCGGCTGGAGACGATCCAGCGCACGCTCGAGGCCGAGCTGTATTTCTACGCCCAGGTGTTCGGCTTCGAGCCGGCCGACGCGATCGTGCCAGTGGAGATTCATACCTAGCCGTGGGCTTGGCGGTCACGCGCGCTGCGGCGGGGTGGTGGCGGGCAGCAGCACCACCAGCACGCGACCGCCCGGCCTGCCGTAGCGGATCGCGTTGTCCAGCAGGTTGTGCAGCACCGATTCGAAGGCGAGCGCGCTTTGCCGGCGCCGCGCCGATCACACCGCGCCAGTTGATGACGCACCACGCCGGCCTGCCGCGCGACGTGCAGAACTCAGCCGGCGCCGAGCCGCCTCAAGGCGGCTGAGCGCCCCCTCGGGGGGCAGGAGCGAAGCGACGTGGGGGCCGACATCTCAGTTCATTCGTCGCAGGGCGTCTTGCCGCGCGGCGGCACGGTGCGCCGCTCGCCCTCGACGTCGGTGAGCGTGTTCAGGAAGGCAATCAAATCATCGGCTTCGGCGGCGGTCAGGCGCAGTGGGCGCAAGCCGCTATCACGTCCGGCTCCCGACGCCTCGGGGTCGAGCTCGGAGTAGTGCTGCAGCACATCATGCAATGCGTCGAAGCGGCCGTCGTGCATGTACGGCGCCGTGACGGCAACGTTGCGCAGGCTCGGCGTACGAAATTCGCCGCGACCGCCGGTCTCGCGTACAGCGCGTCGAGTGGCGAGCGCACCGCCCTTGCGGACGTCGTCGTTGTGCCGACTTAGCAGCGTGAACGGACTGGCCTGCAGCGTGCGGACGCTTTCGTGTCGGCCGGCATCGACCGTGTCTTGGACCTTCAGCAGCAGCACACCATTGTCGCGAAACTCGCCATTGCTGAAGTTGGGTCCGCTATGGCAGCCAACGCAATTGCCACGGCCGACGAAGAGGCGCAGACCGCGTGCAGCGGTGCTCGGATATTTCGCTGCGACCTCGGCATCGCCGCGCGCGAGTGCATCGCGAAACTCGTCGAAGGCGGTGCGGCCGGTAATCAGCGTTTCCTGGAACGCGGCCAAAGCCTTGCCGACGTTGGCCAACACGACTTCATCGGCGCCGCTCGGCACGGTATGGAACACGCGCTGATACAAGCACGCAAGTTCCGGGTCGCGCTGGAACACGCGTTTGACCAACGCCGGCGACGATTCGATTTCGCGCGCATCGAGGATCGGCAAGATGCTCTGCATCCACAAGCTGTCGGCGCTGCCGGCCCAGCCGTACCAGCGCTGCAAGCGCAAATTGGCCAGCGCCGGCGTGTTGCGCGGCACGTCGGCGATGCCATGGGCGCGCGCCTTGTGGTCAGTCCAGGCGCGATCGGGTTGGTGACAGCTCACGCAACCGATGTAGCCGCTCTTTGACATGCGCGGATCGAAGAACAGCCGGCGGCCGAGCGTGATCGCATCGGCATTGCCGGAGACGCGATTGCTCGGGTCCAACGTGGCGGGCGGCGGCCACGGACCGAAGGAAAGAATCCGACCGCGTTCTTCCGCACTGAAGTCGAGAGTAGTCGGCGGGCTCGTCTGCGCATTGGCCGAAGCGATGAACAGTACGAGTGCGACAAGGCTGAACCATCGCTGCCGGGTGCGTTGGCAGTCACTTCTCGCAGCCTGCTCAAGCGATCCGACACGCAGCGTGTTCATGCACGCGGTTTTACGCCCTCGCCCGCCCGCGGACAAGCAGCAGACGTGCCGCTTGCCTCAGCGCGCGCAGATTTCTGGCGAGGGCTCCTGCCGCGGCGGTCAACAGCGCGTCCATCGCATCGTTGCGCATACGAGCGGCTACCTGCGCGCGCTCCTCTGCGAATTCGTGCAATGGCACGAGGCGTGAGTTGGTCAATCCGCGTCACCCGCGCATCGCCAGGACCTTGAGCCTGCGCGAGTACAAGGACGAATCGCATGTCGGCATCGTGTCGGGGACAGGCGCTCAGTTGCAGGACGCGGCGCTGGCTCGGCACCGCGTCAAGCGGCGCGTGCTGCTGGAGCTGCCGGGATTTCTGGGCCTCGCGGCCATCGGCGCGGCGAAGGCGCGCAAGGGTTCCCAGGAGTTCAAGCCTTTGTAGGGTGGGCTTCAGCCCACGCATGCCTGCACCGAGACCCGTGGGCTGAAGCCCACCCTACAATCCGCGGCCCATCCTTGCAGTCAATTCATGTTCAAGAACGCACTCGTCTATCGCATCGGTTCATGGGACCGAGCTTCAATCATCGACATCGAAGACCGCCTGGCCGGCGGCCGCTTCATGGCTTGCGGCGCCACACAGCCCCTGTCTTCCGGCTGGGTCGAGCCGCGCGGCGAAAGGCATGGCGCGCTTGTCGAAAACGTCGGCGGCCAGCTCATCTTGCAGCTGTGCGTCGAACGAAAGGCGGTGCCAGGCGCGGTGGTGAAAGCCGCGCTGAACGAGCGCCTCGAGAAAATCGAAGCCGAGACCGGCAGGCGCCCGAAGGGCAAGCAGGCCAAGGGGCTGAAGGAAGAGATCGTTCACGAGCTGCTGCCGCGCGCATTTCCCAAGCGCTCACGCACGCTCATCTGGGTCGACCCGAAAGCGGGGTTCGTGCTCGTCGACGCCGCCGGCATGAAAAAGGCCGACGCCATCGTCACCCAGCTGGTGGAGTTGCTCGGCGGCGGCATCGTGTTGACGCTGGTGCAGACGCAGACCTCGCCGGCCACGGCGATGTCCGAGTGGCTCAAGACCAAGGAAGCGCCGGTCGGCTTCAGCGTCGACCGCGAGTGCGAACTCAAGCAGCCCGACAGCGAAAAGGCCAGCGTGAAGTATTCGCGTCACACGCTGGACATCGACGAGGTCGCCGAACACATCGCCCAGGGCAAGCTCCCCACGCAATTGGCGATGACCTGGGCCGGTCGCGTCTCGTTCGTCCTCACCGAATCGATGACGCTCAAGAAGATCAAGCTGCTCGATGTCGTGCTGGAGGGCTCCGTCGCCAGCGCCGGCAAGGACGACAACGGCTTCGATGCCGACGTCGCCATCGCCACCGGCGAGCTGAGCCAGCTCATCCCGGACCTGATCGACGCGCTCGGCGGTGAGCTGAACCGCGACCCGTCGTCGCCCGGCGGCAGCGCCGTTCACGCCTCGGTCGCGAAGGAAGTGGCGGTCGCGGCTTGAAGACCTACGGCCACGAGCAGCCGAAGTGAGCTCGCCTCAGACGACGTTGACTTCGCGCAGCGGGCGACCCTCGAGCACGCGCGACCAGCCGAAGCGCGACAGGTCCAGCGTGCGGTAGCCGCCGTAGGTCACGAGCTCGGACAGCGCGCGCCCGACCGCCGGCGCCTGCTGCATGCCGTGGCCGCTGAAGCCATTGGCGAACAGCAGGTTCTCCACGTCGGGGTGGGCGCCGAGGATCACGTTGTGGTCCAGGGTGTTCACGTCATAGTGCCCGGCCCAGGCGGTCTGAACCCGCGCCGCCTCGAACTGCGGCACGCGGGCGGCGAGCGTGGGCCACAGCACGTTGTCGAACAACTCGTGCGTCACCTCGAGGTCGTTGCACTCCGGGTCCTGGTCTTCGGGTGGAGAAATGCCGCAAATGAAGCCCGTGCCTTCGGGCCTGAAGTAGGCGCCACTCGGGTCGATGACCAGCGGGCAGCCGGGCAGCGAGGCCGGACTGGTGAAGTAGAAGACGCAACGCTTGCGCGATTCCACCGGCAGCGCGATGCCGGCGGTTTGTGCGAGGGCGCGCGCTCCGGTCCCGGCTGCATTGATGACGACCGCGCAGGCGATGCGGTTGCCGTCGGACAGCGTCACGCCGCGTGCGCGCCGCCCGTCGCGCTCGACACCGACGGCCTCGGCCTGCCGATACGTCACTCCGAGCGCGATGGCCTTGCGCCGGAAAGCGCGCATCAGCCCGTAGGCGTCCAGCCACCCTTCGCCCGACAAGCCGAGCGATCCGGCATTGAGGTCGCCGGTCTCGAGCCACGGGAAACGCACCATCAGTTCGACCGGGCTGAGCAGGGCCACGTCGACCCCGAGCTTGCGCTGGATGCGGTGATTGCTTTCGAGCACCGCGCGGCCGGACGCGCTGGCGAGGAACAGATAGCCGGCCTCGTGAAACGCCACATCGGGAACCTCGCCGTCGACGCTCAGATGCGACCCGATGTCCTTGATGAACTGCGTGCCGTACTGCGACATGCGGATGTTCTCCGGCGTGGAGAACTGGTGCCGAATCGACGCCGCGGACCGCGCCGTCGCGCAGTGCTCGTAGCTGAAGTCCTTTTCGAGCACCAGCACCGAGCCGTTGAAGTCCGGCTGGGCCGCGAGGAAGCAGGCGGTGGCGCTGCCGACCGCCGCACCGCCGACGATGACGACGTCGAAGGTTTCCATCCGGCGATTGTTGCAGCCGCGGCGCATTCGAGCCGTGGACGAATCACAATCGCCGCATGGCGGGTCCTTCGGTCGAGTTCTGGCAACAACGCTTCGCGTCCGGGTCGACGCCGTGGGAGCGCGGGGCGACGCATCCGCAACTGCAGCGCTGGCTCGCCGACGGCACGCTGGCGTCGGGCGAGCGCGTGCTGGTGCCCGGATGCGGGTCGGGCGTCGACGTGGTCGCGCTGGCGGCGCGCGGTCTGCACGTGGTCGGCATCGACTACGCGCCGCTCGGGGTGGAGCGGTCCCGGCAGGCGTTGCAGCGTGAAGGCTTGCAGGCCGATGTGGTGCTTGCGGACGTCTTGCAATGGATGCCTGACGCACCAGCCGATGCGGTCTACGAGCAGACCTGCCTGTGCGCGCTGCACCCGGACGACTGGCGGCGCTACGCGGATCGGCTGCACGTGTGGCTGCGGCCGGGGGGTCGGCTGTTCGCGTTGTGGATGCAGTTCCAGCGCCCGGGCTCGGCCGAGGGTCGGGTGGAGGGGCCGCCGTATCACTGCGACATCAATGCGATGCGGGCGCTCTTTCCCGCCAATCGATGGCAGTGGCCGGCGCCGCCGTATCCGGCGGTGCCGCATCCGGTCGGGGCGACCGAGTTGGCCGTCGTGCTGACGCGGCCCTTCGATACCTCAGGGTGAACGGGAGGGGGTAGCACGGTGAACCCACACCCCCGCCCGCCCTGAGGTATCGAAGGGCCCGAGCATCCTGAGGTATCGAAGGACTACGCCTGCGCTGCGGTCACCACGATCTCGATCTTCCACTCCGGCTTCGCGAGCAACGCCCGCACCGTCGCGCGCGGCGGCGTGTGACCGGGGATCACCCACGCGTCCCAGGCCGAATTCATCGCCGCGAAATCGGCCATGTCGGGCAGGAAGATCTGCGCCATCAGGATCTGGCCCTTGTGCGTGCCGGCACGCTCGAGCAGCGCGTCGATGGTCGCGAGCACCTGGCGGGTCTGGCCCGCCGCGTCTTGCGTCGCATCGTCGGCCACCTGGCCGGCCAGGTACACGGTGCCGTTGTGCACCGCCACTTGCGACATGCGCGGCCCGATTTCAAAGCGCTGAACCATCACTTCACTCCTCGTTGATGTGCCGGCGACAAGGCCACCAGGCACAGGATTTCGAACAACACTT
>Ga0184637_10002943_pt1 | contig 10814 bp, 11 predicted proteins | sample PLM3_127_b2_FD_133143 | JGI IMG/M metagenome (GOLD analysis project Ga0184637, IMG submission 133143) | Groundwater sediment microbial communities from an aquifer in East River, Colorado, USA - PLM3_127_b2 | ecosystem: Environmental > Terrestrial > Soil > Riparian zone | place: USA: East River... | reverse complement strand
TTACGTATCCGCGTGACGCTCAACCACACCACCCCGCCTCCTCCAGAGGCACCCCTCCTCGTGAGAGGAGGGGAATTACTTAAACACTCCCCTCCTTGGTTAAGGAGGGGTGGACGCGAAGCGAACGGGGTGGTTGAGGGTCCGCGGTCGGGGTGGTGGCATCGCACGACCTGCTCTTGATAGTCAAGCGGTTACGTTGTCCTCAATAATTCATCACGCATCCCGTATCTCGGATCGCGCATCACTCAATTTTCGCTTTCGCCCGCAAATCCACGATCGCCTTTTCCGCCACCTGATTCTGCAGCATCTGCTGCAACTGTGGCTTGGCTTCGTCGAAGCCCGGCAGCTTGGCGGCGCGCTCGTCGTCGACGCGGATGATGTGCCAGCCAAAATTCGTCTGCACTGGCGCATCGGTCATCTGGCCCTTCTTGAGTTTGCTCATCGCGTCGCCAAAAGGCTTGACGAAACGGGCGGGCGGGCTCCAGTCGAGATCGCCGCCGTTCGTCTTGGACCCGGGGTCATTGGATTTTTCCGCGGCCAGCTTCTCGAAACTCGCGCCTTTCTTGATCTGCGCGATGATCTCCTTGGCTTCGTCTTCCTTCTCCACCAGGATGTGGCGGACCTTGAATTCCTTGGCGGACTGGGCCTTGATGCGCTCGTATTCTTTCTTCACCGCGTCATCGGTGACCGGGCTCTTCTTCAGCACCTCCTGGAGGTAGGCGTTGGTCAGCACATCCTGCCGGCTGAAGAACAGCCGGGCGGCGACCTCGGGGTTCTTGTCCAACCCCCGCTTGGTGGCCTCCTGGCTCATCAGCTCGCGGTTGATCATCTGCTGCTTGACGGCGTCCCGCATCTCGGGGGTGTCAGGCCGGCCCTGGGCGACGAGGTTCTTGATCAGGAGGTCGAGCTGCTGCTGGGGGATAGCGACGCCGTTGACCCTGGCGACGTTCTGTCCATGCGCCGTGGCAACCACGGCCAGGCCGGCCGCCAGTACTGCGGTTCGGAGTAGTTTCATCGGGGCTTCCCTTTTGGATGATGATCAGATTTCGTCGGGGGCGTAGGCCTGGATGGAAAGCGCATGGATCTCGCTTTTCATCAGCGGGCCGAGGGCCTCGTAAATCATGCGGTGACGCCGCTGCACCGGCTGGCCCGCGAACTCGCGGGACACAATGGTCAGCCGGTAGTGCCCGCCGCCGCTGCGGGCGCCTTCATGCCCGGCATGCTGGCCGGAATCGTCGAGTATCTCGAGCGACTCGGGATTCAGCTTCGACAGCTTCTGCTGCATGAGTTCCGCGGTAGTCATGCCTTCAGTCGGCTTTCTTCTGCTCTACGTAGCGGGCGAGCATCAGGGCCTGCAGCACAACGAACGCCAGCATCAGGCCGATGCCGCCGAACAGCTTGAAGTTGACCCAAGTTTCGGTGGAAAAATTGAAGGCGACGGCAAGATTGATCGCCCCCATCGCGGCGAAAAAGCCGATCCAGCTCGCGAGCAGCCGCCCCCAAACCGGCTTGGGCAGGGTGACCTGGCTTTCCATCATCGCGCGGATCAGGTTCTTCCTGAATCCCAGTTCCGCGATCGCCAGTGCGCACGCGAACAGCCAGTAGAGGACGGTCGGCTTCCACTTGATGAAGGTCTCGTCCTGCAAGGCCAGGGTGGCGCCGCCGAAGACCGCGATCACACCGAAGCTGACCCACAGCATGTTCTCGACCTTGCGGTGGCGCAGCCAGACCCAGGCGATCTGCACGACGGTCGCGGCAATCGCCACCGCCGTCGCGATATAGATGTCGTAGAGCTTGAAGGCGACGAAGAACAGGACGACCGGGAAGATGTCGAACAGGAATTTCATGGGCCGGTATTATCCCGGTTTGGGGAGCGACAGTCCATTGATGAACGGCGCTCCGGCCGCGCGCCGTTCATTTCTTCTCGAACTTGAGCGAAGCCGAGTTGATGCAATAGCGCAGGCCGGTGGGCTGAGGGCCGTCGTCGAAGACGTGGCCGAGGTGAGCGCCGCAGCGGCTGCACAGCGCCTCGGTGCGCTGCATGAGGTGGCTGGTGTCGCCTTCGGTGGCCACATTTTCGCTCTTCAGCGGCTGCCAGAAGCTTGGCCAGCCGCTGCCGGATTCGAACTTGTGCTCCGAGCCGAACAGCTCGGCGCCGCAGCACACGCAGCGGTAGGTGCCGTTCTCGTGATTGTCCCAGTACTTGCCGGTGAAAGCGCGCTCGGTGCCCTTCTCGCGCGTCACCTGGAATTGCTCCGGCGTCAGCTCTTTCTTCCATTCTGCATCGGTCTTCTTGATCTTGTCCGCCATGAGGGGCTCCATTCGGTGGTTCTTACTCATCACTCATCAGTAGTGTCCGGTTGAAAGCAGTTTTCTCTCCTGCAAGTGCTTGAAGCAACGTACAAAGGTCGGAGTTTTTCGATGTCACCGATTTCAATCGCAAATGATCGAAAACGAAAAATCACCATTTGAACAATCAACCACTTACAGATGCCAAGATCGGATTTTTCGATTCAACCGGACACTACTGATCACTCATCACTCATCAATCAGGCAGCACCTTCCCGGGATTCATGATATTGCGGGGATCGAATGTACGTTTGAGCGCCCGCATGGTGTCGAGTTCCAGGGCGCTCTTGTAATACGCCAGCTCGCCCCGTTTGGTTTGCCCGATGCCGTGCTCGGCGCTGAAGCTGCCGCCGAACTGGTGCACGAGGTCGAGCACCACCCGGTTCACGTCGCTCGCATCGCGCGCCGCTGGATCGTCCTTGAGGCGACCGGGGACAAAGCAGTTGAAGTGCAGGTTGCCATCTCCCAGGTGCCCGAAGCAGATGATGCGCACGCCAGGGAACGAGCGCTCCAGGGCCGCGCTGGCGGTAGCAATGAACTTCGGGATGCGGCTGATGGTCAACGAGATGTCGTGGCGATAGAGCAGGCCCTCGTCGCGCGAGGCTTCGGGTATGGTTTCGCGCATGCGCCACAGCGCTTGCGACTGCGCCGTGCTCTCCGCGATCACCGCATCGCGCACCAGTCCCTCTTCGCCGGCCTGCGCCACGGCACGCTCGAAATCGTCGCGCAGCGAACCGCCTTCGCTGGTGTCCGCCAGCTCGACCAGCACGTGCCAGGGATGGGGTTGGGGCAGGGGTTCCCGCGTGCCGGGAATGTGCTTCAATACCAGCTCGAGGCACAACCGCGAGATGATTTCGAAGGCGGAGATGCGCTCGCCGCAGGCGCCGCGCAGGCGCGCCAGCAACTGCACCGCCGCTGCCGGCTCGGCTACGGCCATCAGCGCGGTGAGCCGCGTGCGCGGACGCGGGTAGAGCTTCAGCACCGCGGCGGTAATCACGCCCAGCGTGCCCTCCGAGCCGATGAAGAGGTCCTTGAGGTCGTAGCCGGTGTTGTCCTTGCGCAGGCCCTTCAACCCGTTCCATACGCGACCGTCCGGCAGCACGGCTTCCAGTCCGAGCGCGAGGTCGCGCGTGTTGCCGTAGCGCAGCACGTTGATGCCGCCGGCATTGGTGGCGAGGTTGCCGCCGATCTGGCAGCTGCCTTCCGCACCGAGGGAGAGCGGGAAGAGGCGGTCGGCGTCGAGCGCCGCTTGCTGGAGGTTGGCGAGAATGCAGCCGGCGTCGGCCGTGATCGTATTGTTGAGGGTATCCACTTCGCGGACGCGGTTCATGCGGCCGAGCGCGAGCACGATTTCATTGCCCGCGGCGGACGGGGTGGCGCCGCCGCACATGCCGGTGTTGCCGCCTTGGGGGACAATGCCGGTGCCGGTCTCTGCGCACAGCTGCACCACCGCGGCAACTGCTTCCGTGCTGGCTGGTCGCACCACCGCCGGCGTCCTGCCGCGGTAGTGACGGCGCCAGTCCACCACGTACGGCTCCATGTCACGCGCGTCGGTGATCAATCCCGGCGCGCCAACGATGGCGGCAAGGCGCTCGATGAGCGTGTGTGCGGTCATCAGCTCGCGTAAGACCAGCGCAGCTTTGAATTGAACAGATTGTGGCTCATGGTTGTTCCTGGATTTTCTTGCGGCCGGCGCATGCCCGGGCGGGGCGTCTCATCAGACGCAGCGGTCCGCCGGCGCGGGAATGGATTATATATTGCGCCGCGTCAGGGGGATAGCACGCCCCGGAATGTGGTAAACCGGGGCAAGAGAACTTCAGCCGACGGCTTCTAGTTGGCCGCGTTCTTGGGTAATATGTTGCCCGATGGGTGACGCGGGGGTGGCGACCGCGTACCCGCCATAAATCGAAAGACGCGCCACAGGAGGAGAACCAACCTATGATGACCGATCGGGTCATCTTCGTTTGTACCATCATCGCAGCGGTGGTGTACCTCTATGCTACGACGCTGATCCCGTCCCTCGAGATCGGCGACCCGTTGGGGCCCAAGGCTTTTCCGCGCCTGCTCGGGATCGCCGTCTTGATCGCGGCCGGCCTGCTGTTCCTCGAGATGTGGAAGGAGCGCAAGCAGCGGGCGCCGCAAGGCAGCGCCAACGAGGCCGACGCCTGGCGCCATCTGTGGATAATCGTGGGGGTGACGGTGTGGACCGGGATCTACTACGTGGCTTTCGAGAGGCTCGGCTATATCCTGGCGACCACCGTTTACCTGCTGGCATTGATGGCCTGGTTCAACCGCGGGAAATGGGTCGCCAACATCCTGACCGCCGCGTTGTTCGGCGTGTTGAGCTTCGTGATGTTCGTCAAGCTCGACGTCAATCTCCCGCGCGGCCTGGCGGCGTTCAGCTGGATCAGCGATGGCGTGCTGGTGGTTGTCAATGCCGTCACCAATGTGATCAAGTCGATCCGCACTTCATTCTGATCTTGCGGCCCTGAGCAAAGACGCTTCCTTATGGATACGCTGACCCATATTCTGAACGGATTCTCGGTCTGCCTGCAGCCGATCAACCTCTGGTACACCTTTCTCGGCTGCTTTCTCGGGACCATCATCGGCGTGCTGCCGGGCATCGGGCCCTCGGCCGGCATCGCGCTGCTGATCCCGGTCACCTACGGCATGAACCCGACGTCGGCGCTCATCATGATGTCGGGCATTTTCTACGGCGCCCGCTATGGCGGCTCGACCACGGCCATCCTGATCAACACCCCGGGGGAGGCGTCGTCGGTGATGACGACGCTCGACGGCTACCAGATGGCGAAGAAGGGGCGGGCGGGTGCGGCGCTCGCGATTTCCGCGGTCGCCTCCTTCATTGCCGGCACGCTGGGCGTGGTGGGATTGACGCTGTTCGCGGTGCCCCTGTCGAGTATGGCGCTGAAGTTCGGTCCCGCGGAATACTTCACCCTGATGTTCTTCGCCATGACGGCGGTGTCCTCGCTCGCGGGCAAGTCGCCGGCCAAGGCCATGATCTCAACCATCCTTGGCTTAATGATTGCGACCATAGGCATTGACCTGCAAAGCGGCCAGCCGCGCTACACCATGGGCGTGCCCGAGCTGCAGGACGGCGTCGGATTCGTCATCGCGGTGGTGGGGCTGTTCGCGATCGCCGAGGTGTTCATAACCATGGAGGACATGACCAAGGGCGTGCGCTCCGAGATCATCCGCCTGAAGGGCAGGCTCTGGTTCACCAAGGATGAGTGGAACCGCTCGCTGATGCCGATGTTCCGCGGCGGCATCGTCGGTTTCGTCATCGGCGTACTGCCGGGCGCTGGCGGCACCATTGCCTCGATCATGTCGTACATCTGGGAAAAGCGCCTGTCCAAGCACCCCGAGGAATTCGGGAAGGGGGCCATCGAGGGCGTGGCAGGGCCCGAAGCGGCGAACAATTCCGACAACGCCGGCGCCATGGTGCCGCTGCTGACGCTCGGCATCCCGGGCGGCGGTGCGACCGCGGTCATGCTCGGCGCATTCATCATGTATGGCATCCAGCCCGGTCCCCTGCTGTTCCAGAATCGGCCGGACCTGGTGTGGGGGCTGATCGACAGCATGTACATCGGTAACATCATGCTGCTGATTCTCAACCTGCCGCTGATCGGGATATTCGTGCGCCTGCTCTATATTCCGAGCGGCATCCTGATGCCGCTGATCCTGGCGATCTCCACCATCGGGATCTACGCCATCAACGGCAACCCGGTCGAGCTGTATTTCGGGCTCATTTTCGGCGTGATCGGTTACGTATTCCGCAAGATTGATATCCCGCTCGCGCCGATGGTGTTGTCGCTGGTGCTGGGCGGCATCATGGAGCAGTCGTTCCGGCAGGCGATGACGATTTCCGGCGGCAATCCCAAGATCTTCGTCGGCAGCGTGATCACCGTTACGCTGGTCGCGCTTTCCATTCTGTCCGTGCTCTTGCCGTTCCTGCTGCCGCGTCTCAAGGCCTGGCGCGATGGCTCGCGCGATACGACGTAATTCTTGAACCACAAAGGACACTAAGGACACAAAGGAAAGACACGAGAAACAATATTTGTCTGAATCCTTTGTTAAACCTTCGTGTCCTTTGTGTCCTTCGTGGTTCAGGAATTTTGTTTTGTATTTTAGATGAGCAAGCGGATCGTTTTCGTGGGAGCGGGCGCGCTGGGCGGTTACGTCGGCGGACACCTGACGCGCGCGGGGAACGACGTGACGTTGATCGACCCGTGGCCGGAGCACGTCGATACCATGCGCAAGAACGGCATCCAGTTGTCAGGCACAACCGCTGCCGAAAAGCACTCAGTGCCGGTCAACGTCATGCATATCATCGACGTGCAGGGGCTGGTGAAGCAGAAGCCGATCGACATCGTGTTCATGAGCGTCAAGTCGTACGACACCGAGTGGGCGACGCTGATGATCCAGCAGTACCTCGCGCCCGACGGCTTCGTGGTGTCCTTGCAGAACTGCATCAACGAGGAGCGCATCGCCCAGCACGTGGGCTGGGGGCGCACGGTGGGCTGCATCGCGAGCCTGATCGCCGTGGAGCTGTACGAACCCGGCCGCGTCAAGCGCACGGTGCCCATGGGCGGGGATAAACACACGGTATTCCGCGTCGGCGAGCCGCACGGCCGCTCGACCAGGCGCGTGGAGGAGATTGCCGAGATGCTGCGCGTGGTGGACAGCGCCAAGGTCACCACCAACCTGTGGGGCGAGCGCTGGTCCAAGCTGGTGGTGAACTCGATGCGCAACGGCCTGTCGGCCGCCACCGGGCTGTGGGGCAACCAGCGCGACGCGCTGGAAGTTCCGAGGTGGGTCTCGATACGCCTCGGAAGCGAGGCCGTCAGGGTGGGGCAGGCCCTGGGTTTCCAACTCGAGCGGATGCAAGGCATGGAGCCGGAATCCCTGGCGCGGGCCGGGGAGGGCCACCGGGACGCACTGGCCGAGATCACCGACATCATCGTGGAGGACGCCAAGAAGCGCTCCGCCGACCAACGCCCGTCCATGGCGCAGGACATCGCCAAGGGCAGGCGCACCGAGACCGACTACATCAACGGCTTCATCGCCGCCCGCGGGCAGGAGATCGGCGTGCCCGCGCCCGTCCAGGCCAGGATGCACGAAGTGGTGAAGCGCGTGGAGCGGGGAGAGGCGAAGCCGTCGCCGGAATTGATTGCTGGCTGGTAAGCGAAGAGTTTAATTAGCCGCCGATGAACGCCGATACACGCCGATAAGATCAAGAGCAATCAGCCACAAAGAACACAGAGAGCACTGAGGAACAACAAAGTAGAATCACGTTTTACGAATCACGACTCACGGCAGTTTCGAACCGCTGAGACGCCGAGAGAACCAGGAGCGGGATGAGCCGGCGTGCCGGGGCATGACTGCTCAATGGAAGGGCTAGCGTGCTGCCCCAGGACTCGTAAGGCGCTTAACGGGAGTTCGAAGGGTTACTGCTGGATTTTTCTGCGCAGCAACTTGAATGTCGCGCTCGTATTGATCGTTGATCACGAACCTGATGTCCATATCCAAAACACAAGACCTGGTCATGAACAACTCACCGATGTAAGTTGTCTCTCCCGCACGGGCCTCAAACTGGAAGATGGGTGCAGTCACCACTCGGAAGTACGGATTTGCGCTTATCGGGGTCAGGTAGTAGGTGCCTGGGGCAAGTTGCAAGGCGTTGACCGTGCCGTGATGGCCGGCAAAATCACTCTTGTGCACATAGCCGTCGACGAGGATGAGTGGAGCCGATGAAACCGCATTCCCTGAGGGCAAGTAATGTAGGCCCAAGAAAGTCCCCATGGAATAGCAGTGCTCAGGTGCCCCAGCGGACAGCACAACGACACCCGTGTCAGAAGCGCGGAAGGCATCAGATGGGAGAGCCTCGACAGAAGTTTTGTTGGATACGGTCCCGCAGGCTGACGCCAATAGTGAGGTGACAAGTAGCAGTGCGATTGTCCGGGAGTTCATGGGAATCGTCTCCGAAGTGGGATAGTTGTGAGGGCGAACGTGGAGCAAACGAGCGGCGCGCTTTTGCGCATCCCACTAGAGCGCAGGGTTAGCCATTTGCACCAAGTTTACTTTGGCTCCGGCATTTTGTTAGACAGCATGTTAATAAAATCAGACGAAAGCTCCTTGCCAGCTAAACCACGCGAGGTTTTTGCCATTTCCCACGCTTTTGCGTAATTACCTTCCGAATAAAGAGATCTAGCCCAAGCTCTATATGCTTCGCCATTTTTTGGATTTATTTTTATAGCTTCATCCAATAACGAGTTGGCTTTTCCAAAAAATTCCTCCGCCTTTATTTTTTCGTTAGCAGAGCTGCCTAGAGCTGTATATGCACCAGACGCGTCTATTAGCAATTGTGGTTTCGCACTTTCTATATTAATTAGGGACAGGGCTTTTTCATAGTGGGTGGCTGCTTCGGCTGCCTTACCCTGTGCGAGCAATAGATCTCCGAATCCCCAATACGGTTGAAAAGAATCTGGATTCAATAGCCAAGATTGGTTATATCGCCGCATGGCATTCGCAGCATCGCCTTTCGTTGCATATACCATCCCACTAAATGCGTATGCGTTAGCAGCTTTTTCTCGCGACCCCTCTGCAGCGATAGCTGATTTAATAAAGTCGTCATCAGACTTTTTCTGTGCATCGGTTTTTACAGCATCAGGATAACCGTACATGGGAATCAGATTAAGTGGCGGGCTTTGTGCTCCCCCTCCGATGGAGGCATGTGCCAACAATACAATTGCGGTAATGATGGATAACAGAAGGTTTCCGTGAATCATGGCTGGTTCTCCTTATTGCAGGGCTCCATGGACGTGAACTTTCGTGTTGTCGGTTAATTAGACACCCGCGCCAGCCGGGTTGTCATGTTCCCTGAAAATTTTCCGTGTGATTCCGTGGCCGACTGGACTCTAGCCGGTGCCATCCACAGTTCCGGCGAAGCGCGCTAGAATAGGCACCCGCCGCCGTCCGATGCGGCAGAAAAACAATTCCATGATCCCGAACAAACGCCTGCGCTATTCCGCCATCGTCGACCGCCCGCCGCTCCTGCTGCCGGACAAGGCGCGCGTGGTGGTGTGGCCGGTGGTCAACGTCGAAGTGTGGGACATCGCGCGCCCAATGCCGCGGCAGGTGCTGCCGCCGCCGACCGGCGTCACGCTGCAGCCGGACGTGCCTCACTGGGGCTGGCACGAGTACGGCAACCGCGTCGGTTTCTGGCGCATCAAGGCGATACTCGACGCGCTCAAGATCGTGCCGTCGCTGTCGGTCAACGCGCGGGTGTGCCTCGACTATCCGCGCATCGCCAAGGCATGCCGCGACGCCGGCTGGGAATTCATGGGCCACTCCTACGACCAGCGCCCCATGCACAGCGAGCCGGACCCCAAAGCGATGATCGAGAATTCGATAAAGGTTTTGCGCGAGTTCACCGGCAAGCGGCCTGTGGGCTGGATGGGGCCAGGCCTCACCGAGCAGCTCGACACACCGGAACTGCTCGCGGCGGCCGGCATCCAGTACATCGCCGACTGGGTCATAGACGACGAACCGTGCACGATCAAGACCCGCAGCGGGCCGCTGGTGACGATGCCGTACACTCTGGAGCTGAACGATATCGCGATGATGGTGGTGCAGCACCACCGGGCGCAGGAGTTCGAGACGCGCTGCATGGACCAGTTCGACCGGCTGTACCAGGAAGGCAGGGAGCGCGCCAAGGTGATGGCGATCGCGGTGCACCCCTATATTTCCGGCGTGCCGCATCGCATCAAGTATTTCGAGTCCGTGATGAAGCGGCTTAGAAAGCAGAAAGGGGTGCTGATCTGGAACGGCGCGCAGATCCTCGATTGGTACCTCAAGACCCGTAAGCGTTAACAACGAATGGAACCGCAGATGAACGCAGATGAACGCAGATAAGATCAAGAACTTCAATCAGGAATCATAAATTTAAACAACAAAATGACCAGAGTTTTAACTTGTATTGGAGTTGGGTTTTTAATTATTTAATTTTCGTTTTCATCTGCGTTCATCTGCGTTTATCTGCGGCTAATACTGTTTTTAGTTGAAAAGGAAACGAAGTGAAGCTGCTGACGTTTTCGGTGGAAGGGAAAGCCCGTCCCGGCGCGCTCAAGGGCGACCGCGTGGTCGATCTGGCGGCGGGCGGCCTGCCGGCCGGACCCAACGGCGGCTTGCTGGAAATCGCGCGCGGCGGCGATGCCATGCTCGACCGCGCGCGCAGGATATTGAGCGACGCGAAGGCGAAGACCTACGCGCTGTCGGACGTAAAGCTGCTGCCGCCGATTCGGCAACCCTCCAAGATCGTCGCCATTGGCCTCAACTACATAGACCACTGCAAGGAGACTGGTCTCCCGGTCCCGACCGTGCCGGTGCCGTTCAGCAAGTTCAGCAGCTCGGTGTGCGGGCCCTACGACGATATCGTCTGGCCGATG
>Ga0184637_10002942_pt1 | contig 10816 bp, 8 predicted proteins | sample PLM3_127_b2_FD_133143 | JGI IMG/M metagenome (GOLD analysis project Ga0184637, IMG submission 133143) | Groundwater sediment microbial communities from an aquifer in East River, Colorado, USA - PLM3_127_b2 | ecosystem: Environmental > Terrestrial > Soil > Riparian zone | place: USA: East River... | reverse complement strand
GGTGATCCCGTTCGCGGACGAGGAGGAGGCGATCCACATCGCGAACGACACGCCGTACGGGCTCGCGGCCGGTATCTGGACACGCGACATCTCGCGCGCGCACCGCGTCGCGGCGCGGCTCGAGGCGGGGCAGGTCGCGGTGAACGAGTGGGTCTCGACGCAGGTCGAGCTCCCGTTCGGCGGCTACAAGCAGAGCGGCTACGGGCGCGAGAAGGGCCTCGAGGCGCTCCATCATTACACGCACGTGAAGTGCGTGACCATCAAGCTCTGAGGAGATCCGAGATGCGTTTCGCGAACCAGGTGGCGATCGTGACGGGGGCGGCGTCGGGCTTCGGCGAGGCGATCGCCAAGCGGCTGGCGGCCGAAGGGGCGAAGGTCGCGCTTGGCGACGTGGACGAGGCGGGCGGCGAGCGCGTCGCGTCCGAGATCGAGTCGAAGGGCGCCGAGGCGATCTTCGTGCGAACCGACGTCTCCCGTGACGCGGAGGTGAAGGCCCTCGTCGACGCGGCGGTCGCGCGCTTCGGCGGGCTCGACGTGCTGGTGAACAACGCCGGCTACTCGCACCGCATGATGCCGATGATCCAGCTTCCGGAGGCGGAGTGGGACCGCCAGTTCGAGGTCAACGTGAAGAGCGTCTACCTCGGCGCGAAGCACGCCGTGCCGGCGCTCGTCGCGCGCGGCGGCGGCGCGATCGTGAACACCGCGTCGATCGGCGCCGTGGCGCCGCGGCCGGGCCTCACCGCCTACAACGCGACCAAGGGTGCGGTCGTCACGCTGACGCGGGGGCTCGCGATGGAGCTCGCATCGCACAAGATCCGAGTGAACGCCGTGAACCCGGTTGCGTCGGACACCGGCTTCATGAAGGGCGCGATCGGCGACCAGGGCCTGCCCGACGCGCTGCGCGACGCGCTCGAGAAGTCGATCCCGCTCGGGCGGCTCGCGACCCCCGAAGACGTCGCGGCGTCGGTCTGTTTCCTCGCCTCCGCGGATGCCGCGTTCCTGACCGGCGTCTGTCTCGCGGTCGATGGCGGCCGCAGCATCTCATGAGCGCACTGCGTTTCGGCATCGCTCTCTCGACGCAGCACCGGCCCGACGAGCCGAGCGAGCGGCGCTTCCGCGAGCACCTGGAGCAGGTGCGGCTCGCGCGCTCGCTCGGCTTCGACACGGTCGCCGCGACGCAGCACTACCTGGCGCAACCCTTCACCTATCTGCAGCCGATCCCGGTGCTCGCGCGCATCGCAGCCGAAGCCGAGGGCATGACCCTGGCAACCGGCATCGTGATCCTGCCGCTCTGCCAACCGCTCGAGCTGGCCGAGCAGCTCGCGACGCTCGACGTGATCTGCGGCGGCCGCTTCGTGTTCGGCGCGGGTCTCGGCTATCGCGACGCCGAGAACGAGGCCTTCGGCCTCGACCCGCGCAAGCGGGTGTCGCGCTTCGTCGAGGCGCTGGACGTCGTCCAGAAGCTCTGGAGTGGCGAGCCCGTCACGCACGAAGGCAGGCACTTCCGGCTGCGCGACGTGCAGATCTCGATCCGCCCGCTGCAGAAACCGCGGCCGCCGATCTGGCTCGCCGCGAACGGCGACAACGGCGTCACGCGCGCAGCGCGCCTCGGCGACGCTTGGATCATGAACCCGCACACTTCGCTCGACACGCTCGAGCGCCAGGTGGCACTGTTCCACGCGACGCGCGTAGAGCAAGGCTGTCCGCCCGCGGCGGCGATGCCGCTCGGGCGCGAGTGCTACGTCGCGCCGAGCGACCGCGAGGCGCTCGCCGAGGGGCGTGCGTTCCTCGAGCGCAAGTACGAGGCCTACCGCCAGTGGGGCCAGGACGAGGCGCTGCCCGACGGCGAGACCTTCGACCTCGCGATCGACGACCTGGCGAAGAATCGCTTCGTGCTCGGCGATCCCGCGCGCGTGCGCGACGAGATTGCGCGCTACCGCGAGCGGCTCGGGCTCACGCACATCGTGTTCCGCCTGCAGTGGCCCGGCATCGAGCGCGAGCGCGTGCTGCGCTCGATCCGGCTGCTCGGCGAAAAGGTGCTGCCGTACTTCGCATGAGAGGTGGCGGAACATGAAGGACCTGCGCGACAAAGTCGCGGTGATCACCGGCGGCGCGAGCGGGATCGGGCGCGGCATCGCGCGCGCGTTCGCCGCGCAGGGCGCCCACGTCGTCGTCGCCGACGTCGAGGAGGCGCCCGCCCGCTCAGCAGCCGAAGAGCTGCGGGCGCGCGGCGTGCGCGCAGTCGCCGTGGCGTGCGACGTCTCGAACCGCGACGCGGTGGAGGCGCTCGCCGAGCGCGCCTTCGCCGAGCTCGGGCGCGTGGACGTGCTGGTGAACAACGCCGGCGTCGGGGTCGCGGCGAAGGTGGCCGACGCCAAGCCCGACGACCTCGCCTGGATCCTGTCCGTGAACGTGGTCGGCGTCTGGAACGGCTGCTCGGTGTTCGTGCCGCGCTTCCGCAAGCAGGGCGGGCCGGCCTGGATCCTGAACACGGGCTCGGAGCACAGTCTCGGCATCCCGTTCCCCGGCATGGGCCTCTACACCGCGAGCAAGCACGCGGTGCTCGCGCTCTCCGACGTGCTGCGCCGCGAGCTCGAGCCCGACGGCATCGGCGTCAGCATCCTGTGCCCAGGCGGGGTGCGCACCCAGATCTGGAACGCGGCCCGCAACCGCGACGAGCGCTTCGGCGGGCCGCGGCAGGCGCCGCCCGCGTTCGCGAGCTTCCTGGCCAGCGGCATGGACCCCGATGAGGTCGGGCGGCTCGCCGTCGCCGGCATCCAGCGCGGCGATTTCTTCGTGCTCTCGCACCCCGTGGTGCGGGCGATCGTCGAGGCGCGCTACCGCGAGCTGCTCGCGGCCTTCGACGCGCAGAACCCACCCGCCTGAACCCGTTCTCCGAGGCCGCGGACGCCCGTCGCTTCCTCGGCGAGCGCCGCAACGTCGGCAAGGTCGTGCTCACGCCATAGCGTCGGGAATCACAGATTTCCCGCCCAACGAGCATGCGCTCGAGAGTACACTGGTCCCCGAGGTCGGCTCGACCTTCGAGGGGCTCGACCTTCAAGAGAGGGGCTCCCCATGACGCGCTTCGTCTCGTTCCGTTTCATTGCAGCGACACTCGCAGCGATCCTATCCCTGGTGACGCTCGTCGCCGCACCGGCGGCGATGGCGGATGCCGGCGGCGGTACGCCGCCCGCCTACTTCGTCGACGAGAGCAAGCTTCCGTTCGTGGCGCTACCGGGAGCGACCGCCTCCTGGGGCGTCCTCACGGGCGCCGGCTTCCGGGTCGAGGTCCCGGACAACTGGAACGGGAGCCTCGTGGTCTGGGCCCACGGCTTCCGGGGCACCGGTCTCGAGCTCACCGTCGACAACCATCCGCTGCGCGCACTGCTGATTCCGCTGGGCTTCGCCTGGGCGGCCTCGAGCTACAGCCGCAACGACTACGACATCAGCTCCGCCGTGCAGGCCACGGTCGCGCTCGTGCAGCATTTCAACGCCCTGGTCGGCCAGCCCGACCGCGTCTATATGACGGGCGCCTCGCTCGGAGGGCACGTTACCGCCGTCTCGATCGAGCAGTACCCGCACGTCTACGACGCCGCGCTGCCGATCTGCGGCGTGCTCGGCGACTACGAGCTCTTCGACTACTTCCTCGACTTCAACGTGGCGGCCCAGCAGCTCGGAACGGGCTCCTCGCAGTTCCCGGTGGACCCGCTCCCGTACCTCTTCGGCACCGTCCCGCAGATCAAGGCGAACCTGTCCGCGATCCCCGGCGGCTGGCCGAACGTCCTGAACGCAAACGGCCAGAACCTCAAGAACCTGACCGAGCTGCGCTCGGGCGGCGAGCGGCCGAACTTCGACCAGGCCTGGTTCTTCTGGAATACCTTCCCGTCGTTCTTCTCCGGCCCGGGCAACTTCCTGTTCGACCTCGGCATTGGAGACGGCACGCTGCCGCGCACCCCCGGCGTCGGCGTCGAGAACAGCGACGTGGTCTACCAGTTCGACACCATTCCGAGCCTCTCGGCGCAGGAGCAGGCGTTCAATGACGGGGTGGTGCGGGTCACCGTCGATCCCGAGGGCCGGAAAGGGGGGCTGGCGCAGGTTCCGCAGGTCTCCGGGGACATCGGCATCCCGGTGTTGACGCTCCACAACCTGGGCGACCTCTTCGTTCCGGTCCACAACGAGGTCGAGTACGTGACCCGGGCCGACGCCCACGGCAAGCGCGACCTGCTGGTGCAGCGGGCGATCCGCGGAGTCGGCCACTGCGACTTCACCGCGGCCGAGTTCTCCACGGCCTTCCTCGACCTGGTGAGCTGGGTCGAGGCCGGGATCAAGCCCGCCGGCGACGACTTCCTGGATCCGGCGGAGGTGGCGAACCCGCTCTTCGGATGCACCTTCACCAACGGCGCCCATCTTCTCGGCACCCCGTGCCCGTGACGGAGGTCGTACTGCGCGCATAGCACCTAGCGACGCGACAGCCGCGGGAGATCGGCTGCCCTGCGAGCCTTGCCGACCGCGGCATCAGGCGAAGAAGCGCCGGGGATTGCTGTCGAGGATATTCGCGGCGACGCCGCCTCCCACCGCAGCGAAGGTCTCGGCCGCCTCGGCGCAGGCGCCCGGGTACTTCGCGTCGAAGTGGGGATAGTCCGAGCCCCAGAGGACGCAGCCGTCGAGACCGAGCTCGACGCAGTGCGCGAGGCCGTGGCGCTCGTCGGCCTCCATCGAGACGAAGCACTGCTCGCGGAAGATCTCCGTCGGCCGCCGCAGCAGCCATGGCGTCTCCCTGCGCATCACGTCGTAGTGCTTGTCGAGGCGCGCGAGCCAGTAGGGAAGCCAGCCGAGGCCCGACTCGAAGAAGCCGACGCGCAATCGCGGGAAGCGGTCGAGCACGCCGCCCGCCACCAGGTCCATCAGGGCCGCCATCTGGCCGAAGGGGTGGTCGATCATGTGGCGGTAGAAGAGGTTTCCCTCGTAGCGACCGCTCGAGAAGTTCTCCATGCGCGTGCCGAAGCTGCCGTGCACGCAGACGCAGAGGCCCTCGCCCTGCACGACGTCCCAGAGCGCGTGGTAGCCCGGGTCGTAGAGCGCCTGCCCGCGGTAGCGCTCCGGGCGCGTGATGAGCCCGCGCAGGCCGAGCTCGCGCAGGCGCTTGGCCTCGGCGACGGCGTGCTCGACGCTCTGCATCGGCACGAGCCCGACGCCGACGAGGCGCTCCGGATCCGACTTGCAGAAGTCGGACATCCAGCGGTTGTAGGCGCGGCACATCGTGGCGGCCACGCGGGCGTCTCGGATGTCCCCGATCAGCAAGTAGAGCGACGGGAAGAGTGTCGCGACGTCGATGCCCTCCTCGTCGAGCACCGCCAGGCGGGCCTTGGGGTCGAAGGAGCCGGGCAGGATGTCGGACCAGGTTGCGTCGGGGTTCGAGAACTGCCCGGGGATGCAGGCGAAAGCCGGGTTGATCCCCCAGCTCGCGCCCTCTGAGAAGAGCGAGCCGTCGCGGACCTGGAGCACCTCTTCCCGGTAGGCGCGCTCCGTGTACTCGGTCCAGACGAGCGGGGGCTCGCAGATGTGGCCGTCGGAATCGAAAACCCTGTGCATGCAGTTCCCCTCCACTAGAACTCTAGCTCCGGTGGAAGGAACGGACGGCGGCCAGCCGCGCGACCGGGGGCGTGGAGAGGAAGCCTTGGGGCTCTTCCAACACGGCGTGGCGGCAGGGCCGAGGACTTACCGGGCGTCCAGTTCCAAAACCTGGGCCAGCTTTTCGCCGCGGCGATCCTGGATGATGCAGTCTTCACGTCGCTGCATGATCTGATCCTGTTCTTCTCTGGACGGACGATCGATTTCGAGTCTGTCTCTCAGGCGATCACGACCAACGGAAAGTGCGGTCTGATCACGCAGATAATCGGGAACGTCGGGGACTGATCATCCCTTTCTGGTGGTGGCCCTGCCTCCATCAGCAATAACTCCATCAGCAACAACCTCGGTGTACGACCCCAGCCCAAGATCGATCCGCACGAGGGCCCGCCGCCGTACCGCGCGGCGTCAACTGGAAGCCGAGCCTCGACTCGATTCCCTCCGCGGCGAACATCGAGGTCGGCGTCAGAGAGCGCGCGTTCAGCGATCCTGCCCTGGGCTCCCCGGCACCACCGCCCGCTCGACCGACGCGCGCACGACGGGGATCTCGCCGTCCTCGAGCGGAGGTAGGCGCTGTTTGCGCGCGAGCGCGGCGGCGACGAACGGCGCCAGCTCCTCGCGTTTGCGCGCCTCGCGCGCGACTTCCTTCTCGGCGAACTCGGGCAGCACCTCGCGACCGAACAGCTCGAGCGACTCGCAGATGTGGTCGTGCCGGTTGCGACCGCACTGCTGCATGAAGATCACCTGGTCGACGCCGGCATCGTCGAACGCGCGCAGGTGGCGGCGCATGTCGTCGGGCGTGCCGATCCCGGCGGCATAGTCGTCACCGGCGCCGAGCGCCGTGCGCACGATCTCGTCGGTGCGGCTGCCGCGCTCGCGCTGGAAGTCGCCCCACAGGTCGGTGCGCCCCGGCACGGAGTCGTGCGCGACCAGCGCGTTCAGCGCGTAGCCGAAGAATTCGAAGCCCTCCTGGCCGCGCCGGATAGCCTCCTCGCGGTCGCGGTGCACCGAGAAGCCGGTGACCATCGCGACGTTCGGATTCAGCGCGTGGCCGAGCGGGACGCACTCTTCGCTGCGCAGGATCGCGTAGTAGGCGTCGACCCATTCGCGCGCTTCTTTTGGGTCGACGAACGCGAAGCCGAGCGCGCCGATGCCGAGGCGCGCCGCCAGCTTGATCGTCTCGCGGTTCGTGCAAGCAATCCACATCGGCGGGTGCGGCTTCTGGAACGGCTTCGGCAACACGTTGCGGCACGGCATCGAGAACGATTCGCCCGAGAAGCCCGGGTAGGGGTCCATCACCATCATGTTCGCGATCTGCTCGGCGGCCTCGAGCGACATCGCGCGCTTGCGCTTCGCCGGGATGCCGAAGCCCCCGAGCTCGAGGCGCGTCGCGCCCTCGCCGATCCCGAAGTCGACGCGGCCGTGGGAGAGCAGGTCGAGCGTCGCCACCGTCTCCGCGGTGCGCGCCGGGTGGTTGTAGTTCGCGATCACCTGGCGGATGCCGTGCGCGAGCCGGATCCGCTTCGTCAGCGCCGCCGCCGACGACAGGAACACCTCGGGCGCCGAGGAGTGGGAGTACTCGTCGAGGAAGTGGTGCTCCACCTGCCACGCGTAGTCGTAGCCGAGCCGGTCGGCGAGCTGCACCTGCTCGAGCGCCTCGTGGAACAGGCGGTGCTCCGAATCGCCGCGCCAGGGTTTCGGAAGCTGGAGCTCGTAGAAGACGCCGAACTTCAAGCGAGCTTCTCCACGGTCGTGTTGGCTGCGCGCTCGAGCGTCTCGAGCGTCGCGAAGAACACCTTGTCGGCGCGGCCCTCCTCGACCGCGCGGCGGTAGGTCTCCCCGGCGGCCTCGGCGAGCGGCAGCGGCGCGCCGAGCTCGCGCGCGCTCACGAGCGCGAGTGCGATGTCTTTCTCGGCGATGCCGAGCTTGAACAGCGTCATGTCGAAGTTGCGGCCGAAGAAGAGCGGCGCCATGCCGGCGTAGAGCTTCGCCGAGCTCGCGTTCACGATCTCGAGCAGCTCGCGCGCGCCGAGCCCCGCCTTCGCCGCCAGCACGAAGCCCTCCTGCACCAGCAGCGCGCCCGACAGGAAGATCAGGTTGTTGACGAGCTTCGCGATCGTGCCGCGACCGGGCGCGCCGAGGTAGAAGACGTTGGCCGCGAACGCATCGAACAACGGGCGCACCGCGTCGTACGCGCTGCGGTCGCCGCTGGCCATCACCGAGAGCGTGCCCTGCGCCGCGCCGTGCGCGCCGCCCGACACCGGCGCGTCGATCAGCGCGATTCCGGCGGCGGCCTCGGTCGCGTGCAGCGCCTGCACCGCTTCGTAGGAGCTGGTGGAGAGGTCGACGTGGACGAGGCCGGTGGCTCCGGGGGCGAGGAGGCCGTCGGCGCCTTCCACCACCGCGTGTACCTCCGCCGGACCCGGCAGCGAGGTGAACACCACCGGGCACTCCGCCGCGACCGCGCGCGGCGACGCGGCCCGGCGCGCGCCGCGCTCCACCAGGTTCGCCGCCGCCGCCGGCACCGCGTCGAACACGACCAGCGCGTGGCCGGCCGCGAGCAGGCGCCCGGCGATCGGGTTGCCCATCGTGCCGGTCCCGATGAAACCGACCGGTGTCACCAGTGTTTGGGCGGTCACTGCCCCACAATCGAGACGAACGACACGCAGCGCCCCGGCTGGCCGCCCAGGTTGTGGGTGAGGCCGAGCTTCGGCTTCTCGATCTGGCGCGGCCCTGCCTCGCCGCGCAGCTGCAGCCACATCTCGAACATCATGCGCAGGCCGCTGGCGCCGATCGGGTGCCCGAAGCTCTTGAGCCCGCCGTCGGGGTTCACCGGCTGGGGCCCGTCGCCGTCGAAGCGGCCGGCCAGCACGTCCTGCCACCCCTTGCCGCGCTCGGAGAAGCCCATGTCCTCCATCAGCACCAGCTCGGTCGCGGTGAAGCAGTCGTGCACCTCGGCCATCGAGATCTCTTCGCGCGGGTTCGTGACGCCCGCCTGCTCGTAGGCGTCGCCGACGCTCTCCACCACCTCCTGGAAGGTCGTGAAGTCGTAGTCCTGGTTGAAATAGCCCGCGGCCGGGCCGGCGACGAACGACAGCGCCTTGATGAAGATCGGGTAGTCGGTGTACTTGTGCGCGTTCTCGGCGCGACACAGGATCGCGGCGGCCGAGCCGTCGGAGACGCCCGAGCAGTCGAAGACCCCGAACATTCCCGCCACGCGCGGGCTGTTCAGGATCGTCTCCATCGGCACTTCCTTCTGGAACTGCGCCCTCGAGTTCTTCGCGCCGTTCACGTGGTTCTTCCACGCGATCCGCGCGATCACCTCCTTGAGCTGCCCCTCGTCGACGCCGTACTTCTTCGCGTAGGCCGGCGCGAGCAGGCTGAACATCGCCGGCGCCGACATGTTCTGGCCGGTGCCGTCGTCGGGGGGCCGGTTGCCAACGAGCCCGGAAAACCCGGAGTCTTTCAGCTTCTCGACGCCAATCGCCATCACGAGGTCGTACGCGCCCGACGCCACTGCGTAGGCGGCGTTTCGGATCGCCTCGCTGCCGGTGGCGCACATGTTCTCGAGGCGCGTCACGGGTTTGTAGTCGAGCTTGAGCGCCTCGGACAGCAGGAGGCCCGACGTGCCGCTGCCCATCGTGCCGAGCCAGTAGGCGTCTACCTGCGCCGGTTCGACGCCCGCCGAGCGGTAGGTCTCGCCCGCCGCGTCGACGAGCAGGTCGTCCGCTCCCTTGCCCCAATGCTCGCCGAACGGCGTGCAGCCCATGCCGACGATCGCGACGCGATCCTTGATGCCTTTGCTGGCCATGCTCTTCCCCTTCTCGGCGGCGGCTAACGCCGCGGCCGCGCTTTCCAGAAATAGTTGTGCACTCCCTGCCCGGTATAGAAGCGGCGGAACGTCATCTCGAGCTCGTCGCCGATCGCGACCTTCGCCGGCTCGACGTCGGTGAGCTCGCACGCGAGCCGCCCGCCGGTCGCGAAGTCGAGCACCGCCGCGACCACAGGCGGCTGCAGCGAGTAGGCGAGGTGGTCGAGCGTGTAGGTGGCGATCCGGCAGCCCTGATCCGCGAACGGCTCCTCGCGCATCTGGTCGACGGTGCCGCACGCGCTGCACACGCGCTGCGGCGGCAGCTGGCCGGCGCCGCAAGCGGTGCAGCGCGACCCGACGAAGCCGAGCTTCCAGTGCTCGTTGCGGCGCATCGGCGGCGCAGCGGGGCGGACCGGCTCGGGGCGCCGCGGCGGCTCGAACGGCAGGATGCCGCGCCACTTGAGATAGGCGTTGTAGGCGAGGTCGCTGCGCTTCGACGCGATCCACGCATCGACGGAATGGGCGGGGCGGCCGGCGGCGATCCGGCTCGTTACCTCGAACACCGCCGCGTCGCAGCCATCGGCGAGCGACGCAACCAGGATCCTGTCGCCCGGTGCGGCGCGATCGAGCGCGCGCGCGAGCAAGAGCCCCGCGTGCGCGGCGCCGGCGCGGCCGACCGACGCGGCGAGCGGGTCGGCGAGCTGCTCGGGCTTGAGCTGGAGCGCGCGCGGCAGGCCGGCGGTCGCGCGCGGCAGCGTCGCGTCGAGGATCACCGTCGCCAGCTCCGACGGCTCCACACCCGCGTCCTTCAGCGCACGGATCACGACGTCGGCCAGCACCGGCGCGAGCACGTCGGCGCCGAAGCGCTCCTCCCACTGGCTCGCGAAGCGGTCCTCGGGAAGCCGCCAGACGTCGAGCAACTCGGTGGTGGCGGACGCGCGGCCGCGCAGCACCGCGAGCGCCTCGTCGTCGGGGCCGCAGGCGAAGCTCACCGCCGCGTCGCCGCCGCCGCTCTCGCGCGCGCCGCCGGGCGCGCCGATCACGACGTCCGACGCGGCGATCAGCACGCGCTGGCCCGCCGCGGCGAGCCCGTGGCCTAGTAGCAGCGCCGAGAGCCCCGCGCGCGAAGTTCCGCCGAGCTCGAACGAGCCGACGCGGTCAGACAGCGACAGCGCCGAGTGCAGCGTCGCGGCGTTCGACTTCTCCGCATAGGGCGGGCTGGTGGTCGCGAAGATCAGCGCATCGAGCGCGGTGTCGGCGGCGACGGCGTCGCGGCAGGCCTCCACCGCCATCGACACGGAGTCCTCGTCGTAGCTCGCCGCGGCGCTCTCGCCCCGGCCGGCGCCGATTGCGGCGCGCGACAGGCGAAAGTAGGGG
>Ga0184637_10002941_pt1 | contig 10817 bp, 11 predicted proteins | sample PLM3_127_b2_FD_133143 | JGI IMG/M metagenome (GOLD analysis project Ga0184637, IMG submission 133143) | Groundwater sediment microbial communities from an aquifer in East River, Colorado, USA - PLM3_127_b2 | ecosystem: Environmental > Terrestrial > Soil > Riparian zone | place: USA: East River... | reverse complement strand
CGGCTCCAGCATAAGTGCGGCTGCGCCCCGTCCTGTTCGTCGCCGGGGCCGCCGTCGTCGCCTGGCTGATCGTCCGCGTCGGCCCGGGCGAGGTGTGGCAGGCCTTCCGCACGCTGTCGTGGCGGCTCGCGGTGATCGCGGTGTTTCCCACCGGAGTCGTGGTGGCGCTGGACACGCTGGGCTGGCGGCTGGCGTTCCCGACGCCCCCGCGCCGGCTCGGCCGCCTGCTCGGCGCCCGCCTGGCCGGCGACGCGGTCAACCTCTCCACTCCGACGGCCTCGGTGGGCGGTGAGCCGGTCAAGGTGCATCTGCTCATGCGGGAGGTGCCCGCGCGTGACGCGCTGGTGTCGGTGATCGCCGACAAGACCACCGGAGTCGTGGCGCAGTCGCTGATGCTGGCCGCCGGCCTCGTCGTCGGCGCCGGCCTGCTGCCCGCGCGCGGCTCGCTCTTCCTCGCCATGGCGGGGCTCCTCGCGGTGGAGGTCCTCTGCGTGGGCGGCTTCATCGCGGTGCAGCTCGGCGGCATCGGAGGCCGGGGCGGGCGGCTGCTCGCGCGGCTCGGCATCGCGCTGGGCCCGGAGCGCCAGGCGGCGCTCGAGGGCGTGGACGTGGCGCTCCGGTCGCTGTACGCAGGGCGGCGGCGCCGGCTCGCCGCGTCGGTGCTGTGCCACTTCCTCGCCTTCGCGGTGGCCACCCTGGAGATCTATCTGGTGGCGACGTTCCTCGGCGTGGCCGTCTCGCCGGCAACGGCGTTCGTGATCGGGGCGGTGGGCACCGCGGTGCGCTTCGTGAGCTTCATGGTGCCGGGCAGCCTGGGCGCGCTGGAAGGCGGGCACGTGGCGGTGTTCACGGCCTTCGGGCTTCCCGGCGCGGTCGGCCTGTCCTACAGCCTGGTGCGGCGGCTGCGGGAGATCTTCTGGATCACGCTCGGGTTCGGCGCCTGGGCGGTGCTGCACCGCTCGGCGGCTCAGGAGCCCTTCGTGGAGATGCGGACGGAGAGGCCGTAGCCGGACGGAACGCTAGCCACGGGACGCGACGCGGCTGGGCAGCGTGGCGGTGGCGACGCCCCGGGCCGACAGCTCGCCGTCCTGGTTCCTCGCGATCAGCTCGATCTCGACGCAGGGCCGGCCGTCCCGCTCGGGCAGGCCCGTGACGCGGCCGTCTATGAACACGGTGTCACCCTCCAGGTTGTGGCGTCGGATCTCGGCGCGCAGGCCCACCAGCATGCCCGCGTCGCCCAGCCAGTTGGTCACCGCATGCCCGAGCCAGGAGCAGCGCTCCGGGCCGTAGTCGTAGGCGGCGGGCGCGCCCACCTTCTGCGCCAGCTCCGTCTCCCAGTGCACGCGCTCCGGGCAGTCGGGGATGCCGTGGCGGTTCGGGATGCCGGTGCCCGGGTGCTTGGCCATCATCTGCCAGGCGAGCTTGTGGGCGCGGATGTAGAGCCCACCCCAGCCCTGGGCATAGGCGATGAAGCCGGTCACCGTCATCGGCCCCTTCACCATGGTGGGCAGCGTCTCGCCCACCCGCACGTCCTCCCGGTAGCGCGGCTCCCGGCCGCGGACCGGCTCTCCGGCGTAGAGGTCCTGGATGCGCGCGAGCTCCTCGCGGGTGTACACCTTGGGCGGGCGCCCGCGGAGCTCGCGGTACTTGGTCCCCGTCTCGCGGGCGAGGTCGCGGTCGGTGCGGAAGCACCAGGAGTCGGCGGCGGCGAGCTGGGCGCCCGTCTCGTCGTGGAAGTCCACATGATAGATCTGCTGGACGGCGCGGCCGGCGAAGCGCGTCTCGCGCTCGACCACGTCCTTCAGCCAGGCCCGCGTGACGATCCGGGCATTGCGCCGGATCGGCCGCATCCAGGTGAAGTCGCAGCCCGCGAACATGGCGTGCACGCCGGGCAGCCCGCCCACGTAGCCGCTGATGATCCGGCTGCAGGCGAACAGGAAGGTCGGCGGGGCGATGACGTCGCCGTGGGCGGTGGTGCGCGCGTACTCGGGATCGCACCAGAGCGGGTTGTCGTCCCCGATGCCATGCGCGTAGTGGCGGATATTGTCGCGCGTGGCCTCCGTGCACCAGGGCTCGAGCGTGCTCTCGATGGGCACGCCGATCCGGCGGCGCAGGGCCGCCAGGCCCTCGTCGGTGATCCCCACGAACTCGCGCCGCAACGCCTCCGTCACGGGTTCCTCCTTCGCGCGGTCATTTGGTTTTCCTCACGGGGGGTTTTCCTCACGGGGGGTTTTCCTCACGGGGGCTCTCCTCACGGGGACTCTCCTCCCGGGCGCGGTCGCGGAGCGCGCGGCGGTCGGTCTTCCCCGCCGGCGTCCTCGGCAGCGCGGCCACCAGCTCGATCCGGCGGGGGTACTCGTGCTGGCTGAGCCGCGCCTTCACGAAGGCCTGGATGTCCTCGACGACGGCGGCGCGCCCGTCGCGGGCCACGATGAAGGCCTGGGCCACCTGCCCCCGCAGCGGGTCGGCCACGGGGACCACGGCGGCCTCGGCCACCGCCGGGTGCGCGAGCAAGGCCTGCTCGATCTCGAGCGCGCTCATCGTCCACCCCGCCGAGATGATGACGTCGTCCGACCGGCCGGCGTGGTGGAAGTACCCTTCGGCGTCCCGGGTGCCCCGGTCCTTGACGGGCAGCCAGGCGCCCTTGCGGCGCACGGCGATCTCGCCCGTCTCGCCGGCGGGCAGCTCGCGGCCCGCCTCGTCGACCACCGCCACCTCCCAGCCCGGCGCGGCCGAGCCGAGCGCGCCCGGCTTCACGCGGTAGCCCGGCAGGCCGGGGAAGCTCACGAGGACCACGCCCACCTCCGTGGAGCCGTACATGCTGCACGCGGGCACGCCGAAGGCGCGCTCGATCCACGCGGCGGTGTCGGCGTCCATGGGCTCGCCGGTGAACGAGATCTTCCGCAGGCGGATGTCGTGGCGCTCGCGCAGGCCGGACCGCCGCAGCAGCCGGAACACGGTGGGCGCCGCGGCGAAGGTGTCGATCCGCAGCGCCTCGAGCGCGCCGAGGAGGCGGGCGGGATCGAAGCGCCCGGCATAGCTCGCGGTGTGGATGCCGAGGGCGAGCGGCGCGATCGTGCCGTGCCAGAGGCCGTGGCCCCAGGCCGGCGAGGACGGGCAGAGGTAGCGGTCGCCCGGCCGCAGGCCCACGCCGTAGAGCGCGGCGATCATGAGCGTGACGACGGCGCGGTGGGTGTGTCGCACGGCGGCGGGCAGCTCGCGCGTGGTCCCTGACGTGTACTGGAACACCGCCAGGTCGGCCGGCCGGGTCGGCGCCGCCGGCGCCGGCGGGCAGCCGGCCAGCGCGGCCCAGAAGGCGTCGTCCACCGTGACGACGTCCAGGCCGGGGAACTGCGCGCGCAGCGCCTCCGCCGGCCCCGCGGTGAGCAGGAGGCGCGGCCGGCAGTCGTCGATCCGGAGGGCGAGGCCGTCGGGCCCGAACAGGGTGAACAGGGGCACCGCGATGGCGCCGCGCTTGACCGCGCCGAACAGCGCGACGTAGAACGCCTTGCCCGGGTCGAGGACGATGGCGACCCGGTCGCCCGGGGCGACGCCGCGGTCGACGAGCCAGCGCGCGAACTGCCCGGTGAGGTCGGCCAGCTCGGCGAAGCCGTAGTGCTCCAGCCGGCCGTCGGCGAAGGCCACGGTCACCGCCGTCTCCACGCCGCCGCCACGGTGACGGTCGATGCACTCGTGGGCGAGGTTCAGGCGGTCGCGGTCGCCGTCGACGAGCTCCCAGAGCATCTCCCAGGCGAAGCCCGCGCGCACCGCGTCGTAGGTGTCGAGGTCGAGAAGGGCCGGCACGATCTCGGCATCATACCCAAGGCGCGCCGAAAAAGCTCGCCGGACCGCGGCGCCCGGGCGAGACTCTGGGACGGGACCATGGCCGGATGAGACTCTTCGACGCGAAGTTCGGCGCCGATTTCCTGGCTGGCGTGCCGGGCGAGCCTGGCGTCTATCGCTTCCACGACGCGGCGGGGATCCTGCTCTATGTCGGCAAGGCCGGCAACCTGCGGCGGCGGCTCGCCCAGTACCGGCTGGCCGCGCGGAAGAAGCGCGAGCGCAAGCGGCGGGCGCTCGTGAGGGCGGCGGCGACCATCACCTGGGAGGTGTCCGGGTCCGAGCTGGAGGCGGCGCTCACCGAGATCCGGCTCATCCAGGCCCTGCGGCCCCGGCGGAACGTGGCCAGCGCGTTTCCGTTCCTCTACCCTTTCATCGGCATACATCGCGAGGGGCTCGAGACCTACTTCTGCCTGACGACCTCGCCGGGCGCCTTTCCCGCGTTCGAGCTTCACGGCGCCTTCCGCTCCCGCGAGGTGACGCGCGAGGCGTTCTTCTCCCTCATGCGGCTCCTGCGCTTCGCCGGCCACCCGGTGCCCCGGCACCGCTGCCGGCGGCTCGGCCAGGCGGCGCACTCCCACGTGGTGGGCTTTCGCCGGCTGCCCGCGGACTCCGCCGGGGCGTGGGCGCGCCTGCTGCGGGGCGGCTCCGCGGAGGCCCTCGAGGGGCTCGCCCTGCACCTGCTCGAGCATCCGGGCGCCCTCGCGAAGCCCGCCGAGATCCAGGAGGACCTCCGATCCATCGCGCGGTTCTTCGAGGACGAGGCGCGCGCGCTGGCCCGGGCGCGGGCCGCCACGGGCTACGCGGGCTACCCCGTGCCCCAGGGGGACCGCGACCTGCTCTTCGCCCAGTACCGCCGCGCGGGCGCCTGATAGAATCACCAGGGTGAGGGGCCGAACACCGGCAAGGGGAGGACCAGACATGCCCTGGACGACGATGCGGATCGCGGCGGCCGGATCGATCGCGGTGGATTCCTGGCGGTGGCGCTTCTCGTGGCGGCGCCGGAGCGCGCGGCGGCAGACGGCAAGGAAAGCCGCCCCACCGGCTCGTCGGCACCCGACGATCCGAACTACACCGAAGGGGTCCAGGCGATCAAGCGGGAGGACTGGGCGACGGCCACCCGACTCATGGAGGCGGTGGTCGCCAAGGACGATAAGAACGCCAACGCCTACAACTGGCTGGCCTACAGCATCAGGAAGGGCGGGGATGCGGCCCGGGCCATCCCCCTCTATCAGAAGGCCCTGACCATCGACCCGAAGCACCGCGGTGCGCACGAGTACATCGGCGAGGCCTACCTGATGCTCGACAACCTCCCCAAGGCCAAGGAGCATCTCGGGGTCCTCGACAAGCTCTGTTTCTTCCCGTGCGAGGAGTACTCCGACCTGAAGAAGGCCGTCCAGGCCTACGAGAGCAGCGGCGGCAAGACCAAGCCGACGGCCCGCCCCTGAGCCGTCCCTCCCCCTGAGAGGGCGAACGATCAGCCGCCGCGCGCCGCGGGCTCGGCCGCGGCCAGATCGGCGCCCGCCAGCCCCTGGATCACCAGGTCCGCCGTGGCGAGGTTGGTGGCCAGCGGCACGTCGTGGACATTGCACACGCGGAGCAGGGCGCGGATGTCCGGATCGTGGGGCTGCGCGCTCAGCGGGTCGACGAAGAAGAACACCGCGCTCACCCGTCCCGTCGCGGCCATGGCGGCAACCTGCGCGTCGCCGCCTTCCGGGCCGCTCAGGAGCGGCTCCACCTCGAGGCCGACCTTGCCGGTGACCAGGCGCGCCGTGTGGCCGGTGCCGACGAGGCGGAAGCGCGCGAGCGTCTCGCGGTTGTACGTGGTCCAGGCGAGAAGGTCCACCTTCTTGTTGTCGTGAGCGATCAGCGCCAGCGTCTTCACGTGTGGGTCCCCCTTGCAAACTTGTACCCGGCGCAGATTGCCGGGTGATGACACCGTGCTTTCTATCAGGGCAATATCGGTGCCACGCGGGCGCGGCGGAAGTGCCGATGGCGCCACGCCTTCGTCAAACGGGCAGGGTGCCCGGGTGCTCACCGGACGGGCGGGCTGACGCCGTCTTGCGCACCGTGCCCGGGCGCGCTCAGGCCTCGCGGACGACGCGGTTCTTCAGCACGCCGATGGCCTCGTCGGCCACCTCGACGACGTCCCCGGGTTCGAGCGCGGGCTCGGTGGCCGCGTCGCAGCCGAACCAGACCACGTCGCCCGGCCAGAGCGTCACGTAGCGGGACATCGTGGCCAGGTAGCGGCGCACGCCGAAGATCATCCCCGCCGTGTCGTACTCGGACACGGTGCGGCCGTTGATCCGCACGGCGATGCGCCGGGCCATGGGGTCGAGGCCGGTGACGATGACCGGGCCCATCGGCTTGAAGGTGTCCGCGTTCTTGGCCCGCCAGAGGGTGCGGTCGCCGCGCTGCCAGGTGCGCTCGCTCACGTCGTTGCCCAGGGTCAGGCCGAGCACGCAGCCGAGCGCCTCGTCCTCGGACAGGTTCTTCGCCCGGCGGCCGATCACGACGACCAGCTCGCCCTCGTACTCCACGGGCCCGCCGGAGTCGCGGGGGATGACGATGTCGGCGCCGGTGGGGACCAGCGCGTTCGCCGAGCGGTAGCCCACGTCGGGCTGCGACGGCACCTTGGCGGCGATGCCGTGGCGCCTGGCCGCCCACTCGATGTGGGCGCGATAGTTGAGGCCGACGGCGTAGAAGTTCGGGGGCACCACGGGGACCAGGAGCCGGACGTCACGGAGCGGCAGCCGGCGCGGGGTCCGCGTCCACACCTCGAACGGCGAGCCGTTCACGAGCACCACGTCGTCGCCCTCCACTTGTCCATAGACCGGACGGCCCTCGACCTCGATCCGGCACCAGCGCATGGGCATGGCCTCCTGGGAGCTCTCGGCTCGCGACGACTATAAGGTGCTCGTCGGGGATGTCAATCGGGGCCCGTTGGCGGGGCCCGCGGTGTGACCTTGGTCACGGCGGCGCTCGCCCGCACCTGTCATGCTGGGGTCGGGAGGGAACACCATGCGACAGCGACTCTTCGCGATCTGTGCCATCGTCCTCGCCGCGGCCCTGGCGGGGCCGGCGGGCCTTGCCCAGACTCAGCCGGCGCCGCCGCATCAACCGGCAGTGCACGGGACCGCCGGCATGGCGGCCGGCGCGCCCGCGCTCCCCGGTCAGGACGCCTTCGGCGCCATCGCCGAGGTCGTCGCCCTGCTGGAGGCGGATCCCCGCACCGACTGGGGCAAGGTGGACCTCGAGCGGCTGCGCCAGCACCTGATCGACATGAACGAGGTGGTGCTGCGCTCTCAGGTCAAGGCGAGCCCCGTGAGCGGGGGGCTGGCGATGGACGTCACGGGCCCGGGCCGGGTGGAGCGCGCCATCCGCGCCATGGTCGTGCCCCACGCGGCGGAGCTGGACCGCATGGCGGAGTGGACGGCCAGGGCCGACGCGATTGCCGGCGGCGTCCGCCTGACGGTGACCGCGCGCCGGCCGGACGATGCGCGGACGGTGGCGCGCATCCGCGGCCTCGGTTTCATCGGCCTCCTCGTGCAGGGCGCCCATCACGGGCCCCATCACCTGACCATGGCCAGGGGCGACGCCCTCCCCGGCCACCACCACTGACAACCGCCGATTGATCGTCTCCCCCTCACCCTGCCCTCTCCCCGGGCGGGAGAGGGTTCTCGGAGGCTCGACGTGAGTCTCCAGGGCGCGATCGTCTCCCCCTCACCCTGCCCTCTCCCCGGGCGGGAGAGGGTTCTCGGAGGCTCGACGTGAGTCTCCAGGGCGTGATTCATGTCCAGCCTCCGAGAACCTTACGGCTCCGTCGCCAGGTGCGTGACCACGTTGCCCAGCAGGCGGAGGCCGACGTCGCCATCCAGCGACATGATGGACTCCGGGTGGAACTGCACGGCGGCCAGCGGCAGGACGGCGTGCTCGATGGCCATGATGACGCCGTCCGCGGCCTCCGCGGTGATGCGCAGCTCCGCGGGAAGCTTCTCGCGGATGGCGAAGAGCGAGTGGTAGCGGCCCGCGGTGAACTCCTCGGGGAGGCCGGCGAAGAGCCGCCCGCCGCACACGCGGATCCGCGAGGCTTTGCCGTGCACGGGATGGTCGAGCACGCCGAGCTCGCCGCCGAAGTGCTCCACCATGCCCTGAAGCCCGAGGCAGACGCCGAAGGTGGGGATCCGGCGCTGCAGCAGCGCCGCTAGCGTGCCCGTGAGATCGAAGTCGCGCGGGGCGCCCGGGCCGGGGGAGAGGACGACGAGGTGCGGGCGCAGCTCGTCGAGCAGGCTCGCGGGGAATCCCGCCCGCAGCGTGGTCACCTCGGCGCCCGTCTGGCGCAGGTAGTTGGCCAGCGTGTGGACGAAGGAGTCCTGATGATCCACGAGGAGCACGCGCCGCCCCGCGCCGGGCCGCGGGGCGTCCCCGCGCGCCCGCGCCTCGGCCGCGCGCGGCGCGCGAATGGCGTCGAGGAAGGCCGCCGCCTTGAGGCGCGTCTCCTCCTCCTCGGCGTCCGGATCGGACTCGTAGAGGAGGGTGGCGCCGGCGCGCACCTCGGCGGCGCCGTCCTTGACCCGGATGGTGCGCAGCGTGAGCCCGGTGTTGAGCGCGCCGTTGAAGCCGAGGAGCCCGACGGCGCCGCCGTACCATGCGCGGGCTGACTGCTCGTGGTCCTCGATGAACTGCATCGCCCACGCCTTCGGCGCGCCGGTCACCGTCACCGCCCACGCATGCGCCAGGAAGGCGTCGAGGGCGTCCAGCTCCGGGCGCAGGCGGCCCTCCACGTGATCCACCGTGTGGATGAGGCGCGCGTACATCTCGATCTGGCGCCGGCCGATGACCCGCACGCTGCCTGGCACGCAGATGCGCGACTTGTCGTTGCGGTCCACGTCCGTGCACATCGTCAGCTCGGACTCGTCCTTGGCGGAGGTGAGGAGCGCCACGATCTGCGCGGCATCCCCGATGGGGTCGGCGCCGCGCGCGATCGTCCCCGAGATGGGGCAGGTCTCCACGCGGTCCTCGTCCACGCGCACGTACATCTCGGGGGAGGCTCCGACGAGGTACTCCGCCTCCCCGAGGTTGATCAGGAACCCGTAGGGCGACGGGTTGCGCTCGCGCAGCCGGCGGAAGAGCTCCGAGGGTGGCGAGGGGCAGGGCTCGATGAACATCTGGCCGGGGACCACCTCGAAGAGATCGCCGCGCCGGAAGGCCTCGCGCGCGACGCGCACGACGGCGGCGTACTCCCCGGGCCCGTGATCGCCCCGCCGGGGGACGCTGGCCCGCCCGGCGTACGGGCGCGCCGCCCCCGCCCGCGGCAGGCCCTCCGTGGATCGCCCGTCCGCCTCGAAGTCGTACCGGCGGTGCTCGGCGGCCTCGCGGCGGTGATCGACGATGATCAGCTCGTCGGGCAGGTAGAGGACGAGGTCGCGCTGATCGGCCGGGCGCTCGAGGCGGAGACGGATGGGCTCGAACTGGAAGGCGAGGTCGTAGCCGAAGGCGCCGTAGAGCCCGAGGTGCGACTCGTCGGCGTGATGGAACAGCGCGATGAGCGCCCGGAGCGCGGAGAAGATCGACGGCTGCCGGCTCCGCTCCTCCTCGGTGAAGCGCCCCGCCGGTGCCCGCACCACCGCGGCCAGCGCGCCGTCGCTCCGCTCCGTGTGCTCGATCGCCTCCAGGGCGTCGAGCGCCCGGGCGATGGGGCCCAGCAGCACCTCGCCGCGGGCGTTCAGCGCTTCCACGCGCAGGCGGCGCCCGCGCCCCACGAGGACCAGCGGCGGATCGGCGAAGCCCATGTCCCAGCGGGTGTAGCGGCCGGGGTACTCGTAGCTCGACGCGAAGAGCGCGCCCCGGTGGGCGTCGAGGGCGTCGATGAGCGGCTCGACCGCGCCCTCGACGGGCACGGGCTCGATCTGGCGGTGGACGCGGATGCCGCCGCGGGTCACGTAGCTGGTGGCGTTCATGGCCGTGTTCTCCCTCTCCGGGGAGCCGGACCTCGCGGGGCGACCCTCAAGACGACAAGAGCCGCCCCGCGGGGGCGGCTCCTCTGGCTTTCAGGTCGGTGATGCGTGCGCGCGCTGGGAGCCGTCCCTCAGGGGAGCGGCCAGCACCACATCCAGGTCCCGCGCGCAGGCGTCGCGTTCACGCCGGCATGATGCCGGATGCCGCGCCGCCTGTCAACCGGCAGCGGCAAGCCCGAAGGCGGCAGGAGCGCTCCCGACTCGCCGCCGCCTCGGCCCAGAGAAGGTGGCGGCGCGCATCGACCCTCGGGCATGGGGCGTGGGCCCAGGATAACGTTTTGACGTTTTATCGTTATTCTGCTACTTTGACGGCATGAAAGCCAAGACCAAGCGTGTGACGGTCTACGTTGACGCGGATCTGCACAGGGCCGTGCGGCTCAAGGCCGCCGAGACCGAGCGGCCATACTCGGCGCTGGTCAACGAGGCGCTCCGCCAGAGTCTCGCCGAGGACGCCGAGGATCTGGCGGCCATCGAGGCGCGCGCGAAGGAGCCGAGCATGCCGTTCGAGGAGTTCGTGAAGGATCTCAAGCGGCGTGGGAAGCTATAGCGTCCTCGTCCAGCGGTCCGCGGCGAGGGAGATCGAAGCGGTACCCCGGAAGGATCGCGCGCGCATCGTCGAGCGCATTCGCGCCCTGTCCGAAGATCCGCGTCCACCCGGATCGAGGAAGCTCTCAGGTCGAGAAGCCTATCGCATCCGCCAGGGGGACTACCGCGTCGTCTACACCGTGAGCGACGAGGACCGGGTCGTGGTGATCTCAGTGGTCGCTCATCGCGGCGACGTCTACCGTTGATCGCATGGCCTTCACGACCCTCCTTCCCGAAAGGAGCGCCCGATGCATATCCTCCAGATCGCCTGCCGCGCCGGCAATTCGACGGAGCGCGGCTTGACCCGAACGCCCCCTTGACGCCTTCGCGCCGGCCGGACCCCGACCCAGGACGCGGTCGACGTGGTGGTCGTCG
>Ga0184637_10002939_pt1 | contig 10820 bp, 16 predicted proteins | sample PLM3_127_b2_FD_133143 | JGI IMG/M metagenome (GOLD analysis project Ga0184637, IMG submission 133143) | Groundwater sediment microbial communities from an aquifer in East River, Colorado, USA - PLM3_127_b2 | ecosystem: Environmental > Terrestrial > Soil > Riparian zone | place: USA: East River... | reverse complement strand
CAACGTGCGCCATCGCGACACGTTCGGCCAACTCGTGGCCCTGCTGCGCCTCTGGCATTCCCAGGCCATCGTCGTCGACGCCAGCGGAATCGGAGCGGGCGTCGCTTCGTTCCTCGTCGGCGCCCTCGGCGCCGACCTCGTCCACCCGTTCACCTTCACCGCCGTAAGCAAGAGCGACCTCGGCTACCAGCTCCTAACCACCGTCAACAGCGGCCGCCTCCGGATCTACGTAGAGGACGGGTCCCCCGAGAGCACCGAGCTCTGGAGCCAGCTCAGGCTCGCCCGATCCGCGCTCCACCAGAACCAACGCCTCAGCTTCCAGGTGGATCCCCGCGACGGCCACGACGACCTCCTTATCTCCCTGGCCCTCGTCGTGGAAGCCGCCCAGCACTCCAGGCCGCGCGTGGCCACAGGCCGCCCGAGGCGGCCCTAGCCACGCCCAGCCCTCGCCCTGCCACTCCCCCTGCCGCCGCTCCCCCTACCGTTACCGCCACCCGTGTTTCTCTCCCTAGCGCTGCTCCCCTACCGCTGTCCGAGGTCCGGTAGGAAAAAAGGCTCCCGTAAGCCGCCCCGCAGGACCAAGGATTCCGCTCGCCGACCCGGGGCATAGGGCATCCAACGAGGCATTGGCGGCAATCTCCAACCAGAACCGAGCAGTGGTAGGGCCGCCTAGCCCCACATCCTTCCCCGGAGGCGCAACCGGCCCAGGTCCCGAGAGGGCCAACCCACCTCAACGGGGCTAGGCCGATCCACCAAGGCCCAGGTGCCGGGGGCGGCACGCTCCGCAGCTGCCCCCCCCGTTCAGGTGCACCTCCGCTCCCCCCACCCGCTTCTTTTGCCCATCGGCGCCGCCCCCCTTAGCTCCTGCTCTAGCCCCAGGCTTGCCCCTAAGCCCTTCGGGCGGCGCCGCTGGGCAAACGGGCGGGGTCGCTCGTCATACCCAATAACCCACGGGGCTACGACCGGCGGTACGGGACTTCGCCCGCTGTGGGCCGAGCAGCGGTCCCCGGAGGCTCGGAGGCAACGCTCAGCGGCCCGGGGCTCCGACCTTAAAGCACCCACTAACCACCTCCACGGTAGGCGCAGCCTCCCAGGCGGGGACCCCTACCGCTAGACGCGGCCCCACCTGCTCGCCCGCGCCCACTCCCTCAGGAACATCCTCGGGCGCCAACGGCCCGCCCCATGCGGCCCGCTCCGCTCCGCCGGCGGGATCGCGCCCTCACCCCAAGGTCCCCAACCACCCCACGGCTAATGAGCGCGTCCCGCACGGCTTCCGCTCCGCCAGCCGCATCGGGCCTCATCCACTACACACCCAGGTCACACGCAAGCCACACCAGCGCCCAGCGAACCACCATCGCCGCCCAGGCCCACGCCGCCGGCCCGGGGTTCTGCGCGCGGGCGGGGACGGGGCGCGGGCACCCCCCTGCGGCGATACCAGTTCAACACACCTCCACGCCCCGGCCCGCAGTGGCCCACGCCCCGCCCCGCTCATCCGCGCGCCGGTCCCAAACGACCACAGCACTCCGAGCCACTTCCCCGCAAACAACGAGGAGCGTCAGTGGTTTTGCGGGCCGCCGCAAGCCACGGGTGGGCCACTCCTGCTGAGGCTCCTGATCGGCCGCGGTGCAGGTCATGCAATGGGTGGCCCCCCCGTCAGGCGGCTTGCCCCGTCCCGCAAGTGCCGTTTTTTAGTTTTTCAGGTAGCCGCCGGAGGCGGCAAGCAAATTTAGGCTCGGGGGTCACCACCAATGCTCCAACCCACAGCAGCCCAGCTCGAAGCGCAGGCCTCGGCCCTCGCCCGGCAGCTCCGGCCCAGTCTCGGCAGCCGGGCCCTCCTGGCCGGCGCAGCGCTCAGGGGCAACGTCCATCACTGCACCCAGCCCACGCAGGCCCTGGCACGTGCAGCCGCCAGGCTTAGCTGGGCCCTGGCGCAGGCTCAGCAGGCGACCACATGACCGGGCTGGAGGTCCTGGCCATCATCGGCGCCATCCTCATCATCCTGCCCAGCTGGGCCTCGCGCCCCTGCCCTGCCTGCCGTGCCCAGCGCTGCGGCTGGGGCGCGGTCGGCCCACTGCTCCGCTGCAACTGCCGCTTCTGCTAGCCCGAACCGAATAGCTCGACCAAGGCGTCCGCCCGTCCGGGGTCTCCACTGGGAGCCAGCCCCAAGCAACGGTCACCGGGCCAGTCCAAGCGAGCAGGCAACCCCACCCAAGCGAAGCATGCCCAAGGAAAGGAGGGTCAACCGTCGCCCCCAGCACCATCAGCCAAAGGAGGCAACCAGTGGCCCAAAGCGAAACCATCTCAGGGACCGTCGCAACCAGCAACCCTCAGGGCATCCAGCTACAGGGCCGAAACGAGTGGTTCAACTACTCGCTCAAGGCAGACCCACCGCTCCGCCGAGCAACCGTCGGCGAGTACGTCCAACTGAGTGTCACACGCGACGCACGCGGCACCGCCTACTGGATCAACGGCTACGTTGAGCAGCCCCAAACCACCGCCCCGCCGGTCTCCAGCGCCGCCGCCGCAGCCCCAGCCACGCAGGCATCCACCACCAACGGAGGCATCTCCGATCGCGACCGCCTCATGGCACGCATGAGCGCGTTGAAATCCGCCACCGCGCTGGCCACACAGGTCCCCGGCATCACCGCCGGCGATGTCGTCCAGGTCGCCGACCGCTTCCTCGCCTGGCTCATGGACCGATAGCCCGGTCCGCTCCGCAATTGGCTCGTGGCCCGGGGAGTCCCGGGCCACGAGCCCACCACAGAAAGGAGCCACCACCATGCCCCGACCCAAGCTCACCTGGCGACAGCGCCAAGCCCTCGCCGACGCCAACGCCCGCGACTGGGACGCCAGAACCGCAGCCCGAGCCCGCGAAACCCACCTCACCGGGGTCACCCTCAGCTGGGAAACCAAGCAGTGCATCGCCTGGATCGACGGCGAGCCCGCCGGCAGCTACGACAGCTACGCAGAGGCCCTGGCAACCCTGCCGAACGCAGCCCAGGCCCGCATCGCAGCAGAGGCAAAGGCGGGCGGCGAGGCCTTCTTCAAACGAGCCGCCGAGCCAGAGGCCGAGGAGCCCTGGACGCCCGTCGTAATCGACACAACCACCAGCCGAGGCCAAGCGGGCGCCTACTACGCAGCCCTGCGACGAGCGCTCGACTGAGCACGGCGAGCCCCCGGCGGCACCACCACGGACCGCCGGGGACTCGGGCCCACAGAAAGGCAGCAAAATCCTACCATTAGGAGCCACCATGCCCGAAAGCACCCCCCGCCTCTACATCAGCCACTGGACGGACGCCCACGGTGTCCACGTCTGGCAAGTGATCGAGCGAGCCCTCCCGATCTGCCCCGAAACCACCTCAGAGCGCGCTCACAACGTGTACCAGCTCCGCTACCTCCAGATCCGTAACCACGACCCCATCCCAGCCGAGCCCCCCATCTGGGACGGCGACGCGGGCAAGTTCGAATGACCCTCCACCACGATATCGCCGGAGTCACCAGCCAGCTCAGGGACGCCCGGGACGTGCTCGGCACGTCCCGAGCGAGGATCGAGCAGGCGGCGATCGACCAGGCCGGCGGCACCCGCAGCCTCGGAGCCAACGACGACGACCGCCAGCGCAAACTCGCCCTCGTGCTCGCCGGCGACGAGACCTACCGCCACCACCTGCTACGCGTCCGCCACCTCGAGGCCCAACTCGACACCCTGAACGCTGACCTGGCAGCAATCAACGACGAGCGCCGCGCCACGGAATGGGCCATCCGGAGTCAGCTAGCCCAGGTCCTCGGCCACGCCACGATCGACCAACCGGCCGACGATGCCGTCCAGGACCAGCTGGTCGACCTGGAGACCGAGCGGCGCGCTCGCCAGCCGGAGGCACCGACCAGAAAGGGGAACCCACTCCTATGAGCGCCACCACTCCCCTGCCCAAATGCCGCTACTGCGGCAAGCGCCTACCCAGGTACCACGGCGACCCAAACAGGCGCGGCAAAGGCGGCCAAGGCCTCTTCTGCAGCCTGATCTGCGGCTACCGATGGGCCGTCTACCTCATCCAGAAAGCAGACAGCCGCGACGCCTAGGCGCTACGGCCAGGCCGTCCAACCCTACCGCACCGCGCTGACCGCAGCGACCAGGGCCGCCCTCAACGCCCTGGTCCCTGCGGGCCAGCGGGCCGAGTTCATCGAACGGGCCGTTCGCCGAGCCCTCGCCGAGCGCGCTCGAGCCCTGGGCGCAGGAGATCTCCCCGGGGAACGCCTCGAGGCGATCGCCAGCTGGCTGGACGAGGCCGCCCAGCAGCTCCGCGCCCACGCCAAACGTTGGGGGAAGTGATTGAGCTAACATCCCGGCGGCGAACATCCGTTTCCCAACCGGAGGCCCCGAATCGCCCTTCTGCCCTTCCAACCACCCGTCATCTTCCAGAACCGCACCCAGCCGGCCAGCCGCCTCCGCAACGAGCACGGCCAGCGCCTCGCCCACTACCGCGAGCTCCAGGAGTTCTACGAGGGGCGCCACTTCACCGGCCGTCGACCTGGCCACAGCCAGATTGTCGCCAACTACGCCCGGGCGATCGTCGACAAGCACGTCAGCTACACGTTCGCCCGCGGGATCCAGTTCCAGGGACCAAGCGACGACTCGGGCCCGACGGAGGCGGCCCTGCTAGCGATCGCTCGCGCCGGCAACCTCGACCGCCTGCTGCTCTCCGCCGCCACCAACGCCAGCGTCCTCGGCGACGCCGTGCTCAAGGTCATCTACCACGGCGCCCGCGTGCGCATCCTCAACATCGATCCGTCCCGCTTCTTCCCCGTCTTCGCCTCCGACGACCCCGAGCAGCTGCTCAGCGTATCCGTGCTCTCGCCCATCAGCCCCGACGAGGCCTCCACCAACTACCAGCTGGGCCTGGCCCGCACCGGCGATCTCCTCGAGACTTGGACCGCCGAGTCCCTCACCGTGCAGGTGAACAGCAGCGTCACGTTCCAGGGAGTCAACCCCTACGGCTTCATCCCCTTCATCCACGTGCCCAATCTCGCCCCGCCGGGCTCGCCCTGGGGCCTCTCCGACCTCGAGGACGTCATCCCCCTCAACCGCGAGCTCGACGACCGCCTGTCCGACCAGGCCGACGTCATCCGCTACCACGCCGATCCCCCCGTCGTCTTCAAGAACGTCCGCCAGCACACCGACCTCGCCGTCGGCCCCGGCACCGTCTGGGACATCCCGGAGAATTCCGACGTCGCTTTGCTCGAATGGCGCGGCCAGCCGCCGGCCGTCCAGCAGCACATCGAGCGCGTGCTCCGGGCCATTTACGGCGTCGCCGAGACCCCCCGATCATCCTTCGGAGATACCGAGCAACCCTTCTCCGGCGTCGCCCTCGAGACCCAGCTGCAGCCGATCGTGCAGCGGACCCTGCGCCGTCGCATCGTATGGGAGCCTGCGCTGCGGCAGCTCGCCCAGTACTGCCTAATGCTCGCAGAGCAGTTCAACGTAGGCCTAGCCCAGCCCGGCCAGTTCGCGCCGTACCAGGTGCGCGTACATTGGCTGCCCATGCTGCCCCGCGATGACGACGCGGAGGCCAACCGCTTCATCGCTCTCACCAGCGCCGGCCTCAGCTCCCACACCCGTTCGATGGACCAGCTGGGCGTCTCCGACCCCGAAACGGAGCTCCTGCAAGTGCAGGAGGACCGCGAGGCCCTCGGGATCACCACCCAGGCCACTCCGGCGGAGCGCGGCGTACGCTTCGTACCACCGGCATGAGCCCACAGAAAGGAGCCACCACCACGACCACCACCACCAACCCAGACCTGCCCTGGACGCGCTGCACCTGCTGCGACTTCGCTTTCGTCAGAAAGACCAATCCCACCCCACCCCCTATCTGTAGCGTCTGCTGGACCCAGTGCCCAACTGAGCAAGCCGGCACCTGCCGCGTACAAGGCGGCTCCACAGCCCAGGCCTCGCCGCAGGTGCCCCCCGCATGACCGACAGCTGGCCCGGCGCCCAGGAGCTGACGCGCCGCGTCGCCGCCGGGGTCGCTCGGCTCGACCGGGAGGCTGCAGCCGGCCGGCTCGCCGCCGACTGGCCCTGCCAGATCGACCTGCGAAGCCTGGACCTCAGCAGCTACCGGCACTGCGTCCTGGCTCAGCTCTACGACGGCGGCTACTACCGGGCAGCCCACGTCCTCCGGCTCGACTGGGCGCTCACCCACAAGTTGGGATTCGACGCCCACGACTACGAGGCCCTCACGGGCACTTGGATCCAGGTCCTCCCAAGACTCCAGGCCGAGCGCTGCGGCCGCCGCCTCTCTCTGGCGGAGCGCCTGCCGTGACGGGCCGGTCCGGTGCCCACACCTCCATCCCACTGGCCCACCTCTGCTTCTGGGCAGCGGACCAGGTCATGAAGCTCTACTCCCTCCTCCGTCATTGCGGCTGGTGGTTCCTCCAATGACCACTCGTAGCGCGATCCGCACCACCATCCGCACGGAGCTCAACGACTCAGGAGCCACCCCCGTCTGGAGCACCGCCCTCCTCGACGAGTGGATCAACCAGGCCATCCGCCAGTACTCCCGCGAGCTCCCCGAGGAGGTGCAAGCCACGGTCGTCGTCGTCGCCAACCAGTCCGACTACACGCTGCCGGCGAGATGGCTCCGGGTCACCCGCGTCGAGCAGCCGGAGGACATCCTCCGCATGCCCATCTCGGGGTCCCGCACCACCGGGGCCGCCCTAGGCGACCTGGTCGACTTCCAGGACCGCGTGCGGGGCACCGTGGCCCACGGCTACCGCATCTTCGGCAACGAGCTCATCCTGGATCCCGCACCCACAGTGATCGGCGCGGCCGAGGACGTCCGTCTGGAGTACACCCGCGTCTACGCCCAGCCCACCACTGACGCCGAGGTCCTCGCCACCCCCGACCAGGACGACGACGTCCTCATCGCTCTCGTAGCCAGCATGGCCCTAAGGTGGGTCGCTATGGACGAGGCGAAGCGCGTCCGCTACCAGGAGACCCGGGGCATCTCCCCGGGCTCCCAGGCCTACGCCTATCAGGCCCGCGCCGAGGCGGCGATCGCCACCAGGTCCTCCCGCGTCCGGACGTCCACCCTGGAGGTGAGCTAAAGAGCCAAGAGCCGCACTCGACCAACATCAAACCGCTCACCACGCCAAAAGGAGCAGCCAATGCCGCCAGACCCCGACGATCCCGTAGAACCGACCCAGGGAGCCCCTGAGACCCAGAGCGACGCGAATCCCCCCGCCGACGACTCCTCATCCACCGCAGGCGAGCCCTCGGGCATGGAGGCGGCCCTGGAGGCCCTCCGGGGCGAATTGGCGGAGGCCCAGACCCAGCTCAGCGAGCTCGCGGCCGCGCGCGACCAAGCCGTCGACGTCGCCGCCGAGCGAGCGGTCCTCATCGCCGAGATCCAGAGCGCAACCGATGCGGCCACCCAGCGCGAGCTCACGGCTCACCGCCGGGCCCTGCTCGCCGAGAACGCCGGCCAGGTGATCGCCGAGCTGGTGAACGGCTCCACGGTGGACGAGCTGGAGGCCTCGATCGACCTCGCCCGCTCGGCCTACGCGCGGATCGCCCAGGACCTCCGGGCCCAGGCTGCGGCCCACGTACCCGTCGGCGCGGCCGCTGGCCAGGCCACGGCTCCGGAGGAGCTCTCCGCCCTGGCCAAGATCACCCAGGGCCTCACGCGCAACGGCCGCTGAGCGAAATGACGAATGACCAATGACGAGTTCCGAATGGAAGCCGTCCCTCATTCGTCATTCGTAACTCGTAATTCGTAATTCGGAGGAACCATGGCACTGACTCTCGCCGAGAGCGCCAAGCTCTCACTCGACATGCTTCGTCGTGGCGTCATCGAGACGATCATCGACGAGGGCCCGATCTTCGACTACCTGCCCTTCATCACCGTCGAGGGCAACTCCTATAAGTACAACCAGGAGAACACCCTCCCCGGCGCCGCCTTCTACGCCGTGAACGCCGTCATCACCGAGGCCACCTCTTTTTTCACGAAGCAGCCCGTCAACCTGGCGATCCTCGTGCGCGACGCCGACGTCGATAACTTCATCCAGCGCACCCGGGGCAACATCAACGACCAGATGGGCGTGCAGACCGCCCTGGCCGCGAAGAGCGTGGCTCGCAAGTTCGAGGACACCGTGATCGTCGGCGACGTGTCGGTCGACTCCAACAGCTTCGACGGCCTCCGCATCCTGGCCGTCGCCGCTCAGGAGCTCACTATGGGCGCCAACGGCGCGGCTCTCACCCTGGCCAAGCTGGACGAAACCATCGACCTGGTCTTCCCGGGCAAGCCGGACATCCTGCTCATGAGCCGGCGATCCCGGCGGAAGCTCAAGGCCCTGCTAACGGCTTCCACCCACTATGTGGAATCCGGGGAAACATCGTTCGGAAGAATGGTCATGTTCTACGACGGCATCCCGGTCATCGCGTCGAGCTTCCAGCCCAACGACGAGACCGAGGGCACCGAGACCGCCGCCTCCTCGATCTACGGCATCAAGTTCGGCGAGGACGTCGGCGTGTTCGGCGTCCAGAACGGCGATATCGAGGTGGTGAACATCGGCCAGCTGGAGACCAAGGACGGCTCCCGGGTGCGGATCCGCTGGTACACGGGCCTCGGATTGGCCCAGAACAAGGGCCTGGCCCGCCTCAGAGGGATCAGCGCCGCATGAGGCAGCTTGACCGAATTATTTAGTCGTCGATGCGAATCTAAGAAACGGAGGCCCAACCTAAGAAACGACGGGGACCCCGGGTACAGCTGACGACGTACGAATTCCGCCCGCCGAGGCCCGGGGCCCCGACCCAACCCCCGCTGGCACCGCGCACCCGCTCGACTGGTGCCAGCCCCCTAACAACGAAAGGAGCACCATAAAAAGATGGCAGAGCCCGTCATTCTCAACGCCGAGGGTGTGGCCCGCCTCACCCTCAAGACCGCCGTCACCGCCAAGGTCGGCGACCTCATCGGCCACGACGGCACCGACTGGGTGCTCGCCGACGCCGACGGCCGCATCCCCGCCACCTTCATGGCCATGCAGTACGGCGTCGCCGAAGCGATCGCCGTCTGCCGAGGCGGCGTCCTGTTCGATTCCGACGCCCCCTACACCGCCGGCAACGACCAGTACCTGTCCGCGACCGCCGGCGCCCACACCGCCACCATCCCGGCGGTCACGACCACGCTCACCATCCTCCAGCGGATCGGCAAGGCCCTCACCACCTCCGAGATGGCTTTCAGCCTGGTCCCACGCGGGCCCACCGTGCTCCGCGCCAGCGCCGCCGTGAACCCGGCGTCGGGCGCCACCGACACCGTCCAGAACCTCGCGGTCACCATCACCGGCATCCTAAGCACCGACTACGTCTATCCCCATCCCCCGGCCCTCGTGCAGGGCGTCGTGTTCGTCGGCCCCGCGGTTCCCACCGCCGACACCGTCACCCTCGGCATCGGCAACGCCTCCGCCGGCACCGTCGACGGCGCCTCCCTCACCTGGGAGTTCGAGGTCCACCGCTTCTAAGGGAGGGAACCACCCATGGAAAAGCTCAGCCAAGAGCAGCTCGAGCGCGCCTCAGCCAGCCGCACCCTGGCCAGAATACCCGTGCTCAACGACCCCGTCATCACCGAGGCGATGGCCGCTCTGAACGAAACCGCCAGCTCCACCTTGCCAGCGGGAGTCGCCCGCCTCGCCAACCCCTGCGTCGAGATCTTCGGCCCCGGTCCGGAGAACCGCCTCTGCGGCGAGTGCGCCAACCTCGGGGCCCGGCGGCAGCGCATGCGCCTGACCCCCACCGGTCCTCTCGAGGAGGTCACCATCTACTCCTGCACCTTCAACGTCACGGCTCGGCGGGTCAGCGCCCCCGCCTGCAGCCGCTTCGTCCTCGCCGAGCCCCCGGTGGCGTCTGCCTCCCCCGGCGCCACCGGGGGCTCGCCCGGCTGAGCCGGGCTGCGACAGACTGCATCAGATGGAGAGCACCCTCATCGGCGGCGTCGCCGTGGTACCCCTGATCATGGGCCTGGTCGAGATCGCCAAACGCGCGTTCGGCCTCCCCGGCGCCTATGCCGCGCTGCTTTCCGCCAGCCTCGGCACCGCCATCTCCCTCGGCGCCTGGGCCGCCCACACCCAGGGCGCCGCCGCCGACCCCTTCCAGGCCACCATCGGCGGTCTCGCCCTCGGCCTCAGCGCCAGCGGCCTCTACTCCGTCGCCCACGCCGTCACCACCCGAAAGGAACCAACACCCCATGGCTGACTTCGACGACGTCGACCAGGACCTGGCCTTCGGCCCGTGCTGCTGCTGCGGAAGGGAGCACCCGGAGGTCCGGGTCCGAACCGCCCTCATGATCCCCAAGAAATCACCGATCCCCGGCCACGGCTGGGGCTGCCTCGAATGCGGCCTGCCCTCAGACGGCGCGATCGCCGTAGTCTGCGACGAGTGCGTCAGCGCGAACGCCCCGCTTCGATGGGCCTGCCAGGGCTACCCAGTGGAGGGCCGCTACCCCATCGCCCAGCTACGAGGAGTCCACGAGCACGACCGGTCGAAGCACAACGAGCTCGTCCATGCCTGAGATCTCCGAGCGGACCCGGAAGCACACCTGCCACGCCGAAGGCTGCGCGAAACGCGTCCCCCCCCGATTCCTCATGTGCGCGCCCCACTGGTACATGGTCCCCAACGAGCTCCAAGCCGAGGTCTACCGCCACTACCGCCCAGGCCAGGAAATCGACAAGCAACCCAGCCCTGAGTACCTCCAGGCAGCCCGGGCCGTGATCGAGGCCGTGGCCACCGCCGGCCCCCATTCGTCATTCGTCATTCGTCATTCGTAATTCCCCGT
>Ga0184637_10002938_pt1 | contig 10822 bp, 9 predicted proteins | sample PLM3_127_b2_FD_133143 | JGI IMG/M metagenome (GOLD analysis project Ga0184637, IMG submission 133143) | Groundwater sediment microbial communities from an aquifer in East River, Colorado, USA - PLM3_127_b2 | ecosystem: Environmental > Terrestrial > Soil > Riparian zone | place: USA: East River... | reverse complement strand
TGAAGTCTTCATCATTCATTTTGGAAGCCTGATGCACGACATCGGAAAGGTCAGTGTCCCTGACCCGATCCTCAATAAAGCGGACAAATTGACAAATGTCGAGTACGACATCATGAAGAAACATCCTGAAACTGGTCTGATGCTCATACGCGACCACCCCCTTGGCGCGCTCACGCTCGATATCGTTGCCTCCCATCACGAACGCTTTGATGGAGGCGGCTACCCAAGAGGGCTCGCTGGAAATAACATCAGTCTCTTTGCACGTATTGTTGCCATCGCCGACGCCTTTGATGCCATGACCAGCGCACGTCCGTACCAAAGGGGCATGCCAGCGGAAATTGCTTATCAGCTTATGGCGCAGGAAAGCGCCAGACAATTTGATCCACTGCTCTTATCCGCTTTTTTGAATTTGGGACGACGCGGGGATCTCGACCATATTCTTGGTCATAGCTCCGACGAGCGCCTGATGCACTCCTGCTCCGTATGCGGCCCCATCATCGTCATTCCCTCGCGCTGGCAAAAGGGCGATCAAGTCGTCTGCCCAAAGTGCCTTGGCAACTATGATGTACATCCTGATGGAGGCGACTTTGAAATCGAATGGGACAGAACCATGAATCCCGCCTGGATTCCCCAGCCCGATATCGATACGATCAATGAAGTTGCGATATACGCACCGCGTGAATTAAGATTATCTTCGCACTTCCTCGAACTCAGCTCGCAGCCTTTGTAAACCATGCCATCACTTAAAACCTGGAGCAGCCTCTTTATGGTTCGCTCTTTTTTTTTAATGATGACATAGCGAAGTAAGCTGTAATTTTGTGCGTCAACTGAACCAGGGAACGAGTAAATCGCATGCGGTGTATAGTCTGTGAACATCCAACGAAAGAAGGATAACATGCGACTTATCACTTTTTTGCTGACATTTCTCCTGATTCTGACGGCTTGCGCAGCCCCCGCCGCGCCTCAAGCCTCTCCTTCACCATCCATTGAGACAATGGAGATCTCTGCCGAGGCGACCTTCGAGACCAGCCTGCTCGCTACTGAATGGAAAGGCCACTCGGAAGGTATCCTCCTCTATCCGCTCGACCCCGCCCGCGGGAGCGCGTTGCCCGGCTATGTGCCCATTCCGCTCGGCGGAAGCTACTTTCATGCCTTTTCTCCCGACCGGCGCACCCTGGCCATAGTGAGCTTCCCCAATGACTCTCCAAGTTACTCTGCCAACGGCCGTCTGGTACTGATCGACCTTAAAGCCTGGAAGACCCGCCAGTTTGAACCGGAACTTAACGGGTGGGTGACAGCCATGGTTTTCAGCCCGGATGGAACGCGGCTGGCCATTACCTACGGTGACTACACCAACAAACTGGCGATCTTCGACCTCCAACAGGGAGTCATCACCGCCCAGGAGCAGACGATTTCCCTGGTCACGCGTCTCAAATTCACGGCGAATGGTGAGGCACTGATGCTTTACATGATGAATCATCAGGGTACAGAGGATGGGATGAGCGCAAGCCCGCCACAGGTTCTCCTGCTCGACGCGGCAGATTTGAGTCCGCGCTGGTCGGCTGAACTGGTGGGTGTCCGCGACGGCCTGTATCCCACGGATGAAGAGACCACCTCAGCCAATTTTTATGAGCCGGGGCGGGCCATATATTTCAGCCCAGGCATTGCTTTTGCTCCAAACCGGGATGCCCTGCACGTCGTCCACGCGGATTCCGGACAACTGACCACTGTGGACTTTGAGGCTCGAGAGTTCAAAACGCTGGAAATCCATACCGAACTCAGCTGGTTCGAGCGGCTGCTATCTCTCACCGCTGGCGTAGCCCATGCAAAGGTCGGGGATGGGACCAGCAAACAGATTGCCGTTTCGCCGGACGGTCAGTTCCTGTATATCGTCGGTGTGCACAACGAATCTTTTCAGGATTCCCAGGGGAATATCCAAATGAACCAGACTCCGCTGGGCCTGGAAATCGTCCGGACCAGCGATGGCAGCCGTACAGCACACATCGAAACCCAGGCTGGCGAACTGTCTCTCTCACCTGATGGAAGTTTCATCTACCTGCGCTACTGGGGGAATCAATACAGCGTACCGTGGACGGAAGTGTTCGACACATCCGGCAACCAGATCATCACCCGCAAAGCCGGATTATATGCAAGCCCTGCCTTGCGTATGAATGGCGAACCTCTACTGGTTTCAACTTATTCGCTCGCCGAAAATTCACATCACATGAGCATATCCCAGCTGGAGGATTTGAGTGTGCTTACCGAATGGGCAGGCCCCGGCTACATTGCCTGGCTGACGTCACAATAACCACAAACAAGCTCGACAGAAATTCAAAGCTCACCTTCCTATTTCCCAGTAGTGGGAAAGATTAACCGCATCACTGTTGCCTTCAGGGAAGGAATTCCCTATAATAGAACAATACCCATCCCATTCACAGCGCCAACGTTACAGCTTAATGGAGAGAAAATGACAAACTATATTTGTGCAACTTGCGGTGTTCAACATAAAGAAACAGACGCGCCGCCAGAGTATTGTCTCATTTGCGAAGATGAAAATGGCGAGTAAAACCCTGAGGCGCCCAAACGTTTGCCTGGCTGGAGTCAATGGTTGCAATCCTTGCAACAGGAGTATCTATTCTGACTTGCTTGGTTTGTTCCATTTCAACCTCGATTGCTTCTTCATTCCGAGTATTCATCGCGTGCTGAGGATTCAGCCAGCGCAATTAAGAGCAGGCTGATCATCATCAACACCAAGGGAAGAGAAGTGCCGGTTACCACTGCTCCTATCAGGAGCGGGGCCATTAGAAGGATAATTAAAGCTTTGCGAAACATAGTAGTATTCTCCTATCTCTATTGAACGCAGGTTTGCCGGTTTTTTGGGCATCAAAACCAAAAACATGAAGCCCAGACTAAGACAGCTGGGCTTCGAAGGCCCTTGTCAGCGTTCCTGACAGCTACCGATTTAGAGGTGAGGGAGCCAATAACCCAGCTAGTCCGCCCACTGCCGCCGACCCGAGCGCGACGAGGATTTCCGGGGTTTCCGTACCCTGGGCTGCCAGTACGATCGCGCCAACCAGGCTGGCGAACATACACAGGCCGAGGGAAACAACGACCAATCGAAATATCCATACATCTCTTTCTGACTTTTGCGTTTTCATGACAACTCCTTTATGATCCTAATTGCTTGACTCTATAAACGAAGGTTTTGAGGTTTTTCAAGTATTGAGGTTGAAAACATAAATACTTGAAAAATAGATTGAATTGTTCAAACGAACCTGGCTTGTATTACTTGAGGATGTTTTTGTCAAATAACCATGAATTACTGGCACCATCATAGATAAGCCACATTTCGAAGTTATATTCACTCGAATTACATTGTGAACCTGTAAGGTAGGTAAAATGAGCCGCTACAACAGCGGAGTAACTAGCTTGCTGTATTAAGTTGACATTGCCAATGACTACGCGGCAAAGGTTCATTTGCTGATAGCCCTGAACATAATCAGTGTAATCGTCGTTGTGCCTGGCACGCCGAAATTCGGGAGACAACTGTGCCCATGAATTCTCATATCTTCCATCACTCACATTTTGCCAGTAGGAGAGGACAAAGTCTGTAGGACTGGGTTGTTGAGGCACAGGGGTCCCGGTCGCGGGCTGCGTACTTGTTTGAATGGGCTGCGGATCAGATGAAGGCACGCTCATGGTGGGAGCCACGATTGTTGCAGTAAGTGTGGGTGCATCTGGGAAATTGGGCCAGTTGAAATAATCCAATATGGCGACAATACTGCCGCCTGCTGCTATCAGAGCGATCCCATTACTGACCAGCCACCTCATCCAAGCACCCCAACCATGCGATATATTTGAATCATTCGATATCATATTCACCTCACTTTGTCATTGAACTCGCTGGAATGTGAATACTTTGGCGTGCCTTTGCAACGCAACCATCGCGCGCACATTCATAACCATAAACGAATGTCTGAATGGTTTTCAGGTTCCACACCAAAAATAAGCCCATGCAATATATACCGGGGCTGGAAAGAATGTTTCGGTCATCCAAACGACCTTTGGTTCAAGGGAGAAGGAACCAACAGCCTTGCCAAACCACCTGCCGCCACCGCTCCCAAAGCAATCAGGATTTCATGCAGAGGTCGATTCATCAATGTCAAAATGATGCCGCTTGCCGCACTTATCAGAACGACTAAACCAAGCACAATCATAGTGTATTAAATCCAGACATCTGTCTGCACACGATTATTCATGGTGGCTCCTCCAGTCTTGATTGTCTATCTCAATTTTTATGAACGAAGTGCTGGCTGGTTTTCAGGCATCACTGCAACAAATAAAAAATCAAGCCCCTGACCGGAATGGTCAGGGGTTGTTGAGTTTATGCCCTCTCACACTGAGATCTATTATGAATGGTTAAGGTAGCAACAATTTTTTAAGGGCAAGCCGTTGAAGTGAGGCTATTGTTTATGTCAATAATGCCCCAGCCCAGATTTGGATCAGTATTCGTTGTTCCCTGCAGCAACGCTGGCGTTGCTCCAGCCTGTATTACGCAATACACCTTGGCTCGATCTCCTGATGTTTGCTCAAAAGCCAGGGCAGCCAGTCCGCTGACCAGTGGAGTGGAAAATGAGGTCCCTGACCATAAGCCATAACCAGATGGAGAGGCTAAAGATGGTCCAATAACTCCATAATTGCACATGCCCATGTCAGAAGAAACACATGGATGCGGAGTAACCAATGCATTACCGGTCCTTGGCACACAAGGTTTATTTGGATCTGACGAATCCTCTCCACCAGCTCCTCCAGGCGCTGCCACATCACCCATGTTGGAAAAACATGATCGGAGGCCATCATTGGTACTGGCAGCAACGCCAATCACATTGCCATAAAATGCTGGAAGTTGCATTTTCTGTGCAGACAGTGTGGAATTTGGACTTGAAGGCGCCGAATCGTTACCTGATGCTGCCACGATGATTGCACCTAATCGATAAGCTTCGAAAATAGCCGTATCAAGTGCAGCAATCTCGGGAGGCAAGTTCTTATCTTCTTTTAGTATGTAGTAAATACCATCAGGTATATGTACGCCCAAGCTCAAGTTGATAACCACGTTGTTCAACTTCTTATCCAATATGCTCATCTCGCTGATAAATTCGTGCATCGCCGCACTAAGGACAAAAAGGTCGCCGCAACCATCATCACCCAGGACGCGGTATAAAAAGATCTCACTATTTAGAGCAACGGTTTTAATCAGACCAGCCACGAACAAGCCATGATCGCGAACATGACCAGTAGTGCTCACAGACGTGGAAGTTGCAGCAGTTCCGGAATATTTATTTATTGAATCTGATACCGGTATATTGAATTGTGAACCATCTGCCAAAGTAATAGTTGGTGTTCCTGTCCAGGGTTGAGTATCAAATGTCCAGGGCGCGGTATCAAACACACCTACAGTAGCACCGCTGCCCGAAAAGGAAGTGCTTTCAACCTGACTGTCCGTAATTATGGAATTTTGGGGGACGGAGCTGCCTCCCTGCACAACAGAAGCTGATTTGAATGCCCACTGATTCCCGAGAGCAGTTGGATCAATATCAAGACCCAGATCACCAAGCGGACTGCCACCACCTGAATACGGGGATCCACCGCCAGAGTAAGGCTGGCCGCATGAACCCGTACCCAATGGGTCAGTCATGTAGTTGGGATCTGCAAATACTTTTATTTGGTTGCCTTCATTGTTTAGTTCATCAACTTTACCCAACAAAGTGGATATATCATCCAGGTTTTTGTATAGCCTCATCACGAGCGAGCTATATTGGTTTGCATCAAAAAGACGTTCTTTCCGTAGTTTTCCCGCGGTGGGTAATGCAGGAAATTCATCTGGATCTTGCTGGCTTCTCTCGGCGAGATAGCTCAAACTGACTTCCGTAACAAACTCCAGTCCGCGAGCCGTAGGGTCGCCAACGACATTATCCACTTCCATTGTTGGTCCTGTGACGATTAGCTCATTGAGCGCAAAATCCGCTACATCTATTACAGTTGGGGTCGGCGTGTCGGCCGGAGTCGGGGTATCGGATGGAGGTTGGCCACGGCCACACCCCACCAACCCGACCATCAGACAAACCAGGCATAGCATAGTCAAAAGGCGTTTGTTTTTCATTGTGATATCTCCTCTCAGGAATGTCAATCGTGGTACCATGCAACCGCGGCACGGGCATACTCTCAGCATTCCTTCATATTCAATTAAACGCAGGTTTTTCCAATTTTCAATTATTGAGCTGGATGGAAGGATTTGTCGCCCAACGCGCTATGCAGAATCGATCTAAAGAGGACCGGCGTCTCCCACTAAAAAGAAAGGCGCCCAGAAATAGGGATGAGCATAATACTCAGGCTGAGCCTTTGACCGGTCGCTCTCTCCCCGAACGAATTGCAATTGAGCATGGCGCAACGCGGCACCTTTGCCATAACCTTCAGCCAGTTTTTGGTAAAAGGTTTCCATAAGTTGCGCGGTGGAACGATCTTCAACCGCCCACTGTGTTAAAGCCACCGAGGCGGCGCCCGCGCTGAGAAATGCCCGCATCAGACCAAGGAGTTCATCTCCACCTCCAAGAACGTTTCGCCCAGTCTGACAGGCGCTCAACGTGACCAGCGAGGCTTTTAGCCGGAGGTTGAAAATGTCCATGGTGGTGAGCCAGCCATCCGCAAGAACAAGGCCCGAGAAGAGAGGGTTATCAAAACGGAAATCACCGTGGGCGGCGATATGAAGCGTACGGCAGTCCGAAGCCATTCGATAGAATTCCGCCAGCGTTGCCCGATCCTCATCCAAAACCTGACCATCCAATATTTTCGCAATACGGCGTGCTTCATCAGCAGCAAAAGGCAACCGGCCTTTTTGAGAGTAACCAACAGCAAGGCTGAGCTGGGATGCGGGCCGCGTTTCGCGGCAATATCGAAGCGAGCTGGCACTGGGCAGATAACTGACCTCATGCTGTTCCAGCAAATACGAAGTGCCATCGTATAGGGCATGGAATGGCAAATAATGCAAATGACCATGCGGCACGATCATCAATTTGGAATAACCGGATAATTGATCGTTAAGTGGCGCGATCAGCAATTGATGGAGTTGGAGGAGAATCGCCTGGGCATTGACTGTGAGTGCATCGATCCGACGAGCTTGACTCTTTGGAACTGCTCGGAGGTTAAGTTGAAGTTTTTCCATCAACGTTCGAATCGTGTTCAAATCAGCATCCAGATGCCTGGCTTGAACTTCATTGGCTGTAAGCAGGAACACGATCAGCTTTCCGCGAATAACAAAGTATTCCAACAGCAAAGTATCGGCATCCAGGTGGGGTTGGGCCGATTCCGTGCGGACAGTCCACAGTGCGGCCTCACGTGCATAATCGGCATTATGGATGAGCAATCTGTGCCACAATTCTGTAATCCGCGCTTCCAGAGCCAACACATCCTGTTGCGCCTTTTGGCGAATTGATTGAGAGGATGACCAGCCCCTCTCACTGCCTTCACTAGTTTCTGCGTCACTTTCCCACCGACGATATAACTTATCTCGTTCTGCTCGCAGGCGTGATAATTCTTCGACAAGCGGACGATCCTCTTCATTCCTGGCTTGAATTGTCAAATCGAGGCGATAGGCCAGTAAATCGAGCAACGCGCGCGATTTTGCCCGTTCCGCATATTCCAGTCCGCGAAGTGGCTCGCCCTGATTGATACAGATCTCAACCATATCCTGATAAAGGGATTCTTTATCCTCCAGGAAACTGACCCGGAATTCAACCATCAGACGCCCACGAAGCTGTTCAACCTCCCGAATAGCCTGATCAAATTCCGTTTGAGCCGTTTGCACATCGCCTTTGGAAATTGCCAAAGCGCCCAAAAGCGAATGTCCCTGATATCTCACAGTGGGTATATTTAATTTTTCACCCACCTGCAATGCGTTCAATACAAAATCACGCACTTGTTCATTTTGCTGTAAGGCCAGCGCTGCCCGGGCGGAAACAATCAGGGCCTGTGCCTCCTCGATGGGCAAATGATGCGCCTTGAAAACCGAAACACACGCCTGAGCTGTGATAAGACTCTCTACGTTTCGCCCCTGACAAAGAAATACTGCTGATCTTTCAAGGTCAGTGGACGCCACGCGCACTACATTACCTGCCTCCGCAAATATTTGACGCGCCTCGGATAATGAAGTCAGCGCTTCATCATAGCGGTGCAATTCGGCATATGCAACTGCCTCATTGATGATGGCAAGCGCCTCCACCTGACGAGTCCCAAGCTCAGAAAAGAGACCCCGAATGCGCTGACACTTTTCGATAACATCTGAAAAACGACGCAATTGCAACAAACAATCACTGAGATACAACTCCACCAACATCGCATCGCGATGCCGTCCGTCACCGAGGAAAACCTCCCGCACATTGTCTAGAAGGTCCAGCGCCTCATTGAAACGCCCAAGCACAAAATAAGTTAAGGCCAGGCCTTGGTGCGCACGAGCGGCTTCAACAACCTCACCCAACCGATTCAGCAAATCTCTCGATGACTGGCTGGCGGTTATTGAGTCATCAAAACGACCAATGTTGCGTAATGAAACAGCGCGATTTTGCTGAATCAAAGCCCAACCAGTTTCCCCTTCCACTCCCATTTGCTTGTATAGTTCCCCAGCGCGATCAAACATAGCTAGCGATTCAATATCCTCTCCCTGTCGGCCATATACGATGCCTAGATTCATGGTCAGCGTAATCAAAGGAAGCCATTGTCCGTGTGCCTCCAAAATAGGCATAGACGCTTGACCAACCTCCAAAGCCTCAGCAAAACGACTAAGGTAGGATAATGCATTGACTTTGCCAACCTGGGATCTGGCTTGTTCTGCTACACATCCATGTGAGCGGTAAATTTCAGCGGCCTCATCGTATAGTTTAATTGCGCGATCATATTCACCCAACCCTATGGAACGCGCATTAGCTTCGACGAGCAATCCCAAGGCTCCATAGCATTGGTTATGAGTAAGTTCTGCAATATGACTCAAAAGATCAGCAATTTCAAGTGAATGTTGAATGTTAACGCGCAAAAAGTGATCTGCTTGTTTTTTTAGCAAGCTGGCAACTTCGTCATCCAGAAGCAGCGTTTGTTCATCCAGAAAATGCTTTTGAGCTGCAACATCTGGAAGAGCAACTAATTCCTCGACCAAACCCATTGCATTCATAGAATATCCTAATCAAACTATAAAGGATTGAATGTGAATCTCCTTGCCCGGGCCTAGAAGAGTCAAATCATAATGACCGGGGGATAAGGGGGAGATTAGAAAATTGCCGATTTCGTCTATTGAAGTAGTGGTTATCAACTGTCTATCTTGGTGCACTTGTATTACGAACCTATCCGATTCCAATCCCGTTACCAATCCCAACAATCCTCGTTTACCCGGCTGGTCGACAACATCTTGAACCTCGATAATAATCTGAATATGATCAGCCTTATAAATAAACGGTTCTTCTTCTTCACCTCGCAACCCTGCCAGCGTCGGGGTCATGGAAGGTGCTCCACTTTCCTGGTCACTTCCTCCTCTACTAATCAGTTGCGCCACGAGTACTTTGATCTTCTCAAGCGAACTTGGCTGTAGAGTTAAGTTGCTGAGATAGCCCTCCAGTTGTGCAACCTCACCTTCACAATGAGGGCATGCGCGCACATGTTGAGCGATGACCAACATTTGCGGCGAGGGCAGGACTCGCAGATAGTATTCTCCCAATTCTGACGGCGAAGGACAAGTGATTCGGTAGAGGCGGGCAGTCAGGCCACTCTGCAGCCGCGCCAAAGCATCCGCCTTGTTACGGCAATACTGGCAGATCCCCAAATGATGCGTAGTTTCTGGCTCTGCTTCCCCATCCAAAAATTCAAGCAGTTGTCGATCACTCAATTCCGGGGGAGATATACAGTTCATCACTACCTTTCGTTGCCTCAATACAATAAACGCAGGATCCTGCGTTTTTTAATCATCCTGACCGAAGAGTTTTCTAAAGTCCGGATCGCGACCCAGGCGGGCCAGAATGTTTTGCTTGACGCGATAGATCTCGTCTACATCATTAAACTTATGCTGAGAGCGTTCATAGAGTTCGCGCGGCTTAAGAGCCAGAATAAAGAGACCCTGCATCACCAGGCGTTCCTTTTCATCATGCAGCCGCCCACTGACCAGATCCCAAAATGCCTGACGATAGGCACGTTCCATGGTCTGGCTTTCAAGCGTGGGGTCGGTTGACGCTTCCTTCAACGCATCCTCCAACGGGTACAGCCTCACCTGATCCGCCAGGCGATTGTGATCGACGATCACACTATGAACGCACATCTTCAGATAACGCAGCAACGACCCGATCTCCGCAAAGCCGCTAAACTTTTCCATGGTCAGTATGCCTGCGATCTTCCCGAATGCCCCGTTGACAAAATATTCCACCTGTTCACCGCTGGCTTCAAAAGCCGGACTATTCTTCACCCAGCCTGTCACCAGCGACTTATATTGTGCGTAGATCATTTCCCACGCAAACTGATCAGCATCCCTGATGGCTCGCCGGAACAATTCAAAGCAATATTTGGAATCTTGAGCCAGATGCTGGAAAAAGAGTTCCGTTTCCTGCGCACATCTTTTGGCAAGCTCAACTACGGTCAAATGTTGAAGGTCTACTACATCAGTCATGAATCCGCCTAAGCTTTCATTCTCCCGAGGGATCACCCCAGGTCAACTTGTATTTTGTCTAACCCCAATTGTTCAAAGATGATACGGTTTTCTCAGGGATTATAATTGTTTTTCATTATGACGACT
>Ga0184637_10002937_pt1 | contig 10823 bp, 10 predicted proteins | sample PLM3_127_b2_FD_133143 | JGI IMG/M metagenome (GOLD analysis project Ga0184637, IMG submission 133143) | Groundwater sediment microbial communities from an aquifer in East River, Colorado, USA - PLM3_127_b2 | ecosystem: Environmental > Terrestrial > Soil > Riparian zone | place: USA: East River... | reverse complement strand
GGGCGCGACCACACTGGCTCTGATGCTGCCATTCATCTACACGATGCAGCCGGTCGAGGCGTTCGCCTTCCTGCTCGGAATGCACGCCGTCGTGGCGACGACCGGCGATATCACCTCGGTGCTGTTCGGCGTCCCCGGGGAAGCCGCCAGCGCCGCGACGATTCTCGACGGCCATGCGATGGCGAAAAAGGGGGAAGCCGGGCGCGCCCTGGGCGCGGCGCTCATGAGTTCCCTGGTCGGTGCGATCGTGGGCGCGTTCGCGCTTGCCCTCGCCATTCCGGTCGTGCGACCCCTCGTCCTCACCTTCGGCTCGCCGGAACTGTTCATGCTCGCCATCGTGGGCCTTGCGTTCATCGCCTCGCTGAGCGCGCAGGGCGGGCGGGGAATGCTGCGCGGCTTTCTCGCAGGCGGGCTCGGTCTCTTGTTCGCCACCGTGGGCCAGGATCCCCAGGCGGGCATCGCGCGCTACACCCTGGACACGCTCTACCTATGGGGCGGCCTCGATCTGGTGCCGGTGCTGGTGGGCATCTTCGCGATACCGGAAATCATCGACCTCGTCGTACGCGGCTCGTCGATCGCCGGTGAGCGGCCGGCTGGAAAGTTAAGCAAAGGCGCTTTCGAAGGCGTAAAGGACACCTTCCGGCATTTCTGGCTCACGATCCGCTGCAGCCTGATCGGCACCTTCATCGGCGTCATGCCGGGCATGGGCGGGGCGGTCGCGCAGTGGATGGCGTACGGCCACGCGACGCAAAGCGCGCGCAACGCGGAGGAGCGCAAGGGATTCGGCGCCGGCGATGTGCGGGGCGTCCTCGGACCCGGGGCGGCGAACAACTCCAAGGAGGGCGGCTCGCTCATCCCGACCATCGCTTTCGGCGTGCCGGGCAGCACGGCCATGGCGATTCTGCTCGGCGGATTCTTCCTGCTCGGCTTGGTTCCCGGCCCCGACATGCTCACCACGCACCTCGCCGTCACCTTCTCGATGGTCTGGACGATCGTGCTGGCAAACGTCATAACCGTAGCGGCCTGCTTCATGTTTCTGAACCATCTCGCCGCGCTGACCACCGTGCGCGGGCATCTGCTCATCCCGGTCATCCTGGTGCTCGTCTTCATCGGCAGCTACACGGCCAACAGCCACTACGGCGACATACTCGTGACGCTGCTCTTCGGCGGGATCGGCTATCTCATGGTGCTCGGCGGCTGGCCGCGGGCGCCGTTCGTTTTAGGGTTGGTGCTGGGGAAGATCGCGGAGAATTACCTCTACATCTCGGTGGCCCGGTACGAAGCAGCCTGGCTCACGCGGCCGGTGGTTCTCGTGCTCATAGCGATCGCGATCGCCGTGATTCTTTACCCTCTCTTCCAGGCGCGGCGCTCCGCCGCGAAAAAAACCGCGCATGCATAGCAAAGCATCGCTCGGCCTTGCCCTCGGCATCATGATCGTCTCGGGATATGGGGTGATCGCCGCCTGGGCCTGGCCGTGGAAGGCGGCGCTGTTCCCGCTGGTGATCGGCATCCCGGTGTTCTGCCTGGCGGCAGCGGAGGTGCTGTGGGTGTTGCTCGGCTCCACCCCTAGAGAGCAGGCGATGGACTTCCAGCTTTCCACGCATTTGCCGCGAAAGACGATGCTTCAAAGGACGCTGGTGGCGGTGGCCTGGATCGTCGGATTTTTCGCCGCGATCGTTCTGGTGAGTTTCCCGATCGCCGTGCCGCTTTTCGTCTTCCTCTACCTGAAGCTCCAAGGGCGGGAAGGATGGGTGTTCTCGGCGGTCTTCACGCTCGCGGTGTGGGTGTTTTTCTACGGACTCTTCGACCAGCTGCTCCACCTCCCCTTCCCCGACGGTTGGATCCAAGTCTGGACCGGGCTCAACTAGCAGGATCCCGCCTTTGCCGGCCGGGCCGTTACTCGACGCCGGCCGCGACGAATAACGCCTTGCCGGAAGCGCTCCCGAGATAGCGCACGAGACTTTGCGCAGGTTCTCCATTCGGCGAGCCGCTTGCAACCGCCGCCGCGTACGAAGTGTAGTTCTGCACTTCCGCCGGGAGTGGGCCGACGAGTCTCAACCCCTTTTCCTTATACATCAGGATCTCGGTGATCGGACCAAAACCGATCTCTTTGCCCTTGCCCTTCAGCACGTGCTCCATGACCGACCCGGCGTCGGCATAACGGGTCGTCTTGCTTTCGATTTGCTCGTAGACGCCCATCTTCTTGAGAAGGCCCTCAAAGTACAGGCCGCTGGACGCCCGGTTGAACACCAGGGTTTCAGCCCCCAGCAGGGAGCGCCGCAGCGCTTCCGCGTTCGAAATATCGGGAACCGGCGCTCCGGGGCGCACCGCCACGCCCATTCCAACCCGCCCCACGTTGACTCGCTCCTCGCCGACCTTGCCGGCTTTGGCGAAAGCGTCCATCGCGGCCGGCGGCGCGATCACCACGTCGAATTTCTCCCCGCCGTCGATACGCTTGCGAATCTGGGGCGTCGTATTGAAAGTAATCTTCACCGTGTCGCCGGTCTGCTTCTCGAAAGCCGAGACGGCCGCCCTCAATCCCGGCTCGATTGCGCCTCCGCTCAGAACGCTGATCTCGGCCGCCGCCGCGCCTTGAGCCAGCAACACCCCCAAGACTGCTCCCCACATCGCTCCAGAGTTTTTCATGCATTCCCTCTCGTTAAACGGTCCCAAAACAAACTCATCCGCCGCTGCCGCCGCAAGTTCGCTTATCCGGCGGGAGCAGGCGATTCGGCACGGCGCAGCTTCTGCGATACCAACACGATCGCGATCAGCACGACGCCAATATAGTCAAAGGCTGCGCGCGGGTAAACCAGGGCGAGGCCGGCGAGGATGAGCAGCCAGCGCTCGACCCGGGTCGTCCGCCGGAATAGCCAGCCCTGCATTCCCCCGGCGAGCGCCGCGATGCCGATCATCGCTGTCACGCACACCGTCGCGATGTCCAACGCATTGGCGTTGGCGAGCCCTTTGAACGAGCCGTATAGCAGCAGCCCCAGCCCCGCCGGGTCGAGCACGAACACGAACGGCACGAGGAACGCAGGCATGGTGTACTTCCACGATTGCAGCGTCGTCTTGTAGGGATCGCCGCCGGTAATCGCGGCCGCGGCGAACGGCGAAAGCGCCGTCGGGGGCGACACCTCGGAGAGCACGGCGTAGTAGAAGATGAACATGTGGGCCGCGAAGTCCGGCACGCCCAGAGTGATCAATGCCGGCGCGGCAATGACCGCGCAGATGATGTACGACGCCGTCACCGGCACCGCCAGCCCCACGATCCACACGATGAGCGACGTGAAGATCGCGGTGTAGAGCAGCTTCACGTCGTGCACCAGCCCCTTGGTGGCTTCCACGCCGACCGCCGACAGCAGGCTCATCGTGCCCTGGGTCAGCGAGTCGGCGTAGCCGATCACGATGGCGCTGAATTTGAGCCCGAGACCGGTGAGCGTCACGACACCCACGATGATGCCCGCCGCGGCGCAGGTGGCGGCGACGTTCAGCATGCTGACCGAGCCGGCCTCGAACGCTCGCACCAGCTTCGCGGGCCACAGGCGCCACGCCGGCCGGAGCAGGGCGGCGGCGACGAGCGCGACCGCGCCGGCGGGGAGCGCCCAACTCAGCGCATCCGAGTGGAAGCCGCCCTTGACCACCGAGTAGACCACGCACGCCGCGACCGCGGCGACGCAGAACAGCACCATTTGCCGCCCGCTCATCAGCGCGCAGTCGGGGTGCAGCGCGCTGGTGACGAACGCCACCACGGTCGCCCAGAAGACCGCCGCGACCGGCGAGAAACCAAGCAGCATGAAGACGATGATTGCGACAAGCGACAGGAAGTGGAAGCCGAAGCGCCGGGTTAGGTTCCAGAGCGTCTCCGCCTTGTCGAACGGGACCTGTTTCATTCCGAACTTGCGCGCATCGAGCTCGACCATCAGGAACAGCGCAAAGTAGTAAAGGCAGGTCGGAATCGTCGCCATCAGGATCACGTCGAGGTACGAGATCTTGAGGAACTCTGCGATCAGGAACGCCGCCGCGCCCAGCACCGGCGGCGAGATGATCGCGCCGAGACCTCCCGCAGCGAGCAGCCCTCCCGCCGCGTCCTTGCCGTAGCCCGCTTTTGCGAGCATCGGGTAAGCCACCGTGCCGAGCGTCACGGTCGTGGCGACGCCGCTCCCCGACGGTCCGCCAAGCAGGAACGAGGACAGCACGATGGTGCGTCCGGCGCCGGTGGGCTTGCCGCCCATCGCGGTGAACGAGAAATCGATGAAGAACTTCCCCGCCCCCGAGAACTGCAGGAACGCGCCGTAGACGGTGAACAGAATGATGAGCGAGGAGGAGACGTCCACGGGCACGCCAAAGATGCCCTCGAGCGTCATGTACATGTGGCCGACCAGCCGCGATATGTCGTAGCCGCGGTGCGTCCACGGCTCGCCCAGGTATGGGCCGAGCATCGCGTAGGCGACGAATAGCACACATATGAACGGCATGATCCACCCCGTGCCGCGACGCGCCGCCTCCAGCACGAGAACCGTCAGGATCACGCCGAACACCATGTCCAGGCTGGACGGGATGGTGCTGCGGTCGGTGAAATCGTCGCCGCCGACGAGGCCGTAGCCGACGACGAGCAGGGACAGCGCCACCGCGATCCAGTCCCACCAAAGGACGCGGTGGCGGAACCGGCGAGAGAACGGGAACAGCACGAATACCAGGAACAGCACGAAACCGACGTGGATCATGCGCAACTGCTGCGTCGGCACGATCGCGTACGCGGCATACAGGTGGAACAACGACATCACGACAGCGACCGCCGTCACGATGCGTCCGAGCAAGCCGGCGAGGCGGTTGGTCGCGCCTTCTTCCGCCTCGATGTACTCCTCGGCTTTCTTGAGCGCCGCCTCGTCGACCGCGATGTGGTGCTCCGCGGCAATTTCGTGAATCAACCGGTCTTTCTCGTCGCTCATCGTGCGCGTCTCCTGCTCGCCGCCATCGCGCCCCAAAAAAAATCCAGCGCGCCGGCCGCGCTGGATTTCGGTCAGGCCCGGTACGACCCGAAGCTTACTTGACGTTCAGCCCTCTTTCGCGAAAGTACTTGACAGCGCCGGGATGGAACGGGATCACGATCGCCGCATTGGTCTGGTACTTCAAGTCGAAGTTCTGCGATTCCTTGTGCACCCGGACCATGTCTTCCTTCTTGTCGAACATGGTCTTCACGATGTTGTAGGCGACCTCGTCCGGGGTGTCGGCGCCGGTCACCAGGATGTTCCATATCGTCGTGACCTGCGCGTCCCGGTCCTGTCCCGGATACGACTTGGCGGGGATGATGTCCCTCACGTAGAGCGGACCGTACTTCTTGTTCAGCACCTCGGCCAGCTCGGCGTGGTCGATGAACTTGATCTTGACGCCCGGCGAGGCGGCGAGGTCGGTGACCGCCGCGGTGGGAATGCCGCCCGACCAGAAGTAAGCGTCGATCTTGCGGTCCTTGAGCGCGTTGCCCGACTCCTGCACCGTGAGCCGCTCGCGGGTGATGTCCTTGTCGGGGTTCAACCCCGCCGCCTCCAGCACGCGGTTCGCCTTCACTTCCGTGCCGCTGCGCGGCGGGCCGGTCGAGACGCGCCGCCCCTTGAGATCGGCGACCTTGTTGATGCCGAGGCCGTCGAGCGTGACGATGTGGAAGCGGTTGGGGTAGAGCACCATCAGCCCCCGCACCGGCACCGGCCTGCCCTTGAATCTGTCCTCCCCCCTGTAGGCATCCCAGCTCGCGTCGGCCATCGACAGCGCGACTTCCGCCTTCTTCGTCAGGATGAACTCGAGGTTGGCGATCGAGCCCGCGGTGGATTCCGCCGTCACGCTGAGGCCCGGCACGGTCTTGGACAGGATGTTCGCCATGCCGCCGCCCATCGGGTAATAGACCCCGCCGGTGGGACCGGTGGCGATCGAGAGCGTTATTTTCTGCTGCGCGGCCGCGGGCAACGCAGCGGCGGCGCAGGCAACCAGCGCGAGTAAGAGCTTGCGCATTTTCCCCCTCCTTGTAATGGACTGCGGACAGAGAACGCAGTTTAGAGAGATTCGCCGGAACCGGTCAACCTGCCCTCCCTTCGCCCAGACGGCGCCCGAGCCTCAGCACCCGGTGATAGGCGCGTTCCTAGCGGGCGAAAACCTGGCCCATATCGTGAAATGCCTTGAATTCCAGCGCGTTGCCGCAAGGATCGAGCAGGAACATCGTCGCCTGTTCGCCCACCTCGCCCTTGAAGCGCACGTGCGGCTCGATGATAAAGCGTACGCCCGCTGCCTTGAGTCTCTTCGCGAGCCGCTCCCATTCGTCCATCTCGAGCACCGCCCCGAAGTGGCGCACGGGAACATTGTCCCCGTCCACCGCGTTGGTGCCCTTCTGGGCGGCTTCCTCCGGAGCGAGATGGGCGACGATCTGGTGACCGTAGAAATTGAAATCCACCCAGTCCTCGCTGCTGCGCCCTTCCGGACAACCGAGCAGCCCGCCGTAGAACGCGCGCGCCTTTGCGAGGCTCGTGACCGGGAATGCGAGATGAAAAAGCGGCAAGGCGGTCATCGGCACGGGGCGTCAGGCCGGGCCGATGCCCTGAAACAGCGCTCCGTCCTTCGCGAGATCGCCGGAAGCGCGCACGTTGACGTTCTTACTCGCTGCGAAGGCGAGCATGCGATCGATCGGCCGATACGCAAGGCGCGCGGTCTCGGGATCGACATGGATCTCGTTTGCGCCGCTCTCAAGCGCGTGCGCGAGGTTGGCGAGCCCGTTCATCGCCATCCAGGGACAGTGCGCGCAGCTCTTGCAGGCGGCGCCCGCGCCCGCCGTCGGCGCCTCGATGAAGCGCTTCTCGGGCATCAGCATTTTCATCCTGTGCAAGATGCCGTTGTCGGTCGCAACGATGAACTCGTCGGCCTCGAGCGACTGCGCTGCCCGAATGATCTGCGTCGTCGAACCCACCGCGTCGGCGAGCTTGATGACGTCGGCAGGAGACTCGGGATGAACGAGCACCTTGGCGCCGGGGTGTTCTTTCTTTAAAAGCTCGAGCTCCAGCGCCTTGAATTCCTCGTGGACGACGCAGGCGCCGTGCCACAACAGCATGTCGGCGCCCGTCTGCTCCTGCACGTAGCGGCCCAGGTGACGATCGGGCGCCCAAAGAATTTTCTCTCCGCGCTGGTGCAGATGCCGCACGACATCGAGCGCGATAGCGGATGTCACCACCCAGTCGGCACGCGCCTTCACCGCGGCGCTGGTGTTCGCATAGACCACCACCGTTCGCTCCGGATTCCGGTCGCAGAACGCGGAGAACTCCTCGGCGGGGCAACCGAGATCGAGCGAGCAGGTCGCGTCGAGATCGGGCATCAGCACGCGCTTCTCCGGGTTGAGGATCTTCGCGGTCTCGCCCATGAAGCGCACGCCCGCCACGACTAAAATCGGAGCCGATTGCGCGCGGCCGAAGCGCGCCAACTCGAGCGAATCGGCGACGCAGCCGCCGGTCTCCTCGGCGAGATCCTGGAGGTCGCCCTCGACGTAGTAGTGCGCAAGCAGCACCGCTTGCTGCCGTTCGAGCAGGCCTTTGATGCGCACCTTCAGCTCGCGGCGTTCCTCTGGCTTCGGCGCTTCCGGCACTCTTGCCCAGGCGCGAGCAGTGCAGGCGACGCCTGCAATCTGGTGTTCGAATTCCACGACTCGATTCGCGCGGGTGTTCATGAATGGTTGGAAGCGGCGGGCGACCTGAAAGTTGCCGGATCTCGCGACTCAATAGCTTAGGGACTTGGACGCCGGCTGATGCAGTGCAACATTACCCGTTATTGCCGCGGTATTCAACTGTGCCACGGCCTAGCGAACCCGGAGAGCATTCGGCAGGCATCGCGATGCCGGGTTGGATGAAGGGCCCGTGCCCGGTGTATAGTCATGCCTTCGAAGGCCGTAACCCACCGAGGAGCCAAAAAAATGACCTGGGAAACACCGACGTTTGTCGAAGTAAAGATGGATGCCGAAATCAATTCCTACCAGGACGATTTCGGCGACGACCGGGACACCGGCGTCTAAGTCCCCCGCCCGACACCGCAGCGAGCCTTTTTCTTTCCCGTCCCCGCTGACGGCGGCCGAGGGACGATGTCTGCGCATCCGACGTGCGCATCAAGGTGCTGGGCGCCGCCGCCGGGGGCGGGTTCCCGCAATGGAATTGCGGCTGCCCTAATTGTCGTGAGGTCCGTTCCGGCGCTCCCGGCGTAAAGCCGCTGACGCAGGAGTGCGTCGCAGTCAGCGCCGACGGCGAGCGCTGGTTTCTGCTGAATGCGTCGCCTGAAATCCGTTCCCAAATCGAGAGTTTCGCACCGCTGCATCCGCGCGGCCCCCGCCATTCACCGATTTCCGCGATCGTTCTGACGAACGGCGACCTCGATCACTGTCTCGGTCTATTGTCGCTGCGTGAATCCCATCCGATCGTGATCTATGCGACCGATCGGGTTCGCCGCGGTTTCACCGAAGCGAATGTCCTCTACCGCACCCTTCAGCGTTTTCCGGAGCAAGTCACCTGGCGGATACTGGAGCCGGAGAAAGAAAAGGAGCTAAGCGGCCAGGACGGCGAACCCAGCGGCCTTGCCCTCAAAGCCATTCCCGCTCCGGGAAAGCCGCCGATTCACCTCGAAGGCTCGGTTGCCCCCGATTCGGGCGAGAACGTAGGTCTGGTCGTCCACGACCGTCGCAGCGGCAAGCGCCTGGCCTACTTTTCTGCCGCGGCCGGAATCACCCCGCCGATGCGGGCGGCGCTCGATGACGCCGACTGCGTGTTTTTCGATGGCACCTTCTGGGCCAGCGACGAGCTGATCGCGCTCGGCCTCGGTACGAAACGCGCTGAAGAAATGGCGCATTTGCCGATCGGCGGCAAAGGCGGCAGTCTCGACGCTCTCGCCGGCCTGCGCGCCTCGCGCCGGATCTACATCCATATCAACAACACTAATCCGCTGCTCAGCCCGCGCTCGCCCGAGCGCGCACAGGCGGAAGCGAGCCGCTGGGAGATCGCCTACGACGGTCTGGAGGTGGCGCTGTGAATGCGCCCGAGCGCGCTCCGCTGCTTCGCGAGGAATTCACCGAGTGGCTGCGCCACGAAGGCGAGGCGCGTTACCACGACCGGCACCGCTACCATGTGCTGATGCACGAGGGCAAGCTCAGCCGCGAGCAGCTCCAGCAATGGGTGCTCAACCGCTACTACTATCAGACGCGAATCCCGATCAAGGACGCGCTGATCGTCTCCAAGTCCGAGGATCCGGCCTTCAGGCGCATGTGGATACGCCGCATCCACGAGCACGACGGCGAGGCAGAAGGCGAAGGCGGGCTGGCTCTGTGGCTGCGGCTCGCGGAAGGCGTGGGCCTGGATCGCGATGAAGTCGCGAGCTGCCGCTCGGTCCTGCCCGGCGTGCGCTTTGCCTGCGACGCCTACGTGGACCTAGTGCGTAGCCGCAGCCTGCTCGAGGCCGTGGCTTCCTCGCTTACCGAGTTCTTCGCCCCCGACATCATGACCAAGCGCGTCCTCGCCTGGGAGAAACACTATCCCTGGGTCAGCCCGGAGATGCTCGAGTACTTTCGCGGGCGCGTGACGCGCGCCCAGCGCGATTCCGCGGAAGCCATCGAATTCGTGGTGCAACATGCCACGAGCTACGAGCTGCAGGAGCGCTGCGTGGCCGCGCTAATCAGGAAGACCGAAATCCTCTGGCAGCTCCTCGATAGCGCGTACGCTGCCTACATCGAACCCGGCTGGGGGCCGGGCGGTCCGCGATGATTTCACGCGATACGCGCCCGCGCATCGCCGCCAAGGCGCGGCTGCGCTACGACCGCAAGGCCGAGCGCTACATGCTGCTCTATCCGGAGAAGGGGCTGGTGCTCAATCCGACTGCCGCCGACATCGCGAAACTCTGCACCGGCGAGCAATCCGTCGGCGCCATCGTCGATCAGCTCGCCTCCAAGTATGGCAAAGAGGCCACGGTCATCGAGCGCGAGGTGATGGGTTTTCTTTCCGCCCTCGCCGAGCGCGGCCTGCTGCAGGAGGTGGCATGAGCGGCGAGTTCAGGCCCTACACGCTGATCGCGGAGCTCAGCTACCGCTGCCCGCTGCGCTGCCCCTACTGCTCGAACCCGACGGACTTGGCGAAGCGGCGCAACGAGCTCGACACCGCGACCTGGCTGCGCGTTTTCCGCGAGGCGGAAGACCTGGGCGTGGTTCAGCTCAACCTCACCGGGGGCGAGCCGCTCGTACGCAAGGATCTCGAGGCGCTGATCGCGGGCGCACGGGAGCTCGACCTTTACACCAACCTGATCACGAGCGGAATTCCGCTTTCACGCGAACGCCTGGCGCGTCTCCGTGCGGCGGGGCTGGACAACGTTCAGATCTCGGTGCAGGACGTGACGGCCGAAGCCTCGGACCGGATCGCCGGCCTGCGCTCCTTTGATAAAAAACTCGAGGTGGGCGGATGGGTGAAGGATCTGGGCATGCCGCTCACGCTCAACGTCGTCCTTCACCGCGACAACCTCGACCACGTCGCCCAGATCATCGCGCTCGCCGAACGCATGCGCGCTGACCGGCTGGAGCTCGCCAACACCCAGTACCTCGGCTGGGCGCTCGTCAACCGGCGCGCGTTGCTGCCGACTCGCGATCAGCTCGATCGCGCGCGCGCCGTCGCCGTCGAAGCGAGAAAACGCCTGCGCGGCCGCATGGAAGTCCTGTTCGTCACCCCCGATTATTATTCCGAATACCCGAAGAGCTGCATGGACGGCTGGGGGCGGCGCTTTATCGTCGTCAGCCCGGACGGGCTCGCGCTGCCCTGTCACGC
>Ga0184637_10002936_pt1 | contig 10823 bp, 9 predicted proteins | sample PLM3_127_b2_FD_133143 | JGI IMG/M metagenome (GOLD analysis project Ga0184637, IMG submission 133143) | Groundwater sediment microbial communities from an aquifer in East River, Colorado, USA - PLM3_127_b2 | ecosystem: Environmental > Terrestrial > Soil > Riparian zone | place: USA: East River... | reverse complement strand
TATAGCATCAGCCTTATAGTTCTGATAGGTCGCAGGGAATACCGTGTATACGGGACGGTACGGCGAAATCGCGGCCGTCAAATCGCACTGCGTTATGGGTTTGCTGGCGACGAACCATTGGCGCTCGAATTGTTAGCTTGCGTGAAAATGCGGTATAGATCAATAAGACCTTGAAAATCTCTCGCCTATTGTAGAGCTTTCTCCTGTCTCCTTTCAATTGGGGCGGTCGAGCGGGCTTCTTACGCCACGGCCGCCTCGGTTCAGGACGTGGCAATAAATCATCGTCGTACTGACGTCTTTGTGGCCGAGTAGTTCCTGGATCGTACGGATGTCGTAGCCATCCTCGAGGAGGTGGGTGGCGAAGGCGTGGCGGAGCGAGTGGCAGGTCGCGGGTTTGGGGATTCCCGCTGCGAGCACGGCTCGACGTACGGCGCGCTGGACGACCGTCTCGTGAAGAAAGTGTCGCCGCCGCTGGCCCGTCTCTTTGTGAATGTAGTGTTTGGTCGCCGGGAAGACCCATTGCCACCCCCATTCGCGTGCCGCGTTGGGGTATTTGACGCCCAGCGCGTAAGGTAGCTCCACGAAGCCGGTGCCGTTCCGGATATCGCTCGTATGCATTCGACGCACGCGCTCGAGATGGGCGGCGAGCGGCTCGCGGAGCCTCTCGGGCAGCAAGGTCAGTCGATCCTTCTCGCCCTTCCCGTCCCGAACCGTCAGCTCCCTCCGTTCAAAATCGATGTCTTTGACCCGCAAGCGACAGCACTCCAGAACGCGCAGGCCGGAGCCGTACATGAGTGATGCCATCAACCAGCACGTTCCCTGAAGGTGGGCGAGAATCGCGGCGACCTCGGTCCGGGAAAGGATCAGGGGCAGACGAACAGGACGCTTGGCCCGGGCGATCTCCATCAAATTCAACTCACGGGGAGGACGTTCTTGTAAGGAAAGAGCAATGCCGCGAGCGCCTGACCCTGAGTCGAAGCGCTCACCTTTTTGTGAGTTGCGAGATGCGAGACGAAACCCGAGATCTCGGCCTCTCCCATCTCGTTGGGGTGTCGCTTGTCGTGGAAAAATATGAAGCGCTTGATCCAAGCGACATAGGCTGTTTCAGTGCGGCGGCTGTAGTGCCGCGTGCGGATCTCCTGCCGGACGCGGTCGAGCAGGCGCGGGCTTCGGGGCGGATCGCCCGTCCGACTGGTGGTCTGCTCTTGCGCTTGCCCATCGAAACGAGCGTCGAGGTCTCCCTGCGGCGGGTTGGGCACCCCGGGTGCTCTCCCGGTCTCACGAATCCAGGCGTCTTTCTCTCTTCTGCCATTACTTTCCGGCTCCTTTCGCGTTGGGTCCATCTAAGGATCTGGACGAAAAATCAAGGGGGGATCCTCCCTCGCTCCACACCTATTGACGACGCGTCCCGGGTCCCGCGGTCAAACTCACCCCGCGCCTGGGAAGGGTGCGGCCCTCTGTGGTCGCAGAGCGAGATCCCGGTCCCGACCATCCAATTCCCATCACCACACCCTCGAAAACCGACGCCCAATGGGAGCGCCATCGCCGCGTCGGTGTGCGATGCCGTTTCGGGAACCGTGTGGGGTGGCGCCGCGAGTGTTCCTGGCGCAAGCACCTGTTCGTCTCGTTCCCCGAATGCTGGAGCCCGAGGTCTCGGAGCATCTGGTTTCTGTATGGTGCGTATTCCGGGGAACGTGCGGCAACCTGGAAACAGGTGTCGGGCCGGGGCCGGTTGCTGAAACACGCGCTCAGAAGCGATTTTGAAGCGCCGGGGCGATCGTACCGTCACCGACGGGTCGCTCCTCAAGACGCTCGCTCGCGCGGTAGGCCGGTCGGTGCTTCCCGAAAAGCGAAGAACGCCGCGCTTTCTCCTATCCCGCCACCCGGTTCGATGGGTTCAAGATCGTTCGCTACGACGGCGCGACCAGTGGGGTCTTTCGGGGCCATCGGGACAACCTCAGCCCGGCGACCGCCCACCGCCGTTTTGCGCTGGGCTTCAACCTCAATGCTTATGAAGGCGGTGGGCTCTCGTTTCCCGAGTACGATCCCATTCGGTATCGACCAGGCAGCTGGTAAGGCGCTTCTGTCCTGCTCTCTCCCGCGCGAGGGGACCCGAGGTGACCTCGGGCGCTCTGCTGTCGGTTCTTTTCCGGGAGCAGACCCTCAGCACGAAACGCACTTGTTGTTGTTCTTGGCTCCGAGGCTCATCAGGAGTTTCACCGCTTCCGGGAACGGCTGCGTCCGCTGGACCGGGCCGTTCGCCATGTCGGCGGTGGTCTGGCCCTCTCGGTTCACCGCCTTCACGTCGGCGCCTTTCGAAACGAGGTACTGAATCATCTCGACGTCGCCTCGGGCGGCGGCGTTGTGGAGGGGTGTTCCGCCCTCGTGGTCGCGGGCATTCACCTCGGCTCCGCATTCCTCGACCAGGTACTTGACGGCGGGCATGAATCCCGCGGGGTGATTTCGATAGTCGTTCGCGGCGAAACCTTCGCCGAAGCCCGCGCCCGCCGCCGCGTGGAGTGGGGTAATGGCGGGACCTCCGACGGGAACCGGGGGAAGTCCGGAGACGTCTTTCATCTCTCTTCCCTGCTGGTTTCCGACCCGGGGGCGCTCGGGAGGGGCTTTGGTCGGGACGCTCGGATCCGCGCCGTAGGACTTTAGAAGCTTCATGGCGGGGATGTCGCTCCCGTAGGCTGCGCGCCAGAAGGGCGTCGCGCCGGTCTCGTCGAGCCCCGAGCGGTCGAAGTTGTAGCCGCTGAACCAGACCTTCTTCTTGAGACGAACGTTGGGATCCGCCCCCTTGTCCAGGAGCGCTTTCATGAGATCCACGTGGGTCAGCTCCTGCTGCTGCTGGGCCGTCGGCTGGGGATAGCCCGCGTTCGGCGCCCAGGCCAGATTGATGGCGGCGTAGAGCGGGGTGACGCCCGCGGGCTCGCTCGCAAGGTTCGGATCCGCTCCACGGTCGAGCAGGACCATCGCGAGATCGAACCGGCCGTTCATGGTGGCGATGAGAAGAGGGCTGGTCTTGCTTCCCTCGCTCACCTGGTTGACGTCGGCTCCCTTGTCGAGAAGCGCCGTAACGGTCTCGACGTTTCCCTGACGGGCCGCGAGAAGGAGCGCGGTTACTCCTCCCTGGACGCCGACGAGGTCCCCATATCTCGGACGCTCGGGGCGCTCGTTCGATTCCTTCTTCGCGTTCGTGCCGGGCGTCATCCAGCCGAAGATCTTTCCGAAGACGCTTCCTCCGCCCTTGGATTCCCCCTTCTCGGGCGCCGCCACCTTTTCCCCCGAGGCCGTCGCTTTTTTCGTGCGCTCCTCTCGCAGACGGTCGAGCCTCTGCTTGAAGGCCTCGTCGGACGCCTTGGTGAGAGTCGGAGCGTCGACCAGGTTCGTCGTGAGCGCCGGGTCGGCGCCGCTCTCGAGGAGGAGCAAGGCGGCCTCGGCCCGATTGGACGCCGCGGCGAACATCAGGGCGGTCTCCCCTCTCTTCGACTCTCTTGCGTTGACCGCGGCTCCGCGCGCTAACAGCAAGCTCACCGCGTCCGCGCTTCCCGACGCGGCCGCGAGCATCAGGGGTGTTGCTCCCGTGCCCGTGGCCTGGTTCACGTCGGCCCCGGCGTTCAGAAGCGCTTCCACCATCGCGGGGTGCCCGCTTCGGCTCGCGAGAATGAGGGGAGTATAGGCGCCGAGCCTCGTCGCCGCTTGGACGTTGGCCCCGGCGTAGAGCAGCATTTCGGCGGTCTCTACGTCGTTCGAGAGCGCGGCCCAGTGGAGCGCCGTCATGCCGTCGCCCTGGGCGGCGTTCACGTCTACTCCGTCCTTCAGAAGAGAACGTACGGTCTCGCGCTCCCCCGCCCGAGCGGCGTCCGCCACGGGAGCGGGGCTCGTTCTCAGATCGACGGGCCCGGCGGCGACGAGGGCGAGCGCCGAGACGAGGGCGAGCGCTTCCCGCCTCATGACGTTACCACCGGCGCGAGCGAGCTACCGGTCAAGTCGAGCTCACCCGTGCTGTCGCCGAAAGACTCGAGGTCCTCGAGGCCGAGGTCGTGGAGAAGGGTCAGCATCACGTTCGCCATCGGAGTCTCATCCGCGGCCTTGATGTGCAGGCCTCCGGGGATGCGGCCGCCCCCGTGGCCCGCGAGGAACAGGGGGCACCGCTTGTGATTGTGGATGTTCGGGTCGCCGATGGGAGAGCCGTAGAGAAGCACCGTATTCTGCAGCAGGTCGCTCTCGCCCTCCTTCGCGCCCTTGAGCTTCTCGAGCAAATAGGGGATGAGGCTCACGTGGTAGCGGTTGATCTTCGAAAGCTCGACCAGCGTCTTTTCCTGCCCTCGATGGTGGGACGCGTTGTGGAAGCCTTCCATGACGCCGCTCTCGGGAAAAACGCGGCCCGAGACGTCGCGGCTCATCTTGAACGAGAACACCCGGGTGAGGTCCGCTTCGAACGCGAGCGTCATGAGGTCGAACATCAGCTCCACGTGCTCCCCGTACGAGTCCGGGACACCAATGGGCGCGCCTCTAAGGTTCCGCGGCTCGCCACTGGTGTTGCGCTCCTCGACTTTCTGGATCCTCCGTTCGATCTCCCGGATGTTCTCGAGGTAATCGTCGAGGCGGCCCCGGTCTTCCGGCCCGAGACTCATCTTCAGCCGCGCGACCTCGTCCGGGATCCAGTCGAGGATGCTCTTCTGCGCCCGGCGCCGAGCCGCGCGTTTCTCCGGCGTTCCCCCGGAGCCGAAGAGCTGGTCGAACGCAAGCCGCGGGTCCCGAATCATCGGAAGCGGCCCGGTGGGCGAGGCCCAGCTGATGGTGTCCATGTAGACGCAGGCGTAGCCGTAGGAGCATCCGCCCGCCTGGTCGACGTTTTCGATCGCGAGCTGCATCGAGGGGATCGGCGTCTCCTGGCCGAACCGCTGGGCGTAGATCTGGTCGAGCGACGTTCCCACGTTTACGTCGGAGCCCTCGGTCTGGGTCGGATGCGACTGGGTGAGAAACACGGAGCTCGAGCGGAAGTGATCGCCGCCGATCTCGGGGGAGGTAAAGGCTTCGGCGTTGCGGATGTCGGTGTTGCTGACGATGGTGATGTGCTCCCGAAACGGCTCGAGCGGGCTAAGGCTCGAGGGCGTCAGGTCGAAGTCGCGGCCTACCGCCGCGGGCGCCCAGAGGTTCTTCTCGATCCCGAGGGCATTGCTCCCGGCGGCGCCGTGGACCATCTCGATGGCGACGAGGCGCGTGCGCGCAGGCGACGCGCCCGCAGTGAGCTTGCTCGCGGGCAGCATCGCCGAGAGATACGGAAGGGCGACCGTCGCGCCCATTCCGCGAAGAACCGCTCGGCGGGATAGGTGTTTGTTGGTCACGTACATGGAAACGTACTCCTGGTTTCAGTGAACCTCGGTCGAGGGGAAAGGGGGACCGTCGGCGCGGCTCATCCGGAACGGCGCGCTCGCGACGACTCCCAGAATGTAGGAAGACATGCGGTGATCGTTCGCCGCCGCGTCCCGGACGATCTTTCGAACCGCGGGCATGTCGTAGTACTCGACCCTTCGGCCGAGCGCATAGGTCATGAGGCTCTCGGTGAAAGTCAGGATGAACGCGTCCGAGCGGTTCAAGAGCGCATCCCGAAGGGCGAGCGGCCCGTCGATCGGGGTTCCATCGTAGAGCTCGCCGGAAGCGTCGACGGGGGCGCCGCCGTCCTTCGTGCGCCAGGCCCCGGTGACGTCAAAGTTCTCGAGGGCGAGCCCGATGGGATCGATCACCGTGTGACAGGAGGTGCAGGCGGGGTTCTTGCGGTGCTCCTCCATGCGCTCGCGAACCGTGAGAACGCGATCCTGGGCGATCGCGCTCGTCTCTTCGAGTGCCGGCACGTTCGGCGGCGGCGGAGGCGGCGGGCTCCCGAGAAGCACCTCCATGACCCACTTGCCCCGCTGGACGGGAGACGTGCGGTTCGCGACAGAGGTCAAGGTCAGGATGCTTCCTTGGCCGAGGATGCCCCTGCGGTTCCCGTTCACGCCTTCGAGAGCGACGCGGCGGAAGGTGTCGCCGGTAACGTTCGGAACCTGGTAGTGCTTCGCGAGGCGCTCGTTGACGAAAGTGTAATCGGCCGTCAGAAGCTCCAGGACGCTCCGGTCCTCGCGAATGAGGTTCTCGAAGAAGAGCTCGGTCTCGCGCTTCATCGCTTGCGCGAGCGTCGCATCATAATAAGGATAGCGGACCGCGTCCGGGTGGAGCTTCTCGAGATCCTGCAAGCGCAGCCACTGAGAGGCGAAGCGCGTAGCGAGCGCTTCGGCGTGCGGATCGGCGACGAGGCGCCGCACCTGCTGCTCGAGAGTGGGCGGATCCGAGAGCTTCCCCGCGCTCGCGAGTGCGAGAAGCGCCTCGTCGGGAGCGCTGGCCCAGAGGAAGTACGACAAGCGCGAGGCAAGGTCCAGATCGGCTACCCGGTAGCTCTCACCCGGGGCCGCGTCCTCCGGCATGCGCTCGAGCCGGAAGACGAAGCTCGGGCTCGACAGGATCGCCTGGAGGCCCATCCGGATGCCGCTCTCGAAATCCCCCTCCTCGCGGCCGATCGCGTAGAACGACATGAGCGCCTCGAGATCGGGTTCGACCGCGGGCCGCCGGTAGGCGTGGGTCGCGAGATCCTTCAGGATTTCCTCGGCGCAGGGGAGCTCCTCTTCGGCCGAGGTCGGACGGCAGCGGAAGATCCGGCGGCGGCTCACGGTATCGGAAACGCCCGTGACCCGGCTGGGGCCGCTGATGGAAAGGTCGCGCAGGTGGGGGAAGGTGGTCACGCCGTAGTCGATTCCGATCTCGCCGTCGGCGAGAGTGTGCTCGATCGGTGTCATCAAGTCGTCGATGGGCGATTCGCCCTTCTCGAGAAAGGCCGCCGAGACGCGGTGCGAGCCCGCGTTCACGAAGATCGGGCCGGTCTCGAGGTTCATCCCCGCCTCGTCCGCTTCGGACATCAGCGGGTCGACGGCAACGAGCGCCACCCTCTCGCCGTTGAGGGAAAGATCGATCTGCTCGCCTTCGGAGTTTTGGCCGAAGAGGTAGCCCTCGGGCGAAGCGTGGAGCTCGATCTTGAAGGCGTACTCGCCGTCGGCGGGGAAGTTGTGGACGACGGCGATTCCCCCGCGGGTTCCGAACGGCGCCCCCTCGACGTGCCGGACCTGCGAGGCGGTTTTCGGAGCCTTGTACGCCGTCTCGCTCGGCTCGACCTCGGGGTCGCCCACGGCCTCGCGGCTGATCTTGTCGGCGGCGCGGAGGTAGGAGTCCATCGCCGTCGGCGACATGCCCTGGACGTCGGCGATGTTGTCGAAGCTGTGGCTGATGGTGTCGGCGGGAAGAAGCGCTTCGACGTCGACCTCGAGAGCCACGAGGTCCTTCACGGAGCGCGCGTACTCGGCGCGGTTGAGCCTTTGAAAGGTGCGGCGGCCGGGATTGGGGTTCTGCGCCGCGTCCTCGTCGATTTTTGTCTCGAGGGTGGAAACGAACGCCTTCACCGTCGCGGGCTCGGGCTGCGGCGCGAATGACGGAGGCATCATGCCGGTGTGAAGCTTCCTCAGCATCTTCTCCGCGGTCTCCCCGTCGTTCTCCGGGTGCTCGACGTCGAAAGCCTCGAGGGAGAGACCCGCGGTCCGAGAGGCGTCGTTATGACACATGACGCAGTAGTCGGCGACCATCTCGTTGACCGCCTCCGCCGAGCGGCTGGCGCTCGAAGCCGCGCGGATCGTGGGCTCGGAATCCGGCAGGAGAGCGGGAACGAGCGTGAGAAGAGCGATCGCCAGGATCGCCAAACCGAGTCGCCTCAAATACATTGACCCTCCGGCCCCGCTTCGTATTCTCCTCCGTTAGTCCCCGCCTTTGTCAAATCCCCCGCCGCGCAGGGAGGGCGTAAGATGTCGTTATGGAGAGCCGTCGAACCCATCGAGCAGCGCCTTTTTACCGTCGAGGAGTATCACCGAATGGCGGAGGCGGGAATCCTGTCTCCGGACGAGAGGGTGGAGCTCATCAGTCGCGCTTCCACCCTGGATTCGGGCGCGCGCGTATCCCCGGTCTCGTGGCCGGACATCGTCATCGACGTGGCCGCGCTGGCTCCGGACCTAACGCCTCTCCAGTGGCGACCACCGGGACGCAGGCCGGCACGGTGGAGTCCGAGCCCTGCACCCAGGAGTCCGCGGTCAGAAGTCCGCGAGGGTCGAGCTTCACGTCCGCTTCCGTAGGGCCGATGGGACGGAATCGGCAGCCGATGGCGTTCGGGGTCTTTTCGCAGCAGCGGATGGCGTCGATCATGGGCCCGAGGTCGCGATGATAATCGTCCTTGGAGTCGATCCCGTGCTCCAGGGGCATCCACGCCTGAAACGGAAACCGTCGGGCGACGTAGGAGGGCTGGGGAATCTCTTCACCGGTGGCCCAGTAAAGACGTTTTACCGCGCCCTCCCCTCCCGTCGTGAGCCGATGGCAAGCGGTGCACGCCTGCGCCTCCCCGAAGACGGGCTCGGTGTCGATCTCCATTACCCGGGCCTCCCGAAAGGTGTCCTGGAAAGGCCGTCCCACGGGCAGATAGGGGAGGTCACGGTCGTTCGAAGGCACCACGCGAGCTCCGTCGACGAACGCCTGATCGATGAACGGGCTGTGCTTGAACGCTCCGTGATCGTGACAGCTCACGCACTGACCCTCGGCCGTGGCCTTCGGGTTGAAGAACATGTTGGGGCGGCCTCCAAGGGCCCCTCGCGGCCCGCGGTTCCACATCCTCTCCGGATAACCCTCGGGTGGCTTTGGCTCGGGAAGGCGTCGAAATATCTCGTCTCTCGAGGCTAACGTCTCCTGGTCGGGCGCGGGAATCCACCCGCCGTAGAAGGAGTAGGAGCGGTCCGGTTTCTCGAAGTCCAGCTTTCCGAAGAAAGTAAAGTAGCAGGTCTTCCCGGAGCGCCGGTTCCTCAAGATGAGGCCGAGGTCGTCGAACTCGAAGATCAACCGCCAAAGGCGGAGGCGCTCGTCCGAGGAAGCGTTGCGCCCCACGGCCTCGGCGTATTCCCGCATCCGCTCCTCGGGTGAGAGAATGCTGGTGAATCGTTTCTGGCGGCAGTTCAGCACCGCTTCCACGTCGTCTCCGATCTCTACCCGCTGAACGAAGTCGTATGTCCAGCACTTGCCGTCCAGCCACTGTGACCGGTCGCAGCCTCCTCGGCCCTCCGCGAGCGCACGAAAGTCCCGCTCGTTCACTTCCTGCCCGTTGATGGTGATCGGAACCTCGACCCCGGCGAGGCAGCTCATGTCGGGAAGCGGTTCTTCGATACCGAGCTCCTGTTTGCAGAGCTCGGCATAGGCGACGATGTCTTCCTCCACCCGGGCGGCGGGGTCGAGCCCCTGCAGCGCTTCGAGCGGACGATGGGCCTGGGTCCTGAAGTCCCGGCGCGCACCGGCGTGGCAGCTTGCGAGGAGCGAGGCGAGCACTAAAAGAAGAGGTCGTCTCGGGCTCATGGTCTCCTCGGACTCCGGCGGTGCATCTTGGTCGCTCCTTGCTCGAGACGGAACGTAGCGTAGGATACACCCGGATTAATGCGACACTTGACAATACGACAGTGACTGTCGTATTGTAATTCCGTGGACGAATACACCATCGGGGAGATCGCGGAGCTAGGAGGGGTGTCGCGCCGGACGGTCCGCTACTACGTGCAGGAAGGTCTGATCCCGGCGCCCGCGGGGCTCGGGCGAGGAGCCCACTACAGGAGAGAGCATCTCGAGGCTCTTCTGCGCGTGAAAGCGATGCAGGAGCGGGGGCTCGTGCTCGAGGAGATCCGCCGCGCCCTCTCCTCCGGGAAGCCTCGTGCCGCCGTCGCCGCGAGGGCGCTTCCGGTCTCGCGCTCGCACTGGAGCCGGATCGAGATCCTGCCGGGGCTCGAGATCCAAGTCGGAAGCCGCTACCAGGTGCTGGCGCCGGCGAAGCTCGAAGAGCTTCTCGAGTGGTGTCGCGCCAACTTTCGCAACAAAAGGGAGGACCCAGATGACTGAACCCGCGCTCGCCGGACTTCTCACCAGAGGAACGCCGATTCCGCTCGCGTCACCATCGACGCCGAGATTAAGGACTTCTGCTCGCGAGTCACCGTGACCCAGAGATACCGGAACCGGGAGGAGTGGGAGCTTCTCGCCGACAAAGCGAAAGCCTGGCTTTCGCGGTGCGGGGCGAATCTCGCGGACGGAGAAGAGTGGCTCGCCGCCGGATCCTCCTCGCCGTTCTCGCCGGCTTCGTCTGGAGCCGGAGCGGCGAGAGGGCGCAACCTCGGGCGTCGCGTTCGCCAGGAGAGTCTGTAAAGCTCGTCGTCGAGGAAGAGCCCGGCTTTATCGGGAAGCTCCTCGGATCGCCGAACCGGCTCGTGATCACCGTGCCGGAGGCGACACCGCTCGACCTGTCTCTCGGAACAGAGCTCTCGAGCGAGACGGCGCAGGCGGGCGACGAGTTCACGGCGACCCTCGGCTCTCCGATCGAGATCGAGGGGATCGAAGCCGTCGCCGCGGGGAGCCGCATCCAGGGCCACGTCTCTCACGCCGCGGGCGCGGGGGAGGTCTCCGGGCGCGGAGCGATCACGCTGGAGCTCGACTCGATATCTCTTCCCGACGCCGGCCGCATCCAGATCCAGGCGGAGCCGATCTCGTTCGAAGCCCGTGGGACGAAGAAGAAGGACGCCGGCATCATCGGAGGTCTCGCCGGGGTCGGGGCGGTCGTCGGCGGCATCATCGGAGGGAAGAAAGGTGCCGTGATCGGAGGAGCGGCCGGTGGGGGAGCCGGAACCACCGTTGTCCTTACGACCAAGGGAGAAGAAGTAATC
>Ga0184637_10002935_pt1 | contig 10826 bp, 12 predicted proteins | sample PLM3_127_b2_FD_133143 | JGI IMG/M metagenome (GOLD analysis project Ga0184637, IMG submission 133143) | Groundwater sediment microbial communities from an aquifer in East River, Colorado, USA - PLM3_127_b2 | ecosystem: Environmental > Terrestrial > Soil > Riparian zone | place: USA: East River... | reverse complement strand
TTCGGTACGAGGTTAGCGGAGATTTCCTTGAGGACTGCGTCTTCGGAGTTGTCTGTAGCGCGGGCAATCACGCCAGCGATGGCGCGACTCGCTGTAGCGCAAACCGCAATCTGTGCGCCGCTGCCGATGAGCGATCCAAGGGTTCTATCGGTCGTAGCGACGGGGTTAAGCGGGTTTGTCGTTGCAGCCTCTTCGCGCCCGATGCGCTGCGACAAGAACTTTCCGTACTTGGCCCACATGGCGTCGTTGTACCCGTATGGCGTCGAGTTGTGCCGGTAACAGACAATGATCGCGAGATCGGCAGGTGCGACGCCGTAGGCGGTTCGATTCACCGTGAACAGGTTGCCCGCAAATCGCAGGGTATCCTCTCCTCCAGTGCCGCTGGCGGAATCGACAAACACGCGATGCTTGCCCGGCAGCTGGTCCATCCAGCGATCCGTATCGTGTCGGGCCGGACTGAACCCACGCCCGACCGACTGGGCGCGCATCGGCCTTGCGCCGGCGGTGATCGCGGCAATGGCCGCCCCGAGGCCTGCGACGAGAGCGCGGCGATCTCGAATTCGTTTCATCATGGTCTCCTTCATAGTGGGAACGGAAAGCGACGCAAGTATACCCAAGCACCCGGCCCCGTTCGTCGCCGCGTCCGGTGGCCGTATGACACATCCCAACCGACAAAGAGCACCGGCTGGTGAGCGCAGACGCAACGGCATCAGGACCTTTGACGCCATCAGCACTCTCCTTGCCAATGGTGTCGGTGACCACGCTGTGGATTCTGTAGTTGCCGGTTACGCCAAAGTGCAACAACCATCTACCCGTGTGCCCAATCTTGTGCCCACCGAAGGTGCGAACTGATGGTGCGCATTCCACCAATCGTGATCAGTCCGTCCACTCCATCGTGATCATGTGGACCACGGCATCGTGATCGGAGCGAAGCGACGCTGAGCTGCAGGATAGGTTACCGGTGTTCGTCCTCCAAGTGGTAGTCGCACAGTTCGAGTCACTCGTTGTGACACACCTTTCGATCAGTCACGTCGAGGAGGTCGACCCGCCCATTTCGACAGCACGACCCCCAGACCGAAGCCGATGACCGCTGCTGCAGCCAGAGGCCGCCAATCATCGAATCGCAGAAACCTGGTCTGGTCTCGAGTGATTTCTACGACGCCGGCCGGAACGGCGCGTACGCCTCCGCCACCGCCTGCACCCTCACCATCCATGTTTCCCGATTGCGCCGCCTGCTTTCCCGACGGGCCGCCACCCCCGCCGAAGCCATAGGCCACCCGTGCGACAGGGATGATCGTTCGGCCTTCGGCCGAAATAGGTTCGCCGTAGATGGTCCGCACGCCTGTCGTCTGAAGCCGTTCGGCCAGGGCTTCAAGCGTTTCCTTGAGGTTCATGTCCGTCCCTCCAGTCAAGCACCTGCTTCAGCTCCCGACGCGGAGCCGCCGGTACGTCCTCGGTCGGGTATCCAAGGCGCAGCAGCACCTGAGGACACCCCGTGGCGCCGACAACCTCTTGGAGTCGTGCGCGCAACGCAGCCACTTGAATCGGCTGATTCAGATAAGACGCCTGCAATCCGAGCTGGCAGCCGGTGAGCAGCACGCGCTCATGCGCCTGCCCTGCGATGAGCCAGTTGCGCGGGTCATCGCCTGATGTCTCGAGTAGCGTGAGCAGGGGCGATCCCTCGGCCAGTTCCTTGTCCTTGGCACCAACGCCGCCACCCATGTCGAAGGTGCGCACGACGAGCTGCACCACGGAGACCCCGAGACCGGGAACGGTCAGACCATCACCCTGACGCCGGGTGTGCATCCACATCGCGAGCTCGCGTCGCCAGCTCGGGTTGGCCCACTGTACGGCAGCGCCTTCGCTCACCGAGCCCCGCCACGGTTCGACGCGCCTCGACAGCGACGATGGGACGCAGGTACGCTCCCTCGATCGACGCCGCGTCCATGAGTGAACCGAGGGCGCTGGATTCGACCATGCGGGGTGCAAAACGTTTGCGGTAGGTCCGGCGAAAGCCGATGCAGGCGAACAGTCCGCCGTCCGGCGACATTCCACCGTTTGGCGTGCCCAGCGAGGCACGCGCCAGCCAGTCGGGATCATCAGCATCCGGTAGCAATTGAAGGTCGAGGGCCACGCCATGATGCGCGGCGGCAACCCGCAGGTTCAACAGGGCGGCATCGCAACTGATCGTCAACTCCCGATCATCCGGGTCGTTGACGGGCAGGGCTCGGGTCCGATCCCCGAATACATCGATCGCGGACTCGCGGGCCCGAAACCGCCACGGCTGCGTGTTGTGACTCGAGGGCGCCAGCGCCGCCTGCTGGACCAGTGCCAGCGCCATACTACCGAACCCCGAGGTCATTGCACACCACCACACAGGAGGCGTGTGAAAGGAAGCATGTGCGGCTCCAAAAGGAAACGGGGGGCCGCGCGGTCCACGCGCGGCCCCCGGTCATCACGTGCGCTGTCGTCCAGCGCAGCAGACGCTCAATACGTGAACAGCAACCCTCCATAGACCCTGTGCCCGTAGCGCACCTCTTCACGGCCGAAGAACTCCGGCGCGTTGCGCGTGTCGTTGACAATCATCAGGCGATAGTCGCCGCGCGCGCCCCAGTGGCGGCTCGCGAACCATTTGACGCCGCCGCCCACGTTCCCCGTGAAGAAATTCGTGGGTGAATTTATGCCCAGGGCTGCCACTTCGTCGGTCTTCAGCATCCTGAGCCCGCCGACGCCGGCTGTGGCGTACGGCACGATAGTCCTGTCGTTGCCGATCGGGTTGGCGACGACGTTGCCGTTGTACGCAAAGAGACGCGGCGAGGATTGTCTTGCCAGCGTCTCGCCGTTGAAGTTCAGGGTCTGATGCACCCCGATGGCGTTGCCAACCTCACCCTCTGCACCGATCCAGCGGTTGAAGTTATAGGTGAACGCCCCTCCGACCGTGTAGTTGCCGAAGTTCGGCTCGGTCTCGCTGGAGGAGCTGCCGAAGAAGACGCCGCCGCCCGGAAATGCGCTGATCTCGATCCGGCCGGCACCGCCTCCCTCCTGCGCGTACGCCTGTCCGATGCCAACAAACGCTGCCAGGGCAACCGTAGAGAGTGTTCGACGCATATGTCCCTCCTGTGGTTATCGGTCTTCAGCGCAAGTCGCGCGCCAGCGGTGCCATGCAAATAGACAGGCCCCCGTAGCCATTACGGCACCCGCGCGCGCCCTTGACGGGGAATTGTCCGCGCCGCGCGTGAACTTCTTGTGCCAGCGTCGCCGAAGGTGTCGACGCCCGCATGATGTCGTCGGGACTCGGTGCGTGACCGCGGCGCGGCGTCACGCTTGCCCGCTTGCAGCAGTTTTCGGCAGCGGAGTGGTCACGGTGTCGACGAGTCTCGTTGTGATCCCGACGTCGCGGTCCCACAGTTTCTCGAGGTGCAGTGGCACAGGCTTGTCTCGAGGCGGCGGTTCTTTCAACCGTCAGCATCTACCGGCAAGTGCTTGAACACGTACGGGCTTCTCGCCGCGACCTCAACGGGGCATTGAACGGATGATGCTCGAAGGCGTCGTCGCGTTCTGACTGTTGGCGAGGAACGTGAGACAAGACTCACTGCTAAAGTCCCATTAGCGGTGCCATTAGACGCGCGCCAGCTTCTCTTCGGGCGAGAAGCCGTAATGGACGTCACTGTCGTACGCTTTCTCGATCGCTTCGCCGAGGCGCTGCACGAGTCTCTCGGTTGGCGTGGTGATCAGCAGGCCTTCGCCCTCGAGATACTCCCACCCAAGTACCTGGTGACGCGGGTTGTCCTCGCCCGATCTGACCACCTCGTTGTGCAGGAACTGCTCGATCTCGGCGCGGTGGAGACGGAAAAATTCCCCGTCAATCGGCCCCGCTGAGACGACAGGCCGCCGGAGGGCCTGGTGGCGGACTTTTTCACGGCAGCACGAACAATTTCACGAGACGGACGCGTGCGGGAAGGATTTGCTGCACCGAACGGCCGATTTCTGCAACCTGGCCGTGGCATGCCTGCCCCGGAGATCCTTCGCGTAGCGCGCGACGAAGGAGCCGACGTCATCGTGATGAGCTCGCATGGCCTAAGCGGCCTCACCAAGAGGTTCTTCGGGTCGACGACGGAGCGCGTCCTGCGCGCGACAGCGATCCCGGTACTCGTGACCCCGAAGGACGGCGAGCGAGTGGTCTCTCTGTCTGAGATGTGCCGGCACATCGGCCGGGTCGTCGCGCCCGTCGATCTGACGCCAGCCTCACCCCACCAAGTGAAAGTGGCCGCGGGAGTCGCGACAGCGCTGTCCGCCCCAATGCTCCTGGTGCACGTGTTGGAACCCGTGTTCATCCCGCCGAGCGTCCGCCTGGCGATCCCCGGCTCGGGCGCGGAGCGCCGTGCCGATGCGGAGGGGCGCCTGCTCGCCCTCGCCACGTCGTCGGCGACGAGCGCCACCACTGAGGCGCTTGTGGTGAGCGGTGATCCTTCAGAGGAGATCGTGAAGCTGGCCGAGACGCGGGATGCGGGCCTCATCGTGATGGGACTTCACTCGTCGGGCCTCCTCGGACCGCGAATGGGATCAGTCACCTACCGGGTGTTGTGTCTCACGCACGCGCTTGTCCTGGCGTTGCCGCCGGTGCCGGCGGCGTCCGGGGCACCCGCCGACGAGGCCACATTGGCCCTTTGTACTGGCGCTTAGGCGAACACACGTGGCACGAGGTGCGCCTCCTTGTCGATGTGCCCTCGATCCGGCCGTCGATTTCCTCGCCAGTGCGCTGTGAGACCGGCTGAGAGACGCGGATCGCCGGTTCAGGCCGCGGTGCCCACGTAGTTCGGGATGGCGTGGTCCACGAGGACCCAGCCATCGTCGCGCAAGCGCCGCGCGATGCTCGCGTGGCGCTCCAATGCGCGAAGCGGGCGATTGAAGCGCTCGATCGTCGCGGCCGATGGATCCCAATGCGGGATGAAGGCCACCTCGTACGACTGTGTGTCGTACGCGTAAACCTCGCATGTGATTGCAAAACCATCACGACGGAATACCCACCGCACCATCGACGTCGGTGTGTGGACCACAGGGGTCTTGAGATGAGTAGCCATGCGCGACCCTGAGGCAACAGCGATGCCACCGGCGACTCCGCGGTGTTGTCGCCAGGTTTCGGCGTGAACCGGTCGGCGATGCCGAACTGGAACGTCTGTGAAGGGGGACTTTTCCGCAGGCCCGCGAAGTTTTCCCACCCCGAGCGACCGACGAACTCCTGCGACGTGGCCGGCGCGGCGCCATGTCCGGCCGTATCTCGTTGTCGGCGCAGAAGCAAACGGACGCCGTGCCGCCTACCGCCAGGGCGGCATTCGCACGGCATCGTTCTCGCACTGTGACGCGGCATGCGCCACCCACGGAGGGCCCGGCGCCATTGAGGTGTCCCCGATGCGACAACTTCCAGGACTGACACTGGCCGCGATCGCGGCGCTGGCCGTCACCGGCTGCGCCGCCACGATGAACGTGAGCTCACACGTCGAGCGCGGCCTCGACTTCGCGCAATATCGAACCTTTGACTGGGGCCCTGCCGACTCGCTGCCGACCGGCGATCCACGGCTCGACAAGGACCCATTCTTCCAGGACCACCTGCAGGGCGCGGTCGAAAAGCAGCTGGCGGCCCGAGGGCTTGAGTGGTCGACGTCGGGAACAGCCGATCTGCTGGTTCATTACCACGCGAACATCAGCGAGCGCATCGATGTCGACCGGATGGACATCGATCGCGGCTATTGCTACGCAGACGGCTGCAGCCCCCCTGTCGTCGAGTACGAGGCGGGCACGCTGGTCCTCGACGTCATCGACACGCGCACGAACCGGCTGATCTGGCGTGGCTGGGCCCAGGGCAGCGTGAAAAGGATGCTCGACAACCAGGACACCATGGCGCGGCAGATCGACGACGCGGTCACGCGCATGTTCATGAGGTTTCCGAGACCGCTCTAACACGGGAGAAGAGATGATGGCTCTGTCACGACTGGGACGATTGGCGGCGGTGGCGCTCGCCGCCCTGGCGCTCGCCGCATGCGCCTCGATGGACGTGCGCTCGTTTGTCGAGCGCGGCACCGATCCGACGCAGTACCGCACCTACACCTGGGGACCGGCCGATGTTCAGGCCACCGGCGATCCTCGTCTCGACAACAACCCGTTCTTCGCCGAACGAGTTCAGGCGGCGGTCGAGAAACAACTGAATGCCAAGGGTTTCGAAAGGACGACCGCCGGCTCGCACGATTTGCTGATCCACTATCACGCCAGCGTTACGCAGCAGATTAACGCGAACGGCACCGACCAGCCGTACGTGTCCTGCGACGACTGCAAGCCCTACGTCTACGACGCGGGCACGATCGTCGTCGATCTCGTCGACGCGCGCACCAGCCGGCTGGTCTGGCGGGGCTGGGCCGAGGGCAGCATCGACGGCGTCATCGATGACCAGGCATGGATGGAGAAGAGGATTGACGAGGCGGTCGCGCGGATCATCGAACGGCTCCCGCGCAGACTCTAAAGAGCCGGTCTCACAGCAGTCCGACCTGTTTGAGGAGGTGCGTATGACGTCCATGCTTCACAGCCTGCGGCTCTTCGCGATGGCAGCCGCCACAGTTCTTGCTGCGGCGACGGCGTCAGCGCAGCCCTCCGGCGCCCCGCAGGCGCACGACCATCAGGATCACGCGGTGGCGGCGCCCTCGCAGGGCGGTGCGGCCGGCATGACGGGAATGTCGCGCGAGGCCATGGCGCGGCTCGCCGCCCTGGACGAGCGCATCCGGACGCTCGCGATCGACATGAACATGTTTACGGGCGAGCTGAAGGTCGAGACGATGGCCGCACTGCTGACGGCGCTGGTCGAACGGCAGTCGCTGATGGACCATCAGATGCGGCAGATGCACGAGGGCATGATGCGCGGCATGATGCAACGCCGCAGCGCGCCAGCCGCTTCGCCCGACGAGGAGCCGGGGGCCATGTGCGCGCCATCGCCCTGACGCTGACCCGCGCGGACAAGTGTGATCCGAGCAGCGAACCCGCTACCTCACGGCCTCGAGTGACTGGAGGTACGCGAGAAGGTCCGCGAGTTGCCTGACGGTCATGGTGCGGCTGAAGTCTCCCATCGGGGATAAGACGCCCTCGAGCTGCTTCTTGATCTCGTCACTGGTCTTCAGGCTCATCGAATGAGACGGCACAATAATCGCGGCAGCCACCTCAGAAGGTGGTCGAAGTCTCAGTGTGTGGTCCAGATCCGGTCCCTGGCTGCGGCTGACAGGTGGCGGGAAGTCCGGGTCCTGCGTCACGCGATGGCAGACCGTGCACTTGAGATCGAGAAAGGCTTGTCGACCGGCCGGTGGCTCTCCGTTGGGGAGGACGACTGCTGCTCCCGCCGCCGTCTCGTCTCGCGCAGGTGCCGCCGTTGCGGGTTCGTCTGGCACCGGGGGTCGGGCGCAACCGAGCCCCGCCATGAGCAGAACGAACGGCACCGCCGCTGCGGAACGACGGGCGACCCTTGTCACTACGCTGGGCGTTCCTGGATGCCCGCGAGATAGCGCACGATCGCGTCGATGCGGGCCTTGACGGCCGCAGCGGTCGACCCGCCGGGTGCCTCCCTGAACACGTCCCCCCACACAGGCATCTCACGATCCCCATGGCTGGGGGCGTCGCGACCGTCGATAATGCGGTACACGCGCTCGCTCGGGAAGACGCCTCCGTTGCGCCTCGTGAACTGGGTCAGATCGGGAGGCGTCCGCCGGAGCTGATCGGCCACCGGTCCGTTGCCGCGCCCGGTCGTCCCGTGGCAGCTCGCACAGTACGTTCTGAATAGACGGCTGCCGGTATCATCCGGTCCGGTCGTCGGTGCCTGGACGGACTCGATGTAGGAGACCAGGTTTGCAATGCGCTCGCCCACACGGGCGTCGGATTCGAACGCGCGGAACATCGGGCCCCACACGGGCATTTCGGTGGTGCCGTGCGCCGCGAGGGGCCGCCCGGTACCGGTCACGAAATCCCGGACCCGATCCCGGGGAAAGGCTCCGCCGTTGCGTCGAGCCAGGGTCGTCAGGTCCGCCGGACGCGCCCGAAGGGCAGAGGCTACGGGGCCGTCCCCGCGGCCGCCGCTCCCATGGCACGGGGCGCAGTACAACTCGAACGAATCGCGGCCAGCCAGCGAGTCAATCAGGATGGAGGGCGTCTGCGGCGTGGCGTGGACCAGGCCCGGAGCGCGCGGGGCTAGCAGCGCGAACGTCGTCGCCGCGGCGGACAAGAAGAGATGTCGTCGCGTCATGTCACCACGTATAGATCAGCCGCACAGAACCGGTATGGACGGCGTAGGGCCGCCATTGATACATGAGACTGAGCAGCGTCGGAAACACCGGGCTGTCCAGCGTGCCCGGCGACAGCGCGAAATCTTCGACGTCGTACCGGTCGTACGCGTAGCCCACGCCGAGCGCCACACGGCCGCTCAGCGTGTGCCGCACGTCGGCGCCCGCGCGCCGGATGTCATTGCGCACCGGCGGGAGCTGCTGCGGCGCCACCAGCGTGCTGTTTGACCGCAGCACGTAGAGATACTGCGCGTTCGATTGCACGTAGTCGTACGACAGCCTGACCGCGGTGCGCGAGGTGACCTGGGGCAAATCGAGACTCGCGGTCACCGTATGCACCTTCTCGTCCAGATCGGTGGACCAGTCGCGCGTCGGATCGTCGAACTGCACCCCAGGATTGGCCTGGCGCGATCGCTGCAGCGTGGTGTAGTACTCGAACCCGTAGGTCGTGCCGATCACGACGGTCTCGCGCGGGGTCAGGTCGATACCCACCGTGAAAGACCGCAGGTCGTTGTCCTGCAGGCCGAAGGCGACATCTGGCCGGCTTTCCTGCCCTATGCCAACCGATCCGTTCAGGCCGACCGCAGTTACCGGCACCACCTGGACGATGGCGGTGACGCGATCGCGAGTGCGATTCGAGATGTCGAACTGCCGCAGCGACACTTGCTCGCCGATGTCGCTCAGCACCTGTTCATCCAGGCCGTCGCCCGTGCGCACGGCGTGGTCGTACTGCAGCCGCAGCGAACCCCAGGCCAGGCCCGTACTGTCGATCGACGCGCGGACGGTGTGCTCCGTCGTCTCCTCGAAAAACCGGAACGTGCGATCGTCGCGCTCGCGGCCGTAGCCGAGGCGGAACGCCGCAAACGTCAGCGGCGTGAACGAGGCGTCGAGGTCGACGAAATGACGGGTGTAGCCAAACGGCTCGCTGCCGCCGGTCAGCGACGTCGCGGCGCCGCTGTCGACCCGGACGTACTGGCCCACGGGAAAGTGCGGTGTGCGGTTGTCGTAGTCGTACAGGCGGAACTGGCCATTGAGCCACAGGATCGGCGTCGGCCGCGACGTCAGGCGGTAGTTCATCGAGAGAATGCGCGCCTCAGCCTGGGCGGTGGCGCGCGCAAGCGGGATCGGCGCAATTGCCGTGTTGATCGTGTGAGGCAGCAACTCCTGATCCTGGAGCCAGCTTCCGATCGACACATACCCGAATGCACGGCTGCGTGCGGGAAGCACCACCGAGCCCGCGGCGCTGACGGTGTGCGCAGTGCTGTCGGGCCACAGGGCCATGCGGCCCTGCGAGGGCGTGGCCGCCAGGTCGGTCAGGCGCAGCGGATTGTCCCAGATCAGCGTCTCGACACCGTTGTTGAACCAGGAGCCGTCATACGCCAGGCGGGCCATCGCGCGCTCGGTCGACCATTCGGCCGTCACATTCAGGTCGTTCGTCCGATGGTCGATGGGAACCGGCAGCTCCACCGCATTGGACTGCCCGAAGGATGTTCCCCACGGCTGCGCGCCCGTGCGTCCCGTGCTCAGGAACGCGAACTTCAGGTCGACGGCCGGTGTGGCCGCATAGGCCAACCGCAGATCAGCAAGGTCGCGCCGGGAGCGGAGGTCGAACGGCCGGCTTTGCCCGACGAACCCCGCCGTCGTTGCGGTGCCGTTCTGTATGGCTGCCCGAAGCGCGTCGTCCAGCCGGAACACACCTGCGGAGTCGGAACGCAGCGGCGTGCGTGTGTCGGAACTGTAGAAGAGCGGGATTTGATTCCACTCGAAACTGCCCTTCACCCTCCCGTATCGATCGAACGCCGCCGCGTACCGCTGGTCGCGATAGCCCACGTGATCCATCGCCGCCTTGAACGTCCAGGCGTCCGCCTCGCGATCGTAGCGAAACCGGTCCAGCGTGGGGCCATCCCGGAGATCGCGGAGCCGCTGATAGCGCGCGGGATCGCCCGACACGCTGTTCACGCGCAGGCCGAAGTCGACTTCACCAATCCGCGCCGGGGCCGCCGCTGGCGCCTGGGGTTGCGCAACCGGGGGCGTCTGGGCAGCTACCGGCGCGGGGGCCACCAGCGCGGCGACGAGAAGGATCGTGTGTGACGTCCGCATGCAGGCCCCCTACCGGATAAGCGCCTGGCCAGAGGGATGGTTCGAGCCGTGGACCTGCGAGTGGCAGTTCACGCAGCCGCGGCCGATCACCCGGGCACTCTTGTTCTGCACCGTCAGGTTGTCGTAGATCGTTGAAGGGTGCCTCGTCCCGATGTGGCAGCGCTGGCACAGCATGGGCACCTTGGCCACCAGCATGCGGTCGTTCGAGGATCCATGCGGGTCATGGCAGGAGACGCAGCTCTCGCGGCCCGCGGCGTGCTCGAACAGAAACGGCCCGCGTTTCTCCGTGTGGCACGACACGCAGCTTTCGTTGATCCAGTTGCCGACCCTGAGCTGCTTCACGTTGGTCGACCCGTGCGGGTTGTGGCAGGACGAGCACTGCATCTTGCCTTCCTGCACCGGCATGTGAGAGAC
>Ga0184637_10002934_pt1 | contig 10829 bp, 8 predicted proteins | sample PLM3_127_b2_FD_133143 | JGI IMG/M metagenome (GOLD analysis project Ga0184637, IMG submission 133143) | Groundwater sediment microbial communities from an aquifer in East River, Colorado, USA - PLM3_127_b2 | ecosystem: Environmental > Terrestrial > Soil > Riparian zone | place: USA: East River... | reverse complement strand
GCCGAGATGACGTCGAACCCCTCGTCTCGCAACAGTTCGGCCAAACGCAGATACACGTCGGCATCCAGATAGAGAGCGATGAACAGCGCAATCGGCTCATCGGACATCCGCCCCTCGTTTTCGCCGGGCATACTCGGCCTGCTGCTCGCGGCTGATGCGAATGATGTCCTCCATTGCTACTTTGTGCCCAGCCAGGATGGCTTCCATTTCTTCCTGGTGGTCGTAGTAGTAACTTAAGGCATCGTGCACATCGGCCACGGTGAGGGGCGGCCCGTGATCTTCTACGATTTGTTCGGGCGACAGGCTCTGACGGGTAAGTTCGATAATTCCCCGCACCGTTTTGTAGGCGTCGCGAACGATCGGCTCGCCGCCCTGCACGCCAGGGAGGCGGATGATGTGCGGGTGGTCAGTCGGAAAAGTTTCCTTCGGGGCTGGCGTGACCGGCTCAGTGGGTTCGGGCTGAGGCGCGGCTTTGTGCTCAAACCGCATTTTGTTGCTGAGCCGCATGAATTCTTCCAGGGCGGCTTTCTGCTCGGCAATGGTGTGATCTATTTCTTCTTTGTGGTCATAGTAATAACTTAGGGCGTCGTGAACTTGGGCTAGTGCCAGAGGCTTACCCTTCTCTTTCACAATTTGCTTGGGAGTTCGGCCTTGCTGGAAAAGCTCCACAATTCCCCACACCGTGTTGTACGCCCCGCGAACCAGGGGTGTGCCATTCTGTACACTTGGAATTCGGACGATGTGCGGATGGTCGGTAGGGATGATTTCTTGGGGAGCGGCGTAAGGCGCAGATGGCTCGCGCATGGCTTCGCCCGAAGGCGGATTAGCCCATGCCCGGACGATTCCCTCCAGCTCTCTGACCTCGGCTTCTAGTTTTCCGAGGCGCTCTAAAATCTGGGTGATCTCAGCTTCGGTCATGATCCCCTCTCCTTTCACCCCCTCAACTCCCTCAAATTCTCCCACATAATATACCCCCCGGCCACCAGCACGGCCACGATCACGATCTCCCAGAAGAACTCAAACAGCAAAACCAGCGCCGCGACGACGGCCAGCGCGTTGGTCACGCTGGTAACCAGTTGAGGCAACTGCCGCCGGAAGCCCGCCTCCACGAAGATGAGGACCGATACCAGCGCGGTCAGGCCGTAAATCAAGTAGTGCGGGGCGAACACGACCAACGCCACGAAGCCGACCATCATCAGCCCGATGCTCAGAGCAGCCCACAGCTCGGCGAAACGGCTGAGCCGCATGTAGGTGTCTTGCGCGGGGCGATGCGCGCGGTGGATGTGCGCGCGTAGCGGGCCGCGCTCGCCCGCGCGGAGCTGCCCGGCGTGATGGTCGAGCGCGTCGAGCAGGGCTTGGTCAAAGGTGAGTTGGGCGCGCAGTTGATTGAGTTCTTTGGAGAGGGCCCCAATCTTTTCTTCGTGAGCGGCGTGCAGTTTCTTGAAATGGGGACGGCCCTGCATGGCCTGAGCTTCCACCTCCAGCCCGGTCAGTTCGCGGCTCTTGTCGGCGATGGATTGGCTGAGGCCGGTACGCCGAGCCTCGACCTCGGCGCGCTGTCCCAGCACGCGCTGTAACACCTGCTCTGGCGGCGGCACTTTGTCCAGCCCGGCCCATCCCAACGGGTCGTACCATGAGCGGCGCATCGTCCCGTTGCGGTTGTACACCGGCCCGGCCGGCGCGTTCTCGCCCGCGATCGGGTCGTGCGCGTACAGGCCCCACAGGCCACGATAGGACATGGCCCACGGCGGCGCGGGGTCAAGCAGTCGCGGCTCGGCCCACTCCTTGTCGCCGCCCGGACCAATCACCAGCCCGTCCCCACGCGCGTAATCCACGAACGGGATGCGGAAGATGTTGAAGGTCGGGCCGCTGACCGCCGTGGACTGATCGCCGCGCGCCTGCCGCAACACCTTCCTCCACCCATCCTGCAGGCGATCCACGAGTTGGACGAGGGGTGAGAGGAACGGTAGCTCGATCTCGGCCAGATATTCGCCGGGCTGATAGTAGCTGGCGTGCGAGCCAGCGCCGCTGAAGATGATAGGATGCTCGCCCACCTTCGCCAGTTCGGGGTCATCCCAGCGGCGGCGCAGGTCGTCGCCAGAGAAATCGTGCGAGGCGTAGGCCACCCATTCGGGCCGCACTTCCCCATCCGCCGACTCCGAGAGGTAAACGTAAATCATCTCCCAATCGGCTTCGTGATCGTTGACGCCGACGAAGCCTGAGCGCCAGTTGTTGAAGGGATAGAAGAACCAGTATTGCAGCGCGATCCAGCCATCGCGCCGGGCGACGCGGCCATAATAGCAATACTCTTCCTTTTCGGCTCGCATGTGCCGGTAAGTTTTCGCGGCGGCCAGCGCGGTGTCGCCGGGCACGCGCCCTCGGGCCAGCAGCGTCAGCGAGAACAGCGCATCCACAAAGCGCGAGCCATAACCCACGCGCGCCAGGCGGCCGGGCCCAGCTTTGAACACGTCCTTCGGGTCTTTGCGCGTCAGGCCCTCACGTAGGGCGTAGGCAGCGACGGCGGCGATATTCAGGGGCTCGATGAAGCGGAGAAAGTACACCGCCCCAAAACCGTGCGCGCGCTCCTCGGCCAGCTTCTCCAGGGTCAGTTCGCCCTCGGGCACCAGCCGAATCGGGTCTTGTTCCGGTAGTTGCACCCATAGGCTGCACGCGCGGACGTACGGCTCGATCTCCAGGGGGAAGAACTGTTCTCCGGCGGTGTAGTGGAGGATGGGTTCGAATCGCCGCAGTAAGGCTTCGTCAGTGTAAGGGGTCATCGGTCGCGTGGATCCAAAATCGGGGTCTTGGGGCGGAAGGCCGCCTGCACGTCGGAGAGGTTGAGGATGTAGACCATGAAGAGGCTATGGAGCATGATGAAGTAGATAAACGCCGGGCGTTCGCGCAGGTAAAGGGTCAGCGCGACGAGCAGACACAAGCCCTGCACGGCCATCGCGCTCGTCCAGGCCAGGCGCCGGAAGCGCAACACGCTAATCGTCGTCAGCAGAGCCAACAGGGCCAGCAAGGTGAACGCCCCGCTGAAGAGGGTGCGCGGCAGGTTCAGAATCAGGCTGTCGGGCGTGAGCGAGGCGGACAGTGCAAAGCCAAAGAGATACGACGAGCCGAGGCCGAACAGCCCAATCGCTTGCAACAGCAGCAAGAGTCCCAAGATCACCAGGGTGCGGCGTCGTGCGAGGGTCACACTATCGGGCTTGGGGGAGGAGGACATATGGACCCTTTGTTTCTGCAACGAATTTCGCGGATTGGAAAAGACGTTCAGCCCTTCACGAAACACGTTTAATAGATCAGGCCGGGCGGCGAGGCTGAGGTGGCACGCGTCGCCAAATCCATCCCCATCCGAATCTTCCTGTTAATCTTACACGGGTTTTTGCCGGAGCGATAATGCATGAGTTGTGGCATAGGATGCCTATGCTACAATGCGGGCCCTATGGATCTGACCGCCCTGACGTTCGTGGTACGGTTCGTCGCCGCGGCCATGGCTTTGCTCATCATTGGCCGCCTGACGTTCACCATCACCTCGCGGGCCTACCTGTCCTGGCGGGCTTATGCCTTCTACGTTGGGACGTGGGGGTTGCTTGTGGCTCTCGGCGTCTACCGGCTCATCTTCGGCCCCCAGATCGAAAATCGCTCCCTGATTCACCTCTTCACGACCAGCGTGATTCAAGCGTTGCTCCTTCTGGCGCTCTTAGCCTGTCTATGGGAGTTGGTAGTCGCCGACCGCCGGCGTCACCAAGACTCGCACAAGCTGATGGACCAGTGGCGGATGGCTTCCAACCTGGCGCAAAAGCGCGCGCGCGAATTGGAGACTCTGATGGAAATCACGCGCGAGCTGGCCAGCAGCCTGGAGCTGCGCGGCGTGCTGCAAGCGGTAGTGGACCGCGCCCGCACGTTGAGTGATGCCGACGCGGTCACGGTGTTCGTCTACAACCTTGAGACGCGTGAGTTGACCAACTCCTTCACCTCGGCTTCAACCGAGCAGTTGAGATCTCCCCTGCCGCCCTCTCCTAACGGCCTGACGGCCGCCGTCGCCCGGAGCGGCCAGGATGCTTTTGTGAGCGACATGCAGCGCCAATCGCTGTATGCCGACGACTCGGGCCACAACCTGCGGGCCCTCGCCAGCCTGCCCATGTTGCTGGAGGGCAAGGTGGTGGGCGTGATGAATGTGGGCTATCGGCTACCGCACATGTTTGAGGAGGACGAGAGCAGGATGCTGGGGGCGCTGGCGAGCGCGGCGGCGTTGGCGGTGAATAACGCCTCCCTGCACGAACGCATTGCCCGGCTGGCCGTTACCGACGAGTTGACCGGCCTGCCGAATCGCCGCCGTTTCCTCGAGGTGGTGCGCTTGGAGGTGCAGCGCGCCCGGCGCTACAGCCGCCCGCTCACTTTGCTGATGGTGGACCTCGACCGGCTCAAACAGATCAACGACCAAAATGGGCATGCCGCCGGCGATGTAATGCTGCGCGGCGTGGCCGATGGTCTGCGTTCCAGCATGCGCCAAACCGACGTGCCGGCCCGGTTGGGTGGAGACGAGTTCGCGGTGCTGCTGCCCGAGACGGGACGCGACGACGCCTTGCCCATCGCCGAGCGCATCCGGGTCAACGTCGAAAAGTTTCGGGCGGTGGTGGAGGGGGCCGAAATCTCCAGCACGGTGAGCATTGGGCTGGTGAGCCGGAACGCAGGCGAACTGACCGACCTGCCCAGCCTCATCCGCCTGGCTGACGATGCGCTGTACAGAGCGAAGGCCGAGGGGCGTAACGCCATCACCATCGCCGAAGGCTGAACGCCATTGTCAAAACCTCCTGCCCTCGTTATAATGCCCGTCACCGGGCGGTTAGCTCAGTTGGTTAGAGCACTCGCTTGACATGCGAGAGGTCATAGGTTCGAGCCCTATACCGCCCACTTCGTGGATCGCTTATCGCTGAACCTCACAAGTTCTAAGGTGAGTCATGAGCGATACACGATAAACTCTATACGATAAGCGCGACGACCAGGACGAGTAATTGCGCTGGAGCTTCAGGGAGGTCAAGGCCTGAGACTGTGAGCCAGACCAGCCCAAGCGCAACGAAAACCACCCGCGAGCGTGACCCTGAAATCTGCCTCGACCTGTCAGGTCTGTAGAGAGTAAGGGAAACGGGATGGCCCGTTATAGCCGACAAAGATAGTCAGCCATTGGGGTTGGCTAATTTGGGTGGAACCGCGTGAGTGCTGCGCAAACTCTCGCCCCAAACTTGGGCGAGAGTTTTTATTTGACCCCATCAGGAGGCCGCTATGACTAAGGATGGCACTACGACCCGGCGGCCCGGGCTGAGGCTGTGAGTCGCGCCTCTACCGGGCTCGCACAAATGTCCTAAAGCGACTCGGCAGAGAACACAAACGAGATTTTTCGGCCACGAATCGCTGCGCGCGAATTGTCACGAATTCGCTGTCAATTCGTGTTCAGTCGTGGCAAAAGGAGATGGAGATGTCCGAGCAACCTGAACGCTACGAAGAGTCGGAACTATACAAAATCCGCCACTCGGCGGCGCACGTGATGGCCCAGGCCGTGCTGCAGATGTTCCCCGGCCAGGCCAAGATTGCCATCGGCCCGCCCATTGAGGACGGCTTCTATTACGATTTCGACCTGCCGCGCCCACTCTCGCCCGGCGACTTTGAAGCCATCGAGAAACGGATGCGTGAGATCATCGCTGGGAATCACCCGTTCAGGCGCCAAGAGGTGAGCGCTGACCAGGCTCGCGCGCAATTCAAAGATCAGCCTTACAAGCTGGAGTTGATTGACGGCCTGGATAAGGGCGGTCTCGACGAGTATGGCAACCCGCTGGCCGAGAAGCCCGTCATCTCGTTCTACACGCACGACACGTTCACGGACTTGTGCCGGGGCCCGCACGTAGAGCACACGGGCCAGATCAACCCCTCCGCCTTCAAGCTCATGAGCATTGCGGGCGCATACTGGCGTGGCGACGAGCATAACCCCATGCTCCAACGTATCTACGGCACGGCCTGGCGCACGGCGGCGGAACTGGAGGAGCACCTGTGGAAACTCGAAGAGGCTAAGAAGCGCGACCACCGCAAACTGGGCAAAGAACTTGGCTTGTTCATCATCTCGGAGGAGGTCGGGCAAGGTCTGCCCCTGTGGCTGCCCAAAGGCGCGGCGGTCCGCAAGGTCATCGAAGATTTCATCTATCAAGAACAAGTCAAGCGCGGCTACCAGCACGTCTACAGCCCGCACATCGGCAAGAAGACGTTGTGGATTCAATCCGGCCACTGGGATTTGTACCAAGACAAGATGTACGCGCCGATGGACATTGACGGCACGGAGTACCTGGTCAAACCCATGAACTGCCCCATGCACATGATGATGTACAAGTCGCAGATGCACTCTTACAAGGAACTGCCCATCCGCATCGCCGAGACCGCTACGGTGTACCGGCGCGAGCAGTCGGGCGAGTTAGCGGGCCTGCTGCGTGTGCGCGGCATTACGCAAGACGACGCGCACATCTTTGTCCGGCCCGACCAGGTGAAGGACGAGTTCTTAGCCGTGCTCGACCAGGCGTTATACCAGTTTGGCAAATTCGGCTTTCACGACTTCGAGATGTGGCTGTCGGTGCGCGACCCGCACAACAAAGACAAATACCTCGGCTCCGACGAAGTCTGGACGAATGCGGAGAATGCCATCGAAGAGGCGCTGATCGCGCACGGGGGTAAGTATATCCGCGCCATCGGCGAGGCCAAGTTCTACGGCCCGGCCCTCGACATCATGATCAAAGACGCCCTGGGCCGTAAGTGGCAGTGCACCACGATCCAGGTGGATTTCATGCTGCCGGAGCGTTTTGAACTGGAGTACATTGACGCCGACGGCCAGCCCAAGCGGCCCGTGGTCTTGCACCGTGCGCCACTCGGCTCGCTGGAGCGGTTCATGGGTGTGCTCATCGAGCATTACGCGGGTGCATTCCCGCTCTGGCTCGCCCCGGTGCAGATGGTGATGATCCCGGTAGCCGACCGGCACATCCCTTATGCGAAGGAAGTGGCCGAGAAGCTCATTGCCCAAGGCTTCCGCGTGGAGGTGGACGAGCGCAACGAGCGGATGCAGGCCAAAATTCGCGACGCGCAACTCCAGAAGATTCCGTACATGCTCGTCGTCGGCGACAAAGACCAGGCGGCGAGCACGGTCTCGGTGCGCCTGCGCTCAGGCGAGGATCTGAAGGCCAAATCAATAGATGAGTTCATTGCGCTGGCGAAGGCGGAGGCAGAGAAGTAGTCAACGGATTGAACTGATGTAACGGAGGAGCTTCGAGACACCCGCGCTGTGCGGGTGTCTTTTTTCGGGCGAAACCCTAGCCCCATTGTCCCCTTGTTACCCTCCGGCCCATCTGCTAGAGTCTCGAACAAAGGAGCTAGAAGATGAGAAAACTGATATGGGTGTTGGTGGCGGTAGTAATGCTTGCGACGTCCGTCGTCGCGCCGGTGCGGGCCGACACACTCTACGTGGTACAAGGCGGCGACAACCTCTCGCGCATTGCGGTGCGGTTTGGGGTGAGCCTGGGCGCGTTAATGAGCGCCAACGGGATCACGAACGGTAACCTGATCCGCATCGGGCAAACGCTGGTGATCCCAGGCGCGGCGGAGGGTGTAAGCGTGCCCTCGAGTGGCGGGACCTACGTGGTGCAGAGCGGCGATAACCTGTCGCGCATCTCGGCGCGGTTTGGGGTGAGCCTGAACGTATTGATGAGCGCGAACGGGATCACCAACGGCAACCTGATTCGCATAGGACAAACGCTTATCATTCCGGGTGGGAGTGGGATTATGCCTACCCCGACGGTGGACCCCATTCGGCCGGCAGGCCTCGGCGCGAACCATCTGGGCACCGAGAAGGTAGTGTTGGCCGATTACATGATGTGGTACGGCGCCGACACGTTCAACGGCTCACAGACGTGGGATGTGCCGCGCGACGGGGCGTACAACTCGGATGATTACGGCGTGATCCAGCGGCAGGTGGCGCAGGCCGGGCAGGCCTGCCTCAATGGGTTCGCCGCGCACTGGTACGGCCCGTCAGAGGGGCGCACGACTAACAACTTCAACCAACTGTTGCGCGCCTCGGCGGGCACGGGCCTGCAGCATGCTGTGGTCGTGCAGACCAACATCCTGCCGGGCGCGTCGGAGCAGATGATCATAGATGCGATCCAGCACGTGATCAACAACTGGGCTTATGGGCCGAACTACCTGCGGCTGGGGGGCCGCCCCGTGATCATCTTTACCGACATGCCGCGCCCGTGGGGCAACGATGCGGCGGCGCTTGAGGGCTGGGCGCGCATCCGAGCCTCCACTGACCCGGAGCACAAAACCATCTGGATGGCCGAGGGGCTGTACCCTACGTACAACCCGCTATTCGACGGTCTGTACGTCTACCGGATCGATCACCGCGATTTCCCGCAGAGTTGGCTCAAACAGTTGCGCTGGGCCAACGGCCTGCGCGCGATTGAGCGGCAAGGGAATTTGCCTTTGGGCGGGCTGTATTTTGCGGACACCATCTCACCCGGTTTCGACGACACGCGCGCGGCCAACGCCGGCAGTGACCTGCGCTCACCCGCGCCTCCGTTTGCGCGTGACCGGCGGGACGGTGGCTATTACGCCGACACGTTCGCGGCCACAGCCAGCACGGGGGGCGACTTCCTGCTAGTCAAATCTTTCAACGAGTGGATCGAGGGCACGCAAATTGAGCCAGGGAGTACATACGGCGACCTGTATCTCAACCTGACCTGCCAGTACGCGAACGAGTACCGCAGCCGTTAGACTGAATAAAGAGCCTCACCATGAAGGGTCACCCGACAAATCTGCGTGATCCTTTATGCCTTAGTGTCTTTTAACGGATAAGGAGGAGCAGGCCACGCTCAAGGCGTGGCCTGCTTTTTGTCGCCCTCTATTCGCAACTCCAGCTATAATTCTGCCCGTCGGCGTCCATCCACTTTCATCGGCGGTTTCACCCTTATGCCCAACCCCTATCCCAAACTGCGCGCCACCCTCGACATCCGCCCGTTAGAACAAAACGGCCAGCGCCTTCTGCTTCTGCGCGACCCCGGACAAATCAGCGACGCGATGCTCGGCATCCCGCAGGCATTAGCCCCAGTGTTGCTGTTGTGCGATGGACAGTGGGACGCAGAGTCTATCGCCATCATTTGCGCCGAACAGTTTCACATTCGTTTTGAAGACGGCGTGTTGGAGGGGATGATTGAGGCCCTCGACGAAGCGCTGTTTTTAGATAATGCGCGTTTCGCGCAGGCCAAACAGCGAGCGTTGGACGAGTATCGCGCCGCGCCGTTTCGCCCGCCAATGCTGGCCGGAGCCTCCTATCCCGAAAATCCCGACGAACTGCGCCAACGACTGGAGGGTTATCTGGCCGAGGCCGGCGATGTGACGCCCACGCCTGCCCAGGCGCGCGGCCTGGTCAGCCCGCACATTGACTATATGCGCGGCCACGCGGTGTATGCCAAAGTGTGGAAGCGCGCCGCCGAGTCGGTCAAAGCCGCCGACCTGATTATCATGCTCGGTACAGACCATTACTCCGACGAGGCGGGCAGTCTCACCCTGACTCGCCAGCACTACGCCACTCCCTACGGCATCCTGCCCACCGCGCGCGGCATCGTGGACAAACTGGCCGACGCCATCGGGCCAGAAGACGCTTATCGCGGCGAACTGCGCCATCGCGGTGAGCACTCGCTGGAACTGGTGGCCGTGTGGCTCCATCATCTCCGCGCCGGAAAGCCCGTTGAGATGGTTCCTATACTCACCGGCTCATTTGGGCATTTCGTGAAAGAGGGAGCGTCACCCCTCACAGACCCGAAGATGCGCGCCCTGCTCGACATGCTCAAGCGCGAAACTCAAGGGCGGCGTGCGCTGGTGGTGGCCTCGGGCGATCTCGCGCACGTGGGCCCCGCCTTTGAGGGCGATCCGCTGGACGTTGCCGCCAAAGCCACCCTCGCCGCCGAAGATGGTGGCGTCATCGAGCGGATGTGCGTGGGCGACGCAGATGGCTTTTACTGGGTCGTCCAGCGCATGGGCAACCGCAACAACGTATGCGGCCTCTCGCCCGTTTATCTCACCCTCAAACTGCTGGGCAACGCCGAAGGCGAGCGCGTGGCCTACGCGATGTGTCCGGCGGACGAACAGAACACCTCGGCGGTGACCGTGTGCGGAGTCGTATTAGAGTAAAAGCGCCGGGTGGTGTGGGGCAGGGTGGGGCCGCGCTGCCAGTTGAGCACGGTGTGCGCCCGCACTGGGCGGATGGCGGAAGCGCAGCGCTGGCTGGCTGAGGCGCACTCCATCGCCGGGAGCCAGCCCGGGCTATGGGAGCAGGAATTCCTGGCCCTGGCCGAGGCTCACCTGGCCGCCGTTGAGCAGCGTTGGGCCGAGGCTATTGTCCACTTCCAGACCGCCACCAAAGTTCAGGCCCGCATGGGCAAGCTGTGGGATCGGGCCCAAACGCTGCGCCATTTGGCGGAGGCGCATCTCTCGCGTGGCGGGCCCAGCGATCTCCGGCGGGCGCGCGAACTCCTGCACGAAGTGCAAGCCGAGTTTGAAGCGCTGAACGTGCCAAAGTACGTAGGGCTGGTGTATAAAAGAATGGCTGCTTTACACACTTGAGGGGAGGCCTTTATCGAAACTTTACCGTCCTGGCCTATCCCTTTGAGGACTTCGTACGCGAGCCAGGTTTGGCGATCAAATACTTCTGCTGTGACGCCCATGTCCACGTTTTGTTACAAATACGTGAAATTGTGTCGGGACAAAACGAGTCTGATTTGCCTTTGAATATGCGGTAT
>Ga0184637_10002933_pt1 | contig 10829 bp, 12 predicted proteins | sample PLM3_127_b2_FD_133143 | JGI IMG/M metagenome (GOLD analysis project Ga0184637, IMG submission 133143) | Groundwater sediment microbial communities from an aquifer in East River, Colorado, USA - PLM3_127_b2 | ecosystem: Environmental > Terrestrial > Soil > Riparian zone | place: USA: East River... | reverse complement strand
TTTGCCCTCGCCGCTCTTCCGCTAATGGTGTCGGCTTTCCTCGTTTCGTCCCCATGTCCCGGCCTCCTTGGTTACCAACATGATAGTCAAATCAGTGTCCAAAGAAACCGGGTCCGATATAGCTACGCCATCAAGACAGTTCAGGAACTGCTCGGACATCGGGACGTGACCACGACGATGATTTACCATGTCCTCAATCGAGGAGGAAGGAGCGTGAGGGGAGCCCGGCCGACGAACTGGCCCTGAATCCAGAGCCCATTCCCCGAATATGCGGACCAACGCCGTGGTGTTTGTGTCGGCGGTTGTTTCGGGCTATGATGTGCAAGCACTGGCAAAGCAAAGGAGAATCCCGGTATTGTAGAAAGCCCGTGGCCCGTAATATGCTGCCCCATCCCGGGTGGTGGTCCGCCAGTGTAGAATGACGCCGTGGCTTTGAACTTCGAATGGGACGCAGAGAAGGCTTCGGCGAACCTCCGGAAGCACGGCGTGACGTTCGAGGAAGCAACAACGGTGTTCGGTGATCCTCTCTCCATCACGATCCCCGACCCGGACCACTCGGAATTGGAGACACGGTTCATCGACCTCGGCCGTTCCCATCACGGTCGCCTCTTGGTGGTTGCATATGTGGAGCGAGACGAGACGATTAGAATCATAAGCGCCAGACAGGCTACACGCGGGGAGAAGAGCAAGTATGAAGAGGAAGGATTCTAAGTCAGTACGTGCCCATCGTCAGGACGATCTCCGTCCCGAGTACGACTTTTCGGCTGGAGTCAGGGGGAAGCACGCTGCGCAGTACGCAGCAGGTACCAACGTCGTGGTCCTCGACCCCGATGTTGTCGAGGTTTTCCCCACGGCGGAAGAAGTGAACGAGGCGCTGCGTGCCCTTGCCCGGCTTATCCGCGCGGGGCGGGGGCGAAGACGTCGTTCGGGCGGGACCGCTTAACGGCGTGCTAGAGCGGTCGGCGCACGCCTTGACGGGAGGGTTCCGCGGCAGGCGTCTGACCTCAAGGCGATCTGGGCCCAATTGGGGATGAGTTGCGCGGGGGTCAGTCGCCGCGTCAGCATGATGGCGAAGCGGCTGGGCGAGGGCGCGTCGCTCCGGGCCGACGTGGCCCGATTGCAGTCGGGCAAGTGAGGCGCATTCGCGTTCGAGCGAGGCCGTGAATTGTTAAACTCAAGACCTGCCCGGAGACTCCTTTAGATGCCTGAAATGAATGTCGTGCCGTTCACTCAAGCCGACGCGACGACGCTCCTTGTGCGCTGGCTCAGACAGCCAGATCACGGCGACTACGGTTCGTACGGGTACGGTGTCTACCTCCCAGCCTTGGTTCGCACGCACCTGGCCAAGCAAGTCCAGCACCAGAACCAAGAGGTCAGGTTGCGCGAGATGATGCCCATGCTCTACGCGGCCGCGTGGGACCTCTGTCGTCGTGGCATTCTTAGGCCTGGTGTCCGGGCCTTCGACGCGCAGGCGACCGCTGACGGTGCTTCTGGTAACGGCTACTCGATCACGCCGTTCGGAACGCAATGGCTCGCGGAGGCCGATCACGATGACTTCGTTCCAACCGAACCAGAACGCTTCGCCCAGATGTTCGCCCCTTACCGGGACCGCTTCGGTCCATCCTTTCAGGAGAGGGCGCAAGAGGCAATCCGCTGCTACGGCGCCCACGCCTATCTGGCTTGTTGCACCATGTGCGGAGCCGCCGCCGAGGCGATCCTCCTGGCTACGGCGATCGCGAAGGCTGATGAAGCAACGGTGCTGAGCCAGTACAACGCGTCAGGCGGCCGGCGTCGCGTTGAGAACGCGATTCTCGGCAAGCTCCGCGACGACCTTCGCAATGAGTACGTCGGTTACATGACCCTTCTGAAGTATTGGCGCGACCAAGCTTCCCATGGGAGGGCCTCCGGCATCAAGGACAACGAGGCCTACACATCGCTCGCACTACTCCTGCGTTTCGCGATCTTCGTCAATGATAACTGGGCGGAACTTACCGCCCAGTGAGACGCGGGCGTCCTCTGCGGCCCTAACCGGATTAGGCTGACCAGTGTTTGTCGGCAACGGCTGACCATGGACGACCTTGACAAGTTCTCGGAAAGGCAAGAGAATCGGCGCAGTCGTTGGAAGTTTCACGAACCGGGATAGATAGACCAACCCAGTTGTAGCTAGCCTCCTGAGGCACAGGATGCTCGACGGCGTTCGTTTGAAACTCCAACGGGCAGAAGACCATCTCTATCTTTTCGATCGGGAGGTCAAAGCCTGGCACGATCGAAAGTCCATAGAATTCATCCCCGAGGACCACACTGAAAGTCTCAGTGATGCACGCAAGCATATCGGTCTGCCGCCCCGCGATGTTCCAGACCTTCCCAGCATTCATCGCAGTTATCGGGTAAAGTTCAATACACCTCTTCCTCCTGAATGGAGCATCATGCTGGGAGACGGCATTCACAACCTCCGATCTAGTTTGGATCATTTGGTCTGGCAGCTCGCCAGCAAACCGCTCGGCACCGGTGCTTCCTTTGTCAACGAGTTCCCGATCTACGACACCCTTACCGATTTTAAGAAAAACAGTGCACAGAAGCTTCGCGGAGTCAGCGCTCCGACAAGAACACTGATCCAGAACATTAAGCCTTACAGTGGAGGCGGCCGAGTCGGCGACAATCTTGTCATCCTCAACCGCCTCTCTAGATTTGATAAGCACCGAGTTCTGAATCTGGTTGCTATCGTTCCTGATAGTATTTTGGTCGAGCCGATCAAGGCCGGTCCGGTCTATGGTGCCTTTTTCCATAACGTCGGAATCGCGCTTAAAGACGGCACAGTAATTGCCGATGTCATGCTGGCCCCAGATTCTGAAGTGAATTTCAGCGCTCACACCTTCATACATTTCGAGCATGGCGGTCCTGGCGATGGCATGAATACCGGAGTTCTTCTGTGGTCTCTCAAGTTCATTAGAGAAGACATCCTCCCGAAGTTCGCACATCTTTTCCCTTAATCCTTCTACAGTCATGGGAGAGTTACCATTATAGTTAGACCGCTGATTCAGATGGAGCACGTTTGTTACCTCTGCGGACTCGGGATAGCTGGTGAAACTGAGACCGCCGATCATGTCGTGCCCAAGCACCTGAGATCGAGGAGGCAGCCGAAGGTGAGGGGCTTCGAATACGCTGGGAGGCTCCCCACGCACGCCAAGTGCAACAATCGGTTCGGTCCAGAAACTTACTGCGCTAAGGCGCTTGAACTGATCGCGGTGTTAGATGATGAGAACTGCGTGTCCACGTTTCAACACAAAAAGGATCCAACGGTCGTCATGATGGCACTCAATTCCAAGTGCCTTAAGGGTTTTTCACAGCGTGACCTCCAGTTCTTCAAGATGATCGACGTCCGCAAGAAGAACCGCACGGACTGGTCATCGCCTTCCTTCCTTTCGGACAAGCCTAAGACAAACCCAACTCGCGCGGCGCTTTTCGTCGCGCTCGCCGTGCTCACTAAGAGTGCGGCCGCGCTTCTTGTTTCACGCCATCTGGGTAAGCCGCCGCAGCAGTGGCGGATAGTCGCGATATCCTATTCCGGAGCAACAGATGCTTTGGATTTCGACGGTTTGTTAGGCGATACCAAACCGTTCGATATCGGGGTGAAGGTGTGGCTTCGCCCCTTTGAGACTGGGGACTGGTTCGCGATTTACCGGGCACGTAACCTCATCGTCTACCTCTTGTTCCAGATGTCTGACTCCGAGGAAATCTCGCGCGGTGTGTTGGCGCAGTTCCCGGACGCCGAGCCCTTGGCGTTCGAGGGTGCGCGCCTCAGCGATCTGATTGGCTATGAGTGGCAGCGGGTCTAACCGCTTAGTGGACCGGGCCCGCCTAACGGCGGGCCGGTGACCTCGTTGTCGGGTTAAGCGCAAGTCGATCAACACGGCACTGTGAACCATTCGTGAGCACGAAGGTGAAATCCGCGCACCGTGGAAGAAACACTTTGGACGTTGAGGTCACCAACGTCTCGTCGCACGGATTCTGGTTGCTGATCGGTGAGACCGAGAGGCTCGTTTCGGTCAAGGCCTTCCCCTGGTTTCGAGAGGCGTCCATCGCGCAACTGATGAACGTTAAACTCCCAAGCCCGCATCATCTGTACTGGCCAGATCTAGACGTCGATCTGGCGGTTGAGTCGTTGGATCACCGCGAGCGCTACCCGCTGGTCAGCCAGGCACGACCCAAGCGGCTAAAGCCGGCGCCAGCCACGGTCAAGGAACCCAGGGTAGTCTACAAGCGGATCCGGCGTCGCCGCCGCGGCTCAGCCGCGGGTCGTTAGGTGACGCACGGCAGAAATCCCGGGCGTCCTCACAAAAGGCCGACGGTGGCGAGGCGGTCAGTGCTTCCCTCTCCCATAGCCTTCTAAGCCCGTAAATTCCGCCACTTGACAAATTACTCAGTATTGTGAGTAAAATTACTCAACATATTGAGTAAATCGTCAATGGCGTCCAAACCGTTCCGGCGACCGGTCTTCGACACTCTCCTGGCTCGGGCGAAGGAGCCCCGGAGGTTTATCCAGGTGCTCGCTGGACCCCGGCAGACGGGCAAGACGACTCTGGCGCGCCAACTGTTAGAAGCCGCAAACCTCCCAAGCCACTATGCCTCTGCTGACGACCCGGCAACTCGGGATCGCGCCTGGATCGAGGCGCAGTGGACGCGGGGACGGCTGCTCGCCCAAGAGGCCGGCAAACGCGGGGCCCTCTTGGTCCTGGACGAGGTCCAGAAGCTGGTTCAGTGGTCGGATATCGTCAAAGGCCTGTGGGATGAGGACACACGGTCTGGCACGCCCCTCAAAGTGGTGCTCCTTGGTTCGGCACCTCTCCTAGTCCACCGCGGGTTGACCGAAAGCCTAGCGGGGCGCTTCGAGCTCATCCGCGTGCCTCACTGGCCCCTTGCCGAGATGCGCGAGGCGTTCGGCTGGCGCCTGGATCAATTCTTCTACTTCGGCGGCTATCCTGGAGCCGCCAGTCTGATCGGGGACCGCGAGCGGTGGGCAGGGTACATCCTGGATTCCCTGATCGAGACCACGCTCTCCCGGGATATTCTGCTTCTGACGCGCATAGACAAGCCCGCCTTGCTCCGCCAGCTATTTCGCCTCGGCTGCGATTACTCTGGCCAGATCCTCTCCTATCAGAAGATGCTCGGCCAGCTCCAGGACGCTAGGAACACGACGACCTTGGCCCACTATCTGGAACTCCTGTCGGGAGCGGGATTGATCACAGGGCTTCAAAAGTTTTCGGGCGCCCGCGTGCGACAGCGGGGCTCGATTCCGAAGCTCGTCGTCTTGAACACCGCCCTCATGACCGCCACATCGGGACTCTCGTTCAGAGCGGCGCGGGCGGACCAGGACTTCTGGGGGCGACTCGTCGAGTCGGCCGTCGGGGCCCACCTCGTAAACAGCGCGGCGGGGAAGAGTGAGGTCTTCTACTGGCGGGACCGCGGGCGCGAGGTTGATCTCGTCCTTCGGGCCAACCGTCATGTCGTGGCGATCGAAGTGACAAGCGGCCGCCGCAAGGACTCTCTCCCGGGATTGGACGCGTTCGGCAAGGCCTATCCTCGAGTGAGGAAGCTTCTCGTCGGCGGCCAGGGGATCCCCGTCGAGGAATTTCTGCTGACGCCACCGGAGAAGTGGCTACGCTGAACCTTACGCGGGCAGGGCGGCGACGGTAACCAGGCGGCCGGTGCTGCCTTCGCGGCGATAGGAAAAATAGCGATCGAGGCGGCAGCTCGTGCAGAGGCGAGGGTTGAGAATCTGATCCGGCTTCACGCCCAACCCGACAAGCTGATCTTGAGTCGCCTGCCAGAGATCGAGCATCCACTTTCCTTCCCCACGCGGCGTGACCCACTGGGCCCATTGTTCCGGAAATGCTCGCGAGAGGGGGTCGATGACCGGCTGATCCACCTCGTAGCAGCACGGGCCGATGGACGGGCTGATCGCGGCCCACATCTCCTCTGGCTGGGCGCCCGCCTCGGCCATTGCCATGACGGCCCTGCGGATGGTCCCCTGCACCATGCCTCGCCATCCAACGTGAGCGAGAGCGAGGAGGGATCGGCGCGAGTCCAGCAGGATCACGGCGAGACAATCCGCCGTGAAGATCGAGAGTGGCACTCCCGGCGTCGAGGTCAGGAGAATATCCCCTTCCCCGGCAAACCCTCGAGCGCCCCCATCCACTCGTCGGACGACATCCCCGTGGACCTGGTTGAGATAGACCATCTTCGAGAGGTCGAGACCGGCGCTTCTCAGGATATCCGGCCCGCCGCCCTCGAAGGGTGCCACGGGCTCTGACGCGCGGGCCACGCGGGGACAGTGGCGGGTCGTGCTCGCGTGAGGCAGCCCGAGCTGCTCCAGGGCCGGAAAAGTCAGGTAGGTGGGCGGCTCGCCGTGGAGGCGGACAGGGTTCATCTCTTTCTCATCGCCTCCTGCTTGAGCGCCTCCCGATCGATCCCCCAATCGAAGTGGTCCCACGGCAGGTACTCGGCGATCGAGCGGGAGCGACGCAAGTAGAACGCGGGGTTCCAGAACGACTCGATCTCGGCCCGCTCCCACCCGATCTGATGAGCCAGTCGAAGAAGATCCCCCACGCGGCGATCCCCCCGCGCGACGAGCCCTTCCATGGCCGCCCACTTCGGGAGGTCATGGGTGAAGAAGACAGGCAGTTCGCGAAAGGCGTCCACAACCAGGCGAAGCTCAGCTTTTAGTTCAGCGACCGAGGCCATCGGAGCCCACTGCCAGATCGTCCAGGGGCGCGGGATGAAACAGTGGCCGCTCACGGAGATCGCCGGCAGCGCCTCTTCTCGATGGAGGCGTGAGATGGACTCGTGGCGGAGCCGCTTGATCCAGTGAGGGAGGGTCCGATTCATCTCCGGTCCTTCTGGGTGCCCCACCCAGAACCCCAGATGGAGTTGACGCATCCCGGTCTCCCAAAGGGTCACGGCCATCTCGCCCAGCATTCCGGGATCGATAGCGCGGGGCGTGCCGACCCAGAGAGACAACGACTTTTCCCCAGCCGCGACCCGGGCATCGAGACTCTCTGTCGTAGGGAGTGGAGACCAGTGAAGATCGGTGGGAAGCGGGGGCGCCATGACCGTGGGCACGAGGGCACGGACGGGAAGCGGGGCCGCCGGATCCACCGGCTCGACGGCGACGAGCCATCCGTCCGTATCGTAGATGGGGTTATAGAGGGATGGAACATAGAAGCCCGGGAGGGCGGTCAGGAGTTTTAGAATCTCAGGATGGTCCTGCTGACGGACGCTCCGGAGAATGGCCGTGAGCCGGCCCAACAGCTCCTCACCTCCGAGCAGCGCAAGGTCAACGAACGGAGCCAGCGGCTCAGGAGAGAGCCACGGCGTGGGGAACCAGCCTCCAACCAGCGTGGATTCTCCGCTCCGCTCTCTCGCCTTCAGCGCGAGGCCGAGGCGGTCCAGGCTTCGAAGCAGGTGCAGCCCGTCTTCAGCACGAAGGATGGGTGCCAGGAGAAGATTCGGCCGTTGGGTCGGGAGCTCGCCTTCGGCGAGGAACCTCACGGTCACCGCATCTGAGCCGACCACGGCCAAGCGCCGCTCTCGGGAGAGGCGCGGAGGGGGCCCAAGGATCACGACAGAAAAGGCCGCCATGCGAGAATTCTCGCACAGGATTGTATCCCGCCACCATTCATTCCCGCGCCCCAAGTAACCCGATGCCCTGGCCCGGGGTCGAACGGGCACCTTGACCTGGCCATGGCTCTGTGGTCTTTTGGGGAAGTGGGCGGCATCCGAGTTGCGATCGCGGGTGGCGGAACGGGCGGCCACACGAGCGTCGGCCTCGCCGTCGCACACGCCCTTCGCGCCCGATTCCCATCAGACCTCGCGCTGCTCTGGGTCGGGAGCCGCGCCGGGATCGAGGCCCGCATTGTTCCCGAGGCTCACATCCCCTATCAGGCAATCTCGACGGGAAAGCTTCGCCGCAGTTGGAGCTTGGAGAACATCACCGACCTTCTATTGCGTTTTCCTGCCGGGGTCTTCCAGGCCCGGCGATGCCTCCGCGCCTTTCGCCCCCATGTCCTCTTCGCCACGGGCGGCTTCGTCTCGGTCCCTCCCGCCCTCGCGGCCTGGAGCCTTAGGATCCCTGTGGTGGTCCACGAGCAAGTCAGCGCCCCCGGGCTCGCCAATCGCCTGGTCGGGCGGATCGCTCGGCGAATCGCGTTGACGTTTCCCCAGGCCGCATCGGCCTTCCCCAGGGGGAAGACCGTCGTCACCGGGAACCCGCTGCGCCCAGAACTCGAAGGAGGCTCACGGGAGAAGGCCTTCGCAGCGCTTCGCCTGAGTCCGGATCTTCCCCTGGTCTATGTCACCGGTGGGGCCCAAGGCTCCCACGCGATCAACCGGGCGGTCGGCGCCATCTTGCCTGAGCTCCTCACGACCGCTCAAATGATCCACCAGTGCGGCGAGCAACCGACCACGGGCGATCGGGCCTGGCTCGAGGCCCAGGCTCAGACGCTCCCGGAGCCGTTACGGGCCCGCTACCGCATCATCCCTTATGTCGGCGCGGAGCTCAGAGAGATCTACGCGGCGGCCGATCTCGTCGTGGGGCGAGCCGGGGCCGGGACGGTGAACGAGTGCTGCCACCTCGGGCTTCCCGCGCTCTTCATCCCTCTGCCAGGGGCGAGCGCTGACGAGCAGGCGGCCAATGCGCGAATCCTTGCCGAGGCCGGGGCCGCTGTCGTGATCCCCGAAGCACAACTCTCGCCGGAGCGGCTCCGCGATACCATCCGCGGACTCTTGCAAGATCGCGCCCGGCTGAAGCAGATGGGTGATCGGGCCCGGAGCCTGGCGATCCCCGACGCCGCCGACCGCCTCGTCGCACTGCTGTCCGAAGTCGCCCAGGGACGGCGGGAGAGGACTTGAGCCCGCGGGTGGCGCCGGGGATGTACCTCTGCGGGCACCGAGTCCCGCCGAAGGCGGGCTTGGTCGGGGACCCTCGTCAGGGTGACGTAGCGCGGCTCGGAGGAGGCGCCCCGGCGACAGGCCCTGCGGGCGCAAGTCCGCGCCTAGAGCTTTGGCGGGCGACCTTGCAAATCAAACTTGAGGGGGCAAGTTTCGCAGCGGGGACGGCTCCGGCAGAATTCCTTTCCGATGCGGACCAGGAGGCCATGGTACTCGTTGAAGAGCGCAGGGTCACTCGGCAGGTTGGCCATGAGGAGTCGTTGAAGCTCCTCGTAGCTCGCCTTGGGGGAGACAAGCCGATGGCGGGAGAGGATTCGGCGCGTGTACGCGTCCACGACAAAGATCGGGTGGTTGCCCGCATAGAGCAGGATGGAGTCCGCCGTCTCGGGGCCGACACCGGAGATCCCCAGCAGCTCGGCACGGACCGTCGGGAGTGGCCGGGCGAGCATTCGCCTGAGGCTTCCACCGTGGTGGCTCCAGAGGTGCTGGATGAACGCCTTGAGCCGCCGCGCCTTGACCCGAAAGTAGCCCGAGGGACGGAGCGCCCGCGCCAGTTCTCCAAATGGAACCCGGGCGAGGGCGGCCGGCGAGAGGAGGCGGGCGCCCTTGAGATTGGCAATCGCCCGTTCGACGTTGATCCAGGCGGTATTCTGGGTGAGGATGGCCCCGACGGCCACCTCGAACTGGCTCTCAGCGGGCCACCAGTGCTGGGGGCCCAAGACGGAGAGGGCGGCATCGTAGAGACGGAGAAGACGGTGGCGAAGACCACGGCGTGGAGACACGGAGGTATTCTACACTGGTTGCCTGGCTCCTCACGCTGACGATCGCTCTGGGCGGCCCCGAGAGTGAACTGGGTCTTCTTCCCCTCCACCTGGCGGAAGCGCGAGGGAGCTTTGCCACCGCCGGTGTCGAGGTCACCTTCAGCAAGACGAAGGGGGAGGCAAGCGCGGCGGAGGCGCTCCGGCGTGGGCAGGTGAGCCTCGCCGCCACCTCGCTGCAGCAAATCCTCCAGGAGGAGTGGAAAGAAAACCCGCCTCGCCTCGTCGTGCTCTTGACCCAGGCGTTCCCCGCCGGCCTGCTCGTTGCCGCCCCCCACCAAGAGACCATCAAAGGCTTGGGGAATCTCAAAGGGAAGAGCGTCGGTATTCCCGCTCCCGGCAGTCCCCCCGCACTGATCCTGACGTGGCTCCTGAGGCGCTCGGGAGTCGAGGCCCACCAAGTGGATTTTCAAGGCCTGGGCTATGCCCGAACCCAGGCCGCCGTCGCAGACGGCCGCATCTACGCGGGGATCACCCAGTCAGCGGATACAGCGCGTCTCCTCGCCAAGGGCCAGGCGGTGTTGCTCTTGGACTTCAGCGATCCGGCAGGACTGAGCCGTCTCCTCGGCGGCCCGTACCTCCACTTTGGACTGTTTGCGCGCGAAGAGACCATCAAAGAAAAGGAGGGAGAAGTCACGCGGCTCGTGCAAGCGGTGGTGGAAAATCTTCGCTTCCTGGCGGACGCCGAGCCGGAAGTGATTCTTCGGGCGCTCCCGCCCCGCGTCGTGGGAGTGTCCCAGACGTTCCTGGACCGGTTGACGGCGGCTCGCCAGATCTACTCCCGGAACGGGCTCGCCACCTCTCGTGGGGTGGAGACGGTGAGTCAGCTTCTCTGGGCCGTCGTCCCTCGAAAAGGGCGCCCCCCCAAGCCCGAGAGTCTCTTAGAGATGCGGTTCATCCTCTCAAACATTCCCTAGCAGGGTGTTGAAAAACACCCTGGTAGTGCAGGCTGTTCAAAAAGGTCCAGATGCAAGGCGGCGAGGAAGCGAGGAGGGAGGCGTATTCGGTCATACGTTGCACCGACGAGCGACGAAGCCAACGCCGCAGATGGGCCTTTTTCAACAG
>Ga0184637_10002932_pt1 | contig 10831 bp, 8 predicted proteins | sample PLM3_127_b2_FD_133143 | JGI IMG/M metagenome (GOLD analysis project Ga0184637, IMG submission 133143) | Groundwater sediment microbial communities from an aquifer in East River, Colorado, USA - PLM3_127_b2 | ecosystem: Environmental > Terrestrial > Soil > Riparian zone | place: USA: East River... | reverse complement strand
GAGTCTTCGCGCGTGGTCATCCCACATGGAAAATGGCCACGCTGTCGCGCAAATGCCTGGCCAGCGTGAGCACCTGGTCGGTAGAAGCAACGCTCCTCTCGACGAGCGCCGAGTTCTGCTGGGTCATGTCGTCGACGCGGGACACCCCGTCCGTCACCTCGGCCACCGCAGTGGCCTGCTGGCGGTTTGCATCGGCGATGGCACTGATCAATTGCGTCGCGCGGCTGCCTGCGTGTCCGATCTGGCCCATGGCCTCGACCGCACGCGTGCACAGCTGACCGCTGAGATCGACCCGACCGGCGATTTGCTCAACCAGCGCGCGCGCGCTTCCTGAGGACTGCGCACTGCGCTGCGCCAGGCTGCGGACCTCCTGCGCGATAACGTTGAAACCACGACCCGCAGCACCGGCGCGCGCCGCCTCGACGGCGGCATTGAGGGCAAGCAGGTTCGTTTGCTTCGCGATGCCGTCGATCACATCGACGAGCTCGGCGAGTTTTCGCGACTCGACGGTGACCGCCGCCATGGCCTCCGACGTATTCGCGACGAGCGTCTGCCCGCGCTCGACCGCTGCCGCGGATTCGTTCGAGGCACGACTGGCAAGAACCGCGTTCTCGGCATTCTGGCCCACCGAGGCGCTGAGCTGCGCCATGGCGGCCGACGCCTCCTCCAGATGACCGGCTGTTTCTTCCGTGCGCGTCGACAGCTCTGCTGTTCCCTGCGAGAGTTCTCCGCAGGACCCGCGCACCTTGGCGGTATGGTCTCGAATGTCGGACACCGTGGCCTTGAGGTTGACGCGAACTTGCGCCAGCGCATCGGTCAATCTGCGGAAGCCCGGATCCTGCGCCACTGCGTCCACGGGCTCGGCCAAGTCTCCCGCGGCCAGCCGATCGGCCAACCCGACGACGTTTCCCAACGCGGCGGCATGGCGCCGTGCCTGCCACGTGGTCCATGCCAGCATCGCCGCGCAAGTCGCTGCACCCAGCCACACCTGCCACGCGTCGTCACGGTCCGCGACCCACCAGGAAGCGGCGAATCCGCTGCCGGCAAGCGCCACGACCGTGTACCCGGCCGCCCATGATCGAAGGCGTCCCGCGCGCCGCAGCCACTCCCAGCCGCGTCCCGCGCGACACGGTACGCCCTCACGCAACTCGTAGACGTGGGAGCCGTCCTGCTTGCGAGCTGAATACACGCTCTCGGCGGCCGCCTTGTCCTCGTCGCTGGGCCGGGTCCACACAGACAGGAAACTGGTGGGCTTGCCATCGCGCATGATCGGCGTGACGTTCGCCGCTACCCAGTAGAACTCGCCTGTCTTGCTGCGGTTCTTCACCAGCGCATTCCAGGCACGGCCCGCGCGCAAGGTTCGCCACATGTCATCGAACGCATGGTCCGGCATGCCGGGGTGCCTGAGCATTTTTCTCGGATGACCGAGCACCTCCGACACCTCGAAGCCGCTGACGCGAATGAAGGCATCGTTCGCGTAGGTCACGACGCCGGCGAGATCGGTGGCCGACACCAGCATCTCGCTTGCACCCAAGACGTACTCGGTCTCGGGAGCCCGCGCCGGGATGGGCGCGGGCCCCGTTGTCGCAACCTTCATCGAAGACCCTCTTGAAGGGTGATTCCGATCGACCGTCGCTGTGCGAGCTTGACTCATGTCTTGGACCCTCTCGTCGGCATCGCTGAAGAGCGGCCCACGCGCAGTCGCCACGTGGGCCACGTTCATCAGAAAGGCAAGGTGGCCTTGACGAAGAACTGCGTGCCCTCGGGGCGATTGCGCACGCTGAATTCCTTCTGCAGCTTGGCCGTGAGAATCAGGCCCTTGCCGTCGAAGAAGCGCACCGACGGCCCGAGTCCGAACGCACGCGCCTTGCCGGTGGACGCACCGGCGGTGTCATTCGTGGTCTGCAGGAAGAAGTGGCCCGCCAAGCCGGCCACCCAGCTACCGCCGAAACCCCAGCCGACGGCATAGTCCGCGTGGAGCGCTTGCCCCGACTTGATGTCGGTGTCTTTGTTCTTCATGTTGATGTCATACATGAGCTTCATGTCGGCATTCAGGCCGGCGGGATCGATCTGGCTGACGGAGAAAACCGGCTGCACGGCCCAGTAGTTCTTGCCCAGGCTGGCCGGATCGGTCGCGTCGTACTTCCCGGTCGGCGCAAAGACGTCCACGGCGGCCACGTAGTGCAGGCTGGGCGATGCGTGGTAGCCCAGGGCAGCGCCGAACGTCATGTCGCCCAGGCCCGAATTCTTGAACGTGCCGAAAGGTAGGTCGACCTTGACGTTCAGCAGCGGCGCGACCGCGTGGAATGCCAACTGGCCTCCCAGGAGCTGGGTACCAGTCACCCAGACCGCTCGCGGGGCGACGACCGTGGCCGTCGCTTTGAAGCCCGGGATCGGGATCTCGTTGCCACTGTTGTCGCGAATCTTGTCGTAGCTGGCTACGCCGCCATAGACGAGGAAATGCACGCCCGGGGGCGGCAGGGCACCCGACAGGAAGTTCTCGAGTCCATCCGGGTAGATGGCCAGGCCGTTACCTTCAGTGGCGTGTGCGGCGACGCCGACCATGCCGACCGCGGTCGCAGCAAGAAGATGACGAATTTTTAGTGATGGGTTCACGTTGACTCCGAGCCATAGACGAGTTGTTGAAGAAAGCCACTTCACGGCGGGCAGGAGCCGTCAGTCGTTGCCGAGCAGCGACGTGAATTGACCGGCATGGAACACCAGTGGTGCTGCTTCCAGCCGGTGCACGCGGACGACGCGCCCGATGAACAGAACGTGGTCGCCGGCAACGACCCGTTGTTCAGGCCTGCAGACCAGGGTGGCCAGCGCGCCCTCGATGGCAGGCATGCCTTCGGGCGTGTCGATGATTGGCGCGTCGGCGAACTTGTCCGGCGCCGGCCGAGCGAATCGCAAGGCCAGATCCTGGTGCTCGCGGGCCAGAATGCTGATCGCAAAGTGACTGCATTCGCTGAAGGCCATCAGGCTGGGCGACGTGTCGACCAGGCTCCACAGCACCAAGGGAGGCGACAGGGACAGCGACGCAAAGGAGTTGATCGTCAAGCCCACGGCCTGCCCGTCGGCAAGGCGCGTGGTGACGATCGCCACACCGGTGGGGTACTGTCCCAGAACGCCGCGCAGCGTCTTGGCTTCGAACGCGGAAAGGCCCCACTCGGCAGACTCGGGTGACTCGGGTGCGGCATGCCGCGTGGGCTGGTTCTTGGTCATCGGCTCGGCGGAGCGGCAGACATCGGCACACATCGTGTTTCCAGGTCAAGCCGCCGCAGCAGCAGTGGCCTTCGACCGAATGAACGCATCGCAAGCTTCGGGATCCATCCACCACGGGAAGAAGTCGGGCGGGTTGTCGAAATTGTTGGCGATGCCGCTGGCCAGCGCCGGCACTTGGCCAGCGGCACCCAGCAAGTTCAGGATGTGCGGCGGCGGCGCGCCGAGCAGGGTATTGGTCCAGGTCGTCACCCACTGCACGTAGTTCCAGGACTGCTCGAAAGTGGCTTGCATCCATTCGCGCGTGAAAGCCTGGTCGCCTCGCGCAACGATGGCGTCGAGGTAGACCTTGCAGGCCTTGGTGGCGTTGTTCGAGCCCTGGCCGGTGATGGGATCGTTCACCACCACCGCATCAGCCAGCCCGAACACCAGGCGTCCGGAAGGCAGTGTCAGCACCGGCTTGCGGACTGTGGGTGCGAACGAGCCGGCGAGCACGCCATTGGCATCGGTGAGCTCCGCCTTGCGCGCACGGCTCGCCTCCCAGGGCAGGAAGGTGTCGAGGATCTTCTTGCTCTGCGCCAGATGCTGCTGGGGCGATTTCACGTCGCGCCAGCAGTCGAGCGGCCCACCCGGTACACCTTCGAACACCATGATCTCGCACGGCCCGCTCGTGGTCAGTGAGGGAAACACGAAGTACTCGCCGATGCCGGGGATGAGGTTGAAGGCCACGCGCGAGAAATCGGGCGACGCTTCGAGGCCAGTCACATAGGTGAGGGCCAGCGCGCGCTGCGGCTTGTCGAATGTCGAGCGAAGCACGTCGCGCTCGAACAGCTTGACCACTTCGCCCTTGCCGGCGGCCAACACCACCAGATCGTTTTCTGCGGCGAGCACTTCCAACTCTGCGACGCCCACGTCCTGGATCACCAGCCGACCGCCGCGTTGCTCCACCATCTTCATCCATACCGGCATCTTCACGCGCTGGTCCACTGCCTGCGCCGGGCGGTCGAGGCGCGCCTTCCAGTCGATGACCTTCTGGCCGGGCAACTCAGGGTGCGGGACGGCCAGGCTGATGCCCTCGATGGGTGGGCACGCGGCCTCCCATTGGTTCAGCCCGAGGTCGCGCTCGATCTGCAGCGACGCATCGAACATGCACTGACTGGACATCACCTTGCCCGAGCCCACGTCGTCTGGCGTGCGGTTGGTGTAGACGGTGACCTGGTAGCCCTTGGACAGCAGGCCGAGGGCCAGCGGCAGGCCGGCCTGGCCGCCTCCGACGATTGCGATCTTGCGCATGGAGATTCCTTTCAATGGTGTTGCGGGGTTTTCAGAGTCGCGCCGCTGATCAGCCCGTGGCGGGCGGTGCTTGTTCCATCAGGCGTGGAATGGCGGGCACAGCCTGCTCCGGCCCCATGGCCGAGTAGCCGCCATCGACGGCGTAGTCGGCTCCGGTCACGAAGCTGGCGTGGTCCGACAGCAGGAATGCCACCACCTGCGCCACCTCTTGCGGGTCTGCCACGCGGCCCAGCAGGTGGTAGGCCGATGCGACACGATCGGTCTTCGCGCGGTCGCCGTGGGTCAACTCGTCCATCACGCGCGACCAGGTCCACCCCGGCGAAACCGAGTTGACTCGAATCTTGTCCGGCGCGAAGTCCATCGCCAGATTGCGCGTGACCTGGACCAGCGCCGCCTTGGAGACCGGGTACAGCCAGCGGCCCGTCTGCGCGACCTTCGCCGAGATGCTGGTGAAGTTGACGATCGCGCCGCCGCCCACCTTGAGCATTTCTTCGCGCACCGCGCGCGACGCCATCACCGCGCTGATCACGTTCACGTCCAGCGCCTTTTGCCATTCCGAGCGTGGCGATTGCGCGCCGTTGTCGAGATACGTGCAGGCCAGGTTGACGAGGAAGTCGACGCGCCCGAAGGCCGCAACGACATGTTCGATTCCGTCGGCCAACTGGGCATCGTCGCTGATGTCCACCGGCCAGAAACGCGTGCTGCCCGCCGGGCCGGAGGCGGCGACGCGCTCGCCGCCCGCCACGTCGATGTCGAAGACGGCCACGCGCACGCCACACTCGCGCAAGGTCTCGACGACGCCGGCGCCGATGATCGTCGCCCCACCGGTGACGATCGCCACCTTGTCTTTCAAGCCCTTCATCGCAGTCCTTTCATGGTTCACTCCTGCACGCACGCAAAGCGTTGCATCGCGGCACGCAGATCCGCCGGAATTTCCATCGGCACCATCGTCTTGCCATCAACAAACACGACCACCAGCCGGGCCGTCATCTTGAGCACCTTGTCCGCGTTGGCGGTCGATAGCTTGATCAGCGTTGTGACCGACGAGCGTCCGGCCCGCTCGACTTCCAGTTCCGCCACCAGCGTTTCGCCCAGGCGACTGGGTGCCAGGAAATCACACTGGAGGTTGATGATCGGAATCGAGATCTGGCGTTCACCGTGCAGCACGTCGAACGCGGTGGACAAGCCATGCTTGAACCAGTGTTCGACGGTGTCGCTCAACATCTCGACATAGCGCGGGTAGAACACGATGCCGGCGGGATCACAGTGCTTGAATCCGATCTCGAGCGGCATCTGATGGGGTAAGCCCATACGGCGGTTCCTTGCGGTGCAGGGCTGATCGACGTTCATGCCGAGGCCGCTCGAGGCGCACTCGACGCTTGACGCAACCCAGCCAGTTGGCCGTGCAATTGGTCGCCGCTTTCGTCAGCGAGTGCGGCCTCGCGAAGCTGCTTGACCGTGGTGGCTGCGCCGCTGCCTTGCAGCGACGGGAGCAGCTCGATGATGCTGGTGTAGCTGCGCATGCCCCGGGCGTGCGTGTCGCCGTATCCCTTGACCAGACGCTGGCACTCCGCCAATTCGCACGCCAGCGCGTAGTTCGTGCGGGCCGCATCCTGCACGAGCTTCAGCCATTTCGTGAGTTCGGCGGTCTCGCGCTCGTAGCGCAGCGAACGCGGGCGCAGCCCCTTCAACATGGCCACGCCGTACAGCATCAGGTAACCGCCCAGCGACGACGTGCGGATGACGCGTCCCGACTTGGTGAAGTGGCCCACGATGGACTTGGCCCAGCCGGAGCGCAGCAGCCAGCGCCCCATGAACGCCGGCATCGTGTCCGCGATTTCATCGACCCGCGGATGAAAAAACTCATTGATGCGGACGATCAGACCGTCTTCGGCGCCGACTTCCTTGTGAACCCGATCGAAGCGGACTTTGCGAATCTTCAATTCGGCAACCCGGACCGTATCCTCGTAGCTCATCCACAGCGCCAGGTAGCGGGCGGTTTCGCGCAAGAGGAGGTGGCTGCCATCGCCGAAGGCGCGATCCGCATCGCGGATGGCCTCCAGCCGGTCCAGATAGGTCTTGGCGTAGGCAGGGCCCTGGTAGTCCGCGGCACGCGACACGCCGGCACGAAGCACCGGCCCCGCTTCGGCCGGAAAGTCCCGCTCGACTCTCGTCCCCAGGCTGGTCAAGCGCGGGTCGAGCACGGGCTCTTTCGATGCCGTTTTTGCTGCGCCGTCCATGGGAGCATGGAAGGCCAGGACCCCGGCATTGAACGCCTTGAGGCTGGCAGCGACGCCCACACCGCCGCGGCTGATCGCCGCTTCGAACACGCCCCGTCCCCACGGCATGACATTCGCTGCGGCCAGCGCACCGAACAAGGTGGCGCTGATCACGCTGCCACTTTGTTCGGCGAGCGCAGCAAAGTCGCGGCAGACAAAGGTCTTCGCGGAGCTCGCGCCGGCATCCAGGAAGGTCTTCGATTCGACCCGCCCATCGGCCATCGCCATTTTCTCGGTCAGGGCGTAGACGCGGTGGGACGACGAGATCAACAGCGTCTTGTCGGGAGTCACCAGGCCGCGCTGAATGGCGCGGGCGCCCTCCATCAGTTCCGACGCCAGCACGATGTCGACGTCGCCGGGAGTGGGCATCAGGCCGAACACCGGCGCTTGCGGGCCGCCGCGGGCGACCGCCAGGATCTCGACGTAGTAGATCGTCGCGCCGGTGCGCTGGGCAACGCCCGGCACCGAGGTCGACTGGGCGTAACAGCCTTCGTGCTCTGCGGCGCTGACAATCCAGTCGGCCAGCACGCCGCCGCCTTCGCCACCCATGGCAAGAATCGCAATCTTGATCGGACGAACAGTCTCCTTACGCGGCATAGCGGTACTCCTGCGACGCGAGGCGGCGTTGCAAGAAATCGATGACGAAGCGCGCGATGCGGTCGCCCAGGGTGTCACGCAGCGACGGATTGCTGATGACATCGGTGCGATAGAAAGACGGGCACAGCACCGCCGCTTGCGACACCTCGCCGCACAAGCCGCAGCCGACGCAGCTCGACAGCACGGTGGCGACCGGGTCGCGCCGCAAGGGGTCGGGGTTCTCCTTGATCGACAGCGAAGGGCAGCCCGAAAGCCGGATGCAGGAGTGGTCGCCGGTGCAGGTGTCCGAATCGACGCCGAAGCGCTCGGTGACGACACGCTTGCCCTGCTTGATCCAGTTGCGCAGCAGCGGTTTGATGCGCCGCTGCTTGTTGAGCATGCATTCCGACTGGGCGATGACGACTTTCGGGCCGGGTTCGGTCGAGGTCAGCGCGTCGCGCATCGCCGACTTCATGCTCTTCAAGTCATAGGTGTTCGAGACGGTCCTGACCCATTTGACGCCGACGCCGCGCACGGCGGCTTCGATGGGAAGGGCGGTCACGCGCGCGTCATTCGCGGCCCTGGATGACAGGATGTCCTGGCCGCCGGTGGCCGCGGCGTATCCGTTGTCGACGATGACGATGACGTTGTTGCTCTTGTTGAACACCGCGTTGCCGACGCCGGAGGTCAGGCCGTTGTGCCAGAAGCCGCCATCGCCCATCACGCTGACGGTTCGCTTGAGGGTCGCGGCGCTGGTGAGCGCCGCGGAGCCCGCCGCACCCAGCCCGTAGCCCATCGAAGTTGCGCCGATGTTGAAGGGCGCGAGCGCCGCGAACTGGTGGCAGCCGATGTCGGCGCTGACGTAGTGTTTGCCGATCTGCTTCTCGACCAGTTTCATCGCCGTGAAGATCGGCCGCTCCGGGCAGCCGGTGCAGAACGACGGCGGACGCGGCAACACGTCGCTCACGTCCTGCAGCGCCACGCCGGGCATCGAAGGCACCACCGGAATCGTCTTGGGCGCGAGCATCCGGCTCACGCCTTCGGGCAGCGGCTGCACGTCGGCCCGCGCGGGGGCGTGCCGCGCGAAGAAGCGGCGCAGCCCTTTGAGCATGACCAGCGTGGTGTATTCGCCTGCCCGCGGCAGCATGTCCTTGCCATGGAGAGCGGTGGAAACGCCGGCTCGGCGCAGGATCGTATGCAGGGTCTGTTCGATGAATTCGGGTTGTCCTTCCTCCATCATCAGGACCGCACGCTTGCCTTCGCAAAAGGCCAGTACTTCGTCGTCCAGCACGGGATAGACGACATTCATCACGTAGATCGGCAGCTCCGTATTGCCGTAGATGTCGGCCAGCCCCATCAGTTCGAGCGCCCGCATCAGCGTGTTGTAGAGGCCTCCCTGCACCACGATGCCGACGTCGCCGGCGCTGCCGCCGAAGAACTCGTTCAAGTGGTTTTCGCGGATGAACTTTTCAGCCGCCGGCCAGCGCTGAGCGACCTTCTCATGCTCGTGCACAAAGGTGGCCGGGGCGAGCGCCATCCGGCTCACGTCGCGCCGAGGGTCTTCGATCGCGTCCTTCAACGTGAAGGCGGGGCGCTTGTTGGCGGCAGCGGCAAAGCGGCCGTGGGCATGGCAGGTGCGCACGCGCAAGGTCAGCATGACGGGCGTCTTGCTGGCTTCGGAGAGCTCGAAGCCTTTTTCCACTGCATTGACCAGCGACGTCTGGTTCGGGCGTGGGTCGAGCAGCCACATTTGCGATTTCATCGCGAACGCATGCGAGCGTTCCTGGATGATGCTGGAGCCCTCGCCGTAGTCTTCGCCGAGAATGACCAGCGCGCCGCCGGTGACGCCACCGGATGCCAGGTTCGACAACGCGTCGGACGCGACGTTGGTGCCGACCGTGGACTTGAACGTGATGGCACCGCGCAACGGGTAGTGGACCGACGCGCCCAGCATGGCCGCGGCCGTGGCCTCGCTTGCGCTGCTTTCGAAGTGCACGCCAAGCTCTTCCATGATGTCGCTGGCGTCCGCCAGTACGTCCATCAAATGCGAGACCGGCGACCCCTGGTAGCCACCGACGTAGGCGACGCCGGATTGCAGCAGGGCCTTCGTCACCGCGAGAATGCCCTCGCCCTCGAATTCCTCGCCTGCGCCGAGGCGCAGCTTCTGGACTTCTTGTTTGAAAGACCTCTCTGCCATTACGTAGTCCCAAGTGTTCTAGCGCGGCCCTCGGCCCGCACAAATGAAAGACCGCCTGTCAACGCACAGGTCCGAGAACCGGCTGCGAGACCTTGCGGTGCCCGGGAAGATAGAGGCTGCCCGGCACGATGGTCAATGTCGTTTCCCGATGCAGGACATGAATTGGATTCATGCGGGGTTTCAGCGCTTGTCCCATCGGGGAATGTTCGATTTATCGCGCTTCTGCTGTGCGAACTCGTGGACGTTTGGATCCAGTATTGGTTAGTTGACTATGTTCGTCAACTAGCATTGTCGCCTAAGCGTTCATTGGCTTGACCAGCGTGAAAAAAGTGGCGCACAGGCAGGGCAAGGTCACCAGCGCGCACGCCTTCGTGCCGCTGAGCTTCGAGCTCGGTGAGGCGTTGCAGTTCGACTGGAGCGAGGAAGGGCTGGTCGCCGGCGGGTGGTGTCCCACGAGGGCCGGACCGGCCACCGGCGTGAGGTCGGAATCGCGCTCAGCGCGTGAGCCAAGAATCCATCACACCGCGCGCCCGTTCCTGGAAAACGGCGCGATGTGCGCGTTCTCGATCGAGATGGTGACCGGGGACGGGCCGCGCAGGTCCAGGCACAGCGACTTGAACAGCTCGATCGAGTTCATCCGCACATTTTTCTTGTGCATCATCCCGATGGCGACCATCAGCGGGCGGTCTGCAAACCGCAGCAGATGCAAGCGCCGCGCCATCACTTCGCCCGCGAGCGCGTAAACCGGGATCAGCGCGCTGCCGGAGCCGATGGCAACCATGCGCTTGATGAATTGCGCGTCGTTCGATTCGGTCAGGATGGGGGGGTTGCCGCCGTCCTGCAGGAACAACTCGTCGGTCATTGCGCGCGTACCGCTGCCCGGTTGGAAAAGAACGACCGGGTACTCGCGCAGCTGGGCGGCCGTGACAGTATCCTGGCCCGACAACGGGTGACCGTTCTTGACGATGAACGCGTGCTCGGTGTGGCCGAGCACGACCTGGATCAACTGGTCGTTGCCGCCGGTGAGCGGGCCAAAGGCAACGTCGGCAGCGCCGGTCAATACACGCCGCACGGCGGCATCGGCCGTCTCGGTCGCGTTGAACACCACTTCAATGCCGGGATACTTTTCGATGAACGCCTCGCAAAGATCCCCCAGCACGTAGACGATGGACAAGGTGGTCGCCGCGATGCGCAAGGTCCCTGTGACAGGGCCCTTCTTGGCAGTGGCGAAACGGGCTTCGAGCGCCATCATCTCGGCCAGAAT
>Ga0184637_10002931_pt1 | contig 10836 bp, 9 predicted proteins | sample PLM3_127_b2_FD_133143 | JGI IMG/M metagenome (GOLD analysis project Ga0184637, IMG submission 133143) | Groundwater sediment microbial communities from an aquifer in East River, Colorado, USA - PLM3_127_b2 | ecosystem: Environmental > Terrestrial > Soil > Riparian zone | place: USA: East River... | reverse complement strand
GCTCAAGCTGATCCCGCTCTCGTAAAGACTCGCCGCGTTCCGCGCACCCGAGAAGCGCGCGAAGCTGATCGAGGACTCGAAGAAGAGCCCCATGGGCGAGTCCCTGCTGAAGCACTTCTACCTGCTGCCGGAGCGCGACGGCGCCACCAGGTACGATTTAGCGCCCGAGGACGGCCTCACCGCGATCGCGGCCCGGCGAGGCATCAGCCCCGTGGAAGCCTTCATGGACATCGCCCTCGAGAGCAGCGGCAAGGCGCTCTTCACGTTCCCGTTCGCGAACCAGGATTTCGACGTGGTGGGCCGGATGCTCTCGCACCCGGACGTGGTGCTCGGCCTGGCGGATTCGGGGGCCCACTGCGGCCAGATCATGGACGCCAGCCTGCCGACATTTTTCTTGAGCTACTGGGTGCGCGAGAAGGGGCTCTTCTCGATCCAGCGCGCGGTCGAGAAGCTGACGTCGGAGCCCGCGCGCCTGTTCCAGCTCGAGGGGCGCGGCGTGGTCAGGGAAGGCGCGTTCGCGGATCTGAACGTGATCGATTTCAACGAGCTGCGGGTGCTGGCGCCCGAATACGTGCAGGACTTCCCGGCCGGCGCCTCGCGCTACATCCAGCGCGGCACCGGCATTCGCCACACGCTGGTGAACGGCCGCCCCTTCATGGAGCGCGGCCGCCACACCGGGGATCTGGCGGGAAGGCTGCTGCGCAGCACCGCGTAGCGCGACGGATCCGGCTACTCGTCGGTGACGCAGCCCTCGGACGCGGGGCGCACGCTGCGGATGTACTTGGCGAGTGTGCCGCGCGTCGCCTTGAGCGGAGGCGGCTTGAAACGAGCTCGCCGGCGCGCGAGCTCGGCCGCATCCACCTCGAGATCGATGGCGTTGCGCTTCGCATCAATCCTGATGATGTCGCCGTCCTCGACCAGCGCGATCGGACCGCCTTCCTGGGCCTCCGGCGTCACGTGTCCGACGATGAAGCCGTGCGAGCCGCCGGAGAAGCGCCCGTCGGTGACGAGCGCGACGGCGTCGCCCAGCCCGGCTCCCATCAGCATCGAGGTGGGCGTCAGCATCTCGGGCATGCCGGGCCCTCCCTTCGGCCCCTCGTAGCGGATCACGATCACGTTGCCGCGCGCGATCCGGCCCTGCTCGGCAGCGGCCAGCATGGCCTCCTCCTGGTCGAAGACCTGCGCGGGCCCGGCGAAGCCGAGCCCTTCCTTGCCCGTGAGCTTCGCGACGGCGCCGTCCGGCGCGAGACTCCCGCGCAGGATCTGGATGTGACCGGTGGCCTTGATCGGATCGTGCCAGGGCCGGATCACGGCCTGGCCCTTTGCCAGGTCGGGCCAGCCCTCGAGGTTCTCGGCGAGCGTGCGCCCCGTGCAGGTGAGGCAATCGCCGTCGAGCGCGCCGTGGGCGAGCAGCAGGCGCAGCACGGCGGGCGTGCCGCCGACCTGGTGCAGGTCCTCCATCACGTAGCGGCCCGAGGGCTTGAGCTCCGCGAGGTAGGGCACGCGGTCGCTGGTGCGTTGGAAGTCGTCGATCGCGAGCGGAACGCCCACCGCGCGCGCCATCGCGATCAGGTGCAGCACGGCGTTGGTCGAGCCGCCCAGCGCGGTCACTACCGTCATCGCGTTGCCGAAGGCCGCGCGCGTCATCACGTCACGCGGGCGGATCTCGCGCTCGAGCAGCATGCGGATCGCTGCGCCAGCGCGGATGCACTCGTCCTGTTTGGCCGGATCCTCGGCCGGCGTGGAGGAGCTCCCGGGCAGCGACATGCCGAGCGCCTCGATCGCCGCGGCCATCGTGTTCGCGGTGTACATGCCGCCGCAGGCACCGGCACCCGGGCAGGCGTGGCGCACGATGTCGTGACGCTCCTCTTCGGAGATCCGGCCCGCGATGAACTCGCCGTAGGACTGGAACGCCGAGATGACGTCGAGCGGGTTGCCCTTGCGGCCGCGGCCCGGCCGGATCGAGCCGCCGTAGACCATCAGCGCCGGGCGCCCGACGCGCGCCATCGCGATCAGGCAGCCGGGCATGTTCTTGTCGCAGCCGGGGATCGAGATGTTGGCGTCGTACCACTGCGCGCCCATCACCGTCTCGATGCAATCCGCGATCAGGTCGCGCGACTGCAGCGAGTAGCTCATGCCCTCGGTGCCCATCGAGATGCCGTCGGAGACGCCGATGGTGTTGAAGCGCATGCCGACCAGGCCCGCGGCGACCACACCTTCCTTGACCTTCGCCGCCAGGTCCTGGAGGTGCATGTTGCAGGGATTGCCCTCGAACCAGACGCTCGCGATCCCGACCTGGGCCTTGTCCATGTCGGCTTCGGAGAGGCCCGTGCCGTAGAGCATCGCCTGCGAAGCGCCCTGCGACTTCGGCTGGGTGATGCGGCGGCTGGTGCGGTTGAGCTTTTCGGCCATGGGGCTCCTGGGCGGCTAGAGCGAGGCGAGCCGCATGATCTTCGGCCGCGCCCCCCGGAACCAGCCGAGCATCGTGTCTTGCCAGCCGTACTTCGCGTTGAAGGCGGCCATCACCAGCGCGCGCTCGTCGTCGGTCTCCACGAAATCGGCGCGCAGCGCGTATTCCTGCTCGCCGATCACCAGCGTGACGGCGGGATTGCGAACCACGTTCGCACCCCAGGTGGTGTCACCGGTGCGGATGTAGCCGCGACCACCGACGACGGCAAGCCAGACCGTCGTGTAGCGCAGCGTTCCGTCCGGATTGCTGGTGGCGACCGAGACGGTGTCGAGGTCCGCGACGGCGTTCCAGTCCGGGGCCTCGGCGGCGGCAGCAGCGATCGCGAGGATCGACACGACTCCGGCGAGAGCCAGGGGCCACCGCGTTCGGATCAGCATCTTCTCCTCCCACAAGCGCATGCTCCGGAGCGTACACCACGCGCGGCGGGCCGCCTCAGCGCCGTCTCGCCCTGCGCCGGGGCGCCGCGGCGCGGGCGGCGGTGGGGAAGCGCAGCCGGAAGCCGACGCCGGCGAAGAGCTCGGCCTCCTCCTCCAGGTCGGCGCGGGTCAGCGGCCGGGCTTCGAGCCAGCCGCGCGGGAACACCAGTGTGAGCGTGGTCTGGCCGGCGCGCAGCTTCACGTCGGGGAGCCGCTCGCGGCTGCGGCTGTGATGCAGGCGCACGGCCAGGCGCAGGAGCAGCGCGAGACGCAGGGCGAGCTCGCGGCGCTCGCGCCCGGCGACTCGCTCGAAGAGCGCCCGCGAGAGTTTGCGCCGGTGCGCGCCCACCACCGCCGCCAGCAACGCCTGGACCTCGCGCGAGAATCCGGGCATGTCTCCGTGCTCGAGGATGTAGGCGCTGTGCTTGTGGTAGCCGGAGTAGGCGATCGAGAGGCCGACCTCGTGCACGCGCGCCGCCCACTCGAGCACGAAGCGGCCGAGCTCGGCGTCGAGCTTCCAGGCGACGCGCGCGCGCGCGAAGAAGGAGAGCGCGGTCTCCTCCACGCGCTGCGCCTGCGCGACGTCGACCTTGTAACGGGCCGCGATGGTCTCGATGCTGCGGTCGCGCGGGTCCTCGTGCGTGGGCCGGTCGAGCAGCTCGTAGACGATGCCCTCCCGCAGCGCGCCGCTCGAGGGCTCGAGCACCTCGATCCCGAGCTGTTCGAAGGCGGCGACCAGGATCGCAACGCCGCCCGGGAAGACCGCCGCTCGATCCTCCTCCAGCCCGGGCAGCGAGAGATTGCCCAGCGTTTCGCGTTCCTGGATCGCCTGCACCAGCCGGCGGAGCGCGTCGAGATGGATCTCCCCGTGCGACCAGCCGTTCACCCGCAACACCTCGCTCACGGCCAGGATGGTGCCGGAGGAGCCGCTCGCGCGGCTCCAGCCCAGCTCGCGGAAGGATTCGCGCAGCGAGGCGAGCTCCAGAGCGGCGGCGAGCTGGGCGCGCTCGAAGTTCTCCCGGCTGAGCCTTCCGCCTTCGAAGAACTGCGTGGTGTAGCCGACGCAGCCCATGTATAAGCTGTGCAGCGAGATCGGATCGAAGCGCTCGCCGATGATGCACTCGGTGCTGCCGCCGCCGATGTCGATCACGAAATGACGTCCAGCGGTCTCGGAGCTCATGTGGGACACGCCCAGGTAGATCAGGCGCGCCTCCTCGCGGCCGGCGATGATCTCGACCGGGTGACCCAGGGCCTTGGTGGCATGGAGAAGGAACTCCTCGCCGTTGTGCGCCTGGCGCAGGGTGTTGGTGCCGACCGCGCGCACCGAGCGGCGCGGCATGCCGCGCAGCCGCTCGCCGAAGCGCTCCAGCGACTCGAGCGCGCGCCGCACGGCGCGATGCGTGAGCATGCGGTCCCGGGTGAGGCCGGCGGCCAGCCGCACGGGATCGCGCAGGCGATCGAGAATGTGCACACGGCCGTCCGCTTCGGCGCGCGCCACCACCATGTGGAAGCTGTTCGAGCCGAGGTCGACGCCCGCGACGACTTCTTCGCGCGCGCCGGCCTTCAGAGGACGCCGTCCCAGGCGCGCAGCAGGGCGTCGTCGGGAACGCGGATCGGCTGGCAGCGCCGTCCCAGCTCCATCGCCATCCTCCGGTCCGCGTAGTACGGCGCCCAATGGCGCGTCTCGATCCGCTGACTCATCCGCTGCCTCGCCTCTTCATGCCGGCTCGATCGTACACCGCATCGATCACGCGCATGTTGGCGATCGCGTCGCGCGCGTCGGTGGACATCCGCGGCCCGCCGCCCACGTGCGCCGCGAAGGCGCGCAGCTGGTGGGTGTAGGTGGCGTCGCCGGGCACGCTCTCGCTGCGGCTCTCGCCGCCGGCGCGCACGCGCAGCCGGTGGAACAGGTGGGGCGCGATGGGATTCAGCACGTCGAGATATCCCAGGCTCCCGATCACGCGCGCGCGCACCGCGAGTAGCTTTGCCGAAAAGAGCGAGCATTCGACGCGACCGCTGCGCCCATCCGCGAAGCTCAGCTCGGCTCGCATCCAGCGGTCGACGTCGCGCGAGGAGCGCCGGACCTCCGCAGCCACCACGCTCGGCTCCGCCTCGGCCAGATATCGCACCAGATTGATCGCATAGCAGCCGGTGTCCATGGTGGCGCCGCCGCCGAGATCGAAGCGGTAGCGGATGTCGCCGGGACGCAGCAGCGGGATGCACAGGGTCGCCTCGACGCGACGCACCGCGCCGAGCACGCCGGAGCGCACCAGCTCCCGCATGCGCGCGGCGAGCGGGTGGTAGCGCCAATGGAAGGCCTCGACGAGCTCGCGGCCGGTCTCCTCGGCTGTGCCCGCCATACTCTCCGCTTCCGCGGCGTTCGAGGCGATCGGCTTCTCGCAAAGCACGTGCTTGCCGGCTCGCAGCGCGCGCAGCGTCCATTCGCAGTGCAGCGAATTCGGGAGCGGGTTGTAGATGGCGTCGAGCGACGGATCTTCGACCAGCGCCTGGTAACTCGCGCAGACCCTGGGGACCCGGTGTTTCTCGGCGAAGGCGCGCGCGCGCGCGGCGTCGCGCGCCGCCACGGCCGCGACCTGCACCTCGGGCACCGACCGCGCCGGCCGGATCAGCGCCATCGGCGCGATCCGGGCAGCGCCCAGGATGCCGATCCTCAGCGGAGTGGGGGCGCTCATGGGCGGCCATACTGAACCTCGCGGCCGTGCCCGGGGCAACCCCGCGGCCGCAGTTGACAGCGGCGCGCAGCCGGCGTAGTTCCGGCGGGCGCGCTGCAAGACGGAGGCCGGCATGCCGCAGCGATTCGAGGGCAAGGTGGCGCTCGTCACGGGCGCGGCGTCGGGCATCGGCGCGGCGACGGCCCGCAGGCTCCACGCCGAGGGCGCGCGGCTCGTGCTGGGCGATCTCCAGGTCGAGGCGCTCGCCGCCCTGGCGAAGCAGATTGACGCGAGCGGCAAGCTCGTGTTCACACGCGGGCTCGACGTCGCCGACCGCGCCCAGGTCGCGTCCTTCGTGGACGCGGGCGCCGAGCGGTTCGGCCGCCTCGACGTGGTCTTCAACAACGCGGGCATCGGCGCCTACGGCCGCACGCCCGATCTCGACCCGGAGCTGTGGAAGCGCGTGATCGAGGTCGACCTCCACTCCGTCTTCTACGGCTGCCGCGCGGCAATCCCGCACCTGCGGCGCGCCGGCGGCGGCGCGATCGTGAACACGGCCTCGATCTCGGGCATGGGCGGCGATTACGGGCTGGCGGCCTACAACGCCGCCAAGGGAGCCGTGCTCAACTACACGCGCACGCTCGCGATCGACCACGCGCGCGACGGCATCCGCGTGAACTCGGTCTGCCCGGGGCCGATCGACACGCCGCTGGCAGGGCCCCTGCTCGCGAACGAGACGATTGCGCGCGAGTACCGCGAGCGGATTCCGATGGGGCGCGTAGGCCGGGCCGAGGAGGTGGCGTCGGTGGTGGCGTTCCTCGCCTCGGACGACGCCGCCTACGTGACCGGCGCCGCGATCGTCGTCGACGGCGGGCTCACGGCCGCGACCGGACAGCCCAACTTCACACGCATCCTCGAGGGCGGGTGAAGGTCCAGCAACCGGCAACTCTCCGGCCCAGGTCGTGACTCCCATCCTAAAGACGAGGCTCTGATGTGACGATTTCACCTCGGCACGTGTGTGCCGAGGTGCCGTCTTGCGACCCCCCCGCAGCCTGATCGAGCCCGCCGCCAGCGCGGCGGCCGTCGCGATCGCCGCGGCGCTGGTGATCGCGAGCGGTATCGCGGCGCCCCTCGAGCGCCTGGCCGCCGACACGCTGGTGCGCATCGGTGCGGCGAATCCGCCCGAGCCGCCTGCGGAACTCCCGGACGTAGCGCTCGTCGCGATCGACCCGCAGAGCGTGCGCGCGCTTCCCGACTGGCCGTGGCCCCGCCGCGTCTACGCGCAGGCGGTGCGCCGCCTCGACGCTGCGGGCGCGAAGGCGATCGCCATCGACATCGATTTCTCGGCCGCGCGAGACGCCGCGGACGACGCCGAATTCGCACGCGCCGTCCGGGAGTCCGGCCGCGTCGTGCTCGCCGGCTTCCGGCAGCTCCAGACGCTGGCCGGCGGCGCCGAGATCGAGGTCGCGAACCTGCCGATCCCCGAGCTCGCGGCGGGCGCCGCCGGCATCGGCAGTGTGCTGATGCCGGTCGACGCGGACGGCGTCGTTCGCTTCGCGCCACGCACGAGCCAGATCGCCGGGCGGGAGCTCCCGACCCTCGCGGCGGCGGCGCTCGCCGTCGCGCGGGGCGAGCCGCAGCCTGCCACCAGCGGGAGGCTTCGCGTCGACTGGCGCCGCGCGAGCCCGGCGCTGCGGGTGATCCCGCTGGTCGACGTGATCGAGGGTCGCTTCGATCCGGCCCAGATCGCGGGCCGGGTGGTGATGCTCGGCGCGACCGCGGCCGAGTTCCAGGATCTCTGGTCGACGCCGCTCGGACCGGCCCGCCCGGGCGTCTGGATCCAGGCGATCGCGTATCGCACGCTGGCCGCCGAGCACGCCGACCTCCCCGTGCTCGCCGCTCCCCGCGTCCCGGCGCGGCTCGCCCTCGCCGCTCTGGTGTCGGCCCTGGCTGCGGCTCTCTCCAGCCTCCCGCACGCGCGCCGCAGCGCGGCGCTCGTCGGCTTCGCCACCGCCTGGATCGCGCTCTCGGCCGGCCTGCTGGTGACGCGTGGCTGGCTCCTCGATCCCGTCGTCCCCCTGGCCCAGCTCGCGGCGCACTACGTTCTCGGCCTCGAGGGCGTGCGCCGGCGGTTCCAGCGGAGGCTCGACGAGCGCGAGCGCTCGCTCTCGACGCTCTTCAGCGTCGGGGAGGCGACCGCGACTCCAGCTTCGGGCGACATGCTCGGCGTCGCGCTCGCCCTGCTCGGCGACGTGGTGGGGGCGAGCGGCGTCGCGCTGCTGCGGGCTGCGCCGGAGGGCGAGCTCGACGGGCGGCGCGTGGACTGGGGAAGCTCCGGCGGCGCCCTGATCGGCGACCTGGAGGCCGCGGCCGCCTGTCTGCGCGAGCGCGGCGTGCGCGTGTTCACGGCCGGCGCACCCGCCGCGCGGGGCGCGGGTCTCGCCGTCTACGCGCCTCTCTTCGCGGGCGACGTCCCGGTGGGCGTGCTGGTGGTCGAGCGCGCGAGCGCCGAGCCGCTCGACACGACCCAGCTCCGCACGATCGCCACCGTCGGCACGCAGGTGGCGCTCTCGGTCGAGAACCTCCGGCTCGTCGAGGGCCTGCAAACAACCTTCGACTCCTCGGTCGAGGCGATCGCGAGCGCGGTCGAGGCGCGCGACGGTTACACGCAGCTGCACTGCCGGCGCCTCGCGCTCTTCTCGTCACTGATGGCCGAGCGGCTGGGCCTCGGGTCGCCCGAGGTCGAGGCGATCCGACTCGGCGCGCTGCTGCACGACGTCGGCAAGATCGGGATCCGGGACGAGATCCTGCTCAAGCCGGGCCGCTTCACGCTGCTCGAGGTCGACGAGATGCGGCGGCACGCGGACATTGGACACCGGATCGTGTCTTCCATCCACGGTCTGGCTCCTGCCACGCTCGCGTGCGTGCGCCACCACCACGAATGCTGGGACGGGAGCGGCTATCCGGCGGGGCTGGACGGCGAGGGGATCCCGCTGGCCGCCCGGATCGTCACGGTCGTCGACGTCTGGGACGCCCTCTCGACGGCGCGCCCCTACAAGCCCGCCTACCCCCCGCACGAAGTGCGCGAGCTCCTGCGCAAGGGGCGCGGCGAGCGCTTCGAGCCCGAGCTCGTCGACCTGTTCCTGCGCCTGCTCGACGAGGAGGGCGACGAGCTGCTCGCGCTGGCCGGGGGAGGCGCGCCGTGGTCCGGCTGATGCGGCTCTGGCGTTGCCTGCTCGCGCTCGGGTTCGGGCTGGTTCCCGCGCTCGCCCGCGGCGACACGCCCGACGCGCTCGAGCGTCTGGCGCAGGCCGTGGCGAGCCACCCCGATGACCCGGATCTGCTCTACTCGCTGGCGCAGCGCCTGGCAGCGAACGCGCGGCCGGAAGAGGCCGTCGAGAAGCTGAGCCTGCTCGTGAGTCGCTGGCCCGCGCATCGCCCCGAGGCGTCACTGCTGCTCGGCCGGCTGCTGCTCCAGCTCGACCGGCCTGGGCAGGCGGCTGCCGAGCTCGAGCGCGCCCTCGTCCTGGATCCCGAATCCGGTCCCGCGCATCTCTTTCTCGGCCTCGCGCTCAAGCGGCTCGGGCGCAGCGACGAGGCCGAACCGCACTTCCGCCTGGCCGCCGAGTCCACCCCCGAGCTGAGCGGCGAGGCGTGGCTGCTCGCCGGGCTGGCGCGGCTCGAGCGCGGGGATCGGCGCGGCGGCGACGAGCTGCTGGCACGCGCGATCGACGACGACCCCGCCAGCGAGAGCGCTCGCAGTGCGCGGCTCGTGCTCGAGGGCGCCGCCGCGCGCCGAGGCCGCATCCATTTACAGGCCTATGGTGGGGTCGAGTACGACTCGAACGTGACGCTCGACAGCGGCGACGACTTCACGGGCCTGCCCTCGGACCGCAGCGACGCCGGATTCAGCTGGGGCAGCGGAATCGCCGTCGACGCCGTGCGCGGCGAGCGGTTCGCCCTGTCGCTCGGCGGCAGCTACGACCAGCTGGCGCACGTGGATCTCGACCACTGGGACATGCAGCAGTTCGGCGGCGCGCTCTCGACGGGCTGGCAGATCTCCGAGCGCTGGGGCGCGCGCCTGGACGGACGCATCTCCTACGCGCGCCTCGACGGCGATCCGTACCTGCTCTGGGGAGGCCTGCGCCCGAGCCTGCTCTTCGCGCTCGGCCCGCGCGCCGGCTGGCTGCGCGGTTTCGGCGAGGCCGACTGGTTCGAGTACGACGAGCAGCCGTTCACGACCGCGCTCGAGCGCGATGGCTTCGCCTGGGGCGGCGGCCTCGAGCACGTGGCTCAGATCCCCGGCGTGCGCGGCGCCACCTTCTCCTGGTACGGGAGCTGGGAGCGCTTCGACTCGCAGGCTCGGCGCGACGAGCTGCTCGGCTTCGACGGCGCCTATGACCGCGACGGCTTCGGCGGCGGAACGCGCGTCAGCCTGTCCCTGCCCTGGCGGTTCTCAGCGGACCTGGGCGTCTCGTTCCTGCGCGAGCGCTACGCAAACGTGAACCTGATCGACGCGCTCACCGATGGCGGTGTCGGAACGGCCACGCCGAGCGAGCGACGCGATGGCGTGTGGTCGACACGGCTGCGCATCGCCCGCCCGCTCACGCGCTTCATCGACGTCGAGCTGTCGGCCGGTTACCTGGACCGACGCTCGAACGTCGACATCTACGACTACGACCGCTGGGTCTCGGGCCTGGCGGTCCGCGTACACACGCCCTGAAGAAACTGGGCGGGTGAAGAGGAGAGAAACCATGACACCTGGAACCCCCCTGGCCACTGGGCCTTCGTCTGGAGCGCGCCTCGCGTGCGTCGCTGCGCTCGTGATGCTCGCCGCGGTGCTGCTGGCTCCGGCGACCGGACCGCACATCGAACGGGCGAACGGACGCGTCGAGATCGGCAGCGGCGAGCCGGTGGTCTGGCGCGCCGCACGCGAGGGCGACGCCCTCGCGCCGGGCGACGCCGTGCGCACCGGTCGCGACGGCCGCGCCGAGCTCGTGCTCGCGTCCGGAAGCGTGCGCCTCTACGGCGACTCGCTGCTGCGCCTGCCGGCCGCCTCGGCCGAGCCGCGTGCCAGCGACGGCGTCGAGCTCGACTCCGGCAGCTCGCTCTTCGACGTGTTGCACCGCGGGCGCGATCTCTTCGAGGTCCGCACGCCCGAGGTGGTCGTGAGCATCAAGGGCACGCGTTTCCTGGTGGTCGCCGGGGAACGGGCCGAGGTCGCGGTCTTCCGCGGCACGGTCGGCCTGCGCCGGGAGCAGGAGCCCGCGCGCGGGCT
>Ga0184637_10002930_pt1 | contig 10838 bp, 8 predicted proteins | sample PLM3_127_b2_FD_133143 | JGI IMG/M metagenome (GOLD analysis project Ga0184637, IMG submission 133143) | Groundwater sediment microbial communities from an aquifer in East River, Colorado, USA - PLM3_127_b2 | ecosystem: Environmental > Terrestrial > Soil > Riparian zone | place: USA: East River... | reverse complement strand
TCGCGGCGGAGCTGAGCGGTACACTCGGCCGCAGGCTGGCGTAGCTCAGGTGGCAGAGCAGCTGTCTTGTAAACAGCAGGTCGTCGGTTCGAATCCGACCGCCAGCTCCAGCCGAACCGATCCGTCCGGGTAAAGCTCCGCCCACTGTGGAGCCGATGACCTGACCATGCGGAACCGCCTCGCGCTCTGCTTCCTGATGGCCTCGCTCCTCGTGGGTGGGCTGCCGGCAGCGGCGGGAGCGCAGGTCGCGGCGCTCGAGCCGGTCCCCGATACGAACTGCACGGTCTTCCCTGCCGACAACATCTGGAACACCCGTGTGGACACGCTGCCCGTGCATCCCAAGAGCGCCGTGTGGCTGGCGTCGATGCAGGCCGGCTCGACGAACCTGCACCCCGACTTCGGGCCGCCGAACTACGGGCTGCCATACGACGTCGTGTCGAACCGGCATCGTCTCGTGCGCATCAAGTTCCGGTACGCGAGCGAGAGCGACCGGGTCCGCTACCCGTTCGGGCCGAGGACTCCCATCGAGAACGGGTCGGACCGCCACGCGCTCATCGTGAACAAGAGCACCTGCACGCTGTACGAGCTTTTCGATGCCGATTGGAACCACGGGAACCCCACCGCAGGGAGCGGGGCCACCTTCGACCTGTCGTCCAACGCGCTCCGGCCCGACGGGTGGACGTCGGCCGATGCGGCGGGCCTCCCCATCCTGCCGGGCCTGGTCCGGTTCGACGAGGTCGAAGCGGGAGCGATCGGGCACGCCATCCGGTTCACCGCGGAGTGCACGCGGAACCGGCACGTGTGGCCGGCCCGGCACGACGCGGGAACGTCCGATCGGCGGTGTCCGCCCATGGGTGCCCGGTTCCGCCTAGGGGCGAGCTACGACCTGTCCGGATTCAGCCTCAAGGCCCGGGTCGTGCTCCGGGCCATGAAGCGGTACGGGCTGATCCTGGCCGACAACGGTTCGGACTGGTACTTCCAAGGGACCCGCGACCGGCGGTGGCGAAACGCCCTGCTGGACCAGCTGAAGACCGTGCCGGCGTCCGCGTTCGAAGCCGTGGACGTCTCCTCCTGCATGGTCGCCGCGGGCAGCGCCCAGGCGAGCTGCCCGTAGACAGAGCGGCCCGCGGTTCGCGCCCCGGCCGCCGGTACGATGTCCTCGTGAGCGTGACGGATCAAGCTGCGACCGACGAGAGCCCCGTCGTCCATCAGGCCCTCGAGAAGGTCGAGGGAAGCGTCCCCCCGGAGCGGGTGGAAACGGTGCGGGAGTTCGCTCGCCGCTACACGCGCCGCCTGTCCCCGGAGGACCTCGCGGGGGTCACGGCCGACGCGCTGCTCGCCCAGGTGCTCGGGGCCTTCCGGCTGGCCGACGCCCGAGTGTCGCAGGAGGTCGCCGTCCGGGCCTTCAACCCCACGCTCGGCGAGGACGGCTACCAGACGCTCGGCTCGGTGGTGGAGACCAACACGGAAGACGCGCCGTTCCTGTTCGACTCGGTGAACGAGGAGCTCCGGGCCCGGGGGCTCTCGGTCCGCCGCGTGATCCACCCAGTCATGGGGATCAAGCGCGACGCCACCGGCCGCATCGAGCGGATCGTGCACGTGCGTGAGTCCCCCACCCCCGAGTCGGTGATGCACTGGGAGGTCGATCATCGCCTGGAGCGCACGGAGCTGGTCGAGCTCGAGGATGCCGTTCGGGGCGTGCTGGGCGACGTCCGGCTGGCGGTACGGGACTTCCGGACGATGCAGGACCGCCTGGGGCGGATGGTCGTGGCCGCGAAGGCCGCATCGGTGCTCTACAGCGAGGAGGAGGTCTCCGAGACCGTCGCCTTCCTGGAATGGCTGCTCCAGGACAACTTCGTGTTCCTGGGATATCGGGAGTACGAGCTGATCGACACGCCCGAAGGCCGTGCGCTGCATGCCGTTCCGGAGTCGGGCCTGGGGATCCTGTCCAAGCCGGGATGGTCCTCCTACGACACGCCGGAGCCGCTGTCGCGCATCGAGCCCAACCTGCGCGCCCGGATCGAGGGCGGCGACCTCCTGATCTACTCCAAGACGAACCGGCCCTCGACCGTGCACCGGCGGGCCAGGATGGACTACATCGGCGTCCGACGGGTCTCGCCGGAAGGCCGGATCGTCGGCGAGCTGCGCATGGTCGGCCTGTTCACGTCGAAGGCGTACATGGAGCCGGCCGCGAGGACCCCGGTCCTTCACCGCAAGCTGAAGCAGATCCTGGAGGCCGAGGACCTCATCGAGGGCTCCCACGACTACAAGACCGTGGTCACGATCTTCGAGAGCTTCCCCAAGGACGAGCTGTTCGCGGCGTCCCCCGAGGAGCTCCGGAAGTCCGTCATCGGGCTCCTGCATCTCCAGGAGCAGCGGCAGGTCCGGCTGTTCATCCGGCGGGACCTGTACGGGCGGAGCGTGTCAATCCTGGTGGCCCTGCCCCGGGACCGGTTCAACCCAGAGCTCCGCAAGCAGCTCCAGGACCTGTTCGTCCGGCGGTTCAAGGGTTCGAGCGTGGACTATCACCTCTCGCTCGGCGAGAGCCAGCTGGCCGGGATCCACTTCACGGTCCACGTCGGCTTCGGCCAGGTCCCCGACGTCTCGTTCACCGAGCTGGAGGAGGAGGTCGTCCGCCTGGCGCAGACCTGGGACGATCGGCTCCGCGAGCGGCTGATCGAGGTGCACGGGCCGGAGCGCGGCATCGAGCTGTTCGACCGGTGGGTCCCCCGGTTCCCCGACTACTACAAGTCCTCCACCGACGTGGACCTCGCCGCATTCGACATCGAGCGGTTCGAGGAGCTCGAGCAGGGTGGCCAGGCCTTCGTGGTGGGCCTGGTGAACGAGACGGTGGGAAGCGAGACGCTGACCCGCGTTCGCCTGTACAAGGTCGGCGGCAAGATCCAGCTATCCGACTTCGTGCCGACGCTGGAAGCGCTGGGACTGCGCGTTGTCGAGGAGGTCCCCACCCACCTCGTGGGCGACGCCGACGAGCGGTTCCTGCACGACTTCGGCGTGCTCGGCTCGGACGGCCGCCCCCTCGACGTGGCCGAGTCCGGAGCACGGATCGCCGAGTGCATCTCCGCGGTCTGGCGGGGCGAGGCGGAGTCGGACTCGCTGAACCGGCTGGTCGTGACGGGTGGACTCCCCTGGCGCGAGGTCGAGATCCTGCGGGCGTACCGCAAATACCACCATCGGGTGAACGCCGGCTTCACTTCCGAGTACAAGAACGACGCGTTCGCCGCGCACCCGCACATCGGGGGGAAGCTGTCCCGGCTGTTCCAGCTGAAGTTCGATCCCGCCCGGCCGCGGGATCCGGAGGTTGTGGAGGCCCTTCGCGCGGAGATCGTCGCGGACCTCGACGCGGTCAAGTCGCTCGAGCAGGACCGGATCCTCCGCAACCACCTGGGCCTGATCGACGCGACCGTGCGGACGAACGCCTACCGGCCGGGCGCGGAGTCGATCGCCTTCAAGTTCCGCTCGGCCATGGTCCCGGAGATCCCCAAGCCCATGCCGCTCTTCGAGATCTGGGTGTACTCGACGGAGGTGGAGGCCGTCCACCTACGCGGTGGCAAGGTGGCGCGGGGCGGCATCCGGTGGTCCGATCGTCGGCAGGACTTCCGGACCGAGGTCCTCGGCTTGATGAAGGCCCAGATGGTGAAGAACGCCGTGATCGTGCCGACGGGATCCAAGGGTGGGTTCGTCCTGAAGCGAACGCCGCCGGATCCCGAGGCGCTTCGCCAGGAGGTCCGCCGCCAATACATCCTCTTCATGCGCGGACTCCTGGACCTGACCGACAACCTGGCCGACGGCAAGGTCGTCCACCCCCCCGACGTCGTGGTCCACGACGAGGACGACCCGTACCTGGTCGTGGCGGCGGACAAGGGGACCGCCGCGCTGTCCGACACGGCGAACCAGGTGGCGGCGGAGTACGGGTTCTGGCTGGGCGACGCGTTCGCCTCCGGAGGATCGGCCGGCTACGACCACAAGAAGCTCGGCATCACCGCCCGCGGCGCGTGGGAGTCGGTCAAGCGCCACTTCCGCGAGATGGGGACCGACCCGGAGACCCAGCCGATCACGGTGGTCGGCATCGGCGACATGTCCGGCGACGTGTTCGGCAACGGGATACTGCTCTCGGACCAGATCTGCCTGGCGGCGGCGTTCGACCACCGGCACGTCTTTATCGACCCCAACCCCAACCCGACCGCCGGGTACGCGGAACGCAAGCGCCTGTTCGAGCTCCCCGGGTCTTCCTGGGACGACTACGACCGGTCGAAGATCTCCGACGGAGGTGGGGTGTGGCCCCGGACCGAGAAGAGCATCCCGCTCTCGCCCGAGGCCAGGGGTGCGCTCGGCGTCGAGGGGGAGGCCCTGACCCCCGACGAGGTCATCAAGGCCATCCTCAAGGCACCCGTGGACCTGCTGTGGAACGGCGGGATCGGCACGTACGTGAAGGCCTCCACCGAATCCCACGCGGACGTGGGCGACCGGGTGAACGACAACGTCCGCATCGACGGGAAGGACCTCCGATGCCGCGTGGTGGCCGAGGGGGGAAACCTCGGATTCACCCAGCGAGGCCGGATGGAGTACGCGTTCGCCGGCGGCCGGATCAACACCGACTTCATCGACAACTCGGCAGGCGTGGATTGCTCCGACCACGAGGTGAACCTGAAGATCCTCTTCGGCCTGGCGATGCAGCGAGGCGAGCTCTCGCTGGAGGATCGGAACGAGCTGTTGCACCGGGTCGAGCGGGACGTCGTCCGGCACGTGATCTACGACAACTTCCTTCAGGCCCAGATCCTGTCGCAGGAGGTGGACCAGTCCGTCGCGAGGACGGAGGCGTTCGAGGACCTCATGCAGGCGCTGGAGGCTGAGGGGGTCCTGGACCGCGAGCTCGAGGCCCTCCCGGCGACGGACGAGCTCGGCGAGCGCCGGCGGACGGGGCGCGGCCTGGCCCGGCCCGAGCTCGCCGTGCTCCTGGCCTACGCGAAGAAGAGCCTGGCCGGTGCGCTGATCGGGTCGACCCTCCCGGACTCGCGGTACCTCGAGCAGGACCTGCGGGGCTACTTCCCTCCGCTGGTGGTCGAACGGTTCGGTCACCTCCTCCCGGAGCACCCGCTTCGCCGCGAGCTCATCGCCACGATCGTGGCCAACGACGTCGTGAACTCCCAGGGGATCACGTTCGTGACGCGCCTTTCGAACGAGACCGGCGCGGATGCGGCGGACGTGGTCCGGGCTTACCGGGTGGCTCGTGACGTCACCGGCGCCGTCGAGCGCTGGTCGGCCATCGAGGCCTTGGTGGGGGGTGTCGAGCCGCCCATCCTCGACGACCTCCTCGGCGGGGTGGACCGGCTGGTCGAGCTGACCTCTCGCTGGTACCTGGCCAACATGCCGGACCGGCTGGGCCGGGCCATCGATGCCCACCGTGAGCCGTTCCGTCAGCTGTCGGACGCGCTGTCACAGGTGATGACGGAGGCCTCGCGCCACGAGCGCGAGCGATACGCCTGGCGGCTGGTCGACCAGGGGGTGCCCGAGGAGACCGCTCGGCGGCACGCCTTCCAACAGGGTCTGGTGCACGGGCCGAACGTCATCACAGTGGCCGAGCGGACCGGCAGGCCCGTTCCCGAGGTGGCCCGGGCCTTCTTCCTGGTCGGTGAGGCGCTGTTCATCGACTGGCTGGAGGGCAGGCTGGCCGAGCTCCCGGCTCCCAGCAAGTGGCACCGGTGGGCGGTGCAGGCCGTCCAGGACGACCTGCTGCTGGTCCGGCGCCTGGTGGGGGAGAAGGTCCTGGACGAAGCGGAGAACCGCCCGGTGGACGAGGCCGTGGCTGCCTTCCTGGACAGCAGGTCGGAGGCCTTCGACCGGCTGTCCAGGTTCATGCGGGGCCTGGCCCTGGAGGACGCGAACGACCTGGCGGCCATGACGGTGGCCCTTCGCCAGGTTCGTTTCCTGGCCGCCTGAGCGGAGGGGGACGGTCAGGTGCTTGAACCGTCGGTGGGGCTTGCTAGCCTCCGGACGTGAGCGCCCCGCCCCCCGAGGCCGCCCCGGAGCTCGATCCGCGCCTGCGCCAGGTCCTGGACTTCGAGCGCGAGTGGTGGAAGCACCCCGGCCCCAAGGAACGCCAGATCCGAGAGCGGTTCGGGCTCTCCCTGGCCCGCTATCACCATCTCCTCAACCGAGCGATCGACCGCCCAGAGGCCCTGGCCTACGACCCCATGCTCGTGCGCAGGCTTCGGCGCCTGCGGGAGAGCCGGCGGCGGAAGCGCTTCACCCGCCAGCTCGGCTTCGAGCACTAGGCGGCCCGGGACGGGCCCGAGAGGAACGGGATAGGATGTCCGGCAGGCACGAGCCCCCGAGCGACAGGAGCTTCTACTTCTCCTTGGCCACCAGCACACTTCGCTTCGCGCTCATCGTCGCCCTCGTGGTTGGGGGCGTCGTGTTGATCGATCAGGCCTTCCCCAAGGGCGGGGTCGCCGCGCCCGCGCCCGGGGTGAGCTCGAGCCCTTCGCCCTCCCCCAGCTCCACCACGTCGCCATCGCCGTCGGGGACGCCCAGCCCCCAGATCGTCGGCGTCCGCGTCGGCGTGTTCAACGGGGCCGGCGTCACGGGGCTCGCCGCGGCCACGGCATCAGAGATCGAGAAGAAGTACGGCTACGTCTCCGCGCAGATCGCCGACGCGCCATCCCCGGTCGCCGTGACCACGATCTACTACCGGACCGCGGAGGACCGGGTCGAGGCGGAGGCCCTGGCGGCGAACTTCTTCACGGACCTCGAGGTCAAGATCTCACGTTTGCCGGCCAGCGCGACGAACGTGGAGAAGAAGGTCCAGGTCGCGATCTACCTCGGCAACGACTACGCGAGCGCCTAGGGCTGACCTCCGCCGCTTCCGAGGCATGGCCGAGGAGGCGGGCGTCTTCCTCGACTTCGACGGATCGCTGTCGGCCATCGTCGCGCGGCCGGAGGATGCCCGGCCGGTCGAGGGGGCCAGGGAAGCCCTCGCGTCGTTGGTCGGCCGGTTCCGGGTGGTGGCCGTGATCTCCGGCCGCCGCTCCGAGGAGGTCGCCGAGCTCCTTAACGTGCCGGGACTCCGGTACTTCGGGCTCTACGGCATGGAGGAGGCCGCCCCGGAGCTCATGGCGGTGGTGGCCCCCCGGGTCCAGGCGGCCGCCGAGTCCGTTCCCGAGGCCTGGGTGGAGGACAAGGGTGCGTCCATCGCGGTGCACTACCGCCAGGCTCGCGACCCGCCCGGGGCCAGGGCCGAGCTGGTCGCCGCGCTCGCGGAGGTGGCATCCTCCGCCGGCCTGGAGGTGGTCGAGGGGAAGATGGTCGTCGAGCTCGTCCCCGCGGGCCGGCCCCGCAAGGGAGGGGCGGTGGAACGCCTGGCCGGCGAGAACCAGCTGTCGGCCGCGCTGTTCGCCGGGGACGACGTGGCCGACCTCGATGCCTTTCGCGCGTTGGACGGGCTGGCCGACAAAGGCCTTCTCGCCATAAAGGTGGCCGTTCGGGGAGAGGAGACGCCTGGGGATCTCGTGGACTCGGCCGATGTGGTGGTGGATGGGCCGGAGGGGCTGGTGGAGCTGCTGGGTCAGCTGGCCTGAGCGCCGAGGCGCCGCCGGCGCATCCGCTCCAGGTCGTCCAGCTGCGCGCCGACCCACCGCTGTGGCGGGTTGGACAGCACGAGTCGCGATAGGCCCCGGGCTCTGCGGGCCCGCTCGTCCGCCGGCATCTCCAGTGCGGTGGCGAGCGCGTCGGCCATCTCCCCGAGGTCGAAAGGGTTCACCGCCAGCGCATAGCGTCCCAGGCGCCAGTAGGCCCCGGCGTTCCTCGACAGCACCAGGATCCCGTGGCGCCGGTTCAGGACCGGACCCTCCATGGCCACGAGGTTCATGCCGTCGTAGATCGGGTTGACCAGGAGGACGTCGTACAAGCCGTAGGCGGCGATCGCGCCCTCGTAGTCGTCCTTCACCCGAACCTCGATCGGTTGCCATCCCTCCTCGCCGAGCTCCCGGTTGACCCGGTCCGCCTCGGCCAGGCACTCCTCCGCATATGCCCGGTACTCGGGAACCTCGGTGCGCGATGGCGAGAGGAGCGCCAGGAACCGGACCCGCTCCCGCCAGTCCGGATGCCGCCGAAGGAACAGGCCGAAGGCCTTGAAGCCGCGCGCGATGTTCTTCGTGAGCTCGAAGCGGTCGACCCGGACGATGAGCCGGGCGTTGCCCCTCCACCGGTTCAGCTGCCTGCGAAGCTCCTGCACCTCCGGGGTGGCGGCGGTCTCACGCATGGGCCCGGCGTCGATCGAGATGGGATGGATCCGGACCAGAACCTCGCGGCCCTCGACCAGGATGCGGGATCGCGCCAGGTCGGCCCGGACTCCCGGCAGGAGGCGCGCCGACATCATGAAATTCTCCGCCCAGGCCTGGGAGTGGAACCCCAGCACGTCGGCGCCGAGGAGCCCCCGGATGATCCCCTCACGGATCTTGCCCGGCAGGGTCCGAAGGTACGTGGCTCCCGCGAAGGAAGTGTGCGAGAAGTGGGCGATGAGCGCCTCGGGCCGGAGCTCGCGAAGGAACCGGGGGACGAGCGAGAGATGATAGTCCTGGATGAGGTACGCGGGCTGCGAGCGCTGGCGGTCGCCCTCGTCGGCCAGGGCTTGGGCAAAGGTTCGGTTCACGTCGACGTACTCGGCCCATGCTCGTTCGGTGTCGTCGTCGAAGGACGGCGAGCGGACGGTGTCCCACAGGTAGTGGTGGACGAACCACAGGATGCCGTTGGAGACGTGGTTGTAGTACGCGTCGTAGGTGGCCGGTGGGATGTCGAGATACCGCACGCGGTAAGGCGAACCGTAGGCCTCCATGTCGACCAACCCTCGGCCGTCGCGGGCCACCACCTCGCGGTCGCCCTCGGACATCGCGGCGGCCAACCACAGCCCGCGGGAGGCCTGGAGGGCTCCCACGAGGGCCGTCACCAGCCCTCCCGAACCTCGGCGGGGTGACAGCTCGCCCGAATCGTCGCGCTCGAACGTCACCGGGCCGCGGTTGGACGCGACGATGAGCGGGGCGTCGAGCGCGCTCATCGGAGCGACGTCATCAGCCCCAGGTAGTCCTCGAGCTCTCGCAGGGTGAGGAACCGATCACGCACGCGCTCCCGAGCGGCCCGGCCGATCGTCCCGCCCAGGTCCGGGTCCTCGAGCAACTGGACGATCCGCTGCGCGCATCCCTCCACCGAGTCCACCAGGAAGCCGGTCTCGCCATCGATGATCTGCAGGCGGATCCCCCCCACGTTCCCACCGATCACCGGCTTGTCCTTCCACATACCCTCCGCGACCACCAGCCCGAACCCCTCGCGGATGGATTTCTGGACCACGACGGTGGACGCTCGCTGGAACGCGTTGATCTCCAGGTTCCCCACGTTGTGGACGTTCGTCAGGAGGTGGATGTCCGGATCGCCCGCCCGGTGCTCCTCGGTGAGATCGAGGAACCGCATGCCCTCGGGGTCGTCGTGCGCCATGGACCCGGCCAGGATGAGCTGCAGGCCGGGAAACTCCTTGCGGGCCAACCGGAAGGCGTCGATCACGCCGAGCGGGTCCTTCCACGGGTCGAACCGGGAGACCTGCACCACGATGGGCCGGTCCGGGTCGATCCTGTAGGTCTGCAGCACGTCGGCGATCGTCTCGTCGGCCAGCTCGAGGTTCTTGGTCGAGCAGGGGTCGATGGACGGGGGGATGAACGCCAGCGTGGGGCCGGTGACGCCGGGCTGGGCGAAGTCCTCCATGGTGAAGATCGCCGCGTCGTAGCGGTTCACGATCGGCTCGAAGAACTCCCACACGGGACGGAACGGGGTGGACAGGTCGATGTGGCACCGCCAGATCCACCGGCCCGAACGCCGGCCCTCCTCCTCCAGCACGTTGAGCAGGGCGGCGGGTTGGGGATCGTGGACGAAGACGTAGTCGTAGCCATCGGTGAACTCCGCCGCGTTGGCCCGGATCCTGTCCCAGTAAGCCCCCCGCATCTCCTCGGTCCAGGGGACCTCCGCGCCCTGCAACGCGTTGTGCACCGCCTTGGTGACCGCGTAGTACTCGTCGGAGCCCTCGAGCAACGCCCACGTGGCCTGGATACCGAGGTCGTTCAGCAGCGGGAGCTGTGACTGGAGGAGCTCGGCCACCCCGCCCCCGTACGCCGTGCTGTTCAGGTGGAGCATGGTGGCGCCGGCGAACGGCCGGGCCGCCTTGCGCAGGAGTTCCACTGCCTCCTCGCCCGCCGGGACGGCGTATTCGTCGACGTGCTTGTCTGCCAGCGGAACCGTGGGAAGCATGAGGCGAAGTGTAGCGGCTGGTTCGGCTCCGACTCAGAGGTTCGAGGCTCGAGCCAGGGCCGCCAGGGCCTGGTCCCGTCGAAGCCGCCGATCCTGGAGGGTCATCTCGCCGGCTCGGGCCACGATGCCCGACAGCTCTGCAGGCGAGAAAGGCTTGGTTACGTATTCCGCGCAGCCCGCCTCCCAGCCCCGGGCCTGGTCGTCGATCTGGGCCCTGGCGGTGAGGAGGATCACCGGCGTCTCGGCGGTCTCCGGGCGATCCCGCAGCAGCCGAAGGACCGATAGGCCATCGAGGGCCGGCAGCATCACGTCGAGGACGATCAGGTCCGGCCGGTCACGCATCGCCAGCTCCATGCCCCGCTCGCCGTCGGGGGCCTCCAGGACCTCGTGCCCCGCGAACCCCAGGTTGACCCGGCACAGGAGCAGGATGTCGGGCTCGTCGTCGATCACCAGCACGCGCACAGTGCCTCCTCGATCAGATTCTCGGTACGGGAGGACCGACGCTGCATAGCCCGACCGGGCCAATC
>Ga0184637_10002929_pt1 | contig 10839 bp, 7 predicted proteins | sample PLM3_127_b2_FD_133143 | JGI IMG/M metagenome (GOLD analysis project Ga0184637, IMG submission 133143) | Groundwater sediment microbial communities from an aquifer in East River, Colorado, USA - PLM3_127_b2 | ecosystem: Environmental > Terrestrial > Soil > Riparian zone | place: USA: East River... | reverse complement strand
GATCCGCAAGGACCCGCGCTTCGCGCAGCTCGTGGCGCAACCTCCCCGGCGCTGAGATCAGTGAAGGCGGCGCGGCCAGCCGTTGTAAGTAGCGCGCGGCGCACTATCGCCTTGCTTTTCTCGAAGGCTCGGCGCCAACTGGAGAGGACCAGGGCCTGGGCTCGCAGACCGCGGGGGGGCAGCGCAAGGGGAGCAGGGGCGAGATCGCGCCAAGTCGAGGTGCATGCAGGCGGGAGGGACGGAGCCATGCGGAGCGCAGCGCCGATCGCACGGACGGCGTTCACCGTCGCAGTGAGTTTCTCCTTCGCCGTCCTGGCGGCGAGCGCCGCGCGGGGCGCTGGCCCGGTGGTCGGATGGGGTAGTTAACGAGACAACGCGGCGGCTCCACTGCTCACTCCAAGGATCCAATCTGTTTGGGATCGTTTTTCAGAGCGTACAAGCTAAACACCCCGATTCTCGGTGTGTGCGCACCACCCGCGAGCACCCGCACTCAATTGGTAGCTGTCTTCGTGTGGTACGCGAAGAGGAAGCCAGCGAGGAAAAGAGAAAAGGGGACAGATCTATTTTCAGTCGCGGTCGCGGCTCGCCAACACGCGCACCGCGAGCTCCGCGCGCGCGACGCGCACGTCGAGGGCCTCGCCGGGCGGCGCGTCGCTCGCCTCGCGCACGATCGCGCCGTCGCGCGTGCGCCGCACCAGCCCGTAGCCCCGCCCGAGCACCGCCAGAGGCGAGAGCGAATCGAGGGCGGCCGCCTGGCGCGCGAGGCTCGCTCGTCGCCGCTCGACGTCGGTGCGCATCGCCCGCGCCAGACTCCGGCGCGCCGTCCCGAGCCGGTCGCGTCCGAGCGCTGTGCGCCGGGCGGGCGCGTGCGCGCGCAGCGCGGCTTCGGCGCGCAGCCACGCCGCCCGCCGCCGGTCGAGCTGCACGCGCAGGCCGCGCTCGAGCCGTTCGCGGTGTCGCGCCAGCGATCCGACCAGCGCGCTGCGATCGGGAATCGCCAGCTCGGCCGCCGCCGACGGCGTTGGAGCGCGCGCGTCGGCGATCAGGTCTGCGATCGTGACGTCGATCTCGTGGCCCACTCCCGCGACGACCGGAACCGGGCACGCGGCGATCGCCCGCGCGAGCACTTCGCTGTTGAACGGCTGCAGGTCCTCGAGCGAGCCGCCGCCGCGCACGAGCAGGATCACGTCTACCTCGCCGTGCAGCGCGAGCAGAGAGAGCGCCTCCGCCAGCTCGCGCTCCGCCCCGAGCCCCTGCACGCGGCACGAGGCGAGCCGTAGCGGCAGACCCGGGAGCCGCCGGCGCGCGACCTCCAGTACGTCGTGCAGCGCGGCGCCCGACGCCGACGTCGCGATTCCCACGCGGCGGGGTACCCGGGGCAGCGCCCGCTTGCGCGCGGCGTCGAACAAGCCCTCCGCATCGAGGCGGCGGCGCAGCTGCTCGAACGCGACCTGCAGCGCGCCGACACCGCGCGGCTCGAGCTCGCGCACCACCAGCTGCAGCTCGCCGCGCGCCTCGTAGACGGTGAGCTCTCCGTAGACCAGCACTTCGAGGCCGTCCTCGGGCTCGAACGGCAGCCGCCGCGCGGCGCCGCGGAACAGCGCGGCGCGCAGCTGCCCGTCGGCGTCCTTCAGCGTGAAGTAGACGTGGCCCGACGCGGGGCGCCGCAGGTTGCTGACCTCACCCACCACCCACAGACTGCCGACGCGCTCTTCGAGCAGGCGGCGCACGCCGGCGACGACGGCGCCCACCGGGTAGATCTGCGGAGCGACGGCGGGCTCGGACACCGGGCGCGTTGCCTACGGAGCGGGTGTACCGGGCTCGGGGGCGCGCGCCTGCATCTGCGCCGGGTCCCCGCGCAGCCGTTCGAAGTAGGTCCAGCTCTTGAGCACCTCGAGCGCGCGCGCGAGCTGGACGTCGTCCCCTTCCTTGCCGGCGACCGGCGGATCGTCGACCGGCGTCTCGTCCTCGATCTTCACGTCGGGATTCCCGCCAGGCGGCTCGGGCGAGCCGGGCTCAGCGTCTTGGTGCCGGAAGTGACCCTCGAGGTCGCTCTCCCGCATGCGGCGCGTGTCCGCCGGTGCTTCCGACGCGGCGGCGCGCGCCACCGCGATGTCGGGCGTGATGCCGACCTCCTGAATCGAGCGACCGGCCGGTGTGTAGTAGAGCGCCGTCGTGAGCCGGAGGCCGGCGTCGTTCTCGAGCGGGTAGACGGTCTGCACGGAGCCCTTGCCGAAGGTCTTCTCGCCGATCACGAGCGCGCGGCGCTGGTCCTGGAGCGCGCCCGCGACGATCTCCGAGGCACTGGCCGTGCCCTCGTTGACGAGCACCGCGATCGGATAGCTCGGCTCGTTGCCCTCGTCGTTCGCGCGGAACTCCTGGCGCTGATCGTCGGCGCGACCCTTGGTGTAGACGACGAGGCCGTCGCTGAGCCACACGTTCGCGACCTTCACCGCCTGTTCGAGCAGACCGCCCGGGTTGTCGCGCATGTCGAGCACGATCCCTTCGAGCGCTTGGGCGCCGCTCTGCTGCTGCAGATCGTCGAGCACCTGCTCGAGGTCGTCGATCGTGTGCTCCTGGAATGCGCGGATCCGGACGAGCGCGTAGCCCGGCTCGACGATGCGACCGGTCACCGATTGGATCTTCACCACGTCGCGCCGGATCGTGAACCGCCGCGGCGCTTCGAACCCCTCGCGGAAGATCTCGATCCTGATCTCGGTTCCCCGCTTGCCGCGCATCAGCTGTACGGCCTCGAAGAGCGTCATGTTCTTGCTGCTGCGGCACTCCTCGGTCCAGTCGCTGGGCTTCTCGGTCGGACAGATCGCGACGATGCTGTCGCGCGCGCGGATCCCGGCCACGGACGCGGGCGTCCCCTCGATCGGAGCCACGACTTCGATGAAGCCGTCGCGGCGCTTGGTGATCTCGATGCCGAGGCCGTGGAACTCGCCGCGCGTGTCCACCTGCATCTCGCGATAGGCCTCGCTGTCGAGGAACGACGAGTGCGGATCGAGCTCGGCCAGCATGCCGCGCATCGCGCCGCGGATCAGCGCCCCTTCCTCGACGTCCTCGACGTAGTTCTGCTGCACCAGTCGCAGCACGCTGGTGAACAGGCCCAGATCGTCGTAGCGGGCCGCGGTGGCGACGTTCCCGACGCCGCTCGCGACCGCCATCGCGACCGCGGACGCGATCACGCCGGCGAGGAAGGTGAGGAGGAAGCGGATCCGCTGGCGTCTCATGGTCGGTTTCGATGCTCCCCGTTCGCGAGCTCTCCGGAACCCCGAGGTCTCCAGAACCCCGAGTTCTTCGGAATCCCGAGTTTCTTCGGACGCTGCCGGGCGTCGCTTGAAGATGTGCCCAGTCTACCGGTTGCGCGCCGCGGTGCCGAGCGCCGCCAGCCATTCGGCGGGGTCGAGCGCCTCGCCGCCGCGGCGAACCTCGAAGTAGAGCTGCGGCCCCTCGAGCGAGCCGGTCTCGCCGACCGCACCGATCGCGGTCCCGGGGGCTACCGGGTCTCCCAGCCCGACGTCGATCCGGTCGAGGTGCGCCGAGACCGTGAAGTGGTCGGACCCGTTGTCGATGATCACGACGTTTCCGTAGCCGAGGAAACGGCCGGCATAGCGCACGCGGCCCGCGGCGACCGCGGTGACGGGGGTTCCTACCGGCGCCTGCCAGACGACTCCGTTGCGGAAGGTCGCCGTGCGGGAGTCCTGGTCGAAGACGCGCCCGAAGCGCCGCTGGAGCTCGCCGCGCACCGGGTCGGGGAGCCGCCCGCGCTGTTCGGGGAAGGGGGGTGCGTCGGGCACCGGCCCGGTCGGGGCCGGCGCCTCACTCTCGCGCCAGGCGGCGACGGTCGCCTCCAGCGCGCGGCCGGCGATCTCCAGCTCGGTGAGCGCGCCACGCGCCAGCGCGCGGCTGCGGCCGAGCTTGCGGGCGAGCAACCGCTTGCGGGATCGCTCGTCGGCGAGCTCGCCGGTGCGGCGGGTCAGGGTCCGGTCGGCCGCGCTCGCGGTGGCATTCGCCAGGGCCGCGCGTGCGCGCGCGGTCTCGAGCGCACGCGCCTGCTCGCGGTGGCGAGCCACCAGGTCGCTGTCGTGACGGAGCAGGCGCCGCAGCGTCTGGACGCGCGCGAAGAAGTCATCGAGGCCGCCGGCCGAGAACAGCAGCTGGAGCGTCCCGAGCTCGCCGGCGCGGTACAACGCGACGGCGCGGGTGGCCATCGCGCGCTCGAGCAGAGCGAGGCGCTCCTCGGCGACCTGCGTCGTCTGCTCGGCCCGCGCAAGCGCCGCGCGCGCCGCATCCGCCGCGCTGTGTGCGCGCGCGGCCTCGACGCGCAGCAGCGCGGCGCTCGAGTCGATCGCCTCGATCGCGTCGAGCAGGCCCCGCTCCTCCCGCTCGTAGGTCGCGACGCGCTCGCGGCTCGCCTCGATCGCCGCCTGGATCCGCTCGAGGTCCCCATCGGGCTGGGCTCCGGCCGCCGCCGCCAGCACGACACCCACCGCAGCGAGCGCCCACGACGCACCGCTCAACGGCGCGCCTCCGACGCGACCGCGATCGCCGAGCCGAGCAGCCCCAAGCCCGCGCCGCCTCCGCACAGCCACGCGGACTCGGCGGCGTCGAAGAAGCGCGGCGCGATCCCGCCCAGCACCAGCTCGAGGCCGGACTCGAAGCCGGGCAGCACGAGCCGGAACAGCGCATAGAGCAGCGTCCACGCGGTGAGGCCCGCGGCGGCCCCCTGGAGCAGGCCCTCGATCAGGAACGGCGTGTTCACGAACGCGCGCGACGCCCCGACCAGCGCCAGGATCTCGAGCTCGTCGCGGCGCGAGAGCACGGCGAGCCGGATCGTGTTCGACACGATCAGCGTGGTGGCGAGCACGAAAATCACGCCGAGTCCGATCGCGAGTCCGCGCACCAGCGCGAGCGCACGCACGTAGCCCTCCACCCAGTCGGCGCCCGACGTGATGTCGGCGACGCCCGGCAGGCGCGCGACGACGCTGGCGATCCTCGAGAGGTCCGCGGACGTGCGGTACGCGTCCTCGAGCGTGACCTCGATCGAGGCGGGCAACGGATTCGCCCCCAGGCCCTCGAGTAGCGCGAAGCCCTGCCCCACTCCGCCGCGGAAGCGCTCGAGCGCCTCGGCCTCGGAGACCAGCCGCGCGCCCGCCACGCCCTCGAGGTCGCCGACGCGCGCCGCGAGCGCCGTCCGATCGGCCTCGGGGAGGCCTTCGGTGAGGAACGCCGTCACCTGCACCGCGTCACCGACGCGCGCCAGGAGCTCCTGCATGTTGAGGACGACGAGGCCGAATGCGCCGACCAGCACCAGCGCGACGGTGATCGTGGCGGTCGCGACGATCGCGGTGCCGGGAGTCGCCGCGATACCCCGCAGCGAGGTTCGCGCAAAGTAGAGCCCACGCGTCGCCGCCGCGATCATTTCGCCGCTCCCGGCGCAGCGCGGTCCTCGGTGACGCGCCCCGCCTCGAGGCGGACGGTGCGCTTGCGGAAGCGGCCGAGGATCGACTGGTCGTGCGTCGCCACGACGACCGTGGTGCCGCGCGTGGCGGTGTCCGCGATCAGATCCATGATCTCGAGCGTGAGGTCCGGGTCGAGGTTCCCGGTCGGCTCGTCGGCGAGCAGGATGTCGGGCTCGTTGATCAGCGCCCGCGCGATTGCGACGCGCTGCTGCTCGCCGCCCGAGAGCGAGAGCGGACTCTGGTAGCGGCGGTGTTGCAGGCCGACCTGCTTGAGCACCTCGAACACCCGCGCCCGCGCGACACGGCGGGGTGTAGCTACCACGTCGAGCGCCAGCCCGACGTTCTCCTCGACGGTGCGGCGCGCGAGCAGTTTGAAGTCCTGGAACACGACGCCGATGCGCCGGCGTAGCTCGGGGACCGAGTGCTGTGAGATCCGCGACGCGTTGCGGCCGAGCACGACGATCTGGCCCTCGCTGGGCCGCTCGGCCGCGAACACCAGCCGCAAGAGCGAGGTCTTGCCCGCACCGCTCGGCCCGGTCAGGAACACGAACTCGCCGCGGCCGAACTCGAGGCTCACGTCGCGCAGCGCGTAGGTGCCGGCGACGTAGGACTTCGAGACGTGGAAGAGCTGCGCAGCGGCCTCGCCGGTCGCCGCGCGCTTCGCTTCAGCGCGCGACGCGGGACTCCGCCAGCGGGCGCGGGGTCTCACCCGCTCGGGCGAGTCTTGCGGGCCGCGGCACCGGTGCGATCGGGAGCGCGGTCACGCGCCTTGTCGGCGAGGAAGTCCAGGATCACCTCGTCGAGCGGCTTCTGCGAGCCGATGCCTTCACCGAACCCGCGCTCGCCGCGGCGGACCCTCGGCAGCGGCGGTGGCGCGCTCGGGCGCGCGATTGCCGGCGTCTCGGACGGGGCCGCCCGGGCGGCGGCCTCGGGCTCGGTGTCCGGCTTGGACTCCACCGGTCGCCCGTCGATGCCGGCGTCGACGGCCGTGTCTCCGAGCCGCTGCGCGATCACCTCGTCGAAGCCACCCGCGTGGAGCCTCTCGAGCATCGCGGCGTGCTGCTGATCGATCAGGCCGCGCACGACCCCGATCAGATCGTCGGTCTCGAGCCGGTCGGCGTAGTCGGTCTTGTGCGTCCCGAGGATCGTCCCGCCGTGGTACACGTGGCTGATGATGTGCGGATTGGCGCGCCCGCTGTCCTCCGTCTGCACGTGGAACAGGATCCCGCGGTAGCGGACGTTGGTGTTCGCTCCGGTGATCATCCCCTGCCCCCGGGCTGCGCCGACTGCGCGGGGCAGTCTTCCGCTCCACCCGCGACTTGTCGACGGGGTCGAACGGAGAGCGGGATCGGTGAGCGAGCGCACGGGACCGCCATCGAGCTTCGTTTCGGCGTACCCGGGACCAACCTGAGCACCACCCCCATGGGGAGAACGGGGGGTCGCCCTCATCTCAGGATGGCACGCCGTCCTCCGGTCGACCCATCCGCCGCAGCAGTCGGACGCTCAGGACCAGCACGCCCCCGACGCTGGCGATGAGCACCGCCCACAGCGCGAGTGTCCGGCGCGAGGGTGGCTCGCTGCGCGGCAGCAGGACGGCAGGATCCCCGACCGGAACGACAGGACCGAGACTCGCGGTCGCGCGCGGCACCTCCTCGTCGCGAGACAACGCGGTGCGGATCAGCGCGGAAGCCTCGAAGCGCGCGTCCTCGACCTGCGCCCGGCCATAGCCGACCGCGAAGGGCCCCACACCGCGCGAGACGAATACGAGCTGCTCGGGGCGCCACGCGATCTCGAGCACCGGCGCTCCGCCCCCGACCCCTCCGCCCTTGGGCGCCACGACGAGCTTGAGATAGCGCTGCCGGATCGGCGGCAGCGGCAGCTCGGCGTTGCGCAGCGTGCCGGAGCGGTCGAGCTGGTAGAGCACGCCGGAGAAATGGCGCAGCCACGGGCCGACCGGCTCGCTGCTCGACAGCACCTCGGCCTCGACCACGGTGTTCTGGACCGGGAAGTCGAACTGGACGCGGTCGACCGGGATCGGGCCACCGAGGTCGAAGATGAACGCGCAGCACTCGCCGGCGACGCGTTCTCCGGCGATCCGCTCGCGCTGCCGCGGCGGCAGCGCCAGCTCGGGCGCGACGCGCACGCGCACCGATCGCACCTCGACCGGGAGCGGCTGCCCCGCCGAGGTCAGCAGCAGATAGCGGTGCGCAACACCGGAGAGCTCGACCTGGCTGCGCTCGATGCGATGGCCCGCCTGGTCGAGGCGCGCCAGTGCTTCGCGCGTGCGCAGCGTGTCGAAGTGCACCAGGTCGTCGCTCGCCTCGACGCGCACCGGAACCACGAACTCCTGAGGCAGCGCCGCGAGCTCGAGGTCGAGGCCCACGACCGCGCGGTTGCGCTCGAGCTGGGAGAGATCGATCAGGTAGGCCTGGGGCGGGCCGCCCGCGGCGCCGGAGTCGCCGGGCGCGACGCCAGGACCGACGCGCACGATCGCGCCGTCGCCCGAGAGCTCGATCGCGACGTCGCGCGCCAGCGCGGTGCGCCGCTCTGCCTTGCGCTCGCCGCCCTCGCCTGCCGCGAGCGCGGCAGCGCCGGGCAGCCGGAAGAATGGCACCTCCAGCGGCGCGCCCTGTTCCGCGCGCGGATCGACGAGCGCGCGAATTGCGTGCGGTACGACTTCGCCGGCGCCGTTGAAGACGCGCAGGTCGGCGAGCTCCGGGCCCACCGCGCCGCGATAGATCGGCAGGTCGAGCAAGAGCGTCTGGAGCGGATCACCGCTCGTCGTTTCGACGGCGCGGCCCCACGCGAAATCGCCGGGCGTGAGCGCCTCATCGCGGCCGAGCGCCGCGCTCGGCGCGAGGCCGAGCCAACAGGCCGCGATTGCGATTCGCCGTGCGGTGCTCAACGCGTGCGCCCTCCTTCCCGGGTCTGCGCCCCCTCCGCGGCCGGCGGTACCGGCGAGAGATAGCCCACCACCAGCAGCAGCACGCCGACCACCAGGAACGTGCCGATCTTCGCGCCGGTGCTGAGCGTCGAGAGATCGACGACGAAGAGCTTCGCGACGGTGACGCCCAGCAGCGTAGCCGCCGCGATCCAGCGCGTCCGCCAGCCGCGCTTCGTGCACCAGAGCATCCCGCCCAGCGCGACGAGGGTCCAGCTGATCGACAGCGCGACCTGGAGCGGCGTCGAGTCCCACAGCGCGTCGGCGCGGAACGGCACATCGGTCCACTGGTAGACGCTCCGCACCAGCACGCCGTTGCCCCACACGAACACGAGCCCGACCCAACCGGGTCCGACCCACGACCGCCACGCGCCCGGCAGCACCTCGGGCCGCGTGCGCTGGAGGCGGACCCACCAGTCCAGAGCGGCGAGGAAGAGCAGCGCGATCGCGATATCCGCCGGATCGAGCAGCGGCAGATAGCGAAGCGGCTCTGTGTCGCCGCGCGCGAGCAGGTTCAGGGCGAGGATCCACGACACCGCCAGCGCAGCGAGCGGCGCCGCACCGAGCCCGACGTGCACGGACGGGAAGCGACCGAGCGGGCCCACGCGGCGGTCCAGAGCGAGCGCTACCGCTAGCTGCACCGACGCGAGCCCGACACCGAACGCGGCGATCGGCCAGTCGCCGCGCAACCCGGCCGGCACCGCGACGGCGCCCAACAGGCCGAACGCCGCGACGAGCGCGGCGAGCCAGAGCGCCGGCGCGTAGGCGTACGCGGTCCAACCGACGCCGCACCCTTCGAGTCGGCGCAGCACGCTATACCCGCAGACGAGCAAGAGCGGCCACGCGAGGAGCCCCCCGTCCCCGAGCAGGTGCTCCTGCTGATCCAACGCGACGAGCAGCGCGAGGAATCCGGCCGGGATCACGCCGAGGGCCAGCAGCCGGCCCGGTAGCCAGCGCAGCGCCGCCGCGGCGCGCTCCAGTGCGACGGCGGTCGCCGCGAGCACGAGCAACCCGCCGGTGACCTCGTAGGCACGCGGGGCGAACTGGTCGATCTCCGCCCCGCAGGCCCCCGCCCACCACAGGAGCCCCCAGGCCGCGAGCCCCTGGGCGAGCTGCCACTCCGCGGTGTGAAGACGGGAGCGGAGCGCGTAGGCCTCGCGCGCGATGAACAGGCCGGCGGCCGCGATCCCGACGGCGGACAGGAAGCGCGGATTGGCGATTGCTGTGAACTCGTGCGATCGGGCGGCGAAGCCCATGAGCCCCCCGGCCCAGACGTAGGCCAGCGCAGCCAGGCCCTGGAGAACGACGCCCGAGAGGCGCGGCAGGCGCCGGCGCTGGCGCGTTCCCACCCAGTAGAGACCCGCGCCCTCGAGCGACCAGGCCAGCGTGGTCGTGAGCCCGTCGTCGAGACCGAGCGGGATCGCGATCGTCCCGAACACCACCGCCAGCGCGACGAACGCCTCGGCGATCCGCCGCAGCGCCTCGGGTCCGCTGCGCCAGACCCAGGTGGCCAGCAAGGCGTAGAACAGGCCGAAGCCGGCCGTCGAGAACGCCATCGCGAACGGCAGGCCCTCCACCAGGCGCGTTTGCGCGAGCAGCGTGACCAGCGGCGTGCCGAACACGAGTGTCCCATCGATGACGCCGGCGAGGCGCGGCGGCTGGCGCCAGGCGTGGACGAGTGCCGTGCCGGTGAAGAGCACCGCATAGGCGAGCAGGAACGGCTCGGTCGACGCGAAGTGTTCGGGCTGATAGCGCAATACACCCCAGAGTGTCGCTACCGCGTAGGTGCAGACGAACGCGAGCAGGTTCAACGCGCGCCAATTTTCCCGGAACGCGACCGCCGCGATCCCCAGGTCGAGCAGCAGGTAGTAGCTGAACAGCACCACGTGGTTGCCCTCGCCGGTCGACGCGAGGATCGGCGCGAGGAAGCCGCCGACGCTGCCGATGAAGATCAGCGGCTGGGAGCTCTGCACGACGGCGAGCGTCCCGCATGCGAGCGCGATCGCGATGAACAGCGCGAACGCGAGCGGCGCGGGGACGAGCGCGAACACCCGATACGCAAAGAACACCACGAGGTAGAGCGCGGCCACGCCGCCGCCCTGGAGCGTGGTGGCGAAGCCCGGGCGCGCGTCGCGCAATCGATAGCCCACCACCGCGAGCGCGAACCCGATCGACGCAGCCGCTGCGAGCCGCGCCTCGATCGGAAACAGCGCATGATCGGCGGCCCACTTCGCGAGCAGCGCCACGCCGATCAGCAGTACCAGGATGCCCACGCGCACGACCGTATTGCCGCCCAGGAAGAATCCGCGCAGCGCGGCCAGCGCGTCGCCGACGAAGGTCGGAGTGGGCGGAGCGGGCGGCGCATGATGCGCGGCGGACGCGATCTCGACGCGTGCGGGGGGCGGGGGCGGCGGGGCGGCCGATCGGACG
>Ga0184637_10002928_pt1 | contig 10840 bp, 5 predicted proteins | sample PLM3_127_b2_FD_133143 | JGI IMG/M metagenome (GOLD analysis project Ga0184637, IMG submission 133143) | Groundwater sediment microbial communities from an aquifer in East River, Colorado, USA - PLM3_127_b2 | ecosystem: Environmental > Terrestrial > Soil > Riparian zone | place: USA: East River... | reverse complement strand
GGCGATCGCCTCGCCCTTCCGCCCCGCCGCGGCCAGCGAGCTGGCGATCCCCGCCTCGACCGCGGCCAGGTCGCCGCCAATCTCTCGGGCGCGCTCGAGATCGCCGCGAGCACGGGCGGTATCCCCGGATGCCCAGGCCTGGTCGGCGGCGGCGATGCCATAGCGGGCCGCGATCAGGCGAAGGTGAAAGTCGTCATCACGGCGGACATCGCGTACCGGGTCGACGCGCAAGGGCCGGGGCGGCGAAATCACGTCTCGACCCCCCATCTCGATCCGCGCCAGACGATAGATCGGTCCGACGGGCTCGAGCCGGAAGCCCGGCAGATCGTCGAGTGGATCCCGCTCGGCGTAGAAAACCGGATGATCGGCGGCGGCGGCGGCCAAGCTCCACGGGGTCACCGGCGGCCGCTTGCCGGGTCGCAGGGCGTCCCCCAGCGGCGCCAGTCCGCTCTCGCTCTCGACCAGAATGCGCACATCGGGTCGCGCGCCCTCGACCGCCGTCAGGTAGAGAAGCACGAACGTCGGGTTGGTGGGCGGCGTGATCAGGACCGCGTTCGCCGGCAGCGCATCGAGAATGTCGCGGCCGTAACGCTCGACCAGGTCGGCTTGCCGGTGGTCCGCGCGACGGAAATTGAGCCCCACTGTGAGGCTAGCGGCCGCGACCGTCGCCGCCGCGCCCGCGAGCCGGTTTCGTTCCGCCAACGCCGCCAGGGCAACCCCGGCCGCCAGCCCCAGGAGCATGATGAACGGGATGTAATAGACCTCGATCTCCCAGGGAATATCGTAGTTCAATGCGAACCCGACGTTCGCCACCGCCATGAGCCCGAGCCCGGTGGCCAGCGACCGCCGGCGGGCGGCCAGGATGGCGGCGCCCGCCACCGGCAGAGCGAGGAGCGGTGGGCTCCACTGCTTGAGGAGCAGCTTTCCGAGGCGCACCAGGTTGGCGCCAACTTCTGCGGCAGTCAGTGAAAACATGCGACCACGATACTGGGCGGCGGTCAGATAGCGGCGAAATCCATCTCGGGTCTCCGGATCACCCCAATCGAGGATGGGATCGCATGCCGAGCGGAGTGGCGTATAGAGGTGGAGCGAGAACCCGAGGGCGGCGAGCGCCGCGGAGGTGGCGAGCACTGCCAGGCGCGGGCGGCGTGAGGTTAAAACTAGGAACGCGTAGCCCGGCAGCATGAGCGCATGCAACGGATGCACGCTCACGCCGACCCCGAACGCGAAGCCGAAGGCGAGGAGCCATCGCTCTCGTCGAGCTCGGCTGCCCGCCGGCCCGAGATCGCCGCGCCAGAGGAGAAGCAGCGTGAGCTCGATTGCGAGAAGGAGAGCGCTCAGGCTGTAGACCTCGGCGATGACCGCTTGTGACCAGAAATCGGCCGACGCGGCGAACAGGAGCCCGGCGCCGAAGCCGGCCAACCCCAGGGGCCAGCCGCCAGCCAGGCCGCCGCCTCCCTGATCACCACCCACGCGCCAACCGGCCAGGCCGGCCACGATCCAAGCCACCAGCGCCGCGGCTCCCGCCCCGCAGACGGCGGCGAGAAGGTTGACTGCTCGCGCCGGCGACACGGGCAGAGCGATCACCGCCAGGCGGCCGAGCAAGCAGAAGAGAGGAAAGCCCGGGGGATGGGGGACCCCGAGAATGCTGGCCGCAGTAGCGTTCTCGCCGGTACCCGCGACGTACACGGTCGGGCACAAGGTCAACGCATAGAGGAGAATTGACGCCAAAAAGGTGGCGATCGCTGCCCATCCGGCGGCAGTTGGAAGACGCATGCGGGGCAATGGCACCTTTTTGGCCGGGCGATGCTCGAAGGAAGGAGACGGTCGAACAGATATCCGGGCGGCCGGCTCATGAGCTACAATCGGCCGCCCGGAGAATTGCAAGCGCGCGGAAGGCCACTTGCGGCCGTTCCCGCCCGCAACACCGCGTTATTCTATCAATGCTGCTTCCCCGCTTCGAGCTACATCAGCCGGCCAGCCTCGACGAGGCCGTCGAGCTATTGGTGCGCTATGGATACGAATGCGACCTGCTGGCCGGGGGCTCGGATCTCTTGCCCAACTACAAGCAAGGACTCAACCCCAAGCCCCACGTGGTGAGCCTCGAGCACATCCCGGAGCTCCGGGTCATCAGCACCACCCGCATCGGGGCCATGGCGCGGCTCGCCGACCTGACCCGCCACCCTGATATCAAACGCGAGCTCCGCGTCGTCGCCGAAACCGCCGCCCAGGTGGCCTCACCCCTGGTCACCGAGCAGGCGACGATCGGCGGCAACCTGATGCTCGACACCCGCTGCTTCTATTTCAATCAGAGCCTCTTCTGGCGCGAGTCGAAGGGCTACTGCCTCAAGGCGGATGGTGACGTCTGCCTGGTGGTGCCCCAGAAGGAAGTCTGCTACGCCACCAATTCGAGCGACCTGGCGCCGGTGCTCATCGCGCTGGGAGCGGAGCTCAAGCTCCGCGGCCCCGAGGGCGAGCGCGCCGTTCCCATCCGCGACTTCTATCGCCATGACGCCATCGCCCGGCACGTTCGGCGCGCCGATGAGATCCTCGCCTTCATCGACTTCCCACCTGCGGCTCGCGGGCTCCGCGCCCGTTACCTTAAACTTCGCCTCCGGGACACCTTCGACTTCCCGGCGATGGGAGCCGCGGCGGCCCTGCGTCTGGACGGCGGCCGTAAGCTGGCCGAGCTCCACATCTGCATTGGCGCGGTGGACACCACCCCGCGCGCCTTCGAGGAGCTTTGCACGAGTTTCGCCGGGCGTGAGCTCAACCAGGAGACCATCGCAGAGATCGCCGAGGCGGTAATGAGTCGCATCAAGCCCTACAACAACGTCCCGCTCACCCCCACCTACCGGAAGCAGATGGTGGGCGTCTACCTGAAACGCATCCTCAGCGAGCTGGCCCAGCCGGAGGCAGCCTAGGGCGAGCTGCACGCATGGCTACCGTCGAGCTCATTCACCTCGAGAAGCACTTCGGTCAGGTCGCAGCCGTCAAGGACCTGAGCCTCAAGATCGAAGCCGGCGAGCTGCTGGTGCTCGTCGGGCCTTCGGGCTGCGGCAAGTCCACCGTGCTGCGCATGATCGCCGGTCTCGAGGAGCCCACGGCCGGCGACCTGCTCATCGGCGGCAAGCGGATGAACGGGGTGCCGCCCAAGGATCGCGACCTCGCCATGGTCTTCCAGAGCTACGCGCTCTACCCGCACATGACCGTACGCCGCAATCTCGGTTTTGCCCTCGAGCTCCGGCGGCGCCCACGGGCTGAGGTCGCAGCGCGGGTGGCAGAGACCGCAGCCACTCTCGGCCTCGCCGAGCTCCTCGATCGGAAACCCGCCGCTCTCTCCGGCGGCCAGCGGCAGCGGGTCGCGCTTGGCCGCGCGATCATTCGCCACCCCAAAGTCTTCCTCTTTGACGAGCCGCTCTCCAACCTCGACGCCAAGCTCCGGAACCAGATGCGCGCCGAGCTCGTCCACCTGCACCGCCAGCTCGACGCCACGATGATCTACGTCACTCACGACCAGGTGGAAGCCATGACCATGGGGGACCGCATCGCCGTTCTCGACGGCGGGCGCCTCCAGCAAGTCGACCGGCCGCTCGTCTTATACCAGCAGCCCTGTAACCTGTTCGTGGGCACCTTCATCGGCACGCCGGCCATGAACCTGATCGCCGGTGAAGCGGCGAACGGGAGTTTTCACAGCCAGGCGGTCTCCCTGGAGCTGCCGGCGAGCGTGCGCGAAGCCGCGGCGCGGGCGGGGCGAGTGGTCCTGGGCCTGCGACCCGAGCACCTGCGGGTGGCCGCGACCGCCGCTCCACCGGGCGAGTTCCCAGAAGGAACGCGAGCGGCTCCGGCTCGGCTGCGCGGCCAAGTCAAGCTCATCGAGCCTCTGGGGGCCGAGACCTACGTTCACGCCCAGGTGGAGCGGGACCTGGTGGTGGCCCGCCTGGGGGCGGAGACGTCGCCGGCCATCGACGGCCCGATCGAGCTCGCCTTCGATCCGGCGGCGGGTCACTACTTCGCCGCCGGCTCCGGGGAGCGGTTGGACTCGATCACTTGATTCGACCTGACTGGGCTAGGGAGCGGTAACCGCCGCCATCGCCAGCAGTCGCTCCACCGCCGCGCGCATAGCCGGCACCCTCGCCTGGACTTGCGCCCGCTCGAGCGCGACGCGAGCCGCGTCGAAATCGCCGCCGCGGAGCGCCGCAACTCCGACCATGAGCTCGTCCTCCGCGGTTCGTTCGGGGATCTCGGCGAGGAGAGCGCGGCATGACCCATCATCCTCGGCCGCGAAGGAATACTCCGCAGCGCGCCGCAGAAGGCCGGGGCGGCGCGGGTCCCAACGGCGATCGATGCCTGCATTTCGCCCACCGGCCAACGCCTCGAAGCGGAAAGCAGCGAGAAGAGGAAAGTCCCGCCGAACCAGCTCCTCGGCCAGCGCCAGGTTGGAGGACTCGGATCCAGGATGGCTCTGGGTCGCAAGCGAGTGGAGGAGAAAACGGACGTCGGCGAATCGGGTGTCCGCCAGGAGACTGTCCTGGCTGAGATCCACCCAGCGCTTGGCCGGAGCGCGGGGGCGGTCGAGGATCGAACCAAGCTCAGTCAAGACTCGGCGCGCCCCCTTCGGATACGCCTTCGCGTTGATCTGTTCGTGGGCGAGCCGCTTGCGCGCGCTCGCCAGGTCGAAGTGAGCGGCGGCGAGGACCGCAGTCAGCGCATACTGATAATAAATAATCGTCTCGAGTTTGATCGCCGGTGACTTGGTGTGATTCCACAAATCCTGGTAGCGGCCGCTCAACATGAGCGCCGTGCTGATGGTGGGAAAGAGCCTTTCGTCGCAGGTGCCGTCGGCCGGGACCCGTCCGATCGCCGCCACCGCGCCATCGAAGTCGCCGACCCTCACCAGGGAGTTGATGATGCGCTCAAGCTCTGCGCAGTCCAGGGTCGCCGGGTCCATTTGCACGAAATGGCGGGCAATCACTGCCAGGAGTGGCGGTCGTTTGATTTGAACCAGCTGTTCCATCCAATGGTATTGGATCTCATCGATGGCCTGGGGATCGTCGAACGGAGCCAGGCCCTCGATCTGCTGGCTGACCCCCTGCGGAGTCCCGTACTTGAGCTCGAAGTCGATCATGAGGAAATGGCTCTGGATGTCATCTGGAGCGAGCGCCATCTGGGCTTGGAACGCCGCTGCAACCGTATCCCGAGTGGCCGGCGGCACGATGACGAGCTCACAGTGAGGGAACTCCTCGCCGATCTGCTGGAATGCTTCTGCCCTGGGGGGGAGCGGTAGACAGATGCGGTCACGTGCCACGTAAGCCTGGCTCAGAAAGGAACGCATCTTTGCGTTGTTGGGCTTCTTGGTGAGATGGTCGAGGCAAAGCTTTACCGCCAGCCCGGGCTCGCCTTGGGAAGTGAGTCGGCTGATCAGGCTCGAGGTCTCCTGGGCGGCCAACACCGCGCTGTCCGGCGGCGAGCCAGGGTGCGGAGCTTGAGCCCCTGGCGGTTGGAGCGGCGCCGGCGGCTTCGGTGGCTCATCGCCGGCGAATGCCGGCGGATGCGGCCAGAGCTGGGCACCGGCCCAAAGGAGGAGCAGGATGGGGAACATGGTGCGGTGCAAGGGTGTGCCGTCGCGCAATGACAAGATCAGACTGTGGCTCCGTCTTCGCAGCCGGTGAGGCTCAGGTACTCGCGGGCAATCTCCGCCATCTCCCCGTCCGGCTCCAGACGGAGGTAAGCCATCATGTGTTGCCGTACCTTGTCCACGTTCCCCAGGCGATCGTGGACCAGGCCAAGGTTGAAATGGGCGTCGGCGTTGCCCGGGTTCAAACGGAGCGCGGAGTCGAAGAATCGGATGGCGGTGCGGAATTCCTCCAGGTCGTCATAGACGTTCCCGAGATTGTAGTGCACGTTGGGATTCTGTGGATCGATCGCCAGCGCCCGCTCGTAGAGACGGCGCGCGTCGTCGATCTGTTCCAACCGGTAGTAGACGTTCCCGAGGTTCACCAGGGCGCCGACATGATGAGGGTCGAGCTCGAGGGCTCGCTCGTAGGCTAGAGTCGCGCGAGAGAAATCGCCGGGGTTCTCATCGCAGTCGCAGCCGACCTCATACCAATCCTCGGCAGTCCAGTTCTCCTGCTCGGGCCTCCGAAACTCGATCACTCGCGGTGAGCCGCCTTCGAAGCAGAGGCGAATCTGACCGCGTCGCTCCAGGCGAAGGCGCCGGACAATTCCGACCAAGGTGGCTCCGCTCGCCCGCCCTTCCTGAACTTGCCTGAGCACCAGGAGATCCTGGAAGGTGTAGTAGCGGTCGGCGTTGGTCCGGAGCACCGGCCGCAGCAAGTGAAGGCGCTCGAGCTGACGGAGAACCGTCCCATCGAGATCATAGAGCGCTCGGATGTCGGCAGTAGTGTAGTAGCGGTCGTCGAGATTTGCGGCGAGCTCGATGCCGGCGAGACGCAGGAACTCAGCCTCGGCCAGCACGCGGACGTAGGCACCCTCGGAAATCAGGCGCGCGACCTCCCGCAATTTGTTGCTCAAAGCGGCCGTGCGCGGCTCGGCCTCACCGGTCACCAGGAAGGAGGTGTCGCGGGTGATGGCGGTGCGCACCAGGCCGCCAGCCCCTCGCACCAGCTCCGTCGCCTCGGAACGCGAGAGACTGCGCAATCGTCCGGTGAAGACAATGATCCGATCGCGAAAGGATACGGCACCGCCGGCCACGCCGGGCTCAGTGGCCGCAGGGTGCGGCATGGGCTGGCCCGGCCGAGCTTCTCGCTCGCTTGGCGATGTCGCGGTGGTGACTCACTTGGTCGCTCGCTTGCGCGCCGGCTGTTCGGGCTTCTCCTTGGCCGGCGCCGCCTTTGGCTTCTGTGCTTGGCCCGATTGGGCGAGCGACTTCTTGAGCGCTTCCATCAAATTGACAATCTTGGCCGGCTCCGGACCCGCTCCGGCCACCACGGCTTCGCGGCCCTCGACCTTGTCGTGGATAATGGAAAGCATCTGCTCCTGATACTCGTCCTTGTAGATCTCGGGTTCGAAGGGCCCCTGCAGACCCTCGATGAGCTGGCGAGCGAGCTTGATCGCATCTTGCGGCACCGAGTCAACGCCCTTGAGATCTTCGAGGCCTTCGGTGCTCTTGACCTCATCGGCGTAGTAGAGGGTGCTCATCACCAGCACATTGTCGGAGACCCTCACGGCGACGAGCTCTTCCTTGCCCCTCAGCACCACTTTGGCGATTGCCACGTGATCCTTCATCGCCTCCCGCAGCGTGGCGTAGGCCTCCTTGGCAATCTTACCGTCCGGCTCGAGATAGTAGGCCGAGCCGTAATAAATGGGGTCAATATCAATGGCGTTGACAAACCGAACGATGTTCACCGCCTTGGTGCTCTCCAGGCGCACCTTCTCGAAGTCTTCCTCCTCGATGATGACGTACTTGTCCTTCTCGTAGGCGAAGCCGCGGACGATCTCCTCGTTCGGCACCGGACCGTGAATGGGACAGGTCTTGCTGTAGTTGATGCGTGAGTTGCAGGTGGCGTGGAGGAAGTTGAAGGAGAGCGAATGGGAGGAGGTCGCCGAGTAGACCTTGACCGGGACCGCCACCAAGCTGAGCTTCAGGTATCCCTTCCAGATAGGGCGCATGTGTTCGCTCTCCAGCCGACGGTCAAGAATCTCTCACAAACCTGGATCGGAAATAAAGGGTTCCATGCCTGACTGGGCATGCCTGACTGGGCAGTCTGACTAGGCAGTCTTACTGCACAGTCGTTTGGTAGCTCGGCGATGACGCGATCTTGGCGGGGCAGCGCTCAAGGGGGCGATGCTCCGCTTCCCGGCGGCTCCACCGTGAGGGCGCGAACGAAGGCGCCCTGGTTCCACGGACCCAGCCCGTCGAACCGCAGGCGGTTGGCGGCAACGGCCGCCGGTGCGCGGACGCCGAGCGAGTCGGCGATCCGCCGATCCACCGCGAGCCGTTCGTCGGCTTCCCCACCCCCGGCGCAGAGAGCGACCTGGGCGGGATCGAGGCCCAGCCGCAGGCAACGGCTGCGCCAATCACCCACTCCCACTTCCTCGTGAGCTGCGCGGTCCAGCATGTAGTCCAGGATCCGCTCAAGCCCGAGCGTCGCGATGCAGGCTTGGCGGCGGGCTTCGGCGAGGTCTTCGGGACCCAGCCGGCTCTTGAGCTGCGGCAATGCCGATTCCGGCACCAGGTAGCCCTCCTTGCCCCGCTGCACCAGCCGCAGGGTCGCCGGATCTCCGGGTGGCCCGCTCTCCACCATCGGGTGGAACTTGATCTCGGCGGAAGCCAGCGCCGGGCCTCCTTCCGGTGTCTTGGAGATTTCCGCTAAAGAACGCAGGAAGTAGAGGCTCTCCTCACCGGTTGCCTCGATGAAGATGTCGACCGCTCCCGGCCGGGCCTTGCGCCGGAAGTGGAGCGGGCCGCGCACCACCGCCGGATCGAGCAGGCTCCCCCCTTTGCCGGGCAGCACCAGATTGCGCAACGTCGGGAAGGCAACCGACGACTCCGCGCCCACAAAGGCAAAGGCAGGCACGGACTGGATGTCGAACGCCTCGATCCACGATCCCCCCGCTCCCGCGCTCACGTCGTGCGCCACGACCTCGAGGTTCGCGAACAGGTCGCGAGCGCCGGCGACCACGTCAATCGGGCTGCAGAGACCACATCGGGGGTCGTTCAGCACATGCAGGGTGATCCGCGGCGCCGGGGAGAACACGCAGCGCGCCTGCGGGCCGGCGCCCGCACACCGTCCCTCCCTACCGGGCGCCCGGCAATCGGCATCGTGCTCGCAGGCAGGCAGGGCGGCGCAGGCCGCCGGCGGGTCGAGCAGAGCCGCACAGATCGCGCGCCGGATGACCCGGCCGGGCCCGCTCGCCGCGCCGACTCTTGCCGGGTCCAGGGCGGCTCCGTTCAGTCGGAGGGTGGGCGAGGCCACGATGCCGGCCGCACGGGCCCGCGCTGCGTCTTCCGCGAGCCGGGGGCGAGCGCTGGCAAGCCGTGACTCGATCATCGCCGGGTCGATGCCCAGGCGGGTGGCGAGAGCCCGCCAGTCGCCATCCGGTTCCGCCGACCGGCGGCCGATGTACTCGAGCACCCGCGCCGGGTAGCGCTCGGCGATGACGATTTGGCGCAGATCCTCGATCACCTCCTCGGGTCCGTGGAGACTCGAGAAACCTTCCGCGAGTGCGGCGTCCCCATCGGACCCCGGCGCCGGGTCGGTGGAGTCGTCGTCAACGCACGCCTCGCCACCATGGGCAAGTTGGGCGCGGATGCCGATCAGCTGCCCGATCGCGGTCGCGTCCCGCGTGTCGGGGGCGGCGGCCGCTCCCGCGGCCGTCCTATGGGAGGTGCTGCGCACGATGTAGTGCACCTCGACCTCGATCGCTTGGCCCATCGAATCACGCACTGCCGCCAGATCCTCGGCGGCGGTCCCGCCGTAAGGGCAGAGGCCCATGATGTAGAGCTCCACCTTCGCCCGTTCGGCCCTCGGCGCCGGGGGCTCGGGGGCTTTGGCCTCGACTTCTTCCCGATGGACCACGCGGGCCTGATAGCCGGCCGGATCGGCCCTGAACCCCGGGCTCTGGCTGTCGGTGTGGCACCTCAGGCAGACGGCTGCGGGCGCGTGGCGGCGAATGGTCCCCCGCGCGGGCAGGCGGCTGTGCACGCTCCCCGCGCCATGGCAGCTCTCGCATTGGACGCCGGCAAAGTGCGGCCGGGTCCGATCGCTGGTGAACCCGGCGGGATGCCCGACCCCGGTGGCGTGACAGAGCACGCATTCGGGCAGCTCATGACGGCGGGCATCGACCAGAGTCTCATACGCCCTGGCGTGCGGAGTTTCGGCCCAGCCTTCGTAGATGCCACGGTGACACTCCGCACAGATGCGGGCGCCGACATAACGCAGGCCCGGCGCTCCGGCTTCGGGATCGAGAGGCGCCGGAGGCGGGGAAGCCGCTGCCACCGCCCGATAGTAGTCAGTCAGGCGAGTGCGGACAGCCGAGTCCTCGGCGAGCTCGAGGTCAAGCGGGAGGAGTGATCCCTCGAGGCGCTGTTCTCCAAGCTGGATCCGGCCTACCGTCATCCCGCCATCCGTCCTTGGCAGGACGGTGGCACGGCGCAACTTTTCACGGGTGTTCGCGCGCGTGGAGATAATGACCTCGATCTCAGGCACCGCGCGGACCAGCGCTTCGTTCTCCGCCGAGGTGAGGTCGCTCAACACCACAACCTTGAGCGGCGCCGTCTGCTTCTTCCCGGCAATGGCTTTGGCCAACTCGTCGCCGAGCGCCTCAGCGGGATCGACGGCGACGTACCCTTGAGGCACCTCCGACGGGGGCACGACGCCCGCGACGAGGATCGTCACCCATCCCACTTCGCGGACCATCGAACGAGCCGCGGGCCAGGTGCCGGCGGCCGGACGGACGTTCGTCGCCACCCAGGTGAGCGGCAACCCCTCGAAGGCCTTGGCGATCGCCTCCGGCCCCAACCCGAGATCGGCGGCGGCGAGATGGACGAAGTCATAGTCCATCGCCACCAGGCATTCGAGCACGACTCGCGCCCGTCGGGCCTCGTGGACAAACGCCGGATCGAAAATCCCGCCGGCTTCGACGATTAGCGGCGAGCCTTGGGCGGCGATCAGCGTCGCGCGCCGAGCCAACCCGCCACCCGCGACTCCCTCGCGCCGGAGCGGCTCGAGATAACCGCCGGTGCCGGCGGTATAGAAGATGATCGCGGACCGGACCGCCCCATTCCCTGTGGCACTCGCACCCGGCGCGACCGGCACCGGGGTGGCGGTGACCGCGAAGCAGGAGATGGCCAGCAGCGGAAGAAACAGCCGCCAGC
>Ga0184637_10002927_pt1 | contig 10842 bp, 9 predicted proteins | sample PLM3_127_b2_FD_133143 | JGI IMG/M metagenome (GOLD analysis project Ga0184637, IMG submission 133143) | Groundwater sediment microbial communities from an aquifer in East River, Colorado, USA - PLM3_127_b2 | ecosystem: Environmental > Terrestrial > Soil > Riparian zone | place: USA: East River... | reverse complement strand
GGCCGATGGCTCGTACGCCACCGTCACCGAACGCGCCTACGTCGTCAATGACGACGCCGGCCCACGCGGGGTCCTCGGAGCCATCACGCCGGCGTCAGCGGGACGGTCGACGCCGCGCTTCATCCGCTCCCGGTCCCCCGCCAGCGGGCCCGCCGCCCGCGCGCGTCCACGTGGGTGAAGGGCCCGTGCGCGCCGGTGGCGGGATAGATGCCGACGCCGCCCACCAGGGCCGGGTGGCGGGCCTCGGCGCGCTCGGCAGCCCGGGCCACCACCTCCGCGTCGCGGATGTCGACGCGGCCGTCACGGTTGACGTCGTCGGTCCAGCCGTCCCGGTCGTTGTCCACGAAGACGTCGGTCGCGTCGCCGTACATGTGCCGGCTGAGCGACGCGCGCCCACTCGTTTCGCCGCCCGCTTGGTTGTAGCGCGGCGTGCGGAAGCCGCTCATGATTGCCAGGTGCCCGACGTGGTAGCCCTCCTTCTCGAGCTCGTCGATGACCAGCTCCAGCTTGTCGACCAACGCGGCGTCGAGCAGCAGGTACTTGGGCCACACGGCCGGCTGATCCTTGGTCAGGAAGTCGCCGAGCGTGAAGTGCTCAGAGACGCGGAGGCTGCGGTTCTCGCGGGTCACCTCCACGAATCCAGCCGGAATGGCGTAGGCGGAGGAGGGGGCACCGCCGCGCTCGTAGGGCCACAGGCCCAGGCGGTACGACCCGATCTGCCCGTGCTTCTTGGCGGCAAAGGGTACGAGCGTGATCACCCGCAGGTCTTCGACGTCCTCGCGCCCTTCGGCGACCTCCACCGCCATCTTGTACACCCCCGGACGCTGCGGAGCCTCGAACTCCCGCGACACGACGGCAGCGCCCCGGTCCGGCTCGTAGCGCGCCGTCAGGCCCGGGGGGGGCTCTCGGATCAGGGGCTCGCCCGGCGTGCGGAAGGCGGCTTCGAGTTTGCCGCTCGCACCGCGCAGCGTCTCCAGGAACCCGAGACCGGCAGGAGCAGGCCGCCCCACCGCCGACGTGGTCGGCGCGGCCCCTTTGGCAGCGGCCGGCGCGATCGCAGACAGGGTGCCCATGGCGCAGAAGAGGCCCGCGGCCAACCGGCGGAGAGCCCATCCCCGGCGCGACGACGTGCGCCAGTACTGTGGCAGCTTGGCGTGTTTCCCCAAACCAGCATCTTGCGCCAGACTGCCGGCGGACGCAAGGGTCCCCCTGCCCGTGCTCAGTAGCGGCTCAGGCCCTACTTCTTCTTGTGGCACTCCCCTGAACGAATACGAGACCACCTGACCCGGTTGGCATGTAGACGCTGCCCGCCACCTTCGCGACCTTCATCGCGACCTTGGCCGGGTCGGGGTCCTGGGCCAGAAGCGGCGCGGCGCAGAGCACGGCCGCCGCCGGCAGCGCGCGTCCTCCTGTCGTTCGTGAGTTGCCTATTCAGTGCCGGATCGCCCGCACGAACAGTCAGGGGCACACGAGGTCGAACGTCGACACCACCGGGTGGGGCCCAGTACCCGCGCGCGCGCCTGGGCGCACGCACAGCGCGGTCTCCATGCCCGCTTGCCGGGCCGCGTCCAGCTCTTCACCGACGTCGGACAGGAAGAGCACGTCGGCGGGTGCGAAGCCCAGCGCGGCGGCGATGGCGCGATAGCTCTGCTGATCGCGCTTGGGGCCGGTCGTCGTGTCGAAGTAGCCGCGGATGAAGCCGGTGAGGTCGCCCACGGGCGTGTGGCCGAACAGCAGCTTCTGCGCCAGCACGCTGCCCGACGAGAAGATCGCGATCTCGCGGCCGTGGCCGTGCCAGCGCGCGAAGGCCGCCGGCACGTCGGGATACAGGTCGCCGGCCAGCGCCCCCGACCGGTAGCCCTCTTCCCAGATCCGCCCCTGCAGCGCTTTCAGGCCGGTCGACTTGTGGTCGTGGTCCATCAGGAAATGGACGTAGGCGGTGACTGCATCGGGCGTATCCGACCAATGCGGCGGCGTCAGTCCCTGGCGCTCGTCCTCTGCGTGCTCGTCGCGAAGGCGCGCGAAGTCCTCGCGCACCGCCGGGTCGGCCGCATGCGCCTCCAGGAACCCGTGGACATGGGCGCGCGCGAACGGGAACAGCACGCCGGTGACGAACTCGAGGGGGGTGGTGGTGCCTTCGATGTCGAGCAGCAGCACCCGGACGCCCTCGCCACCGACCGCGGGCGTCAGGCCGGGCCCGGCGGGAGGTACGCGGGCCCGAAGCACACCGGCTCGAAGCGCGCGTCCACCCCGCTCTCCGTGTAGTGCGGCGTCCAGCCGGAGGCGTCCTGGAAGAGCCGGATGGCGCGCACGTTGCGGTCGGAGCAGAGGTCGAACCAGTGCCAGATGCCCCGCGGCACGCGGAAGAGGTCGCCGGGGCCCACCTCGATGGCGTGCACGGGACCCTGGCGGGGGCGGATGTGGAACAGGCCGCTCCCGCGCAGGATGAAGCGCACCTCGTCCTCGTCGTGCCAGTGCTCGCGGCTGAACTTCGCCAGCATGGCGTCGAGGTTGGGCGTGAGCGCGGTGACGTCGATGACGTCGGCCGTCACGTAGCCGCCCCGCGCCTTGAGCCGGTCGATCTCCGGGGCGTAGGCCCGCAGGATGTCGTCGGCCGGCGCCTCCTCCGGCACGTCCGCGCGTGGCTCCCAGCGCTCGTAGTCGATGCCGGCCGCGGCCAGGAAACTCCTGACCGCCTCCGCGTCCGTCAGCGTTCGCCCCTCGCCGGGGATCCTCACCGTGGCCATGACGTCCTCCCCACCGCTTCCAACAAGAACTCCAGCACCTCCAGGTGGCGCGCCGCCTCCGCTAGGTCGCGGCCCCATGTGTAGAGGCCGTGCCGGCGGATGAGGAAGCCGTGCGCCCCGGGGTGTGCCGCCAGCACCTGCCGCAGCGCCTCCGCCTCGCGTCCCCAGTCCTGCGCGTTCTCCACGATCGGCAGCCACTCGCGGTGCTCGTGAGTCTCCACGCCGCTGAGCCCCTTCAGCATCTCGTAGCCCTCGATGGCCAGACCGCCGGACGGCGCGTGCGCATCGGAGAGCAGCGTGCTCCACAAGGAATGCGTGTGTGCCACCGCGCGTGCCCCGCGCGCGGCGACGACCGCGAGATGGATGGCCGCTTCGGCGGACGGCCGCCCGGCGCCGCCCGTGACCGCGCCCCGGCCGTCGATCTCCAGGATGTGCTCCGCGCAGAGCTGGCCCTTGTCCACGCCGCTGCGCGTGATGGCCAGGCGCAGCGGCTCTTCGGCCAGCACCGCGCTGAAGTTGCCGCTGGTGCCGAGCGCCCATCCCCGCGCGTGCGCGCGGCGGCCCAGGTCGGCCAGGCCGGCGGCTGCTTCGACGAAGGTCGGCATCCCGGAATTGTAAGGGGAATAACATGGACGTCATGCGCTCGAAACCGGACGCAACGACGGCGGGGTTCGCCTCGCTGGGGCTGGAGCCGCGGCTCCTCGAAGCGCTCACGGCGCTCGGCTACGAGGAGCCGACGCCCATCCAGCGCGAGACCATCCCGCCGCTGCTGGAGGGCCGCGACGTCCTGGGCCTGGCCGCCACTGGCACCGGCAAGACGGCCGCCTTCGCGCTGCCCATGCTGCAGCGCCTGGCCGCCGAGCGCGGCCGCGGCGTGCGCGGCCTCGTCCTCGTACCCACGCGCGAGCTGGCCATGCAGGTTTCCGAGGCCATTCACCGTTACGGCCGGGGGATGAAGCTGAACGTGCTGCCCGTCTACGGCGGCCAGTGGATCGGCCAGCAGCTCAAGGCGCTCTCGCGCGGGGTCGACATCGTGGTGGCCACGCCCGGCCGCGCCCTCGACCTGATCGGCCGCGGCAGCCTGCGGGTCGACGCCGTCCGCACCGTCGTGCTCGACGAGGGAGACGAGATGCTGGACCTCGGCTTCGCCGACGACATCGAGGCCATCCTGGACGGCACGCCGGCCGAGCGGCAGACGGCGCTCTTCTCGGCCACCATGCCGCGCCGCATCGCGGACCTGGCGGCGCGCCGGCTGCGGGACCCGGTGTCGGTGACTCTCGCCCCCGAGCGTACGGCACGCGGCGCGCTGCCGCGCGTGCGCCAGGTGGCCTACGTCGTGAACCGCGCGCAGAAAGCCACCGCGCTCGGCCGCATCCTCGACCTGGAGGCGCCGGCGGCGGCGCTCGTGTTCTGCCGCACGCGGGAGGCCGTCGACGAGCTGAGCGAGAGCCTGGAGGCGCACGGCTACCGCGTGGCCGCCCTGCACGGCGGCCTCTCGCAGGCCCAGCGCGACCGCGTGCTGCAGCGGTTCCGGGAGGGCGGGCTCGACCTGGTGGTGGCCACCGACGTCGCCGCGCGCGGCCTCGACATTCCCCACATCTCGCACGTGATCAACTTCGACCTGCCGATGTCGGCCGAAGGGTACGTGCACCGCATCGGCCGCACGGGCCGCGCCGGCCGCGAGGGCGTGGCCCTCAGCCTGGCCCAGCCGCGCGAGGAGCGCCTGCTGCGGCAGTTCGAGAAGTTCACGCGCCAGCGCATCGAGACGGCCACCGTGCCCTCCATGGCCGACCTGCGCGCGCGGCGGCTGGAGCTGACCCGCGCGTCCCTGCGCGAAGCGCTGGTCGCCGGCAACCTCGACGGCTTCCGCGCCGTGGCCGAGTCGCTGGCGGAGGAGTTCGACCTGCTCGACATCGCGGCCGCCGCCGTCAAGCTCGCCCACGAGACCGACGGGCCTCGCCGGGAGGCGGAGCCGCCAGAGCCGGAAGCGCAGCCGCCGCGCCGCACGGAACCCGAACCGAAGCGTGATCGTGCGACGCCGTCCGCCGCCGCCGACGCGGAGATGGTGCGGCTCCACGTGGGCGCGGGCCGCGCGGCCGGGGTCCGGGCCGCCGACCTGGTGGGCGCGCTCGTGAAGGGCGCCGGTCTCGATCCCCGCGCCCTGGGCGCCATCCACATCGGCGACCGCTTCTCGCTGGTGGAGGTGCGCGGCGACCAGGCCGAGGCGGCACTCGAGGGGCTGCGCGAGACGCCGCTGCGGGGCCGCGAGGTGGAGGTGCGCCGCGACGAGCGCGCGATGCCTCCCCGGAAGCCGGTGCCGCACCGGAAGGGCCCGCGCCGCCGGCCCTGACGAGCACCAGCGACCGTTCCAGAGGACGGCCGCGAACCATGGCGCGCGCGGCCGGAGATAGACTACGGCCATGCTCAGAATGCTCGGCTCCCTCACGCTCGTCACCGCCGCTTCGTTGGCCCTTCCGGCTGCCGGTCCCGCCCAGGAGCGTCCCGCGCCGCCTTCGGTTGTCAGCGCGCCCGCTCCCCCACCCACCCCGGTGCCGGACAATCCCGACCTGCCGGCGCCCGATGAGCAGGCCAAGGCCCGGCTCAGCGCCTCGCCGCGCCACGGCGAATGGGCCGAGGTGAAGGTCCCCGGCTCCACCACGCCCATCCGCACCTTCGTCGTGTACCCCGAGCGCAAGGACAAGGCCGGGGTGGTCATCGTGATCCACGAGGTGTACGGGTTGACGGACTGGATCCGCGGCGTGGCCGACCAGCTCGCCCGCGAGGGGTTCATCGCCGTGGCGCCCGACCTCATCTCCGGACTCGGCCCGGCCGGAGGCGGCACCGAATCGGTGCCCACGCGCGACGACGTGGTGAAGCTGGTGCGCGGCCTCACCCCGGACGAAGCCACGCGCCGCCTCGACGCGGTGCGGCAGTACGCCCTCTCGTTGCCGGCCGCGAACGGCCGGTCGGCCACCATCGGCTACTGCTGGGGCGGCGCGCGCAGCTTCGGCTACGCGACGACGCAACCGGCCCTGAACGCGGCCGTCGTCTACTACGGAACCTCGCCCGAAGCGGCGGACCTCGGGCGCATCACGGCGCCGGTGCACGGGCACTACGGCGGCGACGACGCGCGGGTGAACGCGACCGTGCCGCCGGCCGAGACGGAGATGAAGCGGCTGGGCAAGACCTTCGCGCCGCACGTCTACGAAGGGGCCGGACACGGCTTCCTGCGGGCGCAGACCGGCCGCGACGGCGCCAACTACAAGGCGACGCGGGCGGCCTGGCCGGCCACGGTGGCGTTCCTGAAGGCGGCGCTGAAGTAGGCACGGCAACCAGCCCCGCGGCTCCGCGTCCGGGCGCTGCAGATTTTGCTTGATTTCTCAGGCGGTTATGCTGTAGAAGTTCAAGTGAACCTTCACTACCCCGGACGGACTGGGGCAGATCTCGTCGGCGTGCACGTGCTGCGCCAGTACCGTTGGGCGGCCTCTCCGGTCCGGCCGCCGGTGCGAGCCACGCCGGAGCGCCGCGCTCGACGCGGCACTCCTGCTCGGCCGGTGGCCGCGACCCCGCCTGCACCGCCCGGGCGGGCGTTCGATGGGGCGCGGCCGCGTAGACCCTGGGCCGCCCTCAGAAACGGAGGGTGAGCGTACCGATGGCCGTCCGGCCCGGCGCCAGGGTCGCGCGCGCATCCGGGCTGACCAGGTAGGCCTTGTCGAGCAGGTTCCGGCCCAGGAGGTCGAACTCCACATGGCGGCCGAAGCGCGCACCGACGCCCGCGTCGAGCAGCGCGTACCCCGGCCTCTCCTGCTCGGTGGGCCCCGGCTCGTCGAGGCGGCCATAGAGCCCCCCCCGGATCCAGCCGTAGCCGCGACCTCCATCCCGACGCACGCGCGCCGTGAAGGTGGGGACCGGGATGGTGTCGAGGGCGGTGCCGTCGTCGAGCGCCTCGCCGTCGAGGGCATGCGCGGTCAGCTCCAGCCCGAACCTGCCGGGCATCCTCGCCTGCAGCTCTACTTCCGCCCCCCGGATGCGGGCCCGGCCGCGATTGCGGAAGAAGAAGAAATCGGTTTCGGTCTGGTAGCGCTCCACGAGGTCCGAGATCCGGTAGTGATAGCCGTAGACGGCGACCCGCCACCCTGACGCCACGTAGCGCAGCGCGGCGTCGAACTGCGCGCTCGCCTCGGGCTCGAGGTCCGGGTTGCCGGTGATGAAACCGCGGCCGGTCGGCCCGCGGAAGTATCGGTCCGACAGCGTGGGCTCCCTGAACCCGCGCGCCACCTGGGCGGTGACGGAAAGGCCTCGCATGGGCCCGACCGTCGCCGAGGCGTAGCCCGAAAGGGCCGCCGCGGCCTCCGAGCGGTCGCCGAAATGGCCTCCCCGGTTCCTGCTCGTCACGCGGTCGACGCGCGCGCCCACGGACAGCACCACCGCGCCCGCCGGCGCAACCTCCGCCCGCAGGTAGAGTCCGGTGTCCACGCGCCGCGCGTCCTCGGTGGAGACGTTGTCGGTGGTGGTCACGAGCGCGCCGCCGGCGTCGTAGAGGAGCCCGATGTCGTGCGCCTCGAGACCGAAGCGCCCATTCACGTCGATGCCGCCGTCGAGCTTCGCGCGCCCCGCCTTCTTCTCGGCAAAGACCCGCACGTGGAAGTCCTTCGCGCTGACGTCGGCCCGCTCGACGCTGCGCGGCCGGGACGCGGTGGCGAAGCGGTCCTGGTCCGTCACGATCGAATAGCCGCCGACGAACGCGGTCGCGCCGACGCGGTCGAACCGGGCCAGCGAAGCGCGCTCCCATCCGAGCGTCAGGCGGTGCGAGTCCTCCGTCGGATAGAAGAAGCGGACCGTACTCGAGTTGTTCCGCGGCCGCTCGATGTTGCGCCCGAAATCACTCTGCCAGCCCGCGCTGAAGAGTCCGCCGGCGAGCGTGTGGTCGATGCGGGCCATCAAGCCCCGGTCCTCGGCGCCGGAGTTGAACACCTCCCCCTCCGGACTGCGCCAATCGTCGAAGTTGCGCCAGTGGCCCTGCACGATGACGCCGCCACGGTCGAAGCCGCGGGTCAGTTCGAGGGCCGCGCGCTGTTGTGGCGTACCCGCGCCGAGGCCCCCGGTGAAGCGGCCGCCGAGCGGCGTGCCGGGTTGTGCGCGCCGCGTCCTCAACTGGATGACGCCCCCGAACGCGTCGGAGCCGTAGGCCACCGACCCCGGGCCTCGCGAGATCTCGATGCCTTCCAGGGACGCCGGGTCGAGATAGGTGGCGCTCGCGCCCACGCGGCGCTCGGCCGTCACGCGGGCGCCGTCGACCAGGATGAGCGTGCGGCCGCCGACGAACCCGCGAACGGCGGGCACGGCCGCCTGGCCCTCGGAGACCATCGCCGTGCCGGCCACGTTCTCGAGCGCTTGCGCCACGTTGGCCGGCTGGCGGCCGCGTAGGTCCTCCTTCGGCACCGACGTCACCCCGTTGGCCGGCGCGGCGCCGACCGAAGGGGCCGTGCCCGCCACCACCATGATCGATTCCTCGAGCGCGGGGGAGACCTCCAAAAGCAGCCCGCTCTCGGACAGCTCGTTCACGAGGATGGGCTTCGCGTAGCCGCCCCCCGGCAGAACGATCAGGACCTCGAACGGCGGCCGCGGGTCGGGCGTCCAGCGGAACCTCCCTTCCGCATCCGTGCGGGCGCTGCCCGTGCGGCCCAGGATCGCCACCTCGGCGTCCGCGATCGGCTGGCCGCTGCCCTTGGCGACAACCCGGCCCTCGAGGGCGGCCGCGGGCGCCGCCACGGAGGAAAGGAAGGCCAGCGCGAGCGCGGACCGGACTCTACGTAAAGCAAACATGCAGGGAGGCTCCTCTTGTCGGTGATTGGGGAGACGGTACGCGCGGGAGACGTACTACTACCAGCCCTCGTATCCAGCGACCAAGCCCAAGGACTGCTCGGATGCGCTAAGGCAGGTGGACGAGCGCCTCCAGCAGCCGATGGACGGGAGAAACGACGTGCGGCCAGGCGGTGAGACCGGCCATCGCGACCGCGGCGGCGAGCGGCAGTGCCCATCCCCGCCGGGGCCGGACGGCCGGGCTCGGCGACGGCTCGCACAGCCTGCGCACGCGGCGCGCCAGCGCGCCGCCGCTGTGGAACGCGGCCGCGCCAAGTTGCAGGCGGGCCCCGGGCGGCGCCAGGCGGGCCGTGGACACGAGCGCGGACGCCAGGTCGAGGCCGGCGTTCGCGCGCACGTCGGCCGCTTCCTCGCTCATGTCCTGCCAGCGCTGCTCCAGGCGGCGGGCCAGCGAGGGCCAGGGCAGGGGCGGGCACAGCCGCATGACCACTCGCCTCAGGTTGTCGGCGGCGGAGACGTGCGCGCGTTCGTGCGCCAGCACGGCGCTGATCTCGGACGCCGAGAGCCCCTGGAGGACGGCGTCCGCCACGAAGATCCGAGGCCGTATCACGCCCACCACGCAGATCACCGGGAAGGGATGGGCCATGCGCACCGCCGGCGCGGGCGCGCCCTCGAGCGCGACGGGACGGCCCTGGCGCAGCCACTCCCGCCGCATCCGGCGAGTGATCAAGAGGTCCGTCGCCGCGCGCCAAAGGCCGGCGGTGAGGGCCGCCCCTCCCGCCGCCGCCAGCAGGAGGAACGTGAGGCCTGGTGTCTCGTCGACCTCGCGCGGCTCGAGCAGCAGGAAGGCGCGGACAGCGAGGGCCGCCGCCACAAGGCCCAGGCACGTCGGCAGGACGCGCAGCAGGAAAAGGCGCCGCGAAGCGGCCACCGGGTGGTCGTCCGGCAGTCGGCGCGCTGCCAGCAGGGCCGCGACGGCCAGCCCGGCCGCGACGGCCGCAAACGCGGCCAGGCCCACACCGGCCGCCAGCAGGAATGGCCTCACTCGTGCCCCCGTCCGCGGCGCCGGCGCTCGCGGATGAGCCGCTCCAGCTCGTCCAGCAGGGCCGCGTCCCGGACCTCGACCGCGTCGATGAAGGTCGCCATCACCGGCCACGCGGCCTCGGCGCCCTGTCCGAGCAGGCTGTCGATCACGTCCGCGGCCAGCTCCTGGCGGAGCTGCTCGGGCGTCACGTGCGGGCGGTACAGGAACGCGCGCCCGCTGCGGCGGCGCTCCAGCAGACCCTTCTTGTAGAGACGGTCGAGCGTCGTCATCAGGGTGGTGTAGGCCGGCGCCCCGTCGAACCCGTCCTGCAGCTCGCGCACGCTCGCCTCGCGGCCCAGCGACCAGAGCCGCTCGAGCACGCCCCGCTCCAGACGGCCCAGCGCCGACTCGACGGCCGCGCGCGGACGCCGGAACCCACGGAAGAGGAAGCGGCCCATGGAGCCGCTAGCCTAACACCACCGGCCGGCGGAGAGGCGCTTGCGGAGGCGCGCCCATCGCTCATATGCTCCATCTCCCTCAGGGAGGTGTCCGGTGCGAGTCGACATACGGTCCTTCTGGATCGGCGGAGCGGCGGTGATGGCGGCCTGGGGGGCGCCGGCCGCGGCGCAGGAGGCCAACGCGCCCATCGCGGTGTCCGTGACTTCGTCGCTGGAGGGCGAGAAGGGCCTCGGACGCATCCTGTCCTCCGCGGGTCGCGGCGACGTGGACGACACTGCTCGGGACGTCGAGCGGCTCTTCGCCGGCGCGCGCTGGGCGCGTCTCGTGTCCCGCGACCCCGAAGCCGTGGTCACGATCGACAACCGTGAGCGCATCGAGCGGTCGCGCTCGTACGACAAGAAGGGCAACGTGACCATCAATCACCGCTACCGCGTCGACGCCACGGTGGAGATGGACCGTCGCCGCTCGCAGGTGTACGCCGAGAACGACTTCTCCGAGGGCTCCTACAGCACCCGCAACGACTCCGACCAGTTCGAGAAGGTGGCCGAGAAGCTGATGGCCGCGATCTCGGGCGTGATCCTGGCCGACCTCGACGCGCTGCGGCCCGACCGGCCCGACGCCGGCTTCGCGCACGTCGCCAAGTACAAGTTCCTCATCAAGGGTGACGGCCTGGCCATCGAGGCCGTGGCGTCCGGCAGCCCCGCCGAGCAGGCCGGGCTGCAGATGAAGGACCGCATCCGACGCATCGACGACGAGAAGGGCACCGACCAGATGGACTACCGGGTGCGC
>Ga0184637_10002926_pt1 | contig 10844 bp, 17 predicted proteins | sample PLM3_127_b2_FD_133143 | JGI IMG/M metagenome (GOLD analysis project Ga0184637, IMG submission 133143) | Groundwater sediment microbial communities from an aquifer in East River, Colorado, USA - PLM3_127_b2 | ecosystem: Environmental > Terrestrial > Soil > Riparian zone | place: USA: East River... | reverse complement strand
CGAAGTTCATGGTGCACGACGAGGGCGGCGAGGCCAAGGTCGGCGACGTCGTCGCGATCGTGGAAACGCGGCCGATGAGCCGTCGCAAGCGCTGGGCGCTCGCCCGGGTGGTGAGGCAGGCCGTCCAGGTCTAACGTTCGCCGTTCTGCGTTCGCCGTGCTGCGTGCTTGGAACGGCGAACGGAAAACGATGTACGACGAATGTAGAACGCGGAACGCAGAACGAGAGATGCAGCCATGATTCAGATGCGATCGATTCTCGACGTCGCCGACAACTCCGGCGCGCGCAAGATCGCGATCATCAATCCGATCGGCGGGTCGACCGGCCGGTACGCCCGCCTCGGGGACATCGTGACCGCTTCAGTGAAGGAAGCGACCGCCGAGTCCAACGTGAAGAAGGGGCAGGTCGTCAAGGCCGTGATCGTGCGGACCGTCAAGGAGCAGCGGCGGCGCGACGGCACCTACATCCGCTTCGATCGCAACGCGGCGGTGCTCATCAATGACCAGGGCGAGCCGATCGGCACGCGCGTGTTCGGCCCCGTCGCGCGCGAGCTGCGCGAGCGGCGCTTCATGAAGATTATTTCGCTGGCGCCAGAGGTGCTTTAGGGAAGTTCACAGTCAACAGTTCACAGTTGACAGTCGAAGACAGGCTCTTTGACGTTATCGCGAGCTCAAGCCGTGAACTGTCAACTGTCAACTGTTAACTGTCAACTTGAATAACGAAACGATATGCCCCGTTTATCTACGCCGATTCGAAAGAACGACAACGTGCTCATCGTGACGGGCAAGGACCGTGGCAAGCGCGGCCGCGTGCTGAAGGTGGCGCCGGAAAAAAACCGGCTCGTCATCGAAGGGGTGAACCTGATCAAGCGGCACACGAAGGCAAACCCCGGCAAGAACATCAAGGGCGGCATCATCGAGCGCGAGGCGTCGGTGCACGCCAGCAACGTGCAGCTGGTATGCCCCGAGTGCGGCGCGCAGACGCGCATCGGCCACAGGATCCTCGGCGACGGCCGCAAGGTGCGCTTCTGCCGCAAGTGCGAAGGAGTGGTCGACAAATGAGCCGGTTGAAAGACAAGTATCGGAACGAGGTCGTGCCGGCCCTGACGAAGGAGTTCGGCTACAAGAACGTGATGGCCGTGCCGCGCATCCACAAGATCGTGGTGAACATGGGCCTCGGCGAGGCCACCTCGAACGCGAAGATCGTGGATACGGGCTCCGACGAGCTCGCGCGCATCACGGGGCAGAAGCCGGTCACGCGCCGGGCGAAGAAGTCGATCGCCGCGTTCAAGGTCAGAAAGGGCATGCCGATCGCCGCGATGGTCACGCTGCGCGGCGCACGCATGTGGGAATTCCTGGATCGGCTGACCAGTATTGCGTTGCCACGCGTCCGCGACTTCAAGGGTGTCTCGCCGCGCGGCTTCGACGGCCGCGGCAACTACACGCTTGGCCTGCGCGACCAGCTGCTGTTCCCCGAGATCGATTACATGAAGGTCGACAAGGCGCGCGGCATGAATGTCTCGGTGGTCACGACAGCCAAGACCGACGAAGAGGCGCGGAAGCTCCTCCAGTTCGTCGGGATGCCGTTCAGACAGAGTTAACCTTATGGCTACGACCGCGATGATCGCGAAGACCCTGAAAAAACAGAAGTTCAAGATCCGGCTGCGCAACCGCTGCCGTCTGTGCGGCCGGCCCCGGGCGTACATGCGGAAGTTCGCGCTGTGCCGCCTGTGCTTCCGCAAGCTGGCGCTCGAGGGCGACGTCACGGGAGTGACGAAGAGTAGTTGGTAGAGCAGCTCTCAGCTATCAGCTCTCAGCTGTCAGCTCTCGGCCGTCAGCTGAGAGGTCGGCGGCGTGGCTGTAGCGCTGATAGCTGAGAGCCGAAAGCTGAGAGTCGAAAACTGAGAGCCGAACGATATGACCGATCCAATTGCCGACATGCTCACGCGGATCCGCAACGCGGTGACCGCGAAGCACACACGCGTCGATATGCCCGCCTCGCGCATCAAATCCGACATCGCGCGGATTCTGCAGGACGAGGGCTACATTCAGGGCTTCAAGATCCTCGACGAGGCCGCGTCGAAGCAGGCCGGGCCCGACAAGACACTCCGCCTGTTTTTGAAGTACGGCCCGCACGGCGAGCGTCTCATCACCGGCGTCGAGCGCATCAGCCGTCCGGGCCGCCGCGTGTATTTCGGCCGCGACGATGTGCCGGAAGTGCTGGCCGGGCTCGGCACGAGCATTCTGACGACCTCGCGCGGCGTGATGACTGGCCGCGAAGCGGTCAAGGTGGGCGTCGGTGGGGAAGTGCTCTGCAACATCTGGTAGCTGACCGTTGACAGTTGACAGTTGACAATTGACAGTTGACAGGACTGTTAACTGTGAACCGTCAACTGTGAACTGAGAAACAATATGTCTCGAATCGGAAAGAAACTGATCACGATCCCCAAAGGCGTCACCGTCACGGTGCTCGACAGCGCCGTCGAGGTGCAGGGACCGAAGGGAAAGTTGAGGCAGGTCGTGCCGGGCGGCATCAACTTCGAGTTGACCGACGGGCATCTGGTCGCCAAGCGCGCGACCGACGATCCGGCGCTCGCGAAGTATCACGGCCTCGCGCGAAGCCTCGTGGCCAACGCCGTCGCCGGCGTGACCGACGGTTTCAAGAAGGAGCTCGATATCGTCGGTGTCGGGTACCGGGCGGAGGTGAAGGGCAGGCAGGTCATCTTCGCGCTCGGCTACTCGCACGCCGTCGTGTTCGACATCCCGCAAGGCATCGACATCACCATCGAAAAACAGACACATCTCTCCGTGACGGGCGTGGATCGCCAGCTCGTGGGACAGGTCGCCGCCGAGATCCGGCGGCTGCGGAAGCCCGATCCGTATAAGCAGAAGGGTGTGCGCTACACGGGCGAAGTGCTGAAGAAGAAAGCCGGGAAGACAGGCGCCAAGTAGCTGAGAGCCGAGAGCTTTTTGAAATGAAGATCAAAACCAAAGATGATCGCCGCCGCCGGATCCAGTTGCGTCAGCGCAAGCGGATCGCGGGGACCAATGAACGACCGCGCTTGAGCGTGTTTCGCAGCGTCTCGCACATTTACGCGCAGGTGATCGACGATGCGAGCGGCCAGACGCTCGCGTCCGCATCGAGCGTCGATCCGGCGCTGAAAGGCGCGTTCGCCAAGGGCATCAGCGGCGGCAACCTCAAGGGCGCCGAGGCCGTCGGCGCGGCCATCGCCGAACGCTCGATCGGCAAGGGCATCACGCGTGTCGTGTTCGACCGCAGCGGGTTCCTCTACCACGGGCGCATTCGCGCCGTGGCCGACGCCGCCCGCAAAGCAGGACTGGAATTTTAACCATGCGTACACGTGAGCGAATCGACCCGGGTCAGCTCGACATCAAGGACACCGTCGTCTCCATCAACCGCGTCACAAAGGTCGTGAAGGGCGGCAAGAACCTGAGCTTCAGCGCCCTGGTGGTCGTCGGGGACGGCCACGGCGTGGTCGGGTTCGGGGTTGGCAAGGCGAAGGAAGTGCCGTCGGCGATCAAGAAGGGCATCGAGGCCGCGAAAAAGAACCTCATTCGCGTGCCGCTGCAGGGGACGACGATTCCCCATGCGATCGTCGGCAACTTCGGCGCCGGCAGCGTGCTGCTGAAGCCTGCGCCAGAGGGGACCGGCATCATCGCCGGCGGCGCCGTGCGGGCCGTCGTCGAGTCGGCGGGCATCGCGAACATCCTGACGAAGTCGCTCGGGTCGGCGAATCCGCACAATGTGGTGCGCGCAACGGTCGCGGGCCTCGATTCCCTCAGCGACCCCGCAGCGCTCGCCCGGCTGCGCGGCAAGGAGCTGTCGGATATGGTGCGCAAGTCGGCGTAGTTCACCCAGGCGACGTGGCGATCGACAGGTTGGACCAAGACGCTTATGGCAAATCAGCGCACCGACTCGAAAAACAGTGGCACCGTGAAGGTGACGCTCGTGAAGAGCCCCATCGGCTTTGACGGCAAGCAGGGCGTGGTCACCCGCAGCATGGGCCTGCGCCGCATCCGCCACACGGTGGAGCTGAAGGACACGCCCGCGACGCGCGGCATGATTCATAAGGTGCGTCACTTAGTGACGGTGGAGTGACGCAGAAATCTGGTTATCTGGTTATTTGGTTATCGGGTCATTGATTGGCCAATTGAGCATCAAAAACCAGATAACGAGATGACCAGATGACCAAATGCAGGCGCGAGGAAGTTTATGGATCTGAGCAATCTGAAGCCCCCAAAGGGCGCCAAACACTCCAAGAAACGGGTCGGCCGTGGACAGGGCTCCGGGCAGGGCAAGACGGCGGGACGCGGTCACAAGGGCGCGCAGTCGCGCTCCGGCTTCAAGCGCAAGCGCGGCTTTGAAGGCGGTCAGATGCCGCTCCACCGGCGCGTGCCGAAGCGCGGCTTCCATAACCCGTTTCGCATCGAATACGAGGTCGTGAACCTCGATACGCTGGCCGCCAGGTTCGACGCCGGCACGCTCGTCACGCCCGAGCTCCTGAGCGAGCGCGGGCTCGTGTCCGGCGTTCGACGGCCGGTCAAGGTACTGGCCCGCGGCGAAGTGGGCAAGGCGCTCACCGTGCGGGCGCACAAGTTCAGCGGCAAGGCGGCCGAAAAAATCGCGGCGGCTGGCGGAAGCACGGAGCTGATAGCGTGAATTGCAGAATTGCAGAATTGCGGGATTGCAGAAAGGAAGGCGGTAAGGCCCTTCCCCTTCCCCTTCCTGCAATTCTGCAATTCTGCAATTCTGCAATCTCGGGAAGGTAACTATGGATTCCCTGAAGAACATCTTCGCCGTTTCTGAGCTGCGCAACCGGGTGCTGTTCACCCTCGCCATGCTCGGCGTCTATCGCATCGGATCCCACATCACGACGCCGGGCGTGAACATCGCGGCGCTCGCCGAGCTGTCGCGCCAGATGCAGAGCAACATGTTCGGTCTCTACGACATGTTCTCGGGCGGGAACCTGTCGAACGTGACGATCTTCGCGCTCGGCATCATGCCGTATATCAGCGCGTCGATCATCCTGCAGCTGCTGACCGTGGTGTGGCCGTATCTCGAGCGCCTGTCCAAGGAAGGCGAGCTGGGACGGCGCAAGATCACGCAGTACACGCGTTATGGAACGATTTTCCTGAGCGTCGTGCAGTCGCTCGGGATCGCGATTTTCCTCGAGCGCCAGACGGAGGTCGCCGGGGGTCTTCCGCTCGTGTACAACCCAGGGCTGGCATTCCGGCTCATGACGGTGCTGACGCTGACGACCGGCACGTGCTTCGTCATGTGGCTGGGCGAGCAGATCACGGAGCGCGGGATCGGGAACGGCATGTCCCTCATCATCTATGCGGGGATCATCGTCGGCCTGCCGTCGGCGGTCATTCAGACGCTTGAGCAGATGCGCACCGGGCAGATCGGGCTGATCCGGATTCTCATCCTGCTCGTGATGATGGTCCTCGTCATCGCCGCCGTGATCTTCGTCGAGCGTGGACACCGGCGTGTCACCGTACAGTACGCCAAGCGTGTCGTGGGACGGCGGATGTACGGCGGGTCGAGCACGCACATTCCGCTGAAGGTCAATACCGGCGGCGTCATCCCGGTCATTTTCGCGTCGTCGATCCTCGCGTTTCCGGCGACGATCGCCCAGGCTTTTCAGGGCCGGCCGGTGGCGGACGCCGTCGCGGTGCAGCTCGGGTTCGGGATGCCGCTCCACAACCTGCTCTACGTCGCCGGCATCATTTTCTTCGCGTACTTCTACACGGCGATCATCTTCAATCCAGACGACGTCGCGGAGAACATGCGGAAGTACGGCGGGTTCATTCCGGGCATCCGGCCGGGGAAGCGGACGGCGGAGTACATCGATACGATCCTGGCGAGGATTACGCTGGCGGGCGCGATTTACTTGTCGCTCATCGCGATCCTGCCGCAGCTGCTCCTGAGCGGTTTCCAAGTCGCGCCGATTCCGGTCGTGGGGGAGTGGCTCGACTCGGTCATCCCGAGATTCGTGACCGAAGGCGTGGGCGTGACGTTTTACTTCGGCGGCACCTCACTGCTGATCGTCGTCGGCGTCGCCATGGATACGGTGCAGCAAGTGGAGTCGCAGCTCATCATGCGTCACTACGATGGGTTCATGAAGAAGACGCGGATTCGCGGGCGGCGCGGCTAGCAGCCTGGACTTCGTGTGGGGACGACAAGGGTGACATGGCGCCGAATGTGATCATGCTCGGACCGCCTGGGGCCGGCAAGGGGACACAGGCCGAGCGGTTCGCGCGGGCCCGCGGGATTCCGAGAGTCTCCACGGGAGACATCCTTCGCGAGGCCGTGCACGCGGGCACCGATACCGGGTTGCGCGTCAAGGCCGTCATTGACCGGGGGGAGCTCGTCGGCGACGACGTGATGATTGGCATCGTGAGGGAGCGGCTGGATCGGCCGGACGCACGGAGGGGGTTCGTTCTGGAGGGCTTTCCGCGCACGGTTGCGCAGGCGACCGCCCTCGACGTCATCATGGCGGGCGGCGCGCCGCTCATCATCGTCGACATCGTCGTGCCGGAGTCCGAGCTCGTGCGTCGGCTCAGCTTTCGGCAGATTTGCGCGGATTGCGGCGCCACCGCGACGCCCGGCACCAGGGCGGCGCCGGTCACCTGTACGAAATGCGGCGGCCTGCTTGTTCAGCGCGCCGACGACACCGACGCCGTTGTGCGAGAGCGCCTCGGCGTGTATCGACGCGATACGAAGCCGCTCGTCGAGTACTATCGCGCGCGGCCGACGTTCTGCTCGATCGACGGCGCGCAGGCGCCCGATCGCGTCACAGCCGATATCGCGTCCGCTGTAGAAGCCGCCGTCAGCCGCGGCGCCCGCGCGGTGGAAGGGCAGACCCGGTGATCGTTTGCCGATCGACCGCCGAGCTCGAGCGCATGCGCGAGGCCGGTCGCCTGGTGGGAGAAGTCCTCACGGAGCTGGCCGCGAAAGTCGCCCCGGGTGTGACGACGGCGGAGCTCGACGCGCTGGCGGAAAAGCGGATCCTGCGGGCGGGCGCGACGCCGGCGTTCAAGGGGTACCACGGGTACCCGGCAACGATTTGCGCGTCGATCAACGACGAGGTGATTCACGGGATTCCCTCCGGCCGCCGCGTGCTGAATGAGGGCGACATCGTCTCGATCGATGTGGGCGCCTCGCTCGACGGGTACTTCGGCGACAGCGCGATGACGCTGCCGGTCGGGCAGGTGTCGGAAGGGGCGGCAATGCTCCTGCGCGTCACCGAGGAAGCTCTTTACAAGGCGATCGAGCGGGTGCGGCCAGGCGGGCGCGTGTCCGACATCGGCTACGAGGTGCAACGGCACGTGGAGGCGTACGGGTTCTCGGTCGTTCGCGAGTTCGTGGGCCACGGCATCGGCCAGCGGATGCACGAAGAGCCGCAGGTGCCGAACTACGGCGAGGCCGGACGTGGACCACGGCTGGCCGAGGGCATGGTCCTGGCGATCGAGCCGATGGTGAATGCCGGGAAGGCCGCGGTCAAGGTGCTGGCGGATGGCTGGACGGCGGTGACGCGCGACAAGGGCCTGTCGGCGCACTTCGAGCACACGGTCGCGGTGACGGCGGGGGAGCCGTGGATTCTGACGGCGCGAGAAGTACCCGTCGCGGCGCGGACGTAGCCGGCGCGGTCGTCGAACAGTTGCCCAGTGGCCTTTATCGCGTGAGGCTGGACGATGGACCGCACGTGACGGCGCACATCGCGGACCGCGTGGATCGCAACTTCATCCGGGTGCTGGTCGGCGATCGGGTTCGGATCGAGCTGTCGCCCGTCGACGTCGGCCGGGGACGGATCGTGGAGAAGCTTCGATGAGATGGCAGAATTGCAGAATTGCAGGATTACAGGATGGTTTCGTCGGCCTTCCTGCAATCCTGCAATCCTGCAATCCTGCAATTTCGAGGATCAAAAGATGAAAGTGCGGGCGTCCGTGAAAAAGATCTGTGAGAAGTGCAAGATTGTCCGGCGCCGCGGCGTGGTGCGGGTGATCTGCTCGAACCAGAAGCACAAGCAGAGGCAAGGCTAGCTGACAGCTGAAGGCTGACAGCTGATAGCTGAGAGAGCGACAAGGATCACATATGGCACGAATTGCTGGCGTCGATCTTCCGCGTACCAAACGCATCGAGATCGGGCTCACGTACATCTATGGAATCGGACGCGTGCGATCGAACGGCATCTTGAAGGACGCAGGCGTCAGCCCGGACATCCGGATCAAGGATCTGTCCGAAGACGATGTCCGGAAGATCAGCCGCGTGATCGAGGAGCAGGGAGGCGTCGAGGGCGATCTTCGCAAGGAGATCTCCATGAACATCAAGCGGCTCATGGAAATCGGCTGCTACCGGGGCATGCGTCACCGGCGCGGACTCCCGGTCCATGGCCAGCGGACGCGTACGAACGCGCGCACCCGCAAGGGCCCGCGCAAGGGCGCGGTCGCGAAGAAGAAGACGATCTAATAGCTGTCAGCTGTCAGCTGAAGGCCGCTGAGAGCCGAGAGCTGATAGCGATACCGAAAGCACCAATATGGCAAAGAGTGACGCAGCGGCGACACCTGAAGGCGCGACACCCGAGAAGAAGGAAGGCGCCGCAGGAAAACGGAAGAAGACGTTCAAGAAGCGTGGCGAGAAGCGGATCGTCCATCACGGGCTCGCCCACATCCACGCGTCGTTCAACAACACGACCGTGACGATCACCGACATCGAAGGCAACGTGGTCGCGTGGTCGAGCGCCGGCGGCATCGGGTTCAAGGGATCGCGCAAGGGGACGCCGTTTGCCGCGACGCAGGCGGCGCTCAACGCCGGCAACGCCGCCAAGGCCGTCGGCATGCGCTCGCTCGACGTCCGGGTGAAGGGGCCGGGTTCCGGTCGCGAGTCCGCCATTCGCGCGCTGCAGACGGTGGGCCTCGAGGTGAAGTCGATCCGCGACGTGACACCGATCCCGCATAACGGCTGCCGGCCTCCGAAGAGGAGACGCGTGTAGAGTGGTGAATTTGGTCATTGGGTCATCTGGTCATATGGTCATTGGTGGTTCAATGACCCCATCAAATGACTAGATGACCAAATGACTAGATGATCAAATTCAGCGAAAGGTATTTGAATGGCTCGTTATATTGGTCCGGTCTGTCGCCTCTGCCGTCGCGAGGGCATGAAGCTGTTTTTGAAGGGGGAGCGGTGCTACACGGAGAAGTGCGCGATCGAAAAGCGCAACTTTGCGCCGGGACAGCACGGCAAGACGCGGAAGCAGAAGCTCGCGGGCTACGGCCTCCAGCTCCGCGAGAAGCAGAAGGTCAAGCGCATTTACGGGGTGCTCGAGGACCAGTTCCGGCGCTACTTCGAGACGGCGGAGCGGACCCGCGGCATCACGGGGGAGACCCTGCTGCAGCTTCTCGAACGGCGCCTCGATAACGTCGTCTATCGGCTCGGCCTCGCGACATCGCGGCCGCAGGCGCGTCAGCTCGTTCGCCACGGCCACTTCCTGATCAACGGCCGGAAGGTGGACATCCCGTCGTATTCGCTCAAGCAGGGCGACCTCATCTCCGTACTCGGCCGGACCCAGAAGAACCCGACCCTCGAACACGCCATGGAGGAAGTCAAGGGACGGGGGATTCCCGCGTGGCTCTCGTTCGATCCGGCGTCGATCGCGGGACGCGTCGTCTCGATGCCGACCCGCGAGCAGATCAACCTGCCCGTGCAGGAACAGCTGATTGTGGAGCTTTACTCGAAGTAAGAAGGAAGAAGGAAGAAGGAAGAACTTCTGACTTTCGTTAACCGCCGACCCGCAGCCTTATACAGACCTGCGGCGTGAGGTCAGCGGTCAGGTGCAGGTCTGGAGGCCCGTCTGCGGGCCCGTCGGCGAAAGGATACGACACCATGCTGTGGAAAGGTTTTCAACGACCCAAGCGACTGGAGTTCGAGCGCGAGACGTTGACGGACCGGTTCGGCCGGTTCTACGCGCAGCCGTTCGAGCGGGGCTTCGGCACCACCATCGGCAACGCGCTCAGGCGCGTGCTGCTGTCCTCGATTGAAGGCGCGGCCATCACGGCCGTGAAGATTGACGGCGTCCTGCACGAGTTCTCGCCGATTCCCGGCGTCGTCGAGGACGCGACCGACATCATCCTCAACCTCAAGCAGGTTCCCCTGAAGCTGCACGTCGATCAGATCAAGACCCTGACGCTCCGCGTGGACAAGGTCGGCGAGGTCCGGGCGCGCGACATCCAGGCGGATGGCGACGTCGAGATCCTCGAGCCGGATGCCCATATCGCGACGGTGGCCGAGGGCGGCAAGCTCCATATGGAGATGCGCATGAGGCGCGGCCGCGGCTACGTCTCGGCCGACAAGAACTTCGACGAGGACCTCGGCATCGGCTGGATCCCGATCGACTCGGTGCATTCGCCGGTCAAGAAGGTGAACTATCTCGTCGAGGCCGCCCGCCTCGGTCAGACGACCGACTACGACAAGCTCACGGTGGATGTCTGGACGAACGGGTCGATCAGCGCGCGCGACGGCGTGTCGCTCGCGGCGAAACTGATCCGCGATCACCTGAACATCTTCATCAACCTCGAGGAAGGCGCCGAGCCGCAGACCGACGCGGTCGGCGATCAGCCGCGCACCGGCGTCGGCAACGAAAACCTCGACAAGTCCGTCGAGGAGCTCGAGCTCTCCGTCCGTTCGTACAACTGCCTCAAGAACGCGAATATCCGAACGATTCGCGAGCTCGTGGGGAAGACCGAAGCCGAGATGCTCAAGACGAAGAACTTCGGCAGGAAGAGCCTGAACGAGATCAAGGAAATCCTGCACACGATGGGGCT